>Ga0256914_1003063_pt1 | contig 13442 bp, 11 predicted proteins | sample HulkmetaG_FD_191571 | JGI IMG/M metagenome (GOLD analysis project Ga0256914, IMG submission 191571) | Hydrothermal chimney microbial communities from Main Endeavour vent field at the Juan de Fuca Ridge, Pacific Ocean - Hulk | ecosystem: Environmental > Aquatic > Marine > Hydrothermal vents ... | reverse complement strand
CATTGTCTCACTTGACCTGGATGAATGCCAAACCTCGAAGCTATCTGATTAGTGGTCTCTTCCCCCTTGATGGCAGCCACTGCCACCTTGGTCTTGAACTCAGCACTGTACTTCTTCCTTGCCATCTCTATTCTCCTTTCACTGTGGATTTTCTGCTTACTCCATCCAGTGAAAGCGAACAATACCTACTGTCGAAAAAGGGGAACCACTTCATGGCACTACCTTTCTGAAACCGACACTCTAAAATCTACAAAAAATCACCAAAATATCCCGAATAACCTCACTTTGGTGGATGAAAACAGGACTTTTAGGTGCATGGCCCGAGGCCAACTGTCAAAGATGAGTAAAAGATGAGTAAAAAGAATGACAACAAAAACGTAATAACTGGTCCGGGCTCACTTATATGACACATCGAAGAGCCACCTTATGGCTATGTTTTTGTTTCCAGATACCATAGTCTTTCAAACAGCTTTATTATATCAATTCTTTGCTGGCAAAGTTGCCCCATTAGGTGCTCAAAATGAGCAAAGGCCTTTGGGGCCTCTGTTTCAAAGCTGTCAAATACCTTGTCGCAAAAGTACCATGTGCACCTGTATGAACGTTCGCATCTTTTCAAGATACAGCCTTTTTCCCCAAGAAACTGGCAAGGCTCGGTATCTTTTTGGGTATAGTCGAAAGGTCCGAAACATTCCCCTAATGCACAGAAAATTATTAGATCTTCAAAGTCCGGGAAGCCATGTCTATTGATGCAGCATGGATTTTCACATTCTTTGCATAGGGTTTCAATGTACTGTTGAAAGTATGGTTCAAGGGCTATATAAATATTTTTTAGAGATTTTGACATGAACTGGATATGTTTTGCCAGTTTTGTATCCAATGTCATGGCATGGCAAATTTTTGTTCGTGCCCATTCTAAAGAATCGCTGTTACCAAATATTATTTCAGGGAAATCCATTCCAGGTCCTTATTAGAGGTCTTGTAATCGCTTTATAATTTTGGTTGTGGATGTATCCTTTTCAAAAGGAATGCGTTCTATTCTGCCACCTAGGGATTTTACAAAATTTGCTCCGACTATCTGGTTTTCTGGCCAATCTGCTCCCTTTACCAGGATGTCTGGTTCTAGTTCGTGGATAAGCTTTTCAGGGGTAGATTCGTTGAATATTACTACAAAGTCCACAAAGGATAGGGATGCCAAAACGGTGGCGCGCTCATTTTGAGGATTTACCGGTCGAGAAGCGCCTTTAATAGTTCTAATAGAAGAGTCGCTGTTGAGTCCTACCACAAGGAAGTCGCCAAAGGATCTAGCCTTTTTTAGATAAGAGACATGGCCTGCATGGAGAATATCAAAACATCCGTTTGTAAAGACAAGTTTTTGGCCAGCTGCTTTCCTTGCAGCTACAAACTCCTTTAATTTGATCAGCGAACATATTTTTTCTTCAACTGGATGATTCCATGCCCCTTGGGGCCACGACGAATTAAAAAGGCTTTTGGCTTCGTTTACCTGATTCAGGTTGATATCTGCAATTAACAATTCCTCGTTGGTGTTTGCCTGGCAGACCAATGAGCCATTTGGTGCCACTATAAGGGATGAACCTGCAAATTGAACGTCTTTGCATGAGCCACATGCGTTGGAAGCGGCAATATAACATTGATTCTCCAAAGCACGAGCCCTCAAAAGTGTTATGAAGTTATTTTTTCTAGACTGGGGCCAAAGAGCGGAAACTACAAGCAGGTTGCATCCTGACCATGAATACCTCCTTGCAAGCTCTGGGAAACGAATATCGTAACAAATCATTAGGCCAACAACTGCTTTTATCTTTTGGACTTCTATGGCGGCAAAAACCGGTTCATTACCAGGAGAAAAGCTTTCGTGTTCGTTAAAAAGTGGAAACAGATGAAGCTTATCATACCGGAACACCCCTCCTTTTGGCAAAATGCCTAACAAAGAATTATATGGTCTGTCTCCATTCGGCCAAGGCAGTCCGGCAAAAATGACAATGTTGTTGGCTTGGGCACCCTCTTTTAAAGAATGCAAAAATTCTCTAGCTTGGATTGCAGCATTTTCTGCAAGGAATTTATTGGGTAAAAGTCCATAAGGGAAGAGTTCCGGTAGGCAAATGATTTTTGCCCTTTTCTGGGTAGCAGTTTGAATTGCGTCTAATGCCCATCTCAAGTTCCCCTCAGGGCACCTTGCGCCAGGATCTAGCTGTGCTAGGGCGATCCTTAGTCTCACTTTATAGAAAGCCTCCAATCAAGTGTCTTCTTCAGCCCATCTTCTAGGCTGTGTACTGCTTTCCAGTCGAGCTCTCTTTCGGCCTTTTGGCAATTAAGGCAGCTCTTTTTCAAGTCCCCTGCCCGTGCTTGGGTACGTTTCATATTGAAAAGATCATCCGGTATCTCTATCCTTTTTTTTATGACATGGAATATTTTTTCAAAGAGGTCTTGGGTCTTTGTTTCAATACCTGTTCCGATGTTAAAGGCCTGACGGCTGCCCTTTTTAAGAGCTTTAATGTTTGCTTCTACTACATCTCCAACGAAACAATAATCCCTTATCATGCCTCGTTCATCATCTGGAAAATGAAATAGGGTACATCTTTTCCCAGAAATCAGTCTATCCATGAAGATGGCTACCACACCGGCCTCACCGTGGGGAATTTGGCGCGGGCCATAGATGTTTGCATACCTGAGGACAGTGTAGTCAATGCCATACTGGTAATTATAGAAAAAGAGAAAGTCTTCAGAAACAGCTTTAGCGATTGCATAAGGGGAAAGGGGTTTGGGTGGATATGTCTCGCTGGTAGGATATTCTTCGGCTTCGCCGTATATAGCTCCACCTGATGATATGAATATGATTTTTCTTACTTCCGTCTCTTTTGCCGCTTCTAGTATGTTGATAAAACCCTGAATATTGACATCTGCATCAAAACGGGGATTCTGAACAGAATAAGGGACAGAGATTTGTGCAGCATGATGGTTTATTACTTCAGGCTCCTCTATCTCAAGTATTTTTTTGAACTCTGGACTTCTTATATCCATTAGATAGAATTTTGCTTTTGGGTTTAGATTTTCTGTTTTCCCTGAATAGAGATTGTCAACAACCACTACATCATGACCAAGACCGATGTAGGCATCCACTACGTTTGAGCCTATAAAACCAGCTCCACCTGTTACTAAGATTTTCATGTTTCCTCCATCAATATGGTGTATTCCGGGTTAGTTTGCTTAACGGCCTACTAAAGTCTGGACGTAAACAAGGCTTATGTTTAATATCAGCCTCAAGTATTTAAAAATACATTAGCATTAAAGGATAGAATATGCCAAAGGTTACCTTTTTGCCAGCAAATGTGGTGCTCGAGGTCCCAACAGATGAAAATCTTTTAAAGGCCGCAATGAGTGCAGGAATTCATATAAATGCAAGTTGCGGCGGGGCAGGTGTGTGCAACAAGTGTAAGATTTTCATTGAGAACGGAAGGGTTACTGGTGAAGAGTTGCCAGAAGGTGGATGGAAGGCATGTGCCACCTTTCCTTTGAGCGATGTGGTGGTCCGGATACCTGCAGAGTCTCAGATGGATAGGAAGGCCCTGGCGCGTCCCCTTGCCAAAAAGGCCGCAGCTTGGATCAAGGTTCATGGCGAAAAGGTAACAGTGAAGAGTGAACCCGCCATTTCGAAGAGTCTTATTGTGGTCCCAGAGCCTAGTGTGACAGACAACCTAAGTGATCTTGGAAGAATAAGACGCGAGGTAGGCCAGTCGTTTCATCTAGAGGTGGATAGCCAAGTGCTTTATCGTTTGCCTTATGCCATGAGGGAAGGGAATTGGCAGGTGACGGCCAGTTTTATGGAGACGTCTTCTCCTGGTCGCAAACGTCTAATTAGAGTGGAGCCAAAAGACAAAACCAAAGGTCAGCATGGAGTATGTGTTGATATAGGCACTACCACGGTTTCTGCCAGGCTCATTTCTCTAAAAGATCAGAAAGTGCTGGCAGAATCTTCAGACTACAATCCCCAGGTCAGCTATGGTGAAGATGTGATTTCACGTATGGAATTCACAAGAAAGGGAGATGGGTTGACCATTTTGCAAGAAAAGATTGTTGAATGTCTGAATAGGCTTGTGTCAGAATTGCTCTCTCAGGCAGGAAAGGAAAAGGAAGATATTTGTCTTGTGACAATAGCGGCCAATACGGTTATGACCCACTTTTTGCTTGGTCTTGAAACTAGATTTCTCAGGTCTGCTCCTTATACACCTGTTGCCAACCGTTTCCCTCCGGTACGAGCTAAAGAGATAGGAATTGATCTGCCTTCCCATGTGCGTATTTTTTTGGCACCCTGTGTAGCTAGTTATGTTGGTGGTGACATAGTGGCTGGAGTGGTGGGAGTAGGAATAAATCATCATCCAGAATTAACGCTTTTTATAGATATTGGAACTAATGGTGAGATAGTTTTGGGGAATCAGGATTGGATGGCATGTGCTGCTTGTTCAGCTGGTCCTGCCTTTGAGGGAGGAGGAATAAAGTATGGTATGAGGGCCACCGTTGGAGCTGTAGAGGTGGTGCATATTCATCCAGGGACCTTTGAACCCATGGTGCTTACTATTGGAGGTAAAAAGGCAAAGGGAATTTGCGGCTCAGGAATAATAAGTTTGTTGGCAGGTCTTTTTATGACAGGTGCCTTAGATCGTCAAGGCAAGTTTCGGAGAGATTTGTCAGCTCCAAGGATTCGACAGGGAAAAGACGGTTGGGAGTATGTGGTAGTGGAAAAGGAGGCCACAGCCATAGGCGAAGATATTGTTTTTACCGAGGCGGATGTTGAAAATCTGATACGGGCTAAAGGGGCCATGTTTGCTGGATATTTGACCCTTTTGGAATCTGTAGGTATGACTGTGGAAGATCTGGAAAGGGTGATACTTGCTGGGAACTTTGGAAGCTATCTAGACCTTGAGCAGGCAATAACTATTGGATTATTACCAGATATTCCTAGAGACAGGTTCTTCTTTGCAGGAAATTCTTCTCTCATGGGTGCACAGATTTCGGCAGTTTCCTGGCCAAAGTTTTGTGAGATGGGAGAGGTTGCACAGATGATGACCCATTTTGACCTTGCAGACAACCCACGTTTTATGGATCATTATGTTTCTTGTCTCTTTTTGCCTCACACAGATTTGTCCCTTTTCCCATCTGTTATGGATGCGTTGGGGTGAAAAGGCAGTTTAACAAGAGGCGATTGCCTTGACTAAGAAGTCAACTCTTAAGAGGTTCCCAAATTTTTGTGCAGGTGATCCGGCGTTTTGGAGATCTTCTCCGCTCTTGTTTTCAGGTTTTAAGAGCAAGTTCATTCTTCATCGGGAATTTGTGCTACATAAAATCGACTTCTTGACGTTTAGTGAGGATTGTTGGACAGATTATTGATGCCAGCAAGTTACCATGAACAGAGTGATCATATTATGGCCAGGACTAATGGGAGAACTCCATATCCGTGTCCTGTGTATGGCGAGATGTGCAAGGGTTCGGGACTCTCAAGAAGAGGTATGACAAAAACAGGATTTCAGCCAGATATGGCAAGTGTACGTGTATATCAGGAAATCAACACCTTCATAATTATGGTCTATACCATAGCTGCACCAATAGGCCATGGCACAAAAAAATTTACATGAGATGTTGAATAACCAAAAAAGAAGCCTTTCTTTAGTAATTTATGTTATTATTTAGTCATGAAACCCATGATTTTTTCAAGTATTATAGAAAAGTCTTTGCAAATAGGCCCGGATATACAGGATTTGACCCATGAGATTGCAGAACTGGTTAGGCGTTCAGGCATTTCAAACGGAATGATTCAGATGAACGTTATTGGTTCTACTGGTTCCCTAACTACTATAGAGTTCGAACCCGGAGTCGTGGAAGATTTGAAGGATGCAATAGAACGTCTTGCCCCTAAGGGTATGATTTATCGTCACGAGCTTGCGTGGCATGATGGAAACGGTCATAGCCATGTCCAGGCAGCCCTTTTGGGTCCAAGTCTTGCTATAGCTATCCAGGGAGGAAGGCTAATGCTTGGCACTTGGCAGCAGGTTGTAATCATTAATCATGATAATAAACCAAGAAAGAGAAAAATAGCTTGTACTGTTATAGGAGCTTAACACAAGAGTTCATGTATATGAAAAAAACCGAACCAGAATTAGTTACAGTTAATGGCAAGGGTGTACCAGCGTCGGGACAAAATGATATAACAAGGTTAAGACTTGAAGATAGGGAGATTATCCTTGTTGGTACAGCCCATATATCGAAAGAGTCTGTTGAGTTGGTAAAAAAAACGATAATACAGGAAAATCCCGATTGTGTATGCGTTGAGCTTGATGAGAAACGTTATAAGGCTATCTCCCAGAAAGAGCATTTTGAACATCTTGATATCAAAAACATAATAAAGAGTAAACAGCTTACCACCCTTATGGCCAACCTTATTCTTTCTTCTTATCAGAAAAAGCTTGGAGAAAAGATAGGGGTGCTACCTGGAAGTGAGCTTATAGAAGCGACCAAGACAGCCGAAGCACTAGGCATACCTGTTAAACTGTGCGATAGAGATGTTCGTACCACTCTTTTGAGGGCATGGCGAAAAACCCCTCTTTGGAAAAAGGGTAAGCTTCTTTCGAGCCTGCTTTTAAGCCTTTTTGATGATACTTCTGTGACAGAAGAGAAACTAAGGGAACTAAAGAGGTCGGATGTGATTTCAGAGTTGATGGCAGAGCTTGGCCAAGCGATGCCCGAGTTAAAAAAGGTTTTGATTGATGAGCGGGATATCTATCTAGCCGAAAAAATCAAAGAGGCATCAGGTAAAAAGGTGGTTGCTGTGGTAGGGGCTGGGCATGTAGAGGGGATTAAAAAGGCTATTGTGAAAGACCATAGCCTGGAACTTGGTGAAATTTCTAAGGTGCCACCGCTTTCTTCTGCATGGAAGGCACTGGGCTGGGCTATTCCAGCTTTTATTGTGGGTGCAATAGTAATTTCTGCATGGCAAAAGGGGGCTGTAGTTGCAGGTGACAATATCACTTACTGGATACTTGCAAATGGGATCGCGTGTGCAATCGGAGCCGCCCTTGCCATGTGTCATCCGTATACTGTTGCCGCTGCCTTTGCTGCTGCGCCTATTACAAGCCTTACACCTGTAATTGGTGCAGGCTACGTAACTGCCTTTGTTCAGGCACTCGTAAGACCTCCTCTTGTTAAAGAGATACAGGATGCCTCAAAGGATATCACTTCGTTAAAGGGCTGGTGGTCAAATAGGCTTTTAAGGGTCTTCCTGGCCTTTGTCTTGCCGGGGTTGGGGAGCATGATCGGAACCTGGTTAGGTGGTTATAAGATATTTAGCAGCCTATTTACCGGCTAATAAACTATTTGGGAGATGGAAAAGGAATCTGACCCGTCAACATTAGATATCCTTCGTGCAAGAATTCGCTCACAGCAAATATGGCTGCAAGGGCAAAGGCCCATTTTACAATATGTACTTTAGTAGGATTGTATTTGAATGTCTTTTTGGTAAGACCAATAAACAAGAAAACAGTACCAAAGCCATAGAAAATACTTACAAATATCTGTCTTAATGTTGCCCATATGGCACCTGGCATTTCACCACCTCTAAGTGAAAAACCGATGGTTACCACTGTCATCGCTATCAGGAACTTTATGTCTTCCCATGTAAAACGTGGTTTTTCCTGAGAAGAGATTTTGTCTTTTTCTATATCTTGATTTTTATCTTTTAAGTTCAAACCTTTTCACTCCATATTTACATAAAGTTCACGGGATCTACATCTATCTCAACTCGTACTTTACCAGGTAACAGCCTTTGGAGCTGTTTGTCAACGCTAGTGCAAAGTCTTCTTATGTGTGAAATATCTCCTTTTAACAATAGTTGGAATCTGTATTTGGACCTTATCTTTGCTTTTGGACAAGGCACCGGACCAAGAATCGAACATTTTATATCTTTATAGGCGTTGGCCAATAAGAGCTTTCGGGCAGTTTCTGCCCCTTGTAAGACGTCAGCCTGTTTGGGGCCACTGAATCTGATATTTATCAATCTGCCAAAGGGTGGGTAGCCCAGTTTTTCTCTTAGCTCTATTTCCTTGCGATAAAATGAAGCATAGTTGTGATTGGCAGCGCATCTTACAGTATAATGATCTGGCATATAAGTTTGAATAATGACCTGGCCAGGACGTTTGGCTCTTCCTGCGCGGCCAGCCACCTGAGCTAGGGTTTGAAATGTTCGTTCAGATGCATTGAATTCTGGAACATTTAAGGACATATCCGCCCAAATGACACCCACCAGTGTAAGGTTTGGGAAATCATGTCCCTTTGTGACCATCTGTGTCCCAACGATACAGTCTATCTTGCCTTGCCGGAACGAATGGAGAACCTTTTCCAGTCTTTTTCTGCTAAGAAGGGTATCTCGATCTATACGTGCAACGGTTGTATTGGGGAATATCTTCAAAAAGTCTTCAGCAATCTTCTCTGTGCCAAATCCAGAGGTCCGGACCGTTTGGCCATTGCAAGAAGGACATACAGGTGCTGCAGGTTGGCAGTGGCCACAATAGTGACATGAAAGCATACCATGGCCTTTCGGCAACGGTTCGTCAAGACTTCTTACTATCGCCTTATTCCGTCTATGCCAAGTTAATATTACGTCACAATTGTTGCATTTAAAGACATATCCGCATTCTGGACAAAATATATAAGTTGCCAGTCCGCGTCTGTTCAAAAAGAGCAGGACCTGTTCGCCTCTGCCCAAGGTATCTTCGATGGCCTTTTTGAGTCTTGGGGTTAACCACGGAAGTTCTGCCCCTTGTTTTTGGGTATTTGTCTTTTTGTCAACTACTTCTATAGCAGGCAGGCTGACGCCAGAAGGACGTTCTTTCAGTCTGAGCAGTTTATATTTGCCTGTAACTGCATTAAAATAACTCAAAATAGAAGGGGTCCCTGATCCAAGAAGGACAACAGCATCCTCCATCTTTGCCCGAACTACAGCCAAGTCCCTGGCATTATAGCGAAACCGTTCTTCCTGTTTATAAGAGGCATCGTGTTCTTCATCTACAACAATAAGTCCAAGATCTTTAATTGGACAGAATATGGCAGATCTGGTGCCTAGGGCCACGAGGCTTCTACCCTGTCTCAAACGCCACCATTGGTCTCTTCTTTGGGCTGGGGTTAGGCCACTGTGGAGTATCGCCACTTGATCGCCAAGGGCCTTTTTAAATCTGGAGGCAAGCTGTCCTGTCATTGCTATTTCAGGAACCATTATGAGACAGCCCCTATTAGACTTGAGGCAGGCTTTGGCAGCTTCTATATAGACCTGGGTCTTGCCGCTGCCGGTTATGCCAAAAAGGAGCATGGGGGAGAAGGTCTTTGTTAAAATGGCTTGTTTTATGAATGCTATGGCCTTTTCTTGCTCCTTGGTAAGTTTTTTAATTGGGGATTCGTCCCAACTTGCTATTTCAAGATACGATCTTCCTGGCCCCTTGAAAGAGGCTGAAATACGTTTGGCAGCATTTTTGCGCGCAGAGATGAACTCAGAAGGCAATGCTTCTGCCAGGGCCTGCCCAAAAGGATACATATAATACGATGCTGCCCATTCAATAAATTTTATAAGGCCCTTATGAAGGAGGGGTTTGGAATCGATAACTTCTATGACGTTTTTGTAACGAATGTTTTGGGCAGGGTTAGAATCTAATCTCCATACCAGACCGACTATTTTTCTGCCTTTGAGAGGTAAAATTACGCGCATCCCAGCCTGAGGTGCGATGTCTGGGAAGGGCCAGATGTAGGTAAGGGGCCCAGGCAGATATAAAGGTACAAGACACTGTACATATATTGGGCCCCTGTTTCCGTTTTTTTTCAATGTTTAGTTAAGTTTCTTAACTAGTTGTTTTATATACTGTCTAAAAGGCGCTCCTAGCTCAGGATGATTAAGTGCGTAATGAATGGTGGCTTGCAAAAAGCCTAATTTGTCTCCAGCATCAAAACGTCTGCCCTTAAACTTATAAGCAAAAAGTCCACGCTCTTTTCTTAAGGTGTCAAGGGCATCTGTAAGTTGTATTTCTCCCCCTATTCCTGGGAGGGTTCGAGAGAGGCAATCGTATATTTCGGGTCTGAGAATATATCTTCCTATTACTGCCAGGCGTGATTTTGTAGAGCCGGGCTTTGGCTTTTCAATGAGGCGTTTTACCTCGTAAACACCTGGTTCAACTTCGTGCCCTTCAACAATGCCGTAACGTTCAACTTCGCGTTCTTCAACTTCCTGTACAGCTACCACTGCTTCCTGATATTTTTCAAATATTCTGAGCATCTGGTAAACACATGGTTCCTCAGCCTCAACAAGATCGTCGCCTAAGCACACCACAAATGGCTGATCCCCAACCACCTGTTTTGTCACATGTACTGCATGTCCGAGACCCAGAGGCCTTTTCTGCCGTACAGAGACGACTTCTATAAGATTTGAAATTTGACGGACTTCATTTAGCAAATCAAGCTTGCCTTTTTGAGCAAGGAAAGTTTCTAGCTCAAAGGAGTAGTCAAAGTGGTCTTCAATTGCAGATTTGCCAGATGCTGTAACCAGTACAACTTCTTTTATGCCTGATGCAACCACCTCTTCTACAATGTACTGGATGGTTGGTCTGTCAACCACTGTAAGCATTTCCTTTGGTATAACCTTAGTTGCCGGAAGAAATCGTGTTCCAAGACCGGCAACAGGTATTACTGCCTTGTTAGGGAGCATGTATCCTCCTTTGCGCTATTTAATCTTCCAAGGTGGAAGTATCTCCAAGCTCGAGACCAAGTTCTTTGGCCTTGAGAAGCCTTCTCATTATTTTACCTGATCGGGTTTTGGGCAACTTATCTGTAAACTCTACCTCCTTGGGCGTGGCAATAGGGCCAAGCTCATGGCGTACATGCTGAATTATAGTCTTTTTCAAGCCTTCAGAGGGTTCTTTCCCGGCCCTCAGTACCACAAACACCTTGATATTTTCTCCTTTTATCGGATCAGGAAGTCCAATGGCAGCGGCCTCAGCCACGGCAGGATGACTGACCAAGGCATTTTCTACATCAGCCGTCCCAATTCTGTGGCCAGCTACATTTAGGACATCATCGGAACGGCCAAGGACGGAGAAATAGCCTTCTTCGTCACAGACAGCAACATCTCCGGTAAAGTATGTGCCAGGGATAATATTCCATATTTCCTCGTACCTTTTAGGGTCTCCATATATGGTTCTCATCATATACGGTAGCGGCTGTCTAAGTATGAGGTTTCCTCCTTTGCCAGCAGGTACTGGATTTCCTTTTTCATCTACCACGTCTGCTACTACTCCTGGCATGGGCTTGCCACATCTGCCAGGCTTGTTAGGCATGGACGGCATGGTTCCCAGTATAGGGGAGGCTACTTCTGTTTGCCAGAAGTTGTCTATGCAGTGACCGTTATTAGAAAGTATTACTTCTTGAGCAAAGCTCCAAGCCTCTGGATTTAAGGGTTCACCTGCACAGGCAATAATCCGCAAGGTTGACCTGTCGTACTTTTCGATATGCTCCTTACCAAAACGCATAAACATTCTAAGGGCTGTGGGTGCTGTAAACATTACAGAGACACCATACTTTTGTACCTTTTCCCAAATTACGCCAGGATGCGGATAGTCCGGAGCTCCTTCCCTTATCAGAACCGTTGCACCAGCCACAAGTGGACCATAAACGATATAAGAATGTCCAACGATCCAACCTATATCAGAAGTGGACCAGTAGACATCTTTGTCTTTAACATCAAAAAATGCTCTGGTGAGATAGTATGTTCCAACCATAAACCCACCATGAACGTGCACCACACCCTTTGGTTTGCCAGTGGTGCCAGAGGTATAGAGTATAAAAAGGGGATCTTCCGAGTCCATTATTTCAGGAGCACATCGATGGCTTTGGCTATTTAATAATTCCCAAAAATCGTCTTCCCATTCACTTAATTCTATTTTAGGCTCCTGACGTCTGAGGACTATTACGCTTTCGACATATTCGAGCCCTTGAAGGGCATCATCAACCACCGCCTTGAGACGTACAACTTTTCCTCTTCTATAGCCTACATCTGCACATACTACGGCCTTTGCTTTACAGTCTTCAATTCTGGAACGCAATGCTCCTGCTCCCATACCTGCATAGACTACAGAATGGATAGCCCCGATCCTTGCGCATGCCAACATAGCTATTGCACCCTCAATGGTAAGAGGCATATAAATTATTACCCTGTCCCCTTTCTTTACTCCCTTTGATTTAAGTGCGTTTGCAAACTGATTTACCCTATCCCTTAGTTGGCCATATGTGGCAGTCAGTTCCTCTCCTTCTTCTGATAGCCAAATGAAGGCCACCTTGTTTCTCCTCCATGAATCAGCATGACGATCAAGGGCATTAAGGGTAATGTTGGTTTTTCCGTCAATAAACCATTTGTGGTTTGGGATATCTATTTCGCGTACTTTAGTCCAAGGCTCAAACCATTGAAGCTCAGAGGCTATTTGGCCCCAGAATCCTTCTGGATCCCTAATAGAATAGGCATAGACAGAGTCATAGTCTTTTATAAACGCCTCGTCTTTAACTCGTTGGGGAGGCTCTATCTTCTGACTGATTTTGGTGAGGGCCTGGATTTGAGAATCGTACCCAGTTGACACGGCTATTTTTCCTCCTTTCCGATTTAAATAAAAATCCAAAATAAGTATGGCAAGATTAAATTACGAAAGTTTATTCCTAAGTAATGTGCAATACAACCATTTTTAATTTTCACTACTTAATTGGCGTCTCGAAGTTCCCTGTGGATTTTTGGATACATTCTATTGGAGCGGTTATGAAATAGATTGTTTTGTTGATATTGTGAATCATTGTCAGAGACAATCAACCTTATCTATCGCAACAAACTTAGCAATTCCGCTATTTTATGCAATCTCTCTAATTTAGCCATTACTATTCACTAGCTTTATGACACTTACTGGTCAAGAATCGGCTTTCACCAAAGTAGTGTAAGTCAACTTTCTCTGTGCTCCAGACATCTTTGTTGTTAGCGTTATAAAAGAGTTGTTTGTGCCATATCTGCTGCAAAAACAGTAGGTTATACCTTGAAACATTAATAAAAAATCTGTGTTCTAAAATTTTTTATTGTATTTTGTAACCTCATGGGTTGCGATAAGATTTATGATAAAATCTTTTAAACACAAAGGGTTGTAGCAATTTTTCTACTCAGGTTCTAAAAAAGGCATAATACCTGCGCATGCTAAAAAAATGGGCAAACTTTTAGTTTTAGATAGATTGAATGCTGCTACTGAGCTAAGAGATCTGAATTTTCCAGGTTCAAATTTTCATTCTTTAAGTGGTAATTACAAGGGGATGTATTCAATTTCTGTATCTGGCAATTGGAGGCTTATATTTAGCTTCAAAGAAGCAGATGT
>Ga0256914_1003062_pt1 | contig 13445 bp, 8 predicted proteins | sample HulkmetaG_FD_191571 | JGI IMG/M metagenome (GOLD analysis project Ga0256914, IMG submission 191571) | Hydrothermal chimney microbial communities from Main Endeavour vent field at the Juan de Fuca Ridge, Pacific Ocean - Hulk | ecosystem: Environmental > Aquatic > Marine > Hydrothermal vents ... | reverse complement strand
TCGTGCAGTAATAACAGATAATGATAATAAGGTATGGACAGGTTTACATCATGACGGGCTTGTCAGTTTTGATGGTGCAGATTGGTTAAGTTATGATTTGTCCAATTCCGGATTGCCATGTGACGAAGCCATTGACATCTCTGTTAGTAACGACGGTAAAATCGTTTGGATAGGTACCAGTACCGGATTGGCTACTTGTAATGTTGACAATGCCGTATGGACCGTTTACAACGAAGATAACTCCGGCCTGGATTACAATGCTGTTTTGAGTGTTTTGCCTCTCGATAATGGTATAACGTGGATAGGTACATGGTACGGATTGAACCTTTTTGACGGCTCAAACTGGACGGTTTACAATCCGGGTAATTCGGGGCTGCCGGATCACAAGGTGCAAGCTCTTGACGTGGACAATAACGGTACTTTATGGATTGGTACACCACAAGGTGTTGCGGCTTTTGACGGCTCAAACTGGACGGTTTACAACACAGACAATTCGGAACTGCCAAATAATAATGTGGGTTGCATATTGGCCGACGAAAGCGGGGATATTTGGATAGGGTCTTTTGAGGGGGCATTGGCACGATTGTCGGGAGACGATTGGACGATTTACAATACCGACAATTCAGGATTGCCCTCTAACAGTATTAAATCTCTTTCGTTTATTGATAATAAACTTTGGATTGCCACTTTTCATGGCGGCATGGCTATTTTTGACGGAACCGACTGGACAGTTTACGATAAAGATAATTCAGCTTTGCCATCTAACAATATATACTCGTTTGATGTTGATTTGGACAACAGGGTTTGGATTGGAACTACTGCGGGAGCGGTCCTGTTCGACGGCACATCATTCGAAGTTTACGACGTTTCAAATTCGCCGCTGTTATTTAATTACGTATATGATTTGGCCGTTGATAAATATGGTGATAAATGGTTTGTTACATTTCAAAGTGGTATTACCCTGTATAACGAAAACGGTATATCCGTATCGGTGGACGAAAATGTGATTAACAATAACGGAAATGTTATGGTTTATCCAAATCCTGCAGGAGATAAGATATTTCTCGAAAATTGTAACGGCACTCCCGTTACCCAACTCGACATCTATAATTTGAACGGACAAAAACTTCTGCACTTTGACGGGGAAACCTCCGGTTTGGATATATCGAAATTGCCCGGGGGTATCTATTTTATCAAAATGAATACCGGTGCAGAACAATCAATAGTAAAGTTTGTAAAAAAATAAAATCATTATTATAACCTAAAATTTTTTAACCATGAAAATTACAAGATTTGGTTTTTATTTCATAACAATATCTTTTGTTGTGAATGTTATCCTTGCCGGATGTAAAAAAGAGGAGGAAAAACCTCCTAACAAGCCTCCTGTTTGCGCAATTACATCACCAGCCGCCGGACAGCAATTTATTCAGGGTGAAACCGTTATTGTTTCAGCTGAGGTGTCCGACAGCGACGGCTCCATAGCCGAGGTGCAATTTTATGTGGATGATATAGGAATGGGAGCGGCCAATACTTTTCCTTATAAATATGAATGGTCAACCGGTAACGCTACTCCCGGTCAACACGTAATCAATGTGGTTGGGTTAGATAATTCCGGAGCATCGGCATCGGCAGAAGTAACAATTGTAATTATTGACTTGGACAGTGTAACACCTGTAGCCGGATTTGGTGCCGATAAAACAGAAATATTTCCCGGTACCGAAGTTCAATTTACCGATTTGTCAACCCACAATCCTGATACTTGGGAGTGGGATTTCGGCGACGGAAACACCTCAACCGAACAAAATCCCGTTCATGCTTATTCGGAAACGGGGACTTATACAGTAACACTAACCGTGACCAACAGTTACGGCGAAAGTACCGAAACAAAAAACGGTTATATTACCGTTGCCACCACAGGTACATTTACCGACCCCCGTGACGGTAAAACTTATAACACCGTAATGTTAGGCGAACAGGTTTGGATGGCCGAAAACCTTAGCTATGCTTCGGAAAATTCAAAAGTTTATAATAATAATGCGATGTATGAGGAGCTATATGGCAGATTGTACAGCATTGATGAGGCGCTGACGGAATGCCCGGACGGTTGGCATTTACCCACAGACGACGAATGGATAGAACTGGAAATGTTCCTCGGCATGAGTTGGGAAGATGCCCATAGTACGGATTATCGGGGAACGGACGAAGGAAAAAAACTGAAAAGTGTTGACCATTGGTTGGATGGTGGCGGCGGAACGGACGAAGTGGGATTTTCCGCTTTGCCCGGCGGCCGGTTTGACGGTTATGTTTCATTTGAGCAACTTGGTATAATGGCCAACTTCTGGACAGCTACATATTATACCGGCATCATGTATTATGTCAGAAAGTTATCAGGTGAGGAATACGGAATATGGAGAGGGTATGGTGGTCAGCAATTTTATTCCGTTCGATGTGTACGCAACAACCAAAACAAACACTAAAACTCTGATGGTTATCTGTGGTATTGTTTAAAATGTAAATCGGTTTTTGACATGCCACATATTGCACCGGTACGGTTTCTACAACTGTTCCGGTGTTTTTTTTTATCCGGTATTCTTATTTGCACTTTGTATGTTGTATTGGTTGTTGACAGAACATAAAAACGATATGTTGTTACAGGTTTTGTGTTTGGCAAACAGGTATTGACAACTTTTTTGTCAATCATCATTTTAAAACGTGTTAAGATAAAATCTTGCTCAATAATTGTATTGATTTATGCGCCTTTCTCTTTTTTTGTTTTCTCCGTTTTTACCAAAAATCCTTTATCGTTAAAATTTTCAAACAATGAGTAGTGTAGCACCTTTTACACTTGTAGTGTTTACCGTGTCATTAAACCAAAACCGGTTAACAGCTGCAAAGGGTGGAGGAATGCCGCCACCTGTTAATAACTTATTGACAGGTGTGATATTTTATTGTAAATAAAAGCATATTTTTACATACCTTTGCATACTTTTTATTAAAGTGAAAAGGATTTTTTTTTAAGATAGAAAACTATGACAGTTGAGGAAAGAGAACAAGCCAACAAGCAGTATAATGCCAATAATATTCAGGTATTGGAAGGTTTGGAAGCCGTGCGGAAACGTCCGGCTATGTACATTGGAGACATTAGCGTCAGAGGGCTGCATCATTTGGTTTACGAAGTTGTTGATAATTCGATAGACGAGGCTCTCGCAGGCTATTGCAGCGAAATAGAGGTAATTATTCATAAAGACAATTCAATTACCGTCAGGGATAACGGCAGGGGAATTCCTACCGGAATACATGAAAAAGAAAACAGGTCGGCACTTGAGGTGGTAATGACGGTATTGCATGCCGGAGGAAAATTCGACAAAGGCTCCTATAAAGTTTCCGGCGGGCTTCACGGTGTAGGTGTCAGTTGTGTTAATGCCTTGTCGAACAGGCTTATTGCAACGGTTTACCGCGAAGGAAAGATTTTCCGTCAGGAGTACGAAAAGGGAAAACCTTTGTACGAGGTTAAAGTAATTGGAAAGACCGATAAAACGGGTACCGAAATAAAATTTATCCCCGACGACACCATTTTTACAACAACGGAATACGACTACTCCATATTGGCGGCACGGCTTCGCGAACTGGCATTTCTTAATAAAGGTATCAAGCTTTCGCTTTGCGACGAAAGAAAGATGAACAGCGAAGACGAAATATATTGCGAGTCATTTTTTTCGGAAAACGGTTTACCCGATTTTATTGAATACCTTGACGAGAACAGGGAAAAATTGATTCCCGAGTGTATCAGTATGGAAGGGGAAAAAAATAATATCCCCATAGAGATTGCCATGCAATACAACACTTCGTTTACCGAAAATTTGCATTCGTACGTTAATAATATAAATACTCACGAAGGGGGGACACACCTTTCGGGTTTCAGAAGGGCACTGACACGTACTTTGAAGTCGTATGCCGAGCGCTCGGGATTATTGTCGAAGCTGAAATTCGACATCAGCGGCGATGACTTCCGCGAGGGCTTGACGGCGGTCATATCGGTAAAAGTTGCCGAACCGCAATTCGAAGGGCAGACAAAAACCAAACTTGGCAACTCGGAGGTGATGGGTGCCGTTGACCAAATGGTGAGCGAACACCTGAACAACTATCTCGAAGAGCATCCTAAAGAGGCTAAAACCATTGTGCAGAAGGTTATTCTTGCAGCCACTGCACGACATGCCGCACGGAAAGCTCGTGAGTTGGTTCAGCGCAAAAATGTTCTTTCAGGCTCGGGATTGCCCGGCAAACTTGCCGACTGTTCAGAGCGTGACCCGGCGGTATCGGAAATTTACCTCGTAGAGGGCGACTCGGCAGGAGGTACGGCAAAACAGGGTCGCGACAGACGTTTTCAAGCCATTTTGCCACTCAGAGGAAAAATATTGAATGTGGAAAAAGCATTGCCTCACAAAGTCTTCGAAAGCGAGGAAATAAGAAATATTTATACCGCTCTCGGAGTTCAAATAGGCACCGAAGACGACAGCAAAGCCTTAAACCTGGAAAAATTGCGTTATCATAAAATAATTATTATGACCGACGCCGATGTTGACGGTAGCCATATAGATACTCTTATCCTTACCTTCTTTTTCCGCCATATGCGCGAACTTATTGAACGCGGCTATGTCTATCTGGCAACACCTCCGCTTTACCTCATTAAAAAGGGAAAAACAGAGCATTATTGCTGGACGGAGGAAGAGCGAGAGGAGATAACAAAAAAACTCTCGGCAAACGGCTCGGAAAAAGGATTGCATATTCAACGGTACAAAGGTCTCGGTGAAATGAATGCCGAACAGTTGTGGTCAACAACCATGAACCCCGAAACCAGAACATTGCGCCAAGTTACTATAGAAAACGGCTCCGAAGCCGACCATGTTTTTTCAATGTTGATGGGTGATGAAGTTGCTCCGCGTCGCGAGTTTATCGAAGCAAATGCAAAATATGCAAATATCGATGCATAAATATTACTCCTTTCCCGATTAAAGGTGTTATCACGTTTCACAAAAAAAAGGTCGCTGTTAAACGACCTTTTTTTATTCCGGGGTGGAAGATGGGACTCGAACCCACGACCCTTGGAACCACAATCCAATGCTCTAACCGACTGAGCTACATCCACCGTTTTTCGGGCTGCAAATATACATTATTTTTTTATGTTGCAAGAAAAGGTTAAAATAATTAATCCCGGATTTTATTTTTTTTAATAATTGCCGATTAAAAAATATTTTTTTGTCCTTAAAATTAATGGCTTTTTTCAACCGGTTTCATTTATTATTAATTAACTTTGTGCCCGATGTTTAAATTTAAATATTTTGTTATGAAAAAAAATTACTCCTTTTTTTTACTAACCGTTGGATTTTTATTTGGCTTTGCATTAGCGTCTCATGCTCAAATAAGTCAAGGAGGTACTCCTCCGAGTTTTGAAAATGCGGTTACGAATGATTTTGACCATCAAGTTTTACAGGCACCCGATATGGATAAAATTCGAAATGAAGATATGCTTGAAGATGCTGCCGGAGGTCCCGGTCCGCGCAGGATGGGAGTGTCGGTAATTGTAAACAAAGGTATTGACGATGCGGGAACTTGGACCGAGCTTCCCGGCGGAGGAAAAATATGGCGTCTTGAACTGGAAGCTCCCGGAGCCCTTGCCCTCGGTGTATATTACGACGACTTTTTTATCCCCGAAGGCGGTAAACTCTTTTTGTATAACGATAACAGAAATCAGGTAATTGGTGCATATACGGCACAAAACAATCCCAAAGAACATCTCTTCTCTACCGAATTTATTCAAGGTGATAAGGTTGTTTTGGAATATTATCAACCGGCTGAGGTTACCAAAAAGGCACACATACATATTTCGGAATTGGCGTATGCATATCGCGATATAGATTTTAACATAAAAAACGACCGCGATGCTTGGTGGTGTATGATTGACGTGGCTTGCGAAGAGGGCGACGATTGGCAAAACCAGATAAAAGGGGTAGCGCGCATATCAATAAAAATAGGATACAACTACTACTGGTGTTCAGGGTCGTTAATAAACAATACCAATAACGACCGTACACCTTATTTTCTTACGGCTTCCCATTGCGGCGAAGGAGCATCGGCAAGCGATTTAAACCAGTGGATATTCTATTTCAATTATCAAGCTTCGACATGCAACGGTACCGCCACCGGTTACAACAGTATGTCGGGATGTCAGTTAAAAGCCAAGGATCCGAGCCATGCCGACAATGGTTCCGACTTTTATCTTGTTGAATTTAACAACAATATTCCCGATTTTTTCGATGTCTTTTATAACGGTTGGAACCGCACCAATTCCAACGAAGATGCCGGAAACGGTGTAAGCATTCACCATCCCGCAGGCGACATTAAGAAAATTTCCACTTACAATACACCCTTGATGTCGTCAACTTTTTGGAACGGCTTGCCTTCACACTGGAGGGTTACGTGGGCACAAACCGTTAACGGACGTTCCATTGTACAAGGCGGCTCGTCGGGGTCTCCCATTTTCGACAGCAACGGTTTGATTATGGGTGACCTTACGGGTGGTTACGCCTCAAATTCCTGTACCAACCCTTCGCCGGCCTTTTACGGAAAAATTTGGTATTCGTGGGATCATAACGGAACTACACCTTCAACCCGCCTCAAAGACTGGCTCGACCCGGGAAATACGGGAAGGGAAAAACTACCAGGAATTTCGTGGCAGATAATACCACCCACGGCAGATTTTACCGCCGATACCACCGAAATTATCCAAAGTGATACCGTTTGGTTTACCGACCAGTCGGAACCGGGAATACTTTCGTGGGACTGGGATTTTACGGGAGGAGTTCCCGACAGTTCGACCGTACAAAATCCTTACACCGTCTATTACGATACGGGTTATTTCGATGTCAGTCTTACGGTTACAAATGCCGACGGCACCGATACCGAAACAAAAACGGCATATATTCATGTTTCTCCCATGGCGCCGCCTACTCCCGATTTTGACGCCGACAATACGGTAATTGCTCCCGGCGGCAAAGTTCATTTTACCGATTTGAGTACCGGTGATCCTAATTCGTGGTATTGGGAATTTGAGGGAGCTTCGCCCTCCTCTTCAACACTGCAAAACCCTTTGACGCGATACAGCTCTGTTGGAACTTACAAGGTAAAACTGGTGGTTACAAACTGGGGAGGTTCCGATTCGCTTATCCGCGAAAATTATATTACGGTTACAAATGAAATGCCCGAAGCCGATTTCGAAGCCAGTAATAATAATATTATGATGGGCGACTCGATAAACTTTACCGATATGTCAACGGGAAGTACACCTACCCGGTGGTATTGGTCGTTCCCAGGAGCCGTACCCGATACATCAAACGAACAAAACCCCCAAAACATCGTTTATCCTCAAGCCGGTCTGTTCACCGTCTCTTTGAAAGTGGAAAACGGTGTCGGCGAATCGACGGCCACCAAAGAAAATTATATTCACGTTGACTGGGTAGGAATTAATAGTGATATTGATAACCGTTTCGATATTTTACCCAATCCAAACAAGGGCAACTTTTCCGTTGTCACCGGTAAAAAAATTACGGGCAGGGCTACCGTTAAAATTTTTAACTACAACGGAACGCTTGTTTTTGACAAGAGATACGACAATATTGAAAATGCAATAAAAGTTAACTTAACCGGACAACCTGCCGGCACTTATCTCTTAAAAATAATTTGCGGGGATGATGAGCTATCAGGAAAGTTTACATTGATAAAATAATAAATCCCGATTTTTCGTATGAGGAAAACCATAGCGGTCTTATTTATTACGGTATTGTTGAAAATATCGGCAACGGCGCAAATAAAAATTGAAGCCACACCCGCTTCAATTGATTTTGCACTTTCGAAAAAGATACCGGAACTGACGCTAACGGCACCCCGCTTTGTTAATCAAAGTACAAACCGCACTGCTCCGGTTGCCGACTATGCGGGAGAAATAATAGATGTAGATGACAATGTAACGGATAACGGCAAATGGGAAGTTGCGGAAAACGGTGTTGATGTTTGGAGGTTAACCTTTACCGTTGAAGGCTCTTACAAGATTAATATCTTTTTTAAGAATTTTTATCTTGAACCGGGTGATTTGCTTTTTGTTTATCCTGCAGCAAAACCGGCAAACAGAGCATTGACCGATGTTAATAACGGGAAATATCTTACCACCGATGTTTTTAATACAAATTCGCTTACCGTGGAATTGGACAGAACATCGGAAAGCAAGCAACTCCCTTTTGAAATAAGCGGTGTCGGTGTTATAAAGAGTGATTACGGACGCGATTTCGGAGAATCGGGCTTTTGCGAAATACCTGTGAATTGCAGCGAAGGTGACGATTATAAAAAACAAAAAAACGGGGTTGCCCGTATATTGGTAAAAGAAGGAAGTTCGTTGTTTTGGTGTACCGGATCATTGATAAACAATACGGAAAACAATGGGAAACAATATTTTTTAACAGCCAACCACTGCGGACAAAATGCCGGTGAAGCCGATTATTCGCAATGGCACTTCGATTTTAATTTTGAGTCGCCCGATTGCAACCGACCGGAGACGGAACCTGAAAAAAATTCCGTTTCGGGAGCCGAGTTGCTGGCATCGGCGCCAAATTCCACATCCCTTGGTTCCGATTTTAAATTGTTATTGCTGAAACAACAAATCCCCGAAAATTACAAACCCTATTTCAACGGGTGGGACAGAAGCGGAAATATAAGTAACAACGGCGTGACAATACATCATCCGCAAGGTGACATAAAAATGATTTCCACATACACATCACCTCTGGTACCTACCGATTATTACGGAACAACATCTAACGGTGAAGGTTATTTTTGGATGGTGAAGTGGAGCGATACCGAAAACGGTCACGGTGTTACCGAAGGGGGGTCGTCGGGCTCGCCCATTTTTAGCAGCGACGGTCTTATAATAGGTGCCCTTACGGGTGGCGATGCTTCGTGCAATCAACCTGTATCGCCCGACTATTACGGTCGTTTTTGGGCATCGTGGAATCCCCCCGGAAGCGATTCGACGGGACAACTTGCTTACTGGTTAGACCCGGCTGCTTCTCAAGAGGTGGTTTTGCCCGGTTATGACCCTTATGCCGGTGAAGCAACACCTGATTTTACAAGCTCAATACGTAAACTGCCGGAAGGCGGAGCAACAACATTTAAAAACCTCTCTTCCGGTAATATTACAAACTACAAATGGACGTTCGACGGCGGAGAGCCTTCAACATCCACCGAAAAAAATCCACCGGAAATTGTTTACCGGTCAAAAGGCAAATATAATGTAAAACTTACTGTAACATACGACGGCGGTACCAAAACACTTACAAAAGAGGATTATATAGAGGTGCTTTCACCGCTTTATCCCAACCCCTCAAACTCGGGGAAATTTACTATTCTGACGGGCGATTACATCAAAGAAGATATTACCTTGCAAATATTCAACGAAACGGGACAGGAGATAGGCATTTTGCCGCCTGTGTTTGCTTCGCAAGGAATTACAATCGACCTTTCAAACAAAAAACGGGGTATCTATTTCGTTAGAATGATTAACGGGGGTGACGTACATATCTATAAGGTTTTGGTGACTATGCAGCAATAGACAGGCTACAAAATCTTCTCCCAGGAAAAAATTAACGCGGGATATTTGTTATTTTGTGCCGTGATAAATCTTGTTTTTCGAAAAAATTCCCCTTTTGATTATCACACTGTTTTTAAATACCGATGTAAATTTGATTTCAAATTCTCTGCCGGCTCTTTTTGACTCGAAATCGTAACACAATCTGTTATAATATACTCTGCCTTTATTGTTTAGAATTTCGTAAACCTTGTTAAGAAAGACTTCGCTGTTGAACAAGGAGGGGATTTTATGGTCGGCAAAAATATCAATCACTATCATATCGAATTTTTTGTTGCACTTTTCAAGATAATTAAAAGCGTCGTCATTATACACTTTTATGCCCTTTATTTCATCTAATCCGAAGTGTTTTTTCGCCAGTTTTATTATTTCGTTATCAATTTCAACTCCCGTAATATTACAATTGCATTTTAATTCCTTTTTTAAAATAGAGGCTACGCTTCCTGCCCCGAAACCGAGGATAAGAACCTCTTTTACAATGTTTTTATCGAACGGTATCTTTTTAAAGGCGTATTGAAACACCTTGTGCAAATTTCCGTACGAGTAATTTGTGTTTTGAGAGTCGAGAACAAGGTGCCCTTTATATAATGAAACTTCTATGTAATTGTGTGGTGTATATTTTTTTTCAATTATCTTTTTTGTGCTGAAAAAATATTTGATATACCTGTTGAAAAACGAAAACATCGTTTGTTAAATTTACCTTAGCAGAGTAACTAATCCGCGGTTTTTCACTTTAATGGCAGCTTGAATACCGCTTTCGAAACTTGTAAAAACCGAGACCCAGACGTATGTACCCATTTCGGCATCCGACCCGTTAAGTGTACCGTCCCAACCTTCGTAAGGGTCGTCTGTTTCGAAAACCAACTGACCCCACCGGTTATAAATTTTCAAGTTGTATTCTGCCAATGCGCTTATGTTTCCCGTTACTTTAAAAGTTCTGTTTTGTACGATGGAGCTCTGCGGTTTGAAAGCCGTCGGGTATTGTAAATTTGCATACTTAATAAATACTTCGCCGGAATTTACGCAACAATTGGAGTCGGTTACCGTGGCGCGGTAAAGCCCTTCCGTGTTAACATCGAGGTAACGTCCCGTACTGCCGCCAGGTTGCCAATAATAATTTTCGTAATCACCGGCATCGAGCCGTATTGAAGAGCCCGGCAAAATGTATATGGTATCGTTTCCTTGCCCCAAATCCACATAAGGCAACGGGTGTATATTGATGTTTGTGGTAAAGGTATAGTTCTCGTCTCCGTATTTTTCGGTTAACGACACTTTGTATTCTCCCGGGTCGGAATAGACAAATCCGGGCGAGTAAGGGTCAAATCCCGTTTGTACACCGCCGGGGTTATCAAAATCCCATTCCGTATCGTCGATGTTTGCAAGGTTTCTTATTATAAAGAGGGTTGTATCGTGGTGGCATTGATTTACCGCCCAAAAATGTGGTATATTCAAATAATCGCTTAAAAATGTTGGTAAGCCTATTAAAGATCCTGCTCCGTTCAAAAACAGTCCGTTATTGTTTTGATGGTTGAGTATGTTGTAGTTGGCTGCAATTCCGGGCCTGTCAGGGTTATAGATAACTCCGAGATAATTTTTTCCCAAGACCCCTCTTCTGAATTTGGCGAGATAGATTTTTCCGTCCGGTGCCAGTTGCAATGCTCCCATTAGACTGTCGGCACCGGCAAGGTCGTTAACCTCGAACGATTTCAATATTACCGGATTTTCAAAGGGATTTGCTTGTGTAATGTCCAATTGGTAAAGGTAATTAAAATCGGTGCCGAGGGGAGATGTGGATATATAAAGTTTTGTATTGTCGGGCGAAAATTCCACTCCGAACGGGAAATTAAAACTTCCCGGATTGCTTGAAACAGGATTTGATACTTGTCCGCTGGAAGCATCAAAGTCAAAAATTTCCACTTTACCGTCGGAGGGGATGACGAGAGCTATCTTTTTTCCGTCCGGCGAGGCTTTCATATATCCCGCACCATTGTTAGGGTCGCCTTTGTGGAAACTGCCAACACTGCTTATTACCGGGTTTAAATCGAGCGAATCGGATAAAAGATAGGAATAAAACTTATTTCCGTTATTTTCGCCGAAGCCGTGAAAAATAACCCAAATGTCCTTGCCTCCGGAGTGTTTTACGGCACAAACTTTTTGACTGTTTTCGTGAAAAAGCGTGTTGTTTTTTGAAGTAACCACTCCTGTATTTCCGTTCATCTTTACAATGGAATAATTTACTCCGTCCACAAAGACGGGATTGATGTACATATCCAAAGTAAAAACATAATATTCGTCGGTTTTTCCGGGTGTTGGCAATATAATTGCCGGTTGCGTGGCAAAATTGTTTCCTTTCAATCCGTCGCCGTTTTCAATTACATGGTACGACTTCCCCCATATTTTCAATCCGTTGCTGAACAACAGCAGGTTACCGTTGTTATCCGATATTGCAGCTACGCCGTTCGGCGAATCGTAAAACGAAAAAGTTTGCTCGGGAATTACCTCTCTTTGTTGGAAATTCAAATGAACTTTATCTCCGAAAACCCACTGGTCGGCTTGATGCGGTCTTTCATAATTGCAACCGTTTTGCGTTTGTTCCCAACTTGTTAAACCGACAAATATCATCAATACCGCAAAATACCAACCTTTATATACCTTAACCATAAATCCTGCTTGTAAAATTCTTTTTTATTTTTTAATGATTTTTGCATTAATCATTTTGCTGTTATTTACAACATGCAAAATATAAACGCCTTTGTTCCATGAAGATAAATCCACGTTTAACTCTTTTCTGTGTTTTGAAGTTCCCGTTAGCAGTGCGGAATAGAGTTTTTTGCCGTTTATATCGTTTATTGTCAACGATACATTACCTTTCAACTCAGTTATTTCTATTTTCAGGATACCGTTAGCAGGATTTGGAATCAGTTTGATATATTTTTCAAAGTCGCTATTTTCGTCAATTCCTATTTGACACTGGTTAAAATCGAACCAAACGGTAAGGGTGTCGCTGCCCGAACATTGGGTTACAGGATTTGTTGTAATAACCGAATAAGTTTGAAAGTCCACCCAGTTACCGTTTGTAGTGACGGTTAATTTTCGCGAAGTGGCACTGTTTGACCAGTAGTAGTCCATAACTGCGGGGTTAATAGAGTCGCCGGCATCCAAGATTACGGAGTCGCGCACACATACTTTTATGGTATCTTCCGAAAACAGTGTTATTCCTTGCGGAACCAGGTTGACTTGCGGGGTATGATTAACCAATACCGTTACATGGTTTTGAATAGTTTTAAATCCGTCGTCCACCGAAATTGTGTACGTTGTAGTTTCCATAGGCGAAACTTGAGGTGTTTCGTTATTCGAAGTCCAACCGTTATCGTCAGACCATTGGTATGTGTAGCTGCCGCTTCCTCCGAGAGGGTTGACGTGCAGGGTGGTTGTTTCCCCTTGACAAATAACATCAGGTTCGGCGGTAGGCATGCATCCGAGGGCAGAACCGCCGACAAATACCCATACCTTGTCGGGGTCGCTGATGCATCCGTTTGCATCGTTAACAACAAAGGTGAATTCGTTGCTTGTGTTCAATATTTTCGTTTCGGTAACGGCGCTGTTGGGGTTAACTACGGAATCGGCGGGTGACCATTGGTATGTGTATGTTCCGCTTCCCGAGTTTGCCGTCCCGAGGAGGGTGGCAACGGTTCCCACGTTAATGGTCACGTCGTCACCGGCAAATGCCACGGGTTTGGGTTTTACCTGT
>Ga0256914_1003061_pt1 | contig 13446 bp, 8 predicted proteins | sample HulkmetaG_FD_191571 | JGI IMG/M metagenome (GOLD analysis project Ga0256914, IMG submission 191571) | Hydrothermal chimney microbial communities from Main Endeavour vent field at the Juan de Fuca Ridge, Pacific Ocean - Hulk | ecosystem: Environmental > Aquatic > Marine > Hydrothermal vents ... | reverse complement strand
GATCATTCGCCGGATCGAAGAGCTCACGGGCAAGGGGTACACCGGTGGATTCGGGGAACCGGATGTGGCCTTCCGCGTCCTGGCGGACCACATTCGTGCTCTGAGTTTCGCCATCGCGGACGGTGCACTGCCTTCGAATGAGGGACGCGGCTACGTGCTGAGGCGCATCCTTCGTCGCGCTGCCCGCTTTGGGCGCGTTCTGGACATGCACGAACCCTTCATCTTTCGCCTGGTTCAGCCTGTGGCCGACGTGATGGGCGATTTTTACCCCGAAATTCGGGAACGCCAGGAACTGATCGAACGGGTGATCAAAACCGAAGAGGAAAGCTTCGGACGTACGCTTGACCGCGGGCTCGAGATTTTTGAGCAGAAAGCCGCAGCGTTGCTGGCTTCCGGCGAGAAGGTTTTCCCTGGCGACGTGGCTTTCCTCCTGCACGACACGTACGGTTTCCCGCTCGACCTAACGCAGCTGATGGCCCGAGAGCGGGGTCTGACGGTGGACGAAGAAGGCTTCAACCGCCTGATGGCTGAGCAGCGGGAGCGTTCGCAAAAGGCCTCGACGTTCGAAGCCGCGGCAGCCGAGGCAGCCACCGAGATCAGCTCCGACATTCCGCCGACGCGGTTTGTGGGATACACGAAGGACGAGACCGAGACCAAAGTTCTGGCTGTACTGGGCAACAAGGTGGTCCTCGAGGAAACGCCGTTCTACGCTGAGAGCGGTGGTCAGGTAGGCGACACGGGTGTGCTAATTGCCGATGGTCGCGAGTACCGCGTGGCGGACACCCAGAAGACCGGCGACCGCTACCTGCATTTCGTTGAGGGCGCTGCGGAAGAAGACCTGACCAGCTTGGTCGGCAAGATGGTGGTGGCGAGAATCGACGTGGAGAGGCGGCGCGCTACCGAGCGTAACCACACGGCCACCCACCTGTTGCACAAGGCGCTCAGGACCATCCTCGGCGAACACGCTCAACAATCGGGTTCGCTGGTGCACCCCCGCTACCTGCGTTTCGACTTCAACCACTTCGAAAAGGTGAAGCCGGGGGAGCTGGAAGCGATCGAACGAATGGTGAATGAGGCGATTGTGGCCAACTACCCAGTGCGCTGGGAGATTGTTCCGTTCGACGAGGCCAAACGTCGGGGTGCCGTGGCGCTTTTCGGTGAAAAGTACGGCGATCAGGTCCGGATTGTGGAGGTGGACGACTACTCTCGCGAGCTCTGCGGTGGAACCCACGTGCGCGCCACGGGTGAAATTGGCTACTTCCACATTGTTTCGGAGTCTGCGGTAGCGGCAGGGGTGAGGCGGATCGAAGCTGTCACAGGGTTGGTGGCGCACGAGGTGATCGTCGAGGATGAGAAGCGGCTGGATGCGTTGCAGCAGCTCCTCAACTCCCGCCGCGAGGAATTGGTGGAACGGGTGAAGGCACTCCTGGAGGAGCGACGGGAACTCGAAAAACGCCTGCGCGAGGTCCGGATGGGCGGCGGCAGGGACCAGGTGAAACAGTGGTTGCAGTCGGCTGTGCAGGTGGACGGTGTACGCGTGGTCAGTGCCAAGGCCGAAGCGGCGGACGTGGACGAGCTGAAGCACCTGGCTGATTTGTTGCGGGCGGAGATTGGCTCGGGTGTGGGCGTGCTGGCGACGGTAATTGATGGCAAGGCTTCCCTTGTGTGTGTTGTGACACAGGACCTCGTGGCAAAGGGCGTGCGTGCGGACCTGATCGTTCGCAAAGCCGCTGCCGTAGCGGGTGGCGGAGGTGGAGGGCGTCCGCACATGGCTCAAGCTGGCGTAAGACAAATCGAGAAGCTTGGTGAGGTTCTGAGAGCGGTTCCAGGCATCGTTCAGGAGGCGCTTCGGGCGAAGTAGGCAACGAACCAGGGAGTCGGGACGCAGCGGTGGCGGTTTACGACGATCTGCTGGCCGTGGCTGAGGCAAAGGGTGCGGGGTACCTGGTTTTACTGGACCCAGACAAGCAACAGCCAGCTGAGACGAAGGAAATGGCGGTTGCCGCGCAGGAAGCAGGGGCGGATGCTCTGCTGGTGGGCGGCAGCCTTTTGTTGACCAACCGTTTCGACGAGACCGTGGAGGCCGTAGCTGAGGTGGCCTCGGTCCCGGTGATCATCTTCCCGGGGAGCCCGCGGCAGGTGTGCAGTTACGCGGATGCCATTCTCTTCTTGTCCCTGGTCAGTGGGCGGAATGCTACGCACCTGATCGGCGACCAGGTGGTCTCCGCTCCGTTGATTAAGGAGGTCGGCATCGAACCGATCGCCACCGGTTACATCCTGGTGGAGTCGGGACGAATGACCAGCGCCGAGTTCATGAGCAACACACTGCCGATTCCGCGACACAAACCGGACATCGCTAAAGCCCACGCGCTTGCGGCTGAGTACCTCGGGATGAAACTGGTGTACCTGGAAGCTGGGAGTGGCGCCCAGTATCCGGTACCGGACGAAATGGTGCGCGAAGTGGCCGACTACGTGTCAATTCCGGTCATCGTAGGCGGTGGGATTCGTACACCGGAAGAAGCACACCGGAAAGTGCGGTCGGGTGCTCGCTTTGTCGTCACCGGAAATGTTCTTGAGGGAAAGGGGGGACAGCGGCTTCTGAGGGAGTTCGCCCAGGCAATCCACTGGAAGGAAGCCCAACCGGCGTAACCCAGCGTTTCTTCGAACCGCAGAGGTGCTCCGATTTTGATTGACATCCACGCCCACATCATTCCTCAGGTCGACGACGGCCCGGGGTCTCTGCAAGTCAGCTTAGAAATGCTCGAGATTGCGGCTGAAGACGGCATCACGGAGATCGTCGCTACGCCGCACATTTTGAGCAATCTGGAATTTCAGCGGGAAAAGGAAATCCTGACCCGCTTCGAAGAGCTGAAAAGCGCAGTTGAAGCGAAGGGCTTGCCAGTCAAGTTGCACCTTGGCTCTGAGATTTACATCGAGCCAGAAATTGATTTGAATCACCGGATTGCAACTCTTGGTGGCAACGGCAGGTATTTCCTGATCGAGTTCCCAATGCAGGGCATCCCGGTTTTTGCGGCCGAACATTTTTTCCAGGTCATGATGGAAGAGCGGACGCCGATCATTGCGCATCCTGAGCGGAATGCGGGCATCATCGGAAGGCCCGAGCGCGCGGCCGAATTTGTACAGCGCGGCTCTCTGCTGCAGGTGAACGCCGGGAGTTTGACGGGGCGATTTGGAACCACTGTGAAGGAAACAGCCTGGAAGCTTCTGGACGCCCATCTGGTGCACTTTGTGGCCAGCGACGCTCACGACACCCAGGGACGTCCGCCGAAGTTGCGGCGTGCCTACGAGCTGGTGGCGGAACGCCTCGGGGAAGAGTGGGCCAAAATGCTTTTCCACGACAACCAGGTGCGCGTGTTGCGTGGGGAAGTGCTGGAGCCCCCTCAGCCATTGCCACTCGAGGCGTCTGGGAGGAAAAAAACGGGCCTGCGCGAGAAAATCGTGAAGTGGTGGCGGAAGGAGGAGGCGTGACGAGCCTTGGAGTCCGACCGATTTGCAGCCGGCCGGTGCGTCTCATCGTCTGTCTCCCCAACGTAGACGTTTTGCGGAGATCTTTCCCGGGAGAGGTTCGGTCTTGACTTTTCTGAACCCTTCGGTGCTGTACGCCCTGCCCGCAGTGGCTCTTCCCCTGCTCATTCACTTCTTTGCCCGTCGGCGCGCGAAAATTCTGCCATTCAGTAGCCTACGTTTCCTGAAAGAATTGCAGCAAACCGAGATCCGGCGTTTTCGCCTGCGGGAGTGGCTGTTGTTGCTGCTGCGAACGCTGGCAGTGGCACTGGCTGTGCTTGCTTTCGCGCGCCCCGCTCAGGTACCCCCCGGTGTAAATCCGAAGGCGGTGGGTTCCCGCATCGTCGCTGCGTTGGTTCTGGACGACTCCTACAGCATGCAAGTCGCTACGCCGCGGGGCAGTTTGTTCCAGGAAGCCTGCGACCGTGTTGAACAGGTGCTGGCGACCCTCGGTCCGGCCGACGCGGCCGTGGTCGTGCGACCGCGAGGTAAGGCCTGGAAATCAAAACTGTTTCCTGTACGCAACCCGGGAATGAGCAAGGCAAAAGAGCGTTGGGCGGAGGAACCGCGGGGAGCGTACGACACGGACCTGGTGGGAGGGGTGGAATCGGCGGCGGACTGGTTTACGCGTTTCCCCGGCGCCCGGCGAGAGCTGTACGTGGTTTCGGATTTCGCAGGCCAACCGTTTGCGTCGGAGGATTCGACGCTGCGGTTGCGTCTCAGGAACTGGCAGGTCTTTCTGGTCCCGGTCTCGGCCCGAACGGTTCCGAATGCCGGTGTCCGGAAAGTAACGCTGGAAAGCCAAATTCTGGAACCCGGTGCAGCCGTGCAGGTTGTTGCGCGTGTGGTGAACACCGGCACAGAGAAGCTGGACGAGCGCCTTGTGCAGCTGAGCTGGCAGGGGCGCCCAGTGGACCAGACAACCGTGACGCTGAAGCCAGGGCAGGGAGCAAGCGTCCGACTGCGGGTTATTCCGGCGACTTCGGGCTGGCAGTTCGGCGCGGTGTCGGTTGAGGACGATGCCCTGGCGACGGACAACACGTTCTGGTTTGCCGTTCAAGTGCCCGGGAAGTTGAAAGTTCTTGTCGTAGCCGGAACCCGACGTGAAGCTGAACCCGTGGCTGTGGCCCTGGCGCCACCTGGTGCAGAACACCGGATCTACAGCGTTACCGTGAAGTCTCCCTCTCAAGTGGCCACGGCGGACTTGAGGAACGCTGACGCCGTTTTCCTGGTGGACGTGAACAGTCTTCCGGCAGTGGGGTGGGCGGAAATTGTTCGCTTTGTCCGCCAGGGTGGAACGCTTGTTGTTTTCCCGGGGCCGCAAGTCGAGCCTCGTGTGCTCAGTCAGCAGCTTCTTGGCCCCCTTGGTCTACCGCCGCTGGGAGAAACGCTGGGCTCCCCGGGCGCGGCGGTCCCGGTGCTCACTCTCGGACGCGTGGATTTGACGCACCCGCTGTTCCAGGGTGTGTTCGAGAAGAAAGCCCAGATTACCAGCCCTGCTTTCTACGTTGTGCTGCACGCGCTGTCTTCGCCCCGGATCCAACCGGTGCTTTCGTACAGTGACGGTAGCCCGATGTTGTACGAGGCTGCGGTTGACGCGGGCGAAGTGTTCGTGTTCACCACCGGTGTGGACACGAGCTGGTCGGATTTGACCCGGCGTGGTCTGTTCGTGCCGCTGGTAGTGCGTTTGCCGATCTACGGGCGGAGCAAAGGGCAAAATGCTGTGATCCCCTCAAAAGTTGGCGACAGATTGAAACTGGTGGACCAGCGACTGTCTCTCGAAAATGACTACGCCGTTCGACGGCCGAACGGAGTGGAAGTGAAACTTATGCCACGTGCAGTTGGTGGGGGAATTCTACTGCAGTACGACGACACCGATGTCCCGGGCGTTTACCAGTTGCTCGCAGGGGGGGAACTCGTTCACATCTGGGCTGTAAATCCGGAGCCAGCCGAGACAAACTTGAAACAGGCAGACGTAAAAGCGCTAGCTGCTCGGCTCGGTGCGCACGTGATCCCGCCGTCGGCAAAGCTCGACCAATTTGTGAATGCCACGCGGCGGGGACGCGAACTGTGGCCGTACCTGTCAGCACTGCTGTTTTTGGCGCTGCTTGCGGAGACGCTTTTGGCCCGTACACGCCCCGCGGAGGACGAAACGCGGGAACCTGAACGGGCTTTGGAACATTCCCCTGGCGAAAACGTCTGAAGGGGCACAAGAAGCCTGTGGAACAAATGCTGTACAGGTTTTGAAAGGTCGGCGAAAGCCCTGGGAGTTCAGTTTCTGAGGGTGATCGAGGAAGCCCCGGGGCGGATGAAGTGGCCGTTCAGGAGGAGGTGGTAGACTATTTGACCAGAACTTTGCCAGTGACTGAGAGAGAAAGGGCGATTCTCGTTGGGGTGGTGCAGCCACCAAACATGCGTTGGGAGGAAGAGGAGTACCTGGATGAACTGGCGCTGCTTGCAGACACTGCTGGGGCTGTGGTGGTCGGGCGCATTCTTCAGGAGCGAGGGCGGATGGACCCGGCTTTCCTGATTGGCCGGGGGAAGCTCGCCGAGTTAACCCGGATGGTTGAGGAGCAAGAAGCCGACGTGGTGATTTTCGACCACGATCTGAGCCCGGCCCAGGTGAAGAACCTCGAGAAAGCGTGCGGAATCAAGATTCTCGACCGCAGTGGGTTGATCCTTGACATTTTCGCGCGTCGGGCCAAATCGCGCGAGGCGAAAACGCAGGTAGAACTGGCACAATTGCGCTACCTGTTGCCACGGCTTACCCGGCAGTGGACCCACCTGTCGCGGCAGGTGGGAGGCATTGGTACACGTGGGCCGGGCGAAACACAGCTGGAAGTCGACCGCCGGATGATCCGCCGGCGAATTGGCATTCTCAACCGGCAGCTCGAGAGCATCCGAAAGCAGCGGCACGTGCGGCGGCGACACCGCGACAACGTGTACAAGGCAGCGCTCGTAGGATACACGAACGTTGGGAAGTCGTCGCTTCTGAACGCGCTTACCTCCTCAGAAGTATTTGTGGAGGATCGCCTGTTCGCGACGCTGGACCCAACCGTGCGGGCCATGCGGGAGGATCAGGGACGACGAATTCTGCTGATCGACACGGTGGGGTTCATCCGGAAACTGCCGCCGAATCTGGTGGCTTCCTTTCTCAGCACGCTGGAGGAAGCTGCTGAAGCGGACTTGCTGCTCCACGTTGTGGATTTGAGTCATCCCCAGTTCGAAGCGCAGATTTCCACCGTCAAAGAAGTGCTGCGGGAACTGAACCTGGACAGCAAGCCGGTTCTCTACGTGTTCAACAAGATCGACAGGGTTAGCGAGACCGGATTGTTCCCTCGCCTGCGGCGCCAGTACGCACCGTGCGTGTTCGTGTCGGCTGCGCGAGGGATTTTTCTCAACGAATTGCGCGCAGCCATCGTGCGCTTCGCGGACGAGCACCTGATCGATGTGGAGGTGACACTGCCTTACGAACGCAGCGGGATGTTGCACTTCATCAAGCAACTGGCGGAGGTAACGTCAGTGCGGCAGAGCACCACGGGGCTCACGGTACGTCTCCGGACGGATCGGGATCGCTGGTCGCGGTTGCGGAGCTCCTTGCACCGGAGTGAGTACGCGGACACGACAGGCTGAGACGCTGACGAACACGCGGATTCCGTGTAGGGCAGATCGTTTCAAGCGGCAGGCGTGTTGCCGCGCCGGGGTCGGCCTCGGGGCGTTGTGCAGCGCCGCCGGGCCGGCAAACACGGGTGCGAGTAAGACAGCGAGCAACAATGCGGATTTTGGTGATCGACGACGAACCGGATGTTTGTGACGCCCTGGTCGGTTTTCTGAGAGACGAGGGGCACGAGGCCTACGCTGTGCACAGCGGCGAAGAAGGGCTTCGGCATGCCACCGAGTCCGTGTGTGATGTGGTGTTTCTGGACGTCAGATTGCCGGGGATGGACGGCCTTCAGGTGCTGCAACAGCTCCGCCAGAACGTGCCGGGGACGGATGTGGTGATGATTTCGGGACAGGCCGACGTAAGTACAGCCGTGAAGGCGACCAAGCTGGGCGCGTACGATTTTCTGGAGAAACCGCTCCAGCCGGAACGTCTGGCGCTTCTTTTGAAGCATTTGGATGAGCGTCGGCGAATGCAGCGGGAGGTAGACGCGCTGCGCGACGTGGCCGAGTTTGAGGGCCAGCTTGTTGGTAGTAGCCCGGCCATGCAGCGCTTGCGCGAGCAAATCGCTCGCGCTGCTCCCAGTGACGGGCGCGTGCTGATTTTCGGAGAAAATGGCACCGGCAAGGAGCTGGTTGCTCGGCAGATTCACCTGCAGAGCGCGCGTCGCAACGGCCCCTTCGTGAAGTTGAACTGTGCGGCGGTGCCTGTAACCCTTGTGGAAAGTGAACTTTTTGGGCACGTGAAAGGCGCCTTCACCGGTGCGGTGCACAGCAAGAAAGGGTTACTGGAAGAGGCGGATGGGGGCACACTGTTGCTGGACGAGATTGGCGACATGGCCCCGGAAACCCAGGCTAAGCTGTTGCGGGTGTTGCAGGAGGACGAATTCTTGCCGGTGGGCGGTGTGAAACCTCGACGGTTCGACGCGCGAATCCTGGCAGCTACGAACAAGGACCTGGAAGCGGAAATGGAAACGGGCCGTTTCAGACGCGATCTGTACTACCGCCTGAACGTAATCCCGCTGCGGGTACCGGCCTTGCGGGAGCGCAAGGAGGACATCCCCGAGCTGGTACACCATTTTCGCCTGCTTTTTGAGAAGCGAACCGGCAGGAAGGCAGCGGTTTTTTCGCCCGAGGCGCTGGAGGCGATGGCTGACTACCACTGGCCCGGCAATGTGCGGGAACTGCGAAACTTTGTGGAGCGGTTGTTGATCATGGTCGAAGGGGACGAAATTGGTGTAGAACACGTGGTGTACGGGCTGCGCTCGGCCGATTCGAAAACTCACGGAGAAGAAGAGGGATCTCTGCCGCTGCGGGAACGCGTGCGCTTGTTCGAGCGACGTGTGCTGGCAGAGGAATTTCGGCGCGCGAGCGGCAACATCGCCGAAATGGCACGGCGTCTCGGTGTGGACCGCGCTAACCTCAGCAAGCGGCTTCGCCAATTCGGAATCAAAGGAAGTGCACCTTGATGTGGTTGCGACCTTTCCAGAAGGTGTTTTGTTTTCTGCTGGTGGCCTGGTGGTTCACCGGTGGCAGAGGTGTTGCCCAGGAAGCTGAGGAACTACGAATTCCGTTTTCGAACCCGGAGTACCAGATCGGCGACTGGACGAGTTACACCACGTTCCGCTACGTGAACGCGCTTGCCGTTGGTAGCCGTTACGTCTACTTCGCCACCACAGGCGGCATTACCCGTTACAACTTGTTCAGTAACGAGTGGGATTCCCCCTGGACGATCAGCGACGGTTTGCCCGGTCTCAACGTGACCGTGGTGGCTTACGACGTGGACACGGACATGATCTGGTGTGCCACGGAAGGTGCAGTGAGCTTCAGGAGTCCCACATCCCGGCAGTGGCAGAATTTCTACCTCGAGGACTTTGGGCTGGCAGCGGTTGAGCCAATTATCTCAATTGGTGTTGGCGCGAACGGCGTTTTCTTGGAAACTCGGGATGGCTCCCTGGTTCGTGCGGACAAATACGGAGGCGGCTTGGAGCCAGCAGAGCCTGCGGATCTTGGCGAAAATGTCCGCTGGTTTGGCGCCAGAGCCAAGAAAATCAAGAAATTCCCCCTTTTCCACATGAGTCAGGGGTACTTTTTCGACACGGAGGGGATTATTCGTGATTTCCGCCTGCGCGAGTATCCGGTGACGTGCGCAGCCCGGGATCCCTGGAGCCAGCTCTGGCTGGGAACGTGGGGAATCTCCGTGGGTCGAGCGGACCTTCGCCTGGCGCGGTTGGATCTGCTGCCGATTGGACCGTGGCAGCCTGAGGTGCGCGCTCTGGCTGAAGACGGCAACGAAATGTGGATGGGGGGACTGGAAGGTGAGGACGGCGACGGAGCCATCACCATTTGGAACAGGCGAGACAACAGCTGGGCCTACCTTCAGGCACGCTACGTAACCGGGGTTCCAAGCGACCGAGTCTTGGCCATTGCCACGGACGGTCCAGTCGTGTGGTTGGGAACCGATCTTGGACTGGTGGCGTACGACCGGGCCCACGAGCGCTGGCGAACGTTTGAAGCTCCCAGGTACCTGGATGACGACCTGGTTTACGACGTACTCGTGGACAGCGGCTGGGTGGTGGTCGCCACAGGGCGGGGCGTGTCGGAGATTCGGGTTTTCCCCGGGCAGAAAGGGAAGAAGGACTCTGTTGCGGTGCGCCGGCTGGATCCTGCCAACCTTTCCAATGTGGCCGTGTACGACTTGGAAAAGACCGAGAACCTGCTCTGGGCCGGTACGTCGGATGGCCTGTACGTGTACGATCGGGGAGAAAAGCGCGGGGGGTACGTGATCGACGGCGATGGTCCGATGGGGGCGCCAGTTTCGGCGATTGGGCGCGCCGGTGACACGCTGTGGGTGGCCAGCTGGAAGACCGTTTACGCCTACGACATGCGGAAGCGAAAATGGTTGCCGCCGCCCATGGGGCGCACAGATCTCGGTTCACGGGTGTACCGGATCCGCGGCGACAACCGGGTGGTCTGGTTTGCAACCGAGCAGGGTGTGTACAAATTCGACTACTCGCGGCAGCGTTGGCGTCGCTTTGTTGTAGAAGATGGCCTGATCGGCAGTCATGTCTACACGATTTTGCCGGAGGGGGACTACGTATGGTTCGGCACAAATCGAGGCATCACGCGGTTCTACTGGAATAGCCCCTACAGAGCGGACTGAAGCATGTCGGGTTCAGACGAGCTGATTGATTACCTTTTTTCCCGCCGACGCTTTGGCCTCAAACCCGGTCTCCAGCGTGTGCAGGCGCTTCTGGAGTATCTGGGTCATCCTGAACGAAAGTTCGAGGTCATTCACATTGCGGGGACGAATGGCAAAGGCACAACGGCGGCGTTTCTGGAAGGGATTCTCCGGGCGGGTGGACTTCGGACGGGGCTCTACACATCCCCACACCTGGTCTCGCCCGAGGAACGTGTACGGGTTAACTGGGCGAAAATTCCGCGCGAGCGGCTGGTTGGTTGGATTGCCGATTTGAGGCCGCAGATTGAAAGAACGGAGGCGACTTTTTTTGAGGCCATGACGGCCATTGGGCTTGCTTACTTTGCCGAAACCGGAGTCGACGTGGCTGTGGTAGAAGTGGGCCTTGGTGGACGTTGGGATGCGACGAACGTGGTTGTGCCGCGGGTGTCTGTGGTAACGGATGTTCATCTCGATCACCAGCGGCATCTGGGGAGAACGCTGAGCGAAATCGCTGCTGAGAAAGCGGGTATTTTGAAACCGGGTGTTCCCTGTGTGACTTACGTACAGCGGTACGTGGCGCGAATTGTTCTGGAGCAAAAAGCGCGCGAGGTTGGGGCTGAGCTTCTGCGGTTGCAGGCGGAGGCGCACACCCGCGTGAGGAGAGTGGAGGCTTCCGGTACAACCGTCGACTACCGCGGTCGGGAGTTACACCTGCGAGGGATGAGAACGCGGCTTGTTGGAGAGCATCAGGGACGGAATCTCGCATTGGCTTTGCTGTCGGCGGAGGTGTACGGTCTCCCCGGCGATCTGTCCGAGGAAACGCTTCGGGGGGCTGTGGCGGCCGTCCGTTGGGATGGACGTTTTCAGGTGCTTACCCAAAATCCACTCCGCCTGGTGGATGTGGCGCACAACATTCAGGGTGTGCGGGCCTTTGTGGACACGTTCCAGTGGGTTTGGGGTGAGGAACCCAACACCGTGCTCGTTCTCGGCCTATTGCGCGACAAGCCCGCCAGCGGAATGTTCGAAACACTTGCACGGCTGGGGCGCCGTGTCGTCGTTACGCCATTGCCTTCGCAGCGGAGCGCTGATGCCGAGACCCTGGCTGCGCTTGCTCGCGAGCGCGGGTGGGAGGTCCAACTCGCCAGCTCGCCAGTTGAGGCCTGGCAGCTGGCCGAGGATTGGGCTGGTAACGATCCGGTCGTGGGGCTTGGCTCGCACTACCTGGTAGGCGACGTTTTGCGCCTACAGGGGGTGCCCCCAGTGTGACCCTGGCTGGAGGGGCGGAACTGGAACAAAACCCGTTGCCGCGAAAAACGGCGCAAGTGTGCGCAAAATACTGTGTTTCTGGGGAAATGGCTTGACAAACGGATGCGGATTTGGTAAATTGGCGGGCCTTGTTGGGCAGCGACCGGAGAAGACCTTTACAGGAGCTCCATGGCAAGCGTTCGACTGAACAACGTCACGAAGGTTTTCGACAACAAAGTCGTAGCCGTCCGCAACGTGAATGTTGACATTGCGGACAAAGAGTTTGTGGTCCTGGTTGGTCCGTCTGGCTGTGGAAAATCGACCACCTTGCGGATGATCGCCGGCCTGGAGGAGGTGACGGAAGGCGAGATTTACATCGGGGATCGGCTGGTAAACGACGTTCCTCCGAAGGACCGCGACATCGCCATGGTGTTTCAGAATTACGCTCTGTACCCGCACATGACGGTTTACCAGAACATGGCATTCGGGCTGAAACTGCGGAAGTACCCGAAGAAGGAGATTGACAGGCGGGTACGTGAGGCAGCTGAGATTCTCGGAATCAGTGAGCTCCTGGATCGCAAGCCTAAAGCCCTGTCCGGTGGGCAGCGTCAACGGGTGGCCGTGGGGCGAGCGATCGTCCGGAAGCCACAAGTTTTTCTGTTCGACGAGCCGCTTTCGAACTTAGATGCCAAACTGCGCGTGCAGATGCGGACCGAGATCTCCAAGCTGCACCAACGGCTTGAGACAACCATGATCTACGTGACCCACGATCAGGTCGAGGCCATGACCATGGGTGACCGGATTGTGGTCATGCGGGATGGCGTGGTGCAGCAAATCGATACACCCCTGGCGCTCTACAACCACCCGAAGAACAAGTTTGTAGCTGGTTTCATCGGTAGCCCGTCGATGAATTTTGTCGACGGCCGCGTCGTGCAGGAAAATGGTCTGTGGTTCGACGAGGGCGGTTTCCGCGTGCCGATTCCGGCGGAACGCCAGAAAGCTCTTGACGCCTACGTCGGGCGGGCTGTTACTCTGGGCATCCGACCAGAGCACATCAGCTTACCCCAGGGTGGGGTTGCGCGAGAAGCGGCTGGCGAAGTTCAGACGGTTGTGGAGGTGGTGGAGCCAATGGGAAGTGAGCTCTACCTCTACCTCCGCGCTGGTAGTAGCGACTTCGTGGCCCGCGTGCCAACCATGGGACAGCCACCAACGGAGGGGGAAGCTCTCTCCGTCCTGTTCGACATGCAGAAGGCTCACTTTTTCGATCCAGATACCGAAGAGACGATTGGGTACGGCAAAGATTAAGGTTGGGGTCCGGAGCAAAACGGCTTTTCCGCCAAGTTGGTCCCAATCGGAACGAAACTTGCAAGGGGTGAAGAGCGTTAAGGGCAATGTCGGGAGGGACGTCTGCCCGATGTAGCCATCCGTGTCAGTCGGTTCCGCGCTTTCGAGTAATTTCTCCCGAGATCCCGCTTCTGGCTAATCTGGAAGGATCTCACTCCTGATACAACCCCGGTGAACGTTTTCGAGTAACCCTGGAAAGGTAATCCCTTTTTGCGGCCGTTCTTGGATGACGTGGCGGCTGGTGTTTGTGTTTGCGGCGACAACGAGGGAACGAGTACGCGGTCGGTGAGTTGGAGGAAATTGGTCGGGCTAATGAGTGAGGTGAACAAACGATGGACATCGCAGAACTGAAAGCCATGAAGATTCCTGAGCTCTTGAAAATTGCCCAGGATCTCAACATCCAAGGGTGTACGGGCCTCAAGAAACAAGAGCTCATTTTCCGGATCCTGGAAGAGCAAACTCGCCAGGAAGGTTTGGTGTTTGCGGAGGGT
>Ga0256914_1003060_pt1 | contig 13449 bp, 11 predicted proteins | sample HulkmetaG_FD_191571 | JGI IMG/M metagenome (GOLD analysis project Ga0256914, IMG submission 191571) | Hydrothermal chimney microbial communities from Main Endeavour vent field at the Juan de Fuca Ridge, Pacific Ocean - Hulk | ecosystem: Environmental > Aquatic > Marine > Hydrothermal vents ... | reverse complement strand
CAAGCCGGCGTCTCGCGGGTGGTGCACACCGGCTCCGTCGGCACCCTGGCGGCCAGTGCCGAGGGGCGCGTCGCCGATGAAGAAACCCCCGTCCGCCTGGAAGACATGGTGGGCCACTACAAGCGCTCCAAGTTCCTGGCCAACCGGGTGGTGGCGCGCTACGTGGCCCGGGGCCTGTCGGCCGTCGTCGTGCACCCCTCCACCCCCGTGGGGCCCACGGACCGCAAACCGACCCCCACCGGCCGGATTATCGTGGATTTCATCAACGGCCGCATGCCGGCCTACCTGGACACGGGCCTGAATTTCGTCGACGTGCGCGACGTGGCCGCCGGGCACCTGCTGGCGGCCTGCCGCGGCCGGACCGGCCGGGCCTATATCCTGGGGCACCGCAACATGACCCTGCGCCGTTTTTTCGAGATGCTGTCGGCCGTCACCGGCCGCCCGGCACCGCGCGTGCGGTTGCCCTACGCCCCCCTGCTGGCGACCGCCCGCCTGAACGAGGTCTTCTCGCGTCTGACGGGGGTCGCCCCGCGGATACCGTTGACGGGCGTCCGCATGGCCCGCAAGTACATGTACTTCGACTGCCGCCGGGCGGTGACCGAACTGGGCCTGCCACAACACCCGGTGACGGACGCCGTGGCCGCGGCCGTGGACTGGTTTCGCGGGCACGGATACACTCCGCAGGCCTAGGCCGCGGCCACGGGACGCGCCCCGCCATTTACATTCCCGATGGTCCGTGATAGAAGCCCCTGACGAGCGCTTTCCGCCTTCGAGTGTCGTACCATGAAGAAATTCCATGTCATATCGATCGTGATGGGCGCCGCGCTGCTGGTGTGGCTGGTGATGCGCATCGGGCCGCTGGCGCTGTGGCACCAACTGGGGATGCTGGGGTGGTGGCTGGGGCCGCTGATCCTCATCCAGGCCGGCGCCGACCTGTTTCACACCCTGGCTTGGCGGCGCTGCCTGTCGCGGGATCACCAGCGCTTCTCTTTCGGGCACATCTACCAGATCTACATGGCCGGTTTCGCCCTCAATTACCTGACCCCCACGGCCCAGATGGGCGGTGAGGTGACCCGCGGCACCCTGCTCACCAGTCGGGGCAGCGGTTCGGAGGCCGCCTCGGGCGTGATCATCGGCAAGCTGACGGAGTCCATCGCCCTGCTTCTGTTCGTCTCGGTGGGGTCGCTCTTCATCCTCTCGTCCGCCGAACTGCCCCACGGCCTCTTCCCGGCCTTGGCCGCCGGCAGCTTACTGATGGGCGGCGGCATCGCCGCTTTCCTGCTGCTCCAGCGGTTCGGCAAACTGGGCGGCCTGGTGCGCTGGCTTTCGGAACGCAACGTGGGGGGACAGGCCTTGGTGCGGCTGGCCGAGAACCTGAGCAAGGTGGACGCCAGCATGATGCGCTTTCACCGCGAACGTCCCTGGGACCTGCTGGCTTCCGTCGGCTGGCACATGGCGGGCTGCGTGGTGGGGATTGTGCAGGCGGTGCTGTTCCTGTACGCGCTGACCGGCCGGCCCATGCTCACACAGGCCTGCGGCGTGTGGCTGCTGAGCAGCTGGTTCAACCTGCTGGCCTTCGCGGTGCCCCTGGGCATCGGCATTCACGAGGGCGGCCGCGTGCTGGCCTTTCAGATCATGGGGCTCGATGCGGTTATGGGGCTGACCTACGGCATCACCCTGCGATTGGAACAGATCTTCTGGGCGCTCTTCGGCCTGGGCACCTACGCGCTGTTGATGAACGCCCGGCGGCCCGCCCGGCCGGTGCCCCTGAACCTGGAGTAGTCCCGACCGGCACGCCCGTTTCCCGTCCCCGAGCACCTCACGGCGGAGAGGGCACCAAGGCTATGCAACCTGACCTTACACGCGTGGACGAAAGCATCGAACAGGCCCTGGCCTGGTCCCTGGAGGCCCAGACGCCCGAGGGCTTCTGGATGGGGCACCTGGAGTCCAACTCCTGCATGGAGGCCCAGTGGGTGCTGGCCATGCATTTCCTGGGACTGCACGAGGACCCTAAGCACCCCCGGGTGATCCAGGCGATCCTCAACGAGCAGCGCCGCGACGGTTCCTGGGAGGTCTATTACGACGCCCCGGCCGGCGACATCAACACCACCGTGGAGTGCTACGCCGCCCTGCGCTGCGCCGGCTTCGCGCCCGGCCACCCGGTGCTGGCCAGGGCGCGGCGCTGGATCTTCGATCACGGCGGCCTGGCCGGCATCCGGGTGTTCACCCGCTACTGGCTGGCCCTGGTCGGCGAATGGCCCTGGGAACAGACGCCGGCCATGCCGCCGGAGATCATCTTCCTGCCCCCCTGGGCGCCTTTCAACATCTACCGTTTTTCCTCCTGGGCGCGGGCCACGCTGCTGCCCCTGGCGCTGTTGTCCTCGCGCCGGCCGGTGAAACCCCTTCCCGCGGGCCGGCGCCTGGACGAACTCTTTCGCGGCGGTCGCGAAAATTTCGACTACCGACTGCCACGGCGGCAGCGCGGGCTGAGCTGGGAGGGCTTCTTCTTCGCCCTCGACCGCCTGCTCAACCGCTACGTCGACGCCCCCCTGCAACCGGGACGCGCCACGGCCCGCCGGCTGTGCGTGGAGTGGATCGTGCGCCACCAGGACGCCGACGGCGTCTGGGGCGGTATTCAGCCGCCCTTTATCTACGCCCTCATGGCCCTCAACGTCGAAGGGTTTGCGGTGTCGCACCCCGTCATGGCCGCCGGGCTGAAGGCCTTCGACACCCACTGGTCCCACGAAAAGGACGGCGGCCTCTACATCCACGCCAGCGAATCGCCGGTGTGGGACACCCTGCTGACCCTGCTGGCCATGCTGGACTGCGGCGTCGACCCGGTCCGCTCGACGCCTTTCCGGCAGGCGCTGACCTGGATCATGGGCAAATTCCTGACCACGCCGGGCGACTGGCAGATGACGGTGCGCGGCGTCCCGCCCGGGGCATGGGCCTTCGAACGCTGGAACACCTGGTACCCGGACGTGGACGACACGGCCGTGGCGCTCATCGTGCTGGCGCGACTCAAAGGCCGGTTCGACGCACTGCCCGGCGGCGGGGACATGCGGCGGGCCATGGACCTGGCCGTCGGCTGGATCCTGGCCATGCAGAGCGCCAACGGCGGCTGGGGAGCGTTCGACCGCGACAACAACAGCGTCCTGGTGACCCGCATCCCCTTCGCCGATTTCGGCGAAATCCTGGACCCCCCCAGCGTGGACGTCACCGCCCACGTGATCGAGGCCCTGGGGCTGCTGGGATACGACCGGCGCCACCCGGCGCTGCGCCGCGCCCTGGCGTACGTCTACAGCGAGCAGGAAGACGACGGCAGCTGGTTCGGCCGCTGGGGCGTCAACTACATCTACGGCACGGCGGCCGTACTGCCGGCCCTGGCCGCCGTGGGAGAAGACATGCGCAGCCGGGTCGTGCGGCGGGCCGCCGACTGGATCGTGGACCATCAGAACGACGACGGCGGATGGGGGGAGAGCTGCGCCTCCTACATGGACGACCGCTTCCGGGGCCGCGGCCCCAGCACGGCCTCCCAGACCGCCTGGGCGCTGATGGCGCTGCTGGCCACCGGCAACCGCGACTACGACCGGAGCGTGCTGCGCGGCCTTGACTGGCTGACGGGCACCCAGCACGAGGGCACCTGGGAGGAACCCCACTACACCGGCACGGGCTTTCCGGGATACGCCGTGGGCGAACGCATCGACCTTTCCACCAGCGGCCGCGACCTGGCCCAGGGCATCGAGCTGTCGCGGGCCTTCATGATCAACTACAACCTCTACCGCCACTACTTTCCGCTCATGGCCCTGGGGCGCGCGCGGCGGCACTTCGGCCGGCCGTCATGACCTCGCGCGGCCTGATCGTCCCCATGCGCAGCGAGGCTTTCGCCCTGCTGGGCCGCCGGGGGTGGCGGTCCGAGGGGGACTTCCTGCGCCGCGAACTGCGCCTGCCCGACGGCACCGCCGTCGCCTGCATCTGTTCGGGGGCGGGGCCCGAATCCGCCGAAATCGCCGCCGAGCGGCTCCTCGAATCCGGGGTGACCCGCCTGGTGACGGCCGGGACGGCCGGCGGACTGCACCCCGCGCTGCGGACCGGCGATCTGGTCGTGGCCGACCGGGTCTTCGTCCAAAAGGAAGACGGGCTTTTGCCGGTGGGCGAAACCGCACCGGGTCCCGCACGGCGGCCGACCGGCCCGGACGGGCCGCGGATCCTGCGCGGGGCCGTGGTGACCTGCAGCGTGGTCATCGAGACACCTGCCGAGAAAGCCCGCCTCTACCGGCGAACCGGGGCCCTGGCCGTGGACATGGAAAGCGCGGGCGTCGTGCGCGCCGCCACCCGCCACGGCGCCGCCTGCGTGATGCTGCGGGCCGTTTGCGACACCGCCGCCGAAACCCTCTCCAGAGAAGTGCTGGACACCATCGACATGCAGGGCCGCATACACGCCGCTGCACTGGCGCGGCTCCTGCTGCGCCGCCCCGCCCTGATCCCGCCCCTGCTGCGGCTCAGCCGCGCGTTTCGCATCGCCATGGGGACCCTGTCGAAAACCCTCCCGTCGGCATTGTAGACCGTTGCACCGCCTCCGGGGCCGGGGGAACGTCGTCCCGGCGCGCGGCCCGCGGCGTGACCCGGTGCATCCGCGGGGCGGCATTCACCCGCCAATGCATGCCGCCCGGCGGTGTTTCGATGGCGTTGCGGGCTGGGGGGAAAACGACGGGGGGACGTCGGATAGGGCCCTCTCAGCCGCGCGCCGCCCGGCGCAGGGCCAGTTCGGCCATCTTCCAGGGGTGCAGCACGGCGTCGAGCACCGCGCTGGGTTCGAAACCGCAGTGCACCATGCAGTCGCGACAGCGCGGGTCGCGTCCCACGCCGTATTTGTGCCACTCGGTCCCGTCCATCAGCTCCCGGTAGCTTGCGGCCACCCCGTCGTCGAGCAGGTAGCAGGGCCGCTGCCAGCCGAAAATGTTGCGGGTGGGGTTTCCCCAGGGGGTGCACTCGTAATCGCGATTGCCGGCCAGGAAATCCAGGTAGAGGCTGCTGTGGTTGAAGCGCCAGGGGCGGCGCGGGGCCATGCGCAGGATCTCGCCGAACAGGGCCTTGGTTCCCGCGCGCCCCAGGAAAATGTCCTGCCCGGCGGCACTCTCGTAGCTGAAACCGGGTGCCACGGTCATGCCTTCGACGTCCAGGGAGGTCAGGAAATCGAACAGACGCGCGGCGCTGGCGGGTGTCTCGCGGCCGAAAAAGGTCGTGTTGGTGGTCACGCGAAAACCGCGCGCCACCAGCATCCGGATGGCGGCCACGGCGGTTTCGAACACACCCCGGCGGCCCACCAGGGCATCGTGCCGCTCCCGCAGGCCGTCGAGGTGGATGTTGAACGTCAGGTAGGGCGACGGGGAGAACGCGTTGATGCGCTTTTCCAGCAGCAGGGCGTTGGTGCACAGGTAGACGAAGCGGTGGCGGCGGGCCAGCGCACGCACGATTCGCGGCATGTCGGGGTGCAGCAGCGGCTCGCCGCCGGCGATGGAGACCACCGGGGCGCCGCACTCGTCCGAGGCCGCCAGACACTCCTCCAGCGACAGCTGCCGGCGCATGATCTCCGGGGGGTGCGAAATCTTGCCGCAGCCGGCGCACTGCAGGTTGCAGCGGAACAGCGGCTCCAGCATGAGCACCAACGGAAAGCGACGGTCACCGGTCAGCAGGTGGGAAAAGATATGCCCGGCGATGCGGACCTGTTGAATGACGGGAATACCCACGGCGGCGTCCTCAGCGTTTGCGTTCCAGGATGTACCGCGCGATGGCGGCCAGGGGGTCCGCGGCGGTACCAAAGGCCGCCAGGCTCTGCAGCGCCTCGTCGATCAGACGGCGGGCGTATTCGCGGGAGGGTTCCAGGCCCATGAGCGCCGGGTAGGTGCTCTTCTGCCGGGCCTCGTCGGTGCCCACCGCTTTTCCCATCAGGGTCGGGTCCCCCTCCACGTTCAGAATGTCGTCGGTCACCTGGAACGCCAGGCCGATGCGCCGGGCATAACGGACCAGGTCGTCCACCTGGCCGGGGCCGCCGCCGCCCAGGATGGCGCCGCTCTCCACCGACGCCGCGATCAGGGCCCCGGTCTTGAGCGCGTGCATGCGCCGCAGTTCGTCCAACTGCAGCCGCTGTTCCTCGGCGGCCATGTCGCGCATCTGTCCCTCGACCATGCCGCGACACCCCGCCGCTTGGGCGATCACGCGGCCGGCTCGCAGCCATTGGGCCGCCCGGTGCGGATGGCGGCAGCCGGCCTCCAGCAGCACTTCGAAAGCCAAGGTCAGCAGGGCGTCACCGGCCAGGACGGCGGTGGCCTCGTCGAAGGCCACGTGGCAGGTGGGTTTGCCCCGTCGCAGGTCGTCGTCGTCCATGGCCGGCAGGTCGTCGTGAATCAGCGAATAGGTGTGGATCATCTCCAGGGCGCAGGCGGCCTCGAGCGCCTCTCCGGCGTCGCCTCCCACGGCACCGGCAGCCGCCAGGCACAGCACCGGCCGCAACCGTTTGCCGCCGGCCATCAGCGAATGGCGCATGGCGTCGCGCAGACGCCCCGGACCGGATCTGCGCCGAAGCGTGTCCTCCAGGGCCCGGTCGACGACGCCACGCTGCTCTTCCAGGTAGCTTCTGAGATCGAACATGAAAATATCCCGGCGGACGGAACGGGTTCCGTCGCTTCTCAACGGGGCGTCCATAAAAAAGGAGCCACCCTTGCCGAAAGAGCCGCTCCTGGTGTGTCCGATGGTGCCGGAGGGGGGAATCGAACCCCCATGGACTCACGTCCGGAGGATTTTGAGTCCTCTGCGTCTACCAGTTTCACCACTCCGGCATGGGGTCGGGTTATAGAGAACTTCGTTCGGGTTGTCAACCGGCCGCGCTTTGCCCGCCGGGCCGCCGCAGGCACCCCTGCCGCGCCCAGCCCTCCTCCCGGATTGGGGGCGGGGACCGCTCAGCCGGGCGGCAGGCCGCCGATACTGCGGGCTGGCACGATCCCCTCGCGAATCAGGCGCGGCGGATGCACGCTGACGTCGACCACCGTGGATCCCGGCCCCCCGGCCAGCGGGCCGGCGTCCAGGATCAGGTCCAGCCCGGCCGCCAGTTCCGCCGGCATCTGGTCCACGTCGGCGGCGGCCGGCGCCCCCGACAGGTTGGCGCTGGTGGCCGTCAGCGGGGATTTCAGCTCCCGCACCAGCGCCCGGGCGACCGGGTGGCCAGCCATGCGGATGCCGATGCGCCCGCTGCCGGCGGTCAGGTTCTCCGGGACGCTGTCGGAAGCTTCGAAGACCAGCGTCACCCGGCCGGGCCAGAAACGATCCATCAGGGCGCGGGCCGCCGGCGGCACCGTCTTCACCAACGGCGCCAGCTGATCGCGCCGCTCGATGAGCACCAGTATGGGCGCACGCCGGGACCGGCGCTTGATGGCGAATATCTTCTCGATGCTGCGGGCGTTGAGCGCATCGGCGCCCAGGCCGTACAGGCCGCGGGTGGGAAAGGCGATGACGCCGCCGGATGCGATGACGTCGACGGCCCGCCGGATGAGGGCCTTTTGCGGCCGGCGGCTGTCGACCCGGCAGCGGTGGTCAGACGGAGGCTTCAACCTGCCCGGCTTTTTGCGCCACCTTGTCTTCCATCTCCTGCTTGTGGGCGGCGAGCCGTTCGGCCACGTCGCCCTCGGTGACGCCGATAATCTGGGCCGCCAGGATGGCGGCGTTGACGGCCCCCGGTTTGCCGATGGCCATGGTGGCCACCGGAATCCCCGGCGGCATCTGCACCGTGGCCAGCAAAGCGTCCAGCCCCTGCAGGCAGGAAGAATCGATGGGTACGCCGATGACCGGCAGCGTGGTGTGGGCCGCGATCACGCCGGCCAGATGAGCCGCGTGTCCGGCGGCGGCGATGATCACGCGGACCCCCCGCTGCCGGGCGCCGGTGGCCAACTGCGCGGCCCGTTGCGGACTGCGGTGGGCCGAGGCCACCGTGATCTCAAAGGGGATACCGAATTTGCGGAGCATTTCCGCGCTGCCGCGCATGACATCCAGGTCGGAATCACTGCCCATGACGATGGTCACCAGGGCGCCTTCTGCTCTCACCTTGCACCTCTCCTCTTTTCGGTTGTCGTCACAACGATTTCATAAACCGGCACCGGCCGGTCAGGCTTTTTCCGGGTCCCGCGAACGCGCCTCCATGCCCAGCTCGATCAGCCGATCCAGCACCCGTCCGAAAGACATCCCGGCGGCTGCGGCCGCCTGCGGGAACAGGCTGGTGGCAGTCATGCCCGGGATGGTGTTGGTTTCCAGCACAAAAAGCCCCTTTTCGGCGGCGATCATGTCCGTGCGGCTGTACCCCTCCAGGAAAAGGGCGCGGTGGGCCATGAGCGCATAGGACCGGGCCTGCTGCGCCAGGCTGTCGGGGATGGGTGCCGGGCAGATCTCCCGGGTGGCGCCGGCGGTGTACTTGGCTTCGTAATCGAAAAACTCGTAGCGCGTATCGGGCACGATCTCGATGACCGGCAGGGCTTCCAGTTCACGGTTGCCGATAACACCCACCGTGAGCTCGGTCCCCTCGATGAACTCCTCCAGGATCAAGGTGTCATCGTATTCGAACCCCTTTTCCAGCGCCCCCGTGAGGTGGTCGACCTCCCGGACGATGGACATGCCGATGCTGGATCCTCCGCTGGCCGGTTTGACCACCAGGGGCAGGCCCAGCCGCTCCACGGTCGTGCCGGCCACGTCGGTGTCGTGGCGCTGCAGGACAATGTAAGCCGGCACCGGAATGCCGGCCTTCTCGTACAACTGCTTGGACACCAGTTTGTTCATGGCCACGGCGCTGCCCAGGACGCCGGAACCCTGGTAGGGAATGCCCAGCAGGTCCAGCATTCCCTGGATGGTGCCGTCTTCCCCGTAAGGTCCGTGAAGGATGATCAGCGCCGCGTCGATTCCGGGCGCGTCCTGTACCAGCCGCGCCAGGTCGCTCTTGGGGTCGTAACGCCGAATGTCGTAACGCGCCTTGTCCAGCGCCTCGAACACCTGGTCTCCGCTGCTCAGGGAGACCTCCCGCTCCGAGGATATGCCCCCCGAAATCAGCGCAAGGGTCAGCTTTTTCATGGTGCGTCTCCCACCCCGTTGTCCGCTTCGATGGTCTCGTGGGCCGGCTCGATGACGGGTTCATGCGAGCGGCCGATGATTTCCTGTTTCAGACGGGCGAACTCCTCCCGCGAGATGAGGCCGTCCGAGAGCAGTCTGGCCAGTTCACTCAGTTCCCGCACCCGCACCACGGCGGGGTCCTCCAGCTGGTAGACCGGCCGCACGGGAAGGGTGCCGGCGCGGCCGGCGTTTCCGCCGGGGCCGATCTTGACCGACGCCAGCCCCCCGAGAAACTCGACCTCCAGGCGCTGCCCGGCGAAAGGGGTCCGGCTCATCATCTCCTGCAGGTTGCGGCCCTCGGCGCGCATGCGCCGGAAGAACAGATAGCCTGAGGCGCCGATGACCAACATGCCTCCCAGAAAAATCCAGGAGAGATAGGCCACGATACCGCTGAAAAAAATGACCACCAGCCCCATGCCGACGATCATGAGCAGGTGCAGCAGCAACACCAGGTAGGCTGCAAAGACCGGCTTGAGAACACCATCGCTCCGGCTTGCAGGATTTTTCACTTTCATCGTACGGGAATCCTTGTCTGCAAAAAGTTTTCGACGCCAGCGGCGGACGGCAGTCAGGGGTGCTCCCGAAGGGACTCCGGACGGCATCCGACTCCCTGAACGTAACCACTGCGGAAGGCGAGTCAACCGGGAAACCCGGCGGTGCCGGAAGAATGAAGCAGAACCGCGGGGGGATTCACCCCGCAGCGGCAAAGAAATCCCCCCGGCGGATCCCGGGTCGCCCGTGGCCGACGCCGGGATCCGGCTCCGGGGTGTCAGGGATCCGGTTTGTGGCCCGAAGCCTCCAGGCGCGCCACGAGATCGGGCATGTACTTCTGGGGCACGTCGAACTGAACGGAAGCACTTCTCAGGGAATTGAGCTTCATGATGAGGAAATTCAGTTTCTTGAGCGTGCGGTACTTTTCGGCGGCGTCCTGCATGCCGGCCATCAGATCCTCGGTTTTGCGGATCTCGCGTTTGAGCTCCAGTTCCGGCGGCAGGCAGTCGGCGTTTTTCAGGATCTTGTGGGCCAGGCGCAACTCTTCGGGCACGCCGGCGTCGTTTTCCAGCCTCAGTGGCTTGCCGGCGCCGGGCAGGTTGTTGAATTCGCCCCTTTCCTGGGCCCTGCGGATGCGCTCTTCAACGATTTTCTGAAAAGCACCGATCGTCATGGTTTCGTCAGCGGAGCCCGCCGCCTGCGCGGGCGCATCGGTTGCGCAATATCAGCAGCGCGGCCAGCCCGACGCACAGCAGCACCAGGGTCGGGCTTTCGGGGATTCGGGCGGGGGGGGGGCCGTCGGATATCGACAGGGCGCTGTAATCCATCATCCATCCGGCGTAAGGGAAACCGCCGGATCCCGCACGGGTCTCGACCCGAAAGGTGACGCTGCCCGAACGCAGGCAGGGCATGATCCACTCCTGCAGGGGCATCAGGTCGAAAACGTCCTGCCGTACCTTGAGGTACCCGCCGTTCCACCGTGGGCGGGCAAAGCGGCCCACGGCCATCCAGTTCTCGGCTTCACCGGGATCGGCGTCGAAGTAGAGGGTGCTTCGGCGGTAAAACAGGTGGCCGGCGCCGGTCTGCAGCTGCAGGGTAAGAGACGCCGGCGACATCTCTCCGGGATCCGTGTCCCGCCACGCTTCCAGGGACATGTTCCACTGGCGCCACGCGAATGTCCCGTCGTCGGACTCTCGGCCGTGCCCGAAAGTGTCGGTACCCGCGGGATCACCGCAGCGGTTGGCGTTCAAAGCGTTGTAAAAAGTGGAATTGACCGTAAACATCTGTCCCGCCCTGTAACCCAGGCCGAACCCGTCGCGGTCACCGTAGAGACTCGTCAGGATGGTCGCCCCCGCCGCCCCGCAGAAGATCAACCCGCAAACCAGCACCGCCCCAGCTAAAAAGCGCTTCATGCCGCCGCTCCCTTCTCGTCGCCGCATGCCCGCCGCCCCCGCATGGTGTCTACCGGGGCGGTTCTGCGGTTCCGTGGAAATTGGTATCAGATTCAACGGTGGTTTTCAATATTCAAAAATCGGCGGCTGCACCCGCTCTTCGCGCGGCCCCGGGTCCCCGGCATCGGGCCGCGAATAAAAAACCCGCTGTACAGAGGCAGCGGGTTTGAAACCTGGTGGCGATGCAGGGATTCGAACCCCGGACACTGCGGATATGAGCCGCATGCTCTAACCGACTGAGCTACATCGCCATTATGGCATCCGTCAGGACAACGGTCTCCCTAACAGCTGATGGCAGCTTAGTCAAGTCGAAATTACGTGCCGGCAAGCCTCATTTTTTCGACCCGGCCACCTCGATCGTAAACTCCTCCAAGTTGTCCGGCAGATTGGAGAAAACGATCATGAACGGCTGGCTCTGTCCGGGTTTGAGCACCGGTCCCCGGCCGGAAAGGCGTTTTGCGATCCCGCCCGCATCCAGGCGCGAAAGTTCCAGGTCGGAGACGACCGCACCGCCCATGACGTTGCGGGTCTGGACCAGTTTCTTTCCCTTGGCGTAGAGCCGTCCGACGATCCGAATGTCCCGGCGAGGTTCCGGGTACCGGTTGATGACCTTTCCGCTGATTACGAACAGCCGGCCGGCCTTGGCATTGTCGACGAACCGGCTGGTCACGCCGACGGTCTTGATCCGCAGGTTGCCCGGATCCACCTGTCGGCCGCTCTCAAACAGCGGGCTGACGTAAGGAATATTGAGCTCTCCGAGCTTGGGGATCCCAGCGATGTGCTTGCCCGGGTAGAAGGAATAGGCCACATATCCGCCGGCCACCAGCAGCAGAAGCACCACCATCCACAGCAGGATGCGGCCCCCGCCGCCTCGCCTGGCGGCCCGGGTCGCCGCCACCGGGGCGACCGCCGTTCCCGCCGCCGCCACGGCTGCGGCAGGCATTGCGCCGGAAACACCGTCGAAAGCGCCGCTGTCGGTCGATCCGCCGGAGGCGTCGGAGCTTTCCTCCCCGACCGTATCGGCGACAACCGGCTCGTCGGCATCAACGGCCGCCGTTTCCATCGCTTCTTCCTCCCGGGAAGCGTCCGCTTCCACCTCGGCGATTTCGATATCGTCTTCCTCGAACTCGAAATCGGAGGCATCTTCGGAGAAAAACGCTTCCTGGGCGCTCTCTTCCGCCACCGGCTCCTCTTCGATGTCGAAATCCAGGTCGAGGTCTTCGTCGGCCGCTTCGGCGACGCCCTCCGTCCCGGTTTCTGCAGAACCCGTGAGCACTTCCTCGATCTCGGAGATGTCGATGCCCTCTTCCCCGTCGTCGGCTTCCTCCGCCAGGGCGGGCGCAGCGGCCGCAGCGGCAAAACCCTGGTCGGATTCCAGCAGTTCTTCGATATCCGTAAGGTCGATCTCTTCCGGGTTTTCGCCCTCGTCCGCGGCGGCGGTTTCGGTCTCCCCCCCGCGTTCGAGGGACAGATCCGGGAGCCCGTCGTCCGCATCATCGATTTCCAGGGCCTTTTCGAGATCGTCCAAGTCCATCGGTTCCCCGGCGTCCGGCGCCACACTCGGTTCGTCGGCTGCCTCACCGGACAGCTCCAGCGAAAGCGCCTCTTCCTCGTCGGCGCCGCCAGCACTCATCAGCGGCGAGGCTTCCCCGGTCTCCGCCAAGGCATCCTCCAGTTCGGAAAGGTCGAGCTCCTGCGCGTCATCCGCACTGGTTTCCAACGGCTCTCCCCGCCCGTCGATCCCGCTGGAACCCTCAGCCGCCGCCAGCGCCTGCTCCAGCTCCGAAAGGTTGAGCTCTTCGACGTTGTCGGCGGGAATCTCCGACGTTTCTGGGGCCAGGTCCAGATCCGCTTCGTCCAGGGCGGCGTTCGATCCGCTCTCATCTGGACCGGCGGATGGTTCCTCTTCCAGACCCTCCAGCGCCTGCTCGAGTTCCGAAAGATCGATTTCGTCCGTATCGCCCACCGCGGGGCCATCCGCCTGCGAGTGTCCGTCCGTGTCCGGCTTTAACCCTGAAACCGTCTCGACCGTATCCTCATCCGGCAGCGCCGGTCCCTCGCTCTCCGCCAAAGCCGCCTCCAGTTCGGAAAAATCCGCGCCCCGGTCTTCGACCGGACCGGGCTCCAGCGATTGCCCCTCCGCTTCGTCTGTGTCCAAAGCCAGGCTCAATTCCGACTCGAAGCCCTCGTCTTCAACCGACGGCGGGGTTTCGCCTTCGTCCAGTACCGCCTCCAATTCGGACAGGTCGATCTCCTCAGCCGTCTCTTCGGCCGACGCCGCGGGCACCACGGCCCCGTCATCCTCGTCGATGGCCAGCTTCAGCTCCGGCTCCGGCTCCATACCGTCCGCTTCGGC
>Ga0256914_1003059_pt1 | contig 13450 bp, 10 predicted proteins | sample HulkmetaG_FD_191571 | JGI IMG/M metagenome (GOLD analysis project Ga0256914, IMG submission 191571) | Hydrothermal chimney microbial communities from Main Endeavour vent field at the Juan de Fuca Ridge, Pacific Ocean - Hulk | ecosystem: Environmental > Aquatic > Marine > Hydrothermal vents ... | reverse complement strand
CCTGCGCGGCAGGGACCGGACAGCCCACCTGGGCATCGAGGACAGGTCCAGCCGAGTGCGGGCGGATATCGATTTCACGCCTGGGAGCTGGTCATGGCGCCTTGGCGCTGATGGCGGCGGGGAGGATATCACGTGGTTCAAGGGGAAGCTCACCAGGGAAGAAAAGGGCCTCCGCTATACCACAGACCTTGCCCTTGCCCACCTTCAGGAGCTTGCCCCGCTTATTCCGATTCCGGCCCTGCCCATGGCAGGTACCCTGAATTTGTCCGGTTTAGTGACAAACGGACCGGAACCCACCCTGCATCTCCAGGCAACCCTTACCCAGGGCCGCTTCCGGGACACGGTTGTTCAGGAGGTCAACCTGCTCATAAAGGCACGGTTTTCAGCAGACCGCTGTCTGCTGGGCCCCGCCAGCCGACTGCAGGTCAAGGACCTGAAAAACAGGGCTGTCCCTTTTTCCGTGGCCGGCCTGGAGGTGCCCCTTGCCGCCGAATTTACCCAAAACGGCCGTGCCTGGACCACCACATGGCCGGCCGGACAGGCTCTGCACCTGGCAGGCGCTGCCGGCAAGGGGGTTTCCCTGGACAGGGGTGAGCTGGTCATGCCCCGCCGTATCACGGCTGTTGGCAAACAAATCCGCATTCAGGGCAGTGGTCAGGACGCATTTATGTTCACCGGCCTCAGGATTGCGGACAGCAGCGTCAACCAGCTCACCGTTACTGCCGAGCAACCTTATAGCATGGTGATGCATACCGATGCGGCGGGCCTGTCCTGGCTGATGGAGCCAAATACATGGAAACTGACGGTTTCAGGGCTGCAGATCACGCAGGCCAGGGTTGTTCCGGAACCATTCTTCATCCGACTGGATACGCTGCGAAAATCCAGGGATAATATCCGGCTGAAAGGGGCAATAACCACTTCAGCCCTGCATATTGCTGCCGGAAAAATCGGCCTGACCCTGCGCAGTCCGCACCTGGACGTGGTTGCTGATCAGGGGCAGGTACACGTCCAGGGCAGGCTGCGGCTCAATGGTCTTCCGGAAGAACTGGGCCTTACCATCGGGCATGACCTGGAATCAGGCCGCGGCAAACTGCGCATGACCACAAAACCTACCCTCACCTTTTCAAAAAAACATCCGCTTTCCAAAATACTGGACAGGTGGGTTCTGCCGGCAGATCTGGAAAGCGGTACGCTTTCCGCGCTGGCCGAGGCAGCCTGGCCGGACAGGAGTCTGAAGATCAGGCTCAATATCGACAATGGCGCTGGCCGGTTCAAAGGGACTGCCTTTACAGGTCTTGATACGGACCTGCACCTGGCCCTGCTGCCCCGAATCAAAACACTGGCTCCGGCCAGAATCAACCTTGCGGCCGTGCATGGTCCGGTTGAGATGCACAACCTTGCCACCACCCTGATCATCAAGCCGGGCAATGGTCCCCTGCCACGAATCACATTGCAAAAAAACCGGGTGGAACTGCTGGGCGGCAGCCTGAAGAACAGGGAACTCACCCTGGATCTCAATCACCCTGAACTGGTAACCACTGTCATGGTTGAGCGGCTCAACCTTGAGGGCCTCCTCGCCCTGCAGCAGGTCAAGGGATTGACTGTCAACGGCATTGTCAGCGGCATCCTCCCCATTCGTTATGACAAAAACGGCCTGTCCGTCGAGGGAGGGGAGTTGAAAAATATCCCCCCCGGCGGAGTGATCCGCTATAGACCGGAACAGGGCACGGTCCCCCAATCCTCCCCACTGACCGAAATCGCCCTTAAGGCCCTGGAGGAGTTCCACTACAGGCTCCTCTCGGCACGGGCTGACTATCAGCCCGACGGCACGCTCAAGGTCAGCATGCACCTGGAAGGGAAAAGTCCCAAGCTTGACAGCACCAGACCGGTGCATCTCAACATCAATACCGAGCAGAATATTATTTCCCTGCTGGAAAGTCTTCGCTATAGTGAAGCATTAACCAATGAAATAGACAAACGTATTCAGCACCATTTTCAACCGGATCAGTCGCAATAACCCAGGAGAAATATATGCGTGCCATAGCCTTTTGCGCCCTTCCGCTCTTCATGTTTCTTTACGGTTGCACGCCGACCGTGCAGGTGGAGGCGCCGGACAAACCGATCACCATCAATCTCAATGTCAAAATCCAGCATGAGATCAGGGTCAAGGTGGAAAAAGACCTCGAAGATGTCCTCAGCGAGGAAAGCGGACTTTTCTAAACCACTGCTGCCGGCGCAATCGCATGCGCCTGCCCTGATTTCCGATAACCGGAGGTAAACGCCATGAAAAAACTTCTTCTACTCTGCACGGCCCTGTTCTTTTTCGCCGCTCAGCCCTGTTTTGGCCTGGATCTGAAAGAGGCCAAAACCAGGGGACTGGTCGGGGAAACCATAACCGGCTACCTGGCTCCGGTGAAAAAAACACCGGAAGTAGAAAAACTGGTTGCCGAGATCAATGCCAAACGAAAGGCAATGTATGAAAAGATTGCCAGAAAAAACGGAACCAGCCTGGATGCGGTGGAAAAGCTGGCTGGTAAAAAGGCCATAGAAAAGACCCCGCCCGGGCTGTTTATCAATCTCGGTAAGGGGTGGCTGAAAAAAAAATAAAGGGTTGCGGATCTTGTTTTTATGTCGGGTATACACCGGATTCAAAAGAGTTCGATGCATGCCCGGCCCGGTCCCGGGAGTGGTTCAAGGAAATGATATTTCCCTGTTCCACCCCATTTTACTTCAGAAATACAGCACAAGTTGGCCCTGTACTACTATAACCTGAGAGTGGACAATACTTTTATCACCGGGATACCTGGAAATGAAACGCAATAGTCGATTACTCTACTACGTACTCTGTATCTCCCTGCTGTCGTCTTTTCTGATTGGTGGATTTTCCTATTGGCTGCTGCGACAGCATATTATCGGAGAGGCTCGGGACAGGAATAACCTCCAGCTCGATTTCGTCAACGCCTCCACCACTTACTTTGAACATAGCCAGAAGAGATTGATCAATGAGCTTTTAAAAAACAACGATGGTTTTTACCCTGAACTGACTAATGGGTTCATGCTTCTCAGGAAACAATCGGAGCTTTTGGGCAAACGCAACAAAGGCCACTCCCTGCACCTGGCATCACTCAATCCTCTCAACCCGGACAACTGGGCGGATAACGAGGAGAGCAGGATAATTAATGCCTTCCAGAAAAATCCGCAGCAGTTGAAGATACAGGAAGGGCTGATCAGAAAAAACAATGATGTTCTCTTCTATACAGCCACCCCGATCAGGATTACCGGAAACAGCTGTCTTAACTGTCATGGCGCCCCAGACAACGCTCCCAGGGCGCAGATTATCCTGTACGGTAGAGACAGTGGCTATAACTGGCAGAAAAACACAACCATAGCGGCAGCAATTGCCTATGTTTCCGTGAAAAATGTTATATCTGAAGCCCGAAAAAATGCCTTGAAAATTTTCGCGGTCAGCCTGGTATGTTTTCTTCTCTCGTTTACTGCCATTTTTCTTTTTTTCGACAGGGACTGATATGTCTACCAAGAAAATCATTATCGCCTCTTTCCTGACAGGTATCCTCGCGGTTATTTCTTTACAGGTTCCGACTCTGGCACTTGGGGCCCCGGATGCGAATTCGGATAATTGCGATGCGATCATGGGTAAACTGCGTACAATTAAAACGCTGATGCAGAGAAAGGATATTCTGGAAGCCGCTGTGCGGAAATGCCCGGAAGACCCTGTACTTCTGTATCTTTACGCATTTAACCTTGAGCGACGCCACGAATATAAACAATCGCTCCGGTATTACCGGAAATCAGCACGGATCAATCCCCTTTATCCATCGGTTTATTTCGGCATCGGGGAAGCGTATTTTGCCCTGGGAAATATCGATGAGGCAGAAAATGCCTTTACCCATGGTCTTCAATTACAGCCTGAAAATTCATGGGCCAAAAGAAGATTGCAGCAGATTCTTGCCGCGCCACGTCAACCGGACAGGACGCCGGACGGAAGCCACGTTGCCAGAGGGGACGGCTCCGGCCAGGATGCGTACACCTCTGGCATAGCCAGACGGTACAACATTGAAGTGCCAGCTCTGCTCGAAGCAAAACAACAGATGGCCCGGCTCAAGGCCATGGCCAGACAGTATAACATTCAGCTTGAAGAGTTGATCTCCGCCAACAACAAAATGGCATCACCTGGCGGCGAACTGTCTCCCTCGAATGGCGATGCTCCCAAGGGAATGGATGAAAAGGCTAAACAGGCCAGGGAAAAGTATCTCAGCGAGCTTGCCGGGCGCTATGGGATCAAACTTGAAGAACTGACAAAACTCAATGATCAGGTCTCTTCGCTCAAAAAGATAGCGCAGCGTTACGGTATTCGCCTTGAAGAGTTGCTGCCCCCCGGTAAAAAAATTATTTCCTATGATGAGCAAAAGCTTGGCGCTCAGAAGCATAAGGTGCGCAAAAACGAATACCTGTCGGCAATAGCGCGTCGATATGGCGTCTCGCTGGAGGACATCCTTAAGGCAAACCGGGAAATATCAGATCCCCACTGGATCTTCCCCGGTCAGGTGATAACCATCCCGGAAAAAAGTACAGGAGCGGCCGGCAAGGGCCCGGGCCCAAAATAGCCAAACTGCCGCTCTGTGTTCATAACGCCGGAACAGCGGCCCTGTCCATTGTTGAAAAATGTACCTGTAAGGGCCTCCGGATTTGGCAACAATCACTATTTTCTTTTCATCAGCCCCGAGACAGAAAATGAAGACACGACACCTTTTGACCATCCTGATCGTTCTCATCTTTGCCCTGGGCGGGACCCAGCCGTCACCGGTGCAGGCGAAGCAAACTGTAAAATTTGGTTTTCTGGCCAAGCGGGGCAAGGAAAAAACCATTGAACAATGGAGCATGATGCTCGATGCGCTGCAGGCATCAACCGGTCTTGATTTTGAAATCGTCCCCCTTGCATTTACGGAAATCGAACCGGCCATCAAGTCCGGCCGGATAGATTTTTTGAGCACAAACCCGCTTATCTTTGTTGACCAGGAACAAAAATATGGGGTCACTCCCCTGGTAACAAAGATAAATATCCGCATGGGCAAGGCCTTGAGCAGATTTGGTGGTGTTATCTTTGTCAGGGCGGACAGTCCGATCCGCACGATAGGCGATATGCGCGGCAAGACGTTTATGTGCGTGAAAAAAAGCTCCTTTGGAGGCGGCCAGATGGCCTTTCGCCATCTCATCGAAAACGGTCTTAACCCCTTTACTGAAACCAGTCTTGTGGAGGGGAGAACGCATGACAATGTTGTTCTCGCCGTGCAGACAGGGATGGTGGATGTCGGCACGGTCCGCTCGGACACCCTGGAACGGATGGCAGAGGAGGGAAAAATACGCTTGGGCGACTTTCGTCTGATCGACAGGGCAGACGACGATTTTCCCTTTATGCATACAACACGACTCTATCCCGAATGGGTCGTACTCACCCTGCCCCATGTGTCTCAGCAACTCCAGGCCAAGGTCAAGGCGGCTCTTCTCGCTCTTGACAAGGATAATCCGGCCCTGAAAAAGGCCAAGATAGCCGGATGGACCGAGCCCCTTGATTACCGTCCCGTTGCAAAGACGCTGATTATCAACCTCTTGAACGGATTGCAGCAGTAGGGCATAGCCCCATACCCCGAAATTCTCTTCCGGTCCGAATACAGCCAGTCATAGGTATCATGTCCATGCAATGTGAAAGATGCAACCATACCAACAACAGCGATGCTTTTTTCTGTGAGAACTGCGGTACTGCCCTGGATCCCACCACAGCACCAGCCCAATCTGATCCCTCTGATACCGGTAACATTTTTTTCACTGTGGGAGATCTTATCAGCGGACGATACCTGATCGTGGAGGAGCTCAGCCGCAATGCCCTGGGTTTTATTTACCTGGTCAAGGATACCGATGATAATGATCAGCAATATATCCTAAAACTCCTCCATCCCGATCTCAGTCATGACAACGAGGCGATAAGCCGCTTCCGGGAAGAAGTAGCCGTCTGCATGGACCCGGTGCATGAGCCCAAGATTATCTTTGATCGACTGCAATCCGGCCAGGAGATCCATTATTTTCTCACCGGCCCGACTCTTGAGGAATATCAACAGCGCCGGCAGGGAAACATTCCGCCTTTCTCTCTGGATGAAATCCTGGCGGTTATGCGTTCTCTCCTGGCCACGCTCGAATATGCGCATCAGTTCACCATCCATAACCATATCTCGCCGGAAACCATTATTGTCATGGGGACATTTCCCGATGTTTCGATACGCTTGACGGGTTTCGGGGTCGCCGGCCCCCTGCTGGCCTCCCAGTTGACCGGAACCGAAGCGGAAACACGATCTCTTGTCTACATGGCCCCGGAGCAGATAAGAAATCCCACGGCCTCGGACCAGCGGGCAGACCTCTTTTCCGTGGGAATGATTCTTTATGAAATGTTGACCGGGGAAAAAGCAGTGGGCGCTTTTACCATGCCCTCGGAATACCTCTCCGATGCCTACAAGCCCCTGGACCGGGTTCTTAAAAAAGTTTTATCCCCAAATGTGGACGCACGTCATTCAAGCGCGCGGGAACTGTCAGCAGACATCACTTCTGCCCTGGCCGAGGTAACGGCGTCCACAAAGCACTCGTCGAGCGTGCCGGACACCAAACGCTCTGAACCTGCGGCTGCTGAACCCCGCCAAGAAGAAACGCGCTTCACTGCAGAGGAAATTTCCGGGGCAACAGCAAATGACCATAAAGAGGTACAGGATAAAAAGACGGTTGAACCGCGAACCAAAAAAGGACACGGAGTGCCCGTCTTTTTCCTGCTCACCCTTCTCGCTGGCCTGGTCGCCGGCGGCTATTTCCTGTTCACCGGAACATCTCTCACGTTTGATGGAACAACCGGTAATGATGAAGATCTGGGCGGGATGTTTACGTCCATCAAACCGACCGATGCCAGAAAAACAGTTGGCGCCGTCGAGGAAATAAACAACAAAAAAGCACCCCAGGCCGAACAGGGCAGCCTGACCATTGTTGTCAACCCGCCCGATGCGCGGATAGAATTATCAAATGGTTCCGAGTACAGGGCCGGAATGCCTTTACCGGTCGGAAAATACCACGTCAAGGTCTCGAAAAAGGGGTACGTCACCAAAGAGAAGTCCTTTTCCATAGAACAGGAAAAAAAGAGTACCATCTCCATGGTCCTTGATCCGGAAATGGTACGTTACGCCCACCTGACAATATTGCCCACGCCCGAAGACGCCACAATCCGCATCCTCAATATCAAGCCTGTGTACCAGGACAACATGGAGCTTCGCCCGGGACGCTATCAGATAGAAGTTTCCGCCCCCGGTTATACAACCATAACCCGCTGGCTTTCTCTGTCGGCCGGGGAGGATCAGCAGGTAGAAATAGCTCTTCGGGAAGCGAAAAAGGACAAGATACAAAAAGAAAAACAATTCGCCGGACTGCCCATGACCCTTATTCAGGGTGGCTGTTTCACAATGGGACAAAGTCCCCAGGAAAAAAAGCAGCTTATTGAGATCGGCGGCGAAAAAAAATACAGCAAGGCGTACCAGGATGAAATTCCCCGGCACGAGGTCTGTGTCGACAGTTTTTATCTGGGCACCTTTGAAGTCACCGTGGGACAGTGGGACTCCTTTGTCAGGGCAACCGGATACAAAACAGATGCTGAAAAAAACAGCGGCGGCAAAAACGGTTGTTATTCAGTAAAAAATGGCAGGTGGAGCTACGTCAGGGGCCGGAACTGGAAAAATACAGGTTTTCCCCAGACCGAGAACCATCCCGTTGTCTGTGTCAGTTACAATGACGCGCTTGCCTACATCCGCTGGCTCAACGACAAGCATGGCCTCGGCTTTCGTCTGCCCACCGAAGCGGAATGGGAATATGCGGCCCGCGCCGGTACGGGAACAAGCCGTTTCTGGGGTGAAGGAATTGATAAAAAAGCCTGCCAATACGCAAATGTAGCTCCTTACCAGAGAGGCAAGAAAAATTCTTTTCCATGCGATGACGGATACACGTGGACTGCCCCGGTCGGGTCATTCCTGCCTAATCAGTACGGTCTTCGCGACATACTGGGGAATGCCTGGGAGTGGTGTTCTGACTATTATGATATCAACTATTACGCGAACTCGCCTCGCACCGCGCCCAAGGGGCCATCCCATGGCAGGGGGATCAAGGTTATTCGCGGCGGTTCCTGGAACGGCAGACCGGCAGGGATGAGAGCCGCCAACCGGAACTGGGCAACAGCCGACAGTCGACGCCTGACCCTTGGTTTTCGCCTGGCGGCCGGGCTGGACAAAGGAAAGTAACCCTGCCCAGCCGGAGATGAATTCTGACAAACAGGCCCGGAACCCCTGTCCGGGATCCCGGGCCCGCACTGCAATGATTTCAGCCCAAACACGCCCTAAAAGGCGTAGGTAAACTTACCCCAGAGATTATACCCTTCGCTCTTGTTACGGGCGCCCATCTCCCACTGGTTACGCAGGGAGAAAAACATGTTTTTGTAATTATACCAGATGCCGGGTCCCATGGCGAACACCCGGCTGTGATTGCCCTCGTCCTTTCTGAGCAGATCCTGAACCGGGGCCGGAATAGTGTCGTCCAGGTCATAGGAGTCGTCGGTGACCTGCTGGTAATAGTACCCGCTCAGGCCCAGGCGCAGTTCCTTGCTCAAGCCATAGGAGACGGAATAGTCCATGTGAAATTCCTGGCCCGGATCGCGGTCAACGCTCACGCCATAGGGGGTGGCATAGTCATCCTGACTGGTGTTGAAATCATACATGAACTTACCGGATATGGCCCAGTTGCCCATCATGTAGGTGATGGCGACCACCGGCTCAAAGGTCCAGAAGTTGTGACCGGCCGCGGCCAGGTTGTTATCATCCTGACCGGTGGGAATGTAGATATCCACCAGGGAGGCGGCAATGTGCAGCTTGCCCTGGTTGAGATGCCAGCCAAGCAGCATGGGCGAGTAGATGATATAGGGAATATCGGTATCATCGTAGGATGTGGAATGCTCTGGCCCGACCGGAGCGTTAAAGCTCAGATCCGGGCTGACCACGGGCAGAAAGAGGTGCTGGCCATAGGTGGCGCCCATGATGATCTTGTCGCTGATCCAGATACCGCGCAGCACATTGGCCCAGACCGAAACATCATCGAACACGGGCACGTCATCGCCATTGTCATCCTTGAGACTGTCGGCACTGTAATAGTAGAGATAATCCATCAGGTACAGGCCCGGAGGCGGTACCGCGCCCACCAGAAAGGCCTCGGCGCCATTGGGATAGCTCTGGCCGCCGCCACCAAAGGCCATGCCCGAACAGGCCACAAGGGCTGCCACGAGCCCGCTTATCAACATTTTCTTCATTCTTCCTCCCTCCCTTACTTGAAAAATACCCAAAAGGTCCGCAAACACACGCTATAAACGAGAGCGACACTACCAAAAAAAAGTGGGGATTTCAAGAAAGGGGCGCGAAAAAATGAACGATGATTCAGCCGGGCAAACGTTACATGCGGCCGTGGCGGATAATGGAAACAAGCAGCCAGAACCCCATGATACCGGCCACAAGAAAACCGGCCAGACCTATCAGGGGTATGCCGTACCATTTGGGCGGGATACCGGCCAGGACGATCAGGGAGGAACCGATGATCTGGGCTGCCAGGACAATGGCAAAGGCTACCCGGTTGGAAACGCGGTCCAGACTGCGGCGCAGGGTTTCCAGGCCCCGGTGTTCAAACTCCAGCTTCATCCGGCCGTCCCGGACCTGGCGGAGGATCATCCGCATCTCGCCAGGCAGCTCGCGCATGAGTGACAGGTATTCCGAGCCGGTTTCCTCGGCCTCCATGGCCAGACGGGAGGGGCGCAGGCGGGCGAATTTGATCTTTTCCATAAAGGGCTGGGCCAGGGTAATCAGCTCCAGGTCCGGATCAAGCTGCAGGCCGACCCCCTCCACCGTGCTGAGTGCCTTGAGCATCAGGTACAGGTTGGGCTTGAGCGACAGTTTATGCCGGGTGACGAGATCAAGCAGGTCCTGAAGAATCTTGCCTGCGGCCAGCTCGCCAAGGGGACGAAAGAGATACTGATCCATGAGGTCGCCCAGGTCCCGGGCCAGATCATCATAGTCCACATCGCCGTGCTGAATGGTCAGCTTGAGGACTCCGGTCGTAACCTTGCGCTCATTGCCACTGACCAGGTTGAGGACCAGGTCGGTAAACTGCTCCCGGTCCCTGAGGCTTAAGCGGCCCATCTGGCCGAAATCAATGAAACAGATCACATCCTCTTCCATGACCAGGATATTGCCCGGGTGGGGATCGGCATGAAAAAAGCCATGCACGAAGATCTGCTCCATGACCAGGTTGGCGCCCCGGCGGGCGATGAGCTTCAGATCATGTCCGGCAGCACGCAGTTCGTCAATATTCCCCGCCTTGATGCCCTCGATATACTCCAGAACCAGGATACGCTCGCCGCTGAGCTTCGGATAGACCGCCGGCACATGAATATCCCGGTTGCCTTCGAACTGACGGGCAAAGCGCTGGATATTGGTCAGCTCGATGGAAAAGTCTATCTCCTTGGACAGGCTGCGGGCAAACTCGTGGACCACCGCGCTGGGCCGGTGTCCCTGCACCTCCTCAAGGTGCTCCTCCATGAGTTCGGCAATGTGGGCGAGAATTTCCAGGTCAACGGCAATGATATTCTCTATACCGGGCCGCTGCACCTTGACGACCACCTGCGTGCCGTCCCGCATGACCGCACGGTGTACCTGGCCGATGGAGGCCGCGGCAAGGGGTTTGGGATCAAATCGGGAAAAAAGCTCTTCCGGGGTGGCGTCAAGCTCTTCCCTGAAGATTGTCACCACCTCTTCATAGGTGAAAGGCGGCACCTTGTCCTGCAGTTTGGCCAGTTCGGAGAGATATTCAGGCGGGATAAAATCGGGCCGGGTGGAGAGGAGCTGGCCCAGTTTGACAAAGGTCGGACCCAGCTCCTCCAGGGCCATGCGCAGCCGCTCGGCCCGGGAAAAACGATGCACCTGTTCGCGCGGCTTGCGATTGATCATCTGCAGGCCGGACTCCAGGTACTGGTCAATATGCAGCCGTTCGACCAGATCCTCAAACCCGTACTTGAACAGGACCCTGAGGATCAGGTGATACCTGTTCAGATGGCGGTATGTTCGGCCTATGGCCCCGAGCTTGCGAATGGAAAACAAAAAGTTGTTCCCTTGAATAGACGGATAGTCAGGCCGTTGCCGGTTCCAGGCCCGGCCGCGTCATCCGACAAACCGGGACTGGAAAGATATACATCAAACAAAAGGAGCTTACTTGTTGATCGCCACCTGCAGTTCCTCGATCTTGCGGCGCAGGTCGGCAATATCATCCTTGGTGGCCAGGTCAAGCTGATCGATTTTTTCCTCGACCCGTTTGTTGATCCACAGTTCCAGCTCGTCCTTGGCCCGCTGTGATTTTTTGATTAAATCATCAACGAACTCCTTACCCTCTTCCCGGGACAGCTTTCCCTTTTCCACAAGCTCGGTTTTCAATTCCTCGATCTTGTCCCTGGTCAGGAAAGCGGCGCCAATGCCTGCATACAAAACGTTTTTGACCATATCCTTCATATTACTCCCTCCTCTGTCACGATGATAAATTCCCACAGCCAGCCGCAGCGGGACCAGTTGCGGACAAGGGAATCATTGTTTTTCTATATCCCGATGGAAAACAGTAAGATCGATCCCCTCGCTGTCAAACCATTTTCGCAGATTTTCGACCACGGCCACGGAACGGTGCCGGCCGCCGGTGCAGCCGATACCGATACGCAGGCAGTCACGCTTGCCGCTTTTGTGGTGACGGACAAGGAAGAGAAGCATGGGTTTGAGCAGATCCAGAAACTCCTGCCCGATCGAATTTTCCAGGGCATGGGCGGCCACGGCCGTCTCCAGGCCGGTCTTGTCGCGCAGGGACTCCACCCAGTAGGGATTGGGCAGGAAACGGACATCCCAGACCAGGTCAGCCTCGGGCGGGCCATGCTTGAAGCCGAAGGAGAAGAGCGACAGGGAAAAATCCCTGTTTTCCGGCTTCTGCTTTCTGTCTTCTGTCACCTGTTCCCTGTCTCCTTATCTATGATGCGGAACAGAGCATGCGGATGGTCTCGGCTTTCTCGCTGATGCCCCGCTTGAGGATTTCATGGTTATAGGCCGCAATCACGTCCGGCCGTTTCAGCATACCGAGCACCCAGGGCTCCTCAAGGCTTTCGACCACCGGGATTTCGTCAATGCCCTTGATATCAAAGAGCTGCATGGCGTCATAAAGGTTGTCCTCCGGGGTGAGCATGATCACATCCCGGGTGCAGATGGCGCCAACCAGGAAACAGACCCGCTGCTCCTCGTCATGGAGGATGTTCTTCACGTCCTGCATGGAGACCACACCCACCATCAGCCCCTTGTGATTGATAACCGGAAAGTAGAAGGAATCCTTGGCATAGCGAAACAGCTCAAGCAGCTGATTTATATTGGCGTTTTCACTGATAAAGTCAACGTCCTCGGTAATGGCCTTCCCCACCTTGATCGACTTCATGATCGCCACCTCGCGGCCCTCGTGAATATCGATACCCTCGCGGGAGAAGTCGACCGTGTCGATGGAATCGTGATAGAACTTGGTGGCCGTGACCGTACTGAGGATGGAAACCAGCATAACCGGAATGATGATCACGTAGTTGCCGGTCATCTCGAAAAGGAGAAAGATGGCGGTCATGGGCGCGTGGGTGGAGGCGGCCAGGAAGGCGCCGATGCCGATGGTGGCATAGGCGCCTGGCGAGGCCGTGTACTGGGGCAGCAGGTAATGGACCACGCTGCCAAAAGTGCCGCCGCAGACAGCGCCGATAAAGAGCGCCGGCGCAAACACACCGCCCGCGCCGCCCGAGCCCAGGGTAATGGCCGTGGCAATGGATTTGAGGAAGATCAGGGCCAGCATGACCTTGGCCACGGTATGGCCGGCCAGGGCCTTTTCAATATACTCGTACCCATCGCCCATGACCTGAGGAAAGGCGATACCGATCGAGCCGACGATCAGGGCGCCGAGGATGGGTTTGAGCTGTTCATGGAGGGGCAGTCTCTGAAAAAAATCGCGCACCAGGTAGAAAAAGCGGATATGGAGCACGGCGAGCAGGCCGACAAGGAGCGCCATGAGCGCGTAGAGCGGCATCTCGACAAAGGGGTTGACCATGTGGTAGTTGGGGATGGGAAAAGCGGGTACCTCGCCATACCAGGCCCTGGACACGACCGTGGACAGGGCCGAGGCAATGACTAGGGCGGAAAATGACTGGATCTCGTAGGTGCCGAGCAGGACGATCTCGGCCGCAAAAAAAAGACCGGCCAGAGGCGCGTTGAAAATACCGGCAATGGCGCCGGCGCAACCGGCCGCGATATAGACC
>Ga0256914_1003058_pt1 | contig 13457 bp, 12 predicted proteins | sample HulkmetaG_FD_191571 | JGI IMG/M metagenome (GOLD analysis project Ga0256914, IMG submission 191571) | Hydrothermal chimney microbial communities from Main Endeavour vent field at the Juan de Fuca Ridge, Pacific Ocean - Hulk | ecosystem: Environmental > Aquatic > Marine > Hydrothermal vents ... | reverse complement strand
CATAGAACACTAATTAGTTATTTAGTGTGATATTTCCCCTTTCATTATGCCGCCACGAAGCGGAAGTTGACCGTACCTGCCGTTCGCCACCTCCGAGCACGCAAGCTCCTACCCCGGCCGCTACCTCTGCGGGTTAGGATGCGGCCATGCGCTACCACCTGCGCTACCGTTTCCATACCCCCGCCGACCACGACCTGCGGCTCTACCTGCTCGTTCCCGAGGACGGGCCGGGGCAGAAGATAAGCGAGCTGCGGCTTTCGCACAGGGCGGCTCTGACCAGCGGCCCCGGAACTGCGGGCGTCGCCTGCTTCGAGCTTGCCGGCGGCTCCCGGTTCGAATGCGCCTGCGAGCTGGAAACCTCCGCCGCCGCTGGCAGCGCGGACGAAGCGGCGCTCGCCGAGGCCGCCTCGTTCATTTCCGCGGCCGTGGAAGGGATGCCCGGCGGCGACGCCCTGCCAGACGCCGGCGACCGTAGCGGCCTGGCTGCCTTGCGGCTGGCGCTGGCCGTGGTAGCAGAGGCCCAGCGGCGCGGCCACGAAGCCCGGGTGGTGGTCGGCCACCTCTTCCGCGGCGTTCCCCAGCCGCACGCCTGGTGCCGGCTCGAAACCCCAGCCGGACCGCGCGACTGCGACCCCTGGCTCTACCTGCTCATCCAGCGTCAGCCCGCATTCTGGCTGGCCGAAGGCCTGGCTCCCGGAGCAGACGAGTACCTGAGCGGCCACGAAGGACGGCGGGTGGCCTGGGGGCCGGCGCCGCTACCCGCCAGCCAGCTCCCTTGCGGTGGGAGTAGCGAAGGCGGTGAAGGCTGGCTGACCCTCTGGCCCGACGCCGCGTGGCCGGCCGGCAAAAGCATCGTCGCGCCCGCGGGCGGCGACCTGGAAGCCCGCCCCGTCCGGACGACGGTTTCGCTGGCGCTCGAGATTTTCCGCGCCCTCGCCTTCGCCGCCTTACTGCTTATCGCCCTGGGGCTGGCGCGCCCCGGCGGCTGGTCGCTCTTCGCCTACGGCGGCTACGCCCTCTCGCTCGCTTCCTTGCAGGGTCGCGCCTGGACGCGCCTGTGGCGCGACCAGAGCGGCAGGTGGGCGGCTTTCGAGATTGCCCTTTTTCACGCCGCTTTCGCGACCATCGTGCTGGGGCTCGAGACCGTCGTTCCGCAAACCGCCTTTGCCCTCGTCTGGATATACAACCGCCTGGAAACTTTCTCGCGCGGCTTCCTTGACCACCTTCCCGGGCGCCAAGAAAAAGGGGCCGGCTGAGCAGCCGGCCCCGCAAGTTCGCCCGGGACTAGCCCAGTTCCTTCTTGACCAGCTCGACTATCTCGTCGATGGTATCGGCTACCGGGATGCCGGCCTCGGCGAAGGCCTTGAGCTTCGACTCGGGGGTGCCGACGTCGCCCATGATAATCGCGCCGGCGTGGCCCATCCGCTTGCCCTTGGGGGCGCTGCGACCGCCGATGAAACCGACGACCGGCTTCTTCATGTGCTCTTTGACCCAGGCGGCCGCCTCTTCTTCGTCGGAGCCGCCGATCTCGCCGATGACCACCACGGCCTCGGTCTCGGGGTCTTCGTTGAAGAGGGGGAGCAAGTCCTTGAAGGTGGTGCCGATAATCGGGTCGCCGCCGATGCCGACGGTAGTGGTATTGCCCAGCCCCGAGGCGCTGAGCGCCGCCGCGGCTTCGTAGGTGAGCGTGCCGGAACGGGAAATCAGGCCTACCCGACCCTTCTTGAAAACGTGCCCCGGCATGATGCCCAGCTTCGATTCCTCCGCCGATATCAGGCCCGGGCAGTTGCCGCCGATCAGGCGGACGCCAAGGTCCTTTATCTCCTTGACGGCGGCCACCATGTCGAGGGTGGGAATGCCCTCGGTAATCAGGACCACCAGGGGAATACCGGCGTGGGCGGCCTCCAGGGCGGCGTCGGCCGCCGCGGCCGCGGGGACGAAGATTATAGAAGCGTCGATCTGCTGCGCCGCGACCGCCTCCTTGACGGTGTCGTAAACGGGAACGCCCAGGACCTCCTGACCGCCCTTGCCGGGGGTTACGCCGGCGACGATCCTGGTGCCGTACTTGATCATTTGCTCGGCGTGGAAACGGCCCTCGCGCCCGGTCAGGCCCTGAACCAGCACGCGGGTGTCTTTGTTGATGAGGATGCTCACTTTACGCCTCCCACCATGGTGACGATGGCCTTGGCCGCCTCGAGCGAGTTCGGATAGAGATAAATCGGCTTGCCCTCGAGCAGCTTCTTGGCCTCCTCCTCGGCGGTGCCGGCCACGCGCATGACCACCGGCACCTTGACGATGCCCTCCTCCAGAGCCTGGATGACGCCCTTGGCCACCTCGTCGGCGCGGGTTATACCGCCGAAGATGTTGATGAAGATGCCCTTAACGTCCGGGTCCTTGGCGACGAGCTTGACGGCGTTGTAGACCACCTCGGCCTTGGCGCCGCCACCGATGTCGAGGAAGTTGGCGGGCTTGCCGCCGGCGCGGTTGACCAGGTCGAGCGTGTACATCACCAGCCCCGCGCCGTTGCCGATGACCCCTACGTTGCCGTCGAGCTTGACGTAGGCGAAGCCGTAGTTGCTGGCCTCGATTTCCAGAGGGTGCTCGGCCTCTACCTCGCGCAACTTGGCCAGGTCGGGGTGGCGGAAGAGGGCGTTGTCGTCGAGGTCTATCTTGGCGTCGGCGGCGATTATCTCGCCCTCGTCGGTCACCACCAGCGGGTTTATCTCGGCCAGCGAAGCGTCGCTACCGACGAAGGCGTTGTAGAGCTGAACGATGACGTTGGCCAGCCGGTTCAGGTTGCCCTCGAGGCCCGCCTGCTTCACCACCTCGCGCGCCTCGAAGTGGCGCAGCCCCTTGTGGGGGTCGATCGCGTACTTGACGATCGCCCCGGGGTTGGTGCGCGCCACCTCTTCGATGTCGACACCACCCTCCTTGCTGACCATCAGTACCACCCGCTGGCTGGAGCGGTCGATTATCAGGCCGGCGTAATACTCTTTGGCGATGTTCACCGCCTCGGCCACCAGAACCTTCTTGACGGTCAGGCCCTTGATGTCCATGCCCAGTATCTTGCCGGCCACCTCGCGCGACTCCTCGGGTTTGGCTAGCTTGACGCCGCCCGCCTTGCCGCGGCCGCCAACGTGAACCTGGGCCTTGATGACCACCTGCTTGCCGTAGTCTTTGGCGATACGCTCGGCTTCTTCGGGCGTATACGCTACCTTGCCCGGCGGTACGGGCACGCCGTACTTCGCCAGAATTTCTTTCGCTTGGAACTCGTGGAGTTTCAAAAGGCACCTCCCGTGCAGTGCGAATGCCGCTTCGCGGCCGCAGGTATTATACCCTCACGCCCTATCCGCTTCGCGGGTTAAAAGTCCGTCCTGCGCTAAACTGGAAGCAGGGGGAGAAATGGAGCGCAAGAGGCTTACGCGCAGCGACAGGGAAAAGATTCTGGCCGGCGTCTGCGGCGGTATCGGAGAATATCTCGGCCTCGACGCCAACGTCGTCAGGGTAGTTTTTCTGGTTCTGGTCCTCATCCAGCCCGCCACCCTGCTCCTCTACCTGCTGCTGGCGCTGCTGCTTCCCCGTAGCGGCGAGGAAGACCAGGACTTGCAAGAGAGGCTTAAGGCTGGTGCGCGAGAGCTGGAAGAACGCTTCGAGAGCGAGAGTGAGGGCCGCCTCTGGCTGGGCGTGGGGCTGATAGCCCTCGGGGTGGTGCTGCTAGCAGGCGACCTGGGCCTGATCTGGCTCGACTGGAGATGGCTGGGCGCGCTCGCCCTGGTGGTCGCCGGTGTTTACCTGCTCTTCTTGAAGGGGGAGTGAGGCCCGCCCTCAATCTTCCCGGCTTTCTTCCTGGCCTTCGTCTGTCTGCAAGCGCGCAAAAACCAGGCGGCCCACCTGGGTCTGGATTGTCTGGGTTATCACCACCGCCACCTTCTTGCCCATCAGGCGAGAAGCGCCGTCGACGACGACCATCGTCCCGTCCTCCAGGTAGCCGACCCCCTGCCCGGCCTCACGGCCCGGCTTGATTATCTCCAGCTCCACGCGGTCACCGGGGCGGTACTGGGTCCGCAAGGCGATTGACAGCGCCTGGATGCTCAGCGCCTTGACCCCGTATATGCGGGCCAGCTGCACCATCGCCGCGTCGTTGGTAATCAGCGCCATGTCGCGGTCTCGACAGAGGTCGAGTAGTTTGTCGTCGGTCAGGTCCTGGTCTTCTATCTCGTCGTCGATTACCTCAAGCTCCACCAGCTTGCCCAGCCGTTCCAGCACCTCCAGGCCGCGCCTCCCCTTGCCGCGGCGCACCGGGTCTTCCTGGTCGGCCAGGAGCTGCAGCTCGCGCAGAATGAAACGCGGCACCCAGAGCGGGCCTTCCAGCCAGCCCAGCTCGGCCATCTCGGCGATCCGCCCGTCTATCAGGACCGACGAATCGAGCGCCTTGCCGCCCAGTCGCCCGCGCGGCTGAGACTGGCCTTCGCGTTTGAAGAGGTGGAGGTTGCGAACCGCCACCGCGCTCAGGGCGACAATCGAGACCAGGGCGATCAATAACGAGTGGTACCAGGCGAAACCGGGCACCGACGAGAGCAGCGTCGTCAGCAATACTGCCAGCAGCAACGCCAGCGTGGTTGCCACCGTCACCGCCAGCGGCAGCTCGGGCGGCAGTCGCTCCCACCAGGCCTCGACGCGGGAGATGGCGGTACGGTAGAGATACTCCAGGCGCGGCGCCAGGAGCAGGCCGATAAGCAGCCCGGCCAGCGTCAGGTAGACCAGGTTGATAGTGCCGCCAATCAGCCCGTAGTGCGACATTATCAACCCGCTCAGGTACCCAAGGTACGTGAATACCGCCAGTAATACCGCCCGCAATAACGTCATTGAAACGCCTCCCGCAATGCCTCTTCCAGGTTTCGCGCCGTCTTGGGGTGCAGAAAGTGTTTGAATCCGGCGCGCTCGCCCTCTTTTAGCCTGGCCTCCAGCGCGTTGACGCTGCGAACCTCGCCTGCCAGACCAATCTCGCCGACCGCCGCCGTCTCCCCGCGTACCGGCCGGCCGATTACCGCCGAATATACCGCCAGCGCCACCGCCAGGTCGAGCCCCGGGTCGTTGACGCGCAGCCCGCCGGCCAGGTTCACGTAGACGTCGAGGTGGCCCAGCTTGAGACCCAGACGGCGCTCGAGCACCGCCAGTATCACGTCTACACGCCTGGCGTCCACCCCCTGGGCCACCCGCTTGGGAGCGGCGTACGGGCTCTTGGCGGCCAGCGCCTGCACCTCCAGGGCGATCGCCCGTTCCCCGTAGAGCGCCAGCCCAACCGCCGAACCCGGCACGCCCAGCGGCCTTTCCGCCAGGAAGGCCTCGGAGGGGTTGGGAACCCCCACCAGGCCGCCGCTCTCCATGCGGAAGACGCCCACCTCGCCAACCGCCCCGAAGCGGTTCTTCGCAGAGCGCAGCACCCGGTACACACCGGCCGTCTCCAGGTAGAGGGTGGCGTCGACGACGTGCTCGATTACCTTGGGGCCGGCGACGGTGCCCTCTTTGGTAACGTGCCCGACCAGTACCAGGGTAGCCCCGCTCCGCTTGGCCCAGCGCACCAGCGTCTGGGTGGCGTTGCGGACCGCCACCAGCGAGCCCGGCACCCCTTCCGACTCGAGCGTTTGAATGGAGTCGACCAGCGCCAGCTGCGGCCGCGCTTCCTCGAGGGCGGCCATCACCGCTTCCAGCTCGGTGTCCTTGATCAGCTCCAGGTCGGCCTCGACGCCCAGGCGCTCAGCCCGCATCTTCACCTGCCGGGGCGACTCCTCGCCGGCCACGTAGACCACCCGGCGGCCGGCTCTCTGCACCCTGTCGGCTACCTGCAACAAAAGCGTGCTCTTGCCCACCCCCGGCTCACCGCCGATAAGCAGCGCCGCCCCGGGCACGAAACCGCCGCCGAGAACGCGGTCGAGCTCGGCGACGCCGCTGCTGAAACGCGGCTCCGCCGCGGCTTCCACCTCACGCAGGCGCAGCCGCTTTGCCGGCGCGGCGGCCGGGCGCGGCGCACTCTCGGGTTCCTCGAGGGTGAAACTGCCCCAGGCGCCGCAGCTGGGGCAGCGCCCCAGCGGCTTGGGGGCTTTGTAACCGCACTCGACGCAGCGGTAGGCGGCCCGCGGCCTGGCCATCAGGCCCTACCCCCTTCACCCGGCGGCTGGGGCATGGTTATACGAGGCTCACCTCTCCCGTCTCGAAAACCAGCTCTCCCCCCTGCAGGCTAACCCGCATCTTTCCCTGCGGATTGGCCAGCAGTTGCAGCGAGAGCGGGTCTTCGACCTTGTTGCGGATGATGCCCCGCAGCACCCGCGCCGAGCCCAGCTTGGGGGCCTGGGAGACTATCCAGCGGGCCACGCTTTCGTCGAACTCCACGTCCACCTCGCGGCTGGCCAGCTCCTCGGCAATCTCGCGGAGCATGAAACCGGCTATCTTGACCAGCTCCTCCTCGCCCAGGGTGTTGAAGCGGATTACCTCGTCGAGGCGGTCGAGGAACTCGGGCGCGAACAGCTGCTTCAGCGGCGACTCGCTGTCTACTTCCGACTCGGTGAAGCCGATGGCCGGACCGACGTTGAAACCGGTGTTGGAGGTCATTATCAGAATTACCCGGCGGAAGTCGACGGTGCGGCCGAGGCCGTCGGTCAGCCGGCCGTCGTCGAGGACCTGCAAGAAGGTACCGTAGACGTCGGGATGGGCCTTCTCTATCTCGTCGAGCAGAACGACGCTGAAAGGCTGCTTGCGAACCGCCTCGGTCAGGCGGCCGCCCTGCTCGTGGCCGACGTAGCCCGGGGGCGCGCCGATCAGCTTGGAAATCGAGTGGGGCTCCTGGAACTCCGACATGTCGAAGCGGATTAGCGCCCGCTCGCTGCCGAAGAGGGTCTCGGCCAGCGCTTTGGCCAGCTGCGTCTTGCCGACGCCGCTAGGGCCGACGAAGAGGAAGCTGGCGGTAACGCGGGTGCGGCCGCCGAGGCCCACCTTGGCCCGGCGCAGCGAAGAGGCCAGGGCGCGCACCGCCTCGTCCTGCCCGACCACCTTTTCCCGCAGGCGGTTCTCCAGCTCCAGCAGGTTTTCTTCTTCCGATTCGTCCACGTAGACGCCACCCCAGGAGTCGACCACGCTCTCCAGGTCCTCGCGGCTGACCACCGGCGTGTCGTCTTCGTCGGTGGTCACCGGCAGCCCCAGCGAGGCGTTCAGGCGAACCCGGCTGGCGGCCTCGTCTATCAGGTCGATGGCCTTGTCGGGGAAGTTGCGCCCGGGCATACCGCGCTCGCCGATGCGAACGGAGGCCTTGAGAACCTCGTCGGGTATTACCACGCCGTGGTGGGCCTCGTAGCGGGGTCTGAGGCCCTTGAGAATCTCCAGGGTCTCCTCGGGGCTCGGCTCCAGCACTATCACCGGCTGGAAGCGGCGCTCCAGGGCGGCGTCCTTCTCGACGTAGCGGTGGTACTCGCCGGTGGTCGTCGCCCCGACTAGCTGTATCTCACCGCGCGAGAGGGCCGGTTTGAGAATGTTGGCCGCGTCCAGCGTTCCCTCGGCGCCGCCGGCGCCTATCAGGGTGTGCAGCTCGTCGAGAAAGGCGATTACCTTGCCGCTCTTGAGTTCTTCGATTATCTGGCGCAGGCGCTCCTCGAACTCGCCCCGGTACTTGGTGCCGGCGACCACGCCGGCCAGATCGAGGGCGACCACCCGCGCTCCCTTGAGCACCGGCGGCACCCGCCCCTCGACGATGGCCTGGGCCAGCCCCTCGACGATGGCCGTCTTGCCAACGCCGGGGTCGCCCACGAGCACGGGGTTGTTCTTGGTGCGGCGCGCCAGAATCTGGATGACGCGGTTTATCTCGTCTACGCGGCCGATTACCGGGTCAAGCTTGCCCTCGCGGGCGTCCCTGGTAAGGTCGCGGGCGTACTCGTCGAGAAACGGCGTCTGCACCGGCTTCTCGGCGGTCGCGGCTGCTTCCTCGCCGCCGGCGATTATGCGCCAGCGGATGGTGTCTACGTCCTTGGCGAAGTGGCTGAGTATCCGGTAGGCGACGCCGTCTCCCTCGCGGATGATGCCCAGCAGAATGTGCTCGGTGCCGATGGTCGGCGAGCTCATGTTGCGCGCCTCGGCGCCGGCCAGCTCCATTACCCGGCGGGCCCGGGGGGTGATCGCCGGCGGCTCGCCCGAACGGGTGCCCTCGCCGCGGCCGACCAGCTCCTCGACCATGCGACGCATGGCCTCGAGATTAGCCCCGTACTCGGCGAGTATCCGAGCGGCGGTGCCCCCTTCGCGCATGAGGCCCAACAACAGGTGCTCCGGGCCGATCATCGAGTGGCCGAGACGGCTGCCCTCTTCGCGGGCGTAGTGGAACACCAGGCGTGCACGGTCGTCGTATCTGTTCAAGGCGGAACTCCTTTCTTCAGTGCCTTGAATCCTCTTGCCTCTTGGCTTCCTGGAGCGCATCCGTATGCGTGTACGCAACGGGTACGTTGGTGAAGCCTACCTATATGATATATTATCCGCGCGCTTTCGTAGCGCGTGAATCGTACGTTACAACAACTCATGAAATGGAGCCCGTGATGCGTTTCCAAGACCTGATCTTAAAACTCCACGAGTACTGGAGCGGATACGGCTGCGTGATTACCGAGCCGTACGACACCGAGGTGGGCGCCGGAACCTTCTACCCCACCACCTTTCTCAAGGCCCTCGGCCCCGAGCCCTGGAAGACCGCCTACGTCGCCCCCAGCCGCCGCCCGCAAGACGGCCGCTATGGTGAGAATCCTTACCGATTCCAGTATTACTTCCAGTATCAGGTCATCCTGAAACCGTCGCCGGCCGACGTCCAGGACCTCTACCTCGACTCGCTCCGGGCCATCGGCATCCGCGTCGAAGACCACGACGTCCGCTTCGTCGAAGACAACTGGGAGAGCCCCACCCTGGGCGCCTGGGGGCTCGGCTGGGAAGTATGGCTCGACGGAATGGAAATCACCCAGTTCACCTACTTTCAGCAGGTGGGCGGTGTCGACGTCAACCCGGTCAGCGTTGAGATTACCTACGGGCTCGAGCGCATAGCCCTTTACCTGCAGAACAAGCGGCACACCTACGACGTCGAGTACGCGCCGGGCGTGACCATCGGCGACATCCGCCGCGAGTTCGAGCTCGAGCACTGCGAGTACAACTTCAAGCACGTCAACGAAGAAAAGGTACGCCGCTGGTTCGACGATTACGAAGAAGAGGCCCGCCGCCTGCTCGAGCTCGGCCTCATTCACCCGGCATACGAGTTCGTTCTCAAGGCCTCTCACGCCTTCAACCTGCTCGACGCCCGCGGCGTCCTCAGCCACGCCGAGCGGCAGGCGTACGTACAGCGCGTCCGCCGCCTGGCCGAGGCCACCGCCCGCGCCTATCTGGCCAAGCACTACCCGGAGGTGACCAGGTGAATCTCCTCTTCGAAATCGGCACCGAAGAGCTCCCCGCCGGCTACGTTCCCCACGCACTCAACGACCTGCGCACCATGGCCGCGGAGCGCCTGAAAAAGGCCCGCCTTTCCTTTGAACAAATCAGCGCCTACGCCACCCCGCGGCGGCTGGCATTGGTGGTGCGCGGCCTGCCGCAAACCAGCGCCCGCCTCGAGGAGGAGCGCCGCGGCCCGCCCGCCCACGCGGCCTTTAAGGACGGCCAGCCCACCCCCGCCGCCCTAGGTTTCGCCCGCAAGGCCGGGGTGGCTGTTGACGAGCTGGTGGTTCGCGACAACTACGTCTGGGCCCGCGTCGTCAGCGAAGGGCGGCCGGCCGCCGAGCTGCTGCCGGAGATTCTGGCCGGCCTGGTTCGCGACCTGCCGGCGCCCAAGAAGATGATCTGGGGCGAGGGCGAAGGCCCCTTCGTGCGCCCGGTGCGCTGGCTGGTAGCGCGGCTCGACGGCGAGGTTCTGCCCGTCGAGGTCTTCAACGTCAGCGCGGGCAGGAGCAGCCGCGGCCACCGCTTCCTGGCTCCTGGCGAAGTGGTGGTAGACGCCGATAACTACCGCGACGCCCTCTACGAAGCCTACGTCGTGGCCGACGTGGAGCAGCGGCGGGAGCGGGTGGTGCTCGAAGCCTCGACGCTCGCCCTCAGCGAAGGCTACGAGGCGGTCCTGCCGGAAGACCTGGTTGACGAGGTGACCCATCTGGTCGAGTGGCCGGTGGCGGTCATGGGAAGTTTTTCCCAGCGCTACCTTGAGCTCCCCGACGAGGTCCTGGCCACGGTGATGATTCAGCACCAGCGCTTCTTCCCGGTGCGCCGGCCCGGCGAACGGCTCACCAACCGCTTCATCGGCGTCTCCGGCCACCAGCCGCCCGACCTGGGTGTGGTTCGCGCCGGATATGAACAGGTGCTCGAGGGCCGCATCTACGACGCCTACTTCTTCTGGTCCGAAGATCTGCAGACCCCGCTGGCCGAGCACCATCGCAAGCTCGCCGGTATCAACTTCCAGCGCGGCCTCGGCACCATGGCCGACAAAGCCGCTCGGGTGGCCGCCGCCGCGCGCGAGCTCGCCGGCGAGCTGCCGCTCGACGCCGGCGTTCTTTCCAGGGCCGCCGGGCTCTTCAAGGCCGACCTGCCCACCCAGATGGTCTACGAGTTTCCCGAGCTGGAGGGCGTTATGGCCCGCGCTTACGGCGAGAAGCAAGGGCTCGACCCAAAGGTCGCCCTGGCGCTCGAAGACGCCGTCAGGCCCACCGGCCCCGAAGCTCCCCTCCCCCGCTCGCCCGAAGGCGCCCTGCTGGCCGCCCTCGACAGGGCCGATACCCTGATCGGCTTTTTCCACCTGGGCAAGAAACCCAGCGGCTCAGCCGACCCTTACGGCTTGCGCCGCGCGGCCGCCGGGCTGGCGCGTATTCTCGGCGCTACCGGCTGGGAGCTGCCGCTGGAGCGCCTGCTTTCGGCCGCCGCCCGCGCCTACCGCGACCGCGGCCTGGAGGTGGCCCCCGAAACTGTTACCGCGGCGGCGGGTTTCGCTTCCGAAAGGCTCGAGTCGCTCCTCACCGAGGCCGGCCTGCCCACCCTGGCCGTCCGCGCCGCCGCCACCGCTCCCTCCGTGTACGGCCGCATGCTGCGGGCGCGGCTTATCTATGAGTTGATGCAACGCCCCGAGTTCGCCGAGCTGACCAGGCTTTACAAGCGAGCCGCCAACCTGGCCTCGCAGAGCCGGGCTTCCGGCGAGCCCGACCCCACCCTCTTCGAAACGCCGGAAGAAGAAAGTCTCTACGCGGCGCTGGAGCCCACCCGGGCTGCCGTGGCCGAGCTTTTGCGCCGCGGCGCCAGGCTGCTTGCGCCCTGGGATCCGGCTGCGCCCCTCCCCGCGGCCGACCTGAGCCCGCTCAGCGAGCCGCTCAACCAGATTCTGGCCCTGGCCGACGCTCTTGACCCCTTCATGGACAACGTGCTGGTAATGGTCGAGGACGAGCGGATCCGCGAAAACCGCCTGGCGCTGCTCCGCGGCGTTCGTGACGCCCTGGCCGGTCTGGGTGCGCTGGAGGTCCTGGGGGGCTGAGCGCTTGCGCGCGGCCGGTGGCCGTGATAGCTTTAGTGAATCTTTACGCGTGCCTCACGCACGTTCTGGAGGATTTATGCGAGTTGCCATCGTTGGAGCCACCGGCGCGGTCGGTAAAGAGCTGCTGAAGGTCCTCGAGGAGCGCAATTTCCCGCTCGACGAGCTGAAGCTCTACGCGAGTCCCCGCTCCGCCGGCAGGACCGTCACCTTCCGCGGCGAACCGCTGACCGTCGAGGTCACCCCCGAGGGGCCGGTTCCAGCCGACATTGTGCTCGCCAGCGCCGGCGGCGGCGTTTCCAAGAAGCTGGCGCCTCTCTGGTCGAGCGAGGGGGCGGTGGTCGTGGATAATTCCTCGGCCTGGCGCTACGACCCCGAGGTTCCGCTGGTCATCCCCGAGATCAACCCCGAGGCCGTCCGGCGGCACCGCGGCATCATCGCCAACCCCAACTGCACCACCGCCATCCTGGCCGTGGCCCTCTGGCCGCTGCACCGGGCCTTTGGCGCCACCAACGTAGTCGTCAGCACCTACCAGGCCACCAGCGGGGCCGGCGCCGAGGGCATGCAGGAACTGCTGGACGAGACCCGCAATTACCTGGAGGGAAAGCCCGTCGGCCACAAGGTCTTCCAGCACCCCATCGCCTTTAACGTCATCCCCCACATCGACGCCTTTCAAGACAACGCTTACACCCGCGAGGAGATGAAGGTCGTCTGGGAGACGCGCAAGATTTTCGACGAACCGGACATGAAGATCAGCTGCACCGCGGTGCGCATTCCCACTCTGCGCGCCCACTCCGAGGCGGCCACCGTCCTCTTCGAAAAGCCCGTAACCCCCGAGGCGGCGCGTGCCGTGCTGGAAAAATCGCCAGGCGTGGAGGTGGTGGACGAGCCTGCCGCCAACCGCTACCCGATGCCGCTCACCGCCACCGGCAAGTGGAACGTCGAGGTCGGCCGCATTCGCCAGAATCTCGCCTTCGAAAACGCGCTCGACTTCTTCGTCTCCGGTGATCAGCTCCTCAAGGGGGCGGCCCTCAACGCCGTGCAGATAGCCGAGCTATTGCTCTAGACCGGGTATAATCGAACTGAAAGGAGGGTCGTCATGGCGGTTTACAAGAAAATCGAACTGGTAGGCTCGAGCAAAGAAGGCCTTGAAGACGCCATTCGCGTCGCCGTCAAGAAAGCCTCCGAGACCCTGCACAACCTCGACTGGTTCGAGGTCAAGGAAATTCGTGGTCGGCTCGACGAAGGCGAGGTCAAGGAGTTCCAGGTCGTCCTGCAGGTAGGCTTCAAACTCGACTAGTGGCCGACTCCTCTTTCTACGGAAAAGTCTGGTACGTGCTCACCGACCCATTGAGGCCCGGTGAGCACCTTACTTTGACCGCCGCCGAAGTCAAGTACGCGCTGGTCTGGACCAGCTCGAAGGCCGCTCTCGACTTCAGCCGCGAGCTGAGCGTCGCCAGGGGGATGAAGGTCATTCCGCTCTATTCCTGGACCCTCAAAGATGCATTCCTGACCGCCGCCGAAAAGCTCGGCGCTACCCACCTTCTTATCGATTACCAGCCGGGCGCCCTCCAGGCCGCCGCCGCACCCATCAGCGGCATGTCCGAACTAGTGCGCGAACATGAAGAGAAGCGCAAGGAATAGTTGAGGCGGTTGGTAGAACACGGTGCGTAGTACGTGGTGCGTAGTACGTGATACGTGGTTCTGTCTGTTCGCAATTCCGTAATAGCGGGTTGTTGACCCTGTCTGGATCCCATATCCCGCGGCTTGCGCCGCTCGTCTGGGATGGCGAAGGGAATGGGGTGGGATGTGGGGTGTGGGGAGTGGGGTGTGGGGAGTGGGTTGTTGGAAAGCGGTGCGTGGTGCGTAGTACGTAGTACGTAGTTCGTAGTACGTGGTAAAAGAGTGGCTCGTTGTACGTAGCGTGTAGATTGTGGAT
>Ga0256914_1003057_pt1 | contig 13460 bp, 13 predicted proteins | sample HulkmetaG_FD_191571 | JGI IMG/M metagenome (GOLD analysis project Ga0256914, IMG submission 191571) | Hydrothermal chimney microbial communities from Main Endeavour vent field at the Juan de Fuca Ridge, Pacific Ocean - Hulk | ecosystem: Environmental > Aquatic > Marine > Hydrothermal vents ... | reverse complement strand
ACTTCGGCCGATCCCCGATAGGCGATGGCCAGTCCATCGAAATCGAACCGGTGAATGTCGGTGGTGACCTCGGGTTCGTAGACGATCCCGTCGGCCAACACCCGATAGGGGTGGCGGGTGGACGCCAGATAGAGCGCCGAGGTAGAGGCATAGAGCGCTTCGCTGGCGCCCACATAGCACTGCGCGGCAAGGTGGTCGCCGTCGCTCGTCAGATCGACCGCGACGATGGCGATCACATCCGCCCATCGCTGGGCAGTATCCCGGTTGAGATAGCAGTCAGCAGGGGTGACCAGCAGCCCCCGATCGACACCGTCGATGCGATAGCGCGGCAATAGCGCCTCCGGGGTCAGCGTATCCGCTCCGGCCGGATCTTCGACGGCAACGGATGGGTCGGGATGGTGGCGCAACACCAGATAGACCACCTCACCCACACGGCGCGAGGCGACCAACGCGCCGTCGAATCCGATGGTGCGGACGACGGTGGCGCGCGCCGGCTCGGACACATCGACGAAGCGCAGGCGGGTGCGCTGCTGGATGAAGTACCAAGGCCGGAACCAGTTGGCATGGACGGCACCAGCGGCTTGGTCGATGACCATCAAGCGCTGCAAGCGCTCGCTCAGATAGAGCCCCTGCTGCTGCAACGCCGGATCGTCCATCCCGATGGACGCCAGCACCGACAACCCACCATCGTCCGCCACCGCCATGACACGGATCGCCGAACGAGGCGTGTCAGCGGATGATACCCCGCTGCCGTCAACCGATGATGGCCCGGCCGGATAGGCGAAATCCCCCCGGTTGTCGAGCGCATAGAGTACGCGTCCGTCCGACGTGGTCTTGATCAGATCGGCCTCGTCGACACCGGCAACCTGCAGATTGGTGGTGGAGACCCCTCGCTGGGACGCGCCAGCACCCACCGCTTCCGCCAACACGACGGCATCGGACCCGACATCGCCGTCGCCGGAACGCAACGCGTCCCGGAAATAGGCCACCAACCCGGCGCTGTCGGTCCGCACCAACCTCCCGGCCGTCTCTCCACCCGCGGCACCTTCCGACACCCCGGCGCCGCTCGGCGGACCGCCACAACCCGCCACGATCGACACGACGGCCAGCATGGCGGCCATCTTTTGGATCATTTCGCACCACCCGATACTTGGGATTATTTTCCCAAACTATCGGCTATCGACCATCAGGTCAAGCACGCGCCGCAATACCGGCGGGCGGCCCCGAACAATCGGAACAGCTCATCCACAATAGGGCTCCACTCATCCGAAGAGACACAACTTGTGACATATCCGCACCTAAACTGTGAGGTGGATCACAAATCCCCAAGGTTTTCCTTTTTCCACACAATGAACATGCCTACCGTATATCCTCTGACGAATGAGCAGCCAACCAACCCCGGCATGACGTACAACAGGGGAACCGCTCTCCGGGTTTGTCACATCAGATTCACGGATACTCAGTCCACCGGTCTGCCGCCAGGCTGGTGGCCGGCAATCCATCGCGGACAACGCTCTCCAACCACCGTCCGGTGGTACGAGGATCGATAACAGGGACAGGGAACATGGCAAGTATTCGCTACTTCTTCTCCTACGCCACGGTCAACGAAAACCCACGCTACACGCGCGACCTGGTCAACTTCCGCCACTACGCCCGCCACGACCCCGGCGTCGATCTGGTGGAGGTCTACATCGCTGTCAACCAAGACCACCCTAAGACCCGGGCCGATGAAATCGCGCTCCAGGATCTGGTCAAGGTGCTGGAGAAGAACCCCAAATACAAGGTTCGCAAGGTCGAGTTCTTCGAGGCGCCGGGGCGCGACTGGCGCGCGCTCTACGTCAATCTCAACAACCTGCTCCCGGACGCCGAAGACACCGACTACCTCTTCTTCAACAACCGCAGCGGTACCGGTGCGCTGGAGCCCAACTGGTACAAACGCCTGCTGGAGCGGATGCGCCGCGACGACAGCATCGGTGGCGTGGCCAGCACCATCTGGCTGCCCGACTCAGCCGACGCCGAACTCGGCCCGCATCTGCAGGGTTTCGGCATAGTGACGCGTATCCGCGACGTCCGGCCGATGATGGACGACTTCCCGGGCATCTACGCCACCAATAGCGAAGGCACCATCCGCGACGGCGAAGCCGCCTTTTCCCAGCGCCTGTTGGCCAACGGCAGAAAGCTCGCCAGCCTCTATCAACCATTGCTCGTGGTCAGCCCCGGACAGACCGACTTCGGCAACGAACGCCTGGGCTGCCCGCGAGAGGCCGCGGCGAAACGGGGTGGCCTCCCCTTCAGCCACCGCGCGGTCAAACACTTCTACCTTGGCACACCCAAAGACTGGTTCGCGGTGCTGGCATGGTGGGCACGCCGGATCTGGCACGAACCATCGATCGCCCGCCAGTTTCCACACCGGATCTGGATGGCGATCCACTGGTATCAGTGGCATGTCCGCCAGCGGATCGCAGCCTTCTTTCGGCGGTTCCACTGGCCTCACCGAACACCACCGCGCAACCCCGCCCACTGAGCAAAAGATGAGGACTGGCTGACCTCAATCGGAATGTGCGCGATAACCCGCCCCTTCCGCATTGCCAGGAGCCACGATGGGCGCTCTGATCGCCAAATACCGCATCGGGATCTCCCGCGTCATCGGTACGGCCTTCATCGCGCTGACCGGCACATTGCGGATGTTCGTCCGGGACGACATCACCGGCGACCAAGTCACGACAACCGCTTCCTCGACTATGCCACACGGGGCGAGCGCTTAGCCGTATTGGCGATCGAACTGTCGGGCACCACCTCGAGCGTTCGATTGCCGGCTTTCGCACGTTCCAGCGCCGCCTCGAACAACGACACGGCATCATCCCACTGATAGGCACTGGCGGTCAGGTGGGCGTTGTCGGAAAGCATTCGCCACGCTCGGGAATCAGCCTGAAGCACCTGACGGACCCCAGCAGCCAATGCCGTGTCATCACCACAGTCTGCAAGGAACCCGTTATATCCATCGCGCACCAACTGCGGCATGGCCCCTACCTTCGTCGTAACCACTGGACAACGGCAAGCCATTGCTTCCAGCGGCGTCAGGCCAAAACCATCCTGGTGACTTGGATAGAACCAGACATCACAGCGAGCATATAGCTGGGGAATCAGGGATTGTGGCGGGTTGTGCAAGAATTCCACCCACCCAGGAAGATGGGGATGGCACCCTGGCGATGGTCGGCCAAAGCACAACGCCTTGAGCATTGGCATCTCGGCCTTGAGCGTTGTCAAAATGGCGATCGCATCATCCGTCCCCTTCCCCGCAAAATCGGAAAAAAGAAAGCCGACGGTTGGCGTGGTATTCTTGTCTCGCTCTGGTGCGGAAAAGTGTTCCGTATCAACCCCATTGTGAATAATCGCATCGACCTCGACGCCAATCTTCTGCCGCCCGACCTCGGCCAACCAACGAGACACGGCGATTTTGAAGAAAGGCAGCCTCCACGTCGCATCGACCAACGCCTCCGGGCTGAATTCACTGGCATCGTACCCTTGAATGAAGTGAACACGGGCGCCCTTCGAGGATGGCATCTTGTTTACCCACTCGACGGTTTTCCACCAGGTCGCCACAATCACATCGGCATCCGGCACGTCATCGGCCTCGACGGGACGATGCCGTTCGAGCGTGACCACGCGGTGATCACCACCTTCGTAATAGTCGTAATCAGCCTCTTTGTAATGCTGCCAACCATCGATGTGCAACAGCGATTTGAGGCGCTCGCGATAGCTGGGCTTTTCGCGGGGAGGCGCAATCACCGTCACATCATGTCCTCTACGCTGCAGGAGGGCTGCATAGATGGCAACCACACGATTTCCCCCAGCGGCGCCATGCTCGGGCAAGACAAATGTAATTTTCACGGGCTATTCCTCTTGATCGTTGTTTCCTCTCGTTGTTCGCCTATTCAGGAGACGGCGGCATAAGTCCGCCCATGTTTTTTTCGACGATGGGGGATTGAAAAACGCAACCCCACACCCACCAGGTCTCCGGGTGGTGATGGCTACAATCAAGCTTTACCAGTACCACACCCAAACCGCGGAAAAGACTACCGCCGCGCTGGGCCGGCACCAGCGGGCAACACTGAAACCACCCCATGGTTCCGGCAAACGCCGACCAAACGACATCAACGCCAGATGGAAAAGCCAAAACCTCTCGAGGCTGAAATCACAATCGGTTTGCGCGATAATCCGCTCCTTTCGCATTGCCAGGAGCCACGATGGACGCTCTGATCGCCAAATACCGCATCTGGATCTCCCGCGTGATCGGTGCCGTCTTCATCGCACTGATCGTTCTGACCGGGAGCCGGCTGACCGGGACGCTGACCGGCGCATTGCTGATTTTCGTCGGGGTGTTGTTGGTGGGGTTGTCGATGGCGGGAAGACTGTGGTGCAGTCTCTACATCGCGGGCTACAAGAATCAGCAATTGATCCGCTCGGGTCCTTATTCAATGACCCGCAACCCGCTCTATTTCTTTTCCTTTCTGGGGTTTACCGGCATTGGGATGGCAACGCAGAGCCTGACCATCGGCATTGGCACGGCCGCACTGTTTCTGCTGTTCTACCCCTATGTGATCCGCTATGAAGAGTCGTTCTTGCGGCAGGAGTTCGGCACGGAATTCGACGACTATCTGCGTACCACGCCGCGTTTCTGGCCCAAGCCGGGCCTGCTGCGGGAACCGGAGCGCTGGCAGGTGAATCCCCGCTCGTTCCGCCGCGAAGTGGGCGACGTGCTGGGGTTCACGCTCGCCCTGGCGCTGGTGATTCTGATCGGGGAGCTACACCGCTCGGGCGCGATCACGCCGCTGGCGCTGCTCCCCTGATCCACCGGAGCCTCATCATCCGGTGGATGGCAACACCATAACGGCATCCATCTCCACCGCCGCATCCTTGGGCAGCTGGGCCACACCAATGGCGGCGCGGGCGGGATAGGGTTCGGAGAAGTAGCTTGCCATCACTTCGTTGACGACGGGGAAGTGGGCAAGATCGGTGAGAAAGACGTTGAGCTTGACCACATCGGCCAGTGAACCGCCCGCCGCCTTGGCCACGGCGCCAAGGTTGTCGAAGACGCGCCGGATCTGCGCCTCGATGCCCCCTTCGACCATCTCCATCGTCTCCGGCACCAGTGGTATCTGGCCGGAGAGGTAGACGGTGTCGCCCACCCTGACCGCCTGTGAATAGGTGCCGATCGCCTGGGGTGCCTCGTCGGTCTTGATGATTGCTCTTGTCATCGGTACTCCTGTGGTCTGTGGTTGCAAGATCAGGGACGTCAGCCCAGCGGGCGCATCAGTTTCATCACTTCGGGAATATGCCGCAGTTTGCGCAGGATGTCGGCCAGATGCTTGCGGTTACGCACGTCCACGACCATGTAGATGGTCGACGCGACGGCGTCCTCATCGTTGATACTCACACCGGAGATGTTGGCCCCCTGGGCGGAAATGGTGGAGGCGATGCGGGCGAGCACGCCCCGCTCGTTACGGGTCACGAGGCGGATGCTGGCCGGGAACTCCTCGTCCAGCGCCGGCGACCACTCCACCGAGAGGATGCGGCCACTGTCGCTGACACGCCGCACGTTGCTGCATTCGGCGCGGTGCACGACCAGCCCCTTGCCGGTGGTCATCGTGCCGACGATCGGATCGCCCGGTATCGGGGTACAGCATTTGGCGAAGTTGAGCACCATGCCTTCCGCGCCCTCGATCAACAACGGGCTGTCGCTGCCACCGCCTTCGCCTTGCGGCGTCTCCGCCAGCAGTTTGCCGGCGATGACCGCCGGCAGCCGCTCGCCGGTGCCGATATCGAAAAAGAGCGCGTCGGCACCGTCATAGCCCAGCTCTTCGAGCACGGCGTCCAGGGTGTCCGGCAATACCGGATCGTGGTAACCGTGCTGGGCCAGCGCATTCTCCAGCAGCAGCCGCCCCTGCTCCTCCGCCTCCTGACGCCGCAGATTCTTCAGATAGGCGCGGATGTTGTGCCGTGCCTTGGCGGTGACCACGTAGTTGAGCCAGACCGAGCGCGGACGGGCATTGGGGGCGGTGATGACCTCGACGGTCTGGCCGTTCTGCAGCGGCGTGGAGAGTGGCGCCAGATGGCGGTCGATCTTGATGGCGACGCAGGCATTGCCAATGTCGGTGTGGACGGCATAGGCGAAATCGAGGCCGGTGGCGCCACGCGGCAGCTCCATGATCTCGCCGCGCGGGGTGAAGACATAGACCTCGTCGGGGAAGAGGTCGACCTTGACGTTCTCCATGAATTCCAGCGCGTTGCCGGTGTTGTGCTGCAGATCCATCACCGTGCGCAGCCACTCGTGGGCGCGGCGCTGAGCCGCGGTGCTGTGTTCGTCACCACTCTTGTAGTGCCAGTGGGCGGCGATGCCGGTCTCGGCCACCTGATCCATCGCCTCGGTGCGGATCTGCACCTCGATGGGGATGCCGTGGGGACCGAACAGGACGGTATGCAGTGACTGGTAGCCGTTGGCCTTGGGGATCGCAATGTAGTCCTTGAAGCGGCCCGGCAACGGTTTATAGAGCGTATGCACCGCGCCGAGGACGCGATAGCAGGTATCCTTGTTCTCGACGACGATGCGGATGGCAAAGACGTCGAACACCTCACTGAACGAGAGATGCTTGTCGCGCATCTTGCGATAGATGCTCCAGAGGTTCTTCTCACGCCCGTGGACCCGCGCCTGAACCCCATACTCCTCCAGACGCCGGACGATGGAGCCTTCCACCTTGTGCATCAGCTCCTTGCGCTGCCCCTTGATCCTCTTCACCGAGGCCTCCAGCACCCGATAACGCATCGGGTAGAGCGCCTCGAAACCCAGCCGCTCCAGCTCGCGGCGGATCGCGCTCATGCCGAGCCGCTGGGCGATGGGGGCGTAGATCTCCAGCGTCTCGCGAGCAATGCGGCGCCGCTTCTGGGGCCGCAACACCATGATGGTCCGCATGTTGTGGAGTCGATCGGCGAGTTTCACCAGAATGACCCGCAGATCGCTGGCCATGGCCAGCATCATCTTGCGGAAGTTGGCCGCCTGTGCCTCCTCGCGGGAGTCGAACTTGAGGTGGGTCAGCTTGCTGACACCATCGACGAGCATTGCCACATCCTCGCCAAACTGTTCGGAGATGGTGTCACGCCCGATCGGCGTGTCCTCGATGACGTCGTGCAGAATCGCAGCAGTGATGCTGTCGGCATCCATGTGCATCTCGGCCAGGATGCGGGCCACTGCCAGGGGGTGGTAGATGTAGGCCTCGCCGCTGGCGCGCAACTGCCCGTCGTGGGCATCGGCACCCAGCAGATAGGCCCGGTAGATGGTCTTGACCTCGTCGGGTTCGAGGTAGGTCTCCAGAATCGCGCACAGGTCGCTGACCAGGAACCGTTCCGGTTCGGGCGCATGTCGCAGGGAGGCGCTCTCCTCCGTCTTCAGGCCTGGGGGCTCGCTGGACATCGTCTGCGGCGCGATTCCTGCGGCGGGGTCAGAAGGTCAATACATCCGGCTCGGAACGGTTGAGATCGTCGGGTTGATCCAGCACTTCCAGGCCGATCGTACCTTCGGCGATCTCGCGCAAGGCGATGACCGTCGGCTTGTCATTCTCCTCCTCGACCGTCGGCTGGGAACCGGCGTAGATCTGCCGCGCGCGGCGCGCCGCCGCCAACACCAGATCGAAGCGGTTGGTGATCTTTTCCATACAGTCTTCCACTGTCACTCGGGCCATGGTTTTTCCCTCTTTCGGAATCGGTATCGTGAATCGATCAATTGTATGGGTATCGCCGGCGTTATTCCAATAACTGCTCGATCACCGCGGCATGACGCACCCGCTGCGGCGCCAGCCGCAGGCGACTGGCACGAATGATCCGCTCCAGATCCCCGACCGCGGTGTCGAAATCGTCGTTGATGACGAGGTAATCGTACTCATCGAAATGGGCGATTTCGTCCCGCGCCTTGCGCATGCGCCGCTCGATGACCTCCTCACTGTCCTGCCCGCGCCCTTCCAGCCGCTGGCGCAGTGCCTCCAGCGACGGCGGCAGAACATAGATCGACACCACCCCCGGCATCGCCTCGCGCACTTGCCGCGCGCCCTGCCAATCCATGTCCATGATGACGTCGATGCCGTCGCGCAGCTTCTCCTCGACCAGCGAGCGCTTGCTGCCGTACATATTGTCGAACACGGTGGCATATTCGAGGAACGCCCCCTGTTCGACCATCCGCTCGAAGGCCTCGCGCGAAACGAAATAGTAGTCCACGCCATCCTGCTCGCCGGGACGCGGCGGGCGTGTGGTGTGGGAGATCGACACCTCCAGATCAGCGACCTGCTCCAGCACCGCCCGCACCAACGAACTCTTGCCCGCGCCGGAAGGTGCCGACACAATAAATAACGTTCCCGAAAACATCTCTTCCACCTACTCCCGTTGTCCCCTCCCCCCAGCGGTGGAAGGGCTTGAATTTTGCTTTGATTTCCGCCACTTGGACGGTGCCATATGAATTCGTGCGCCCTCGGCGACGTAGCCGCGCCGCGCTCCCCCATCCGGCAGCGAGTGCCAACGAATGGGGACGGAACCGTTATACTTGGTACGTCATCGCAGCGAATCCTGTCACGATCCGATCATGCGCCATTCCTATCGACAATATCCACCCCGCCACCACTGGGGCCGCCGCCGTCGCAGCGGATTCAGCCTGCGCTGGATACCGATTCTGCTGTTCGCCGGATATTTCGCATTCTACTACTTCGGCCATCAGGAGACGGTCCCGCTCACCGGCCGTTCACAACTGGTGGACATCGACCGCGAGCAGGAGATGCAGCTCGGCCTGCAATCCTGGAGCCAGATCGAGCGACAGTCCCGGCTGATCCGCAGCGGCCACAACCTCGACGTCATCCGCGAAGTGGGACGACGGATCGCCAAGGCCGCCGCCAACGAGGATCCAGGGTTCGACTGGGAGTTCAACCTCATCGACTCCGACCAAATCAACGCCTTCGCCCTGCCCGGCGGCAAGGTCGCCTTCTACACCGGCATCCTGCCGATTGCGCAGAACGCCGATGGCGTCGCCGCCATCATGGGGCACGAGATCGCCCACGCCATCGCCCGCCACGGCGCCGAACGGATGGCTTACCAGAAACTGGTTCAGTTCGGCTCGATGGCCGCCAGTGTCGCCCTCGGCGACATGGACTGGGGCACCCGTCGCGCCGTCATGGGCGCCATGGGGGCCGGCAGCCAGTACGGCATTCTGCTGCCTTTCTCCCGCAAACACGAATCCGAGGCCGACTACATCGGTCTCATCTACATGGCACGCGCCTGCTACGATCCGCGCGAGGCACCAAAACTCTGGCGCCGAATGCAGCAGGCCGGCAGCGGCAGCACCGCCGAGTTCGCCTCCACCCACCCCAGCCCCGAGACCCGCATCCGCAATTTTGAGCAGTGGATGCCGGAAGCCCTGAAAATCTACGAACAATATTGCGGCGACACCGCAACCAACCCATCACAACGACCACCAAACGAACCCGAGACACCCGCGGCCACCCTGCCCCAACGGCAGGAGGCCGGCGGCCCGGGCTATTTCTGACCTGAGGAGCAACACCATGTCCGTAGCACGAGTCACCGAAATCATCGCCTCATCCGAAAAAAGCTTCGACGACGCCGTCAAGACTGGGATCAAGCGAGCCAACAAAACACTGAAGAACGTCAAGGGCGCTTGGGTCAGCGACCACAACGTCAAGTGCGGCAAGAACGGAAAGATCAGCGAATATCGCGTCCGGCTGAAGGTGACGTTCGTGCTCGAAGATTGAGGCCCGAACAGAGAGTCTCGGTCATTTCCCGCCGACGAAGGCCGGCAGCCCAGCCCGAGTCCTTCGCGAGATCGCCGGTGGCAAGCCCCGATACATCGATTGGCACCGGGTCCGGGAGGTGTTGGCAAAGTGTGCCTCCCACCCCACCACCCGGCAGCGACCGGGAGAACCCCGGCCCCGCTTTGCCCGATTCGCCTGTTGCACAGCGCTGTTGACGAGCCGGAAGACCGGCACACCAATCCCCCCCGGAACCCGGCCATTCCGTCGGAGAGGGGGCCAATATCGGACATCCGACCATGCAATATCTGTGGCTCGCCATCTTTTTCGCTGTTCTTGGTTGGTCGGCCATTCAGCCAAAGGACCCTTTCACCTGGCTGCTGGAAGTCGCGCCGGCGCTGATCGGTATCGCCGTGCTGGCCATGACGCGCAGGCGGTTCCCGCTGACGCCACTGGCCTATTTCCTGATTCTGCTTCACAGCATCATTCTGATGATCGGCGGGCACTACACCTATGCCGAGGTGCCGGCGGGACAATGGGTGAGCGACCTGTTCGGCTGGTCGCGCAACAACTACGACAAGCTGGGGCATCTGGCCCAGGGTTTCGTGCCAGCGATTCTGGCACGGGAGATCATCATTCGGCGGCACGTGGTGAACGGTCGCGGTTGGGTGAATTTCTTCGCGCTCTGTTTCTGTCTGGCGTTCTCCGCCTTCTATGAGTTGATCGAATGGTGGGCGGCGTTGTTGTCGGGCGAGGGCGCGGAGGCTTTTCTCGGTACCCAGGGCTATCAGTGGGATACGCAGTCGGACATGTGGTATGCGCTGCTTGGCGCGATGTCGGCGCTCATGCTGCTGGGGAAGGTCCATGACCGACAGCTGACGCAGCTTGAATCACCCCCTGCCTGACAGCATACCGGCCGCGGGTATCAATACTCCCGCTGCACCGACATCGCCACCAGCGCCGCCATCGCGTCGCGATATGCCGAGGCCGGCACCGCCGCCAGCGCCTGTTGCGCCTTTTCCGCCTCGGCACGGGCCACGTCGCGGGTGTAGTCGGTGGCACGAGTGTCGTGGATGATCTGCTGAACGTCGTCGATGTACTTGCGCCCCCCCTCCTCGATGGCCTCGCGGATCAGCGCCGCCTGGGCCTGGCTGCCCTTTCGCATGGCGTGGATCAATGGCAGCGTCGGCTTGCCTTCTTCCAGATCGTCGCCCAACGCTTTGCCGAGCTTCTCCTCGGTGGCCTCGTAGTCGAGCACATCGTCGATAAGCTGGAAGGCGCAGCCCAGGTGACGGCCGTAGACGGCCAGCGCCTCCTCTTCCGCCGTCGGGCGCTTGCCGAGCACGGCACCGAGGCGGGTGGCCGCCTCGAAGAGTTTGGCGGTCTTGGCGTGGATGACGGCGAGGTAGCGCTCCTCCGTGGTGTCCGGGTCGTGGATGTTGAGCAACTGCATCACCTCGCCCTCGGCGATGGTATTGGTGGTGGAGGCGAGAATCTCCATCACCCGCATGTCGGCCACCTCCACCATCATTTCGAAGGAGCGTGAGTAGAGGAAGTCTCCCACCAACACCGCGGCCTCGTTGCCCCAGAGGGCATTGGCCGTCTCCTTGCCCCGGCGCAGCTCGGAGGCGTCGACGACATCGTCGTGCAGCAGCGTGGCGGTGTGGATGAATTCGATGATCGCCGCGGTGAGGTGGGCGCGGGCATCGAGGGCGCCGCAGGCACCGGCAGCCAGCAGCACCAGCGCCGGGCGCAAACGTTTGCCGCCACTGTTGACGATATAGTGGCCCATCTGGTTGATGAGGACGACATCCGAGGCGAGACGATCGATGATCAGATCGTTGACGGCCTGCATATCCGTTGCGACCAGTTGAAGGGGGGCTTTAGCTGACATGGCGTGGATGCTAGTGTGTTGCCCCCTTCAAGGCAATCCCTCCAGCACGCATTGAGCAAGAAACTCCTCCACTCCTCCGCCATCGTCTCCGGCATGACGCTGATCTCGCGGCTGGTCGGGTTCGTGCGCGACATGATCATTGCGGTGACGTTCGGCGCCACCGGCACCACCGACGCCTTCTTCGTTGCGTTTCGCATCCCCAATCTGTTGCGGCGGATGTTCGCCGAAGGGGCTTTTGCCCAGGCTTTCGTGCCGGTGTTCACCGAGTACCGGGAGCAGCGCAGCGGAACGGCGCTGCGCGACCTGACCGATCACGTCGCTGGCGCGCTGCTGTTGCTGCTGACACTGATCACCACCGTCGGCGTGATCGCCGCGCCCCTGCTGATCTGGCTGTTCGCTCCCGGTTTCGGCGCGGACCCGGAGAAACAGCAGCTCGCCACCACCATGCTGCGGATCACCTTTCCCTACGCGCTGTTCATCTCACTGACCGCGCTGGCCGGGGGCATCCTCAACAGCTTCGGCCGGTTCGCAGTGCCGGCGTTCACGCCGGTTTTTCTCAACCTCTGCCTCATCGCGGCGGCATTGTGGCTGGCACCGCTACTCGACGAGCCGGTGACCGCGCTGGCCTGGGGGGTGTTCATCGCCGGCATCGTCCAGCTTGCCTTCCAGGTCCCCGCACTGATGAAGATCGGCCTGCTGCCTCGACCACGCTGGCGACGCGCCCACGAGGGCGTCCGACGTATCGGCAGGCTGATGCTGCCGGCACTGTTCGGCTCGTCGGTGGCACAACTCAATATGCTCCTCAACACCATCATCGCTTCGTTTCTGGTCAGTGGCAGCATCTCCTGGCTCTATTTCTCCGATCGTTTCGTGGAGCTGCCGCTGGCCCTGTTCGGCATCGCCCTGAGCACAGTGATTCTGCCCAAGCTGTCGGCCGAGCACGCCAGTGACGATCCCGACGCCTTCAGCCATACACTGGACTGGGGGCTGCGATTGGGACTCATCATCGCAATTCCGGCAATGCTGGGCCTGATGCTGCTGGCCACGCCGATCATCGCCACGCTGTTGCAATACCAGGCCTTCACCCCATTCGAAACGCGCATGGTTGCCATGGCACTGGCCGTCTATGCGGTCGGCCTGCCCGGCTTCGTACTGGTGAAAATTCTCGCCCCCGGCTTCTATGCCCGCCAGGACACCACAACACCGGTAAAAACCGGCCTCATCGCCATTGGCGTCAATATCGCACTCTATGGCTTGCTGGTGGTGCCATGGATTCTGCTGGACGGCCCCGCCCCCCATGCGGCGCTGGCCTTCTGTACCGCGATGGCGTCGTTCGTCAACGCCGGCCTGCTGTTTCGCAAACTGCGCCAGCTCGGCATCTACCGGCCCGTCACCGGGTGGGCATCACTGGCCGTCAGGGTCGCCATCGCCTGTTTGGTGATGGCCCTGCTACTGTCGACCATCACCCCCGACGCGGATCATTGGGCGAGCTGGTCGATCGCCACCCGCGCCACCGTCCTCGCTGGATTGATCGGCTGCGCAGTCATCGCCTATCTGGGCAGCCTCTGGTTGATGGGCATTCGTCCACGGGCATTGTTGTCCTCCCATTGAATCGGGAACACCGAAACACCTCGATGCCAGCCGAGCGCCCGCCGCGAGAGCGCCCCTTTTGTCTAGACTTTCGAACACGCGCCGCCAACCGTCCCGCCAAAACGAACAAGCCGGGCATTGCCCGGCTTGTCTACTCACATGAGCGGAAAACGATC
>Ga0256914_1003056_pt1 | contig 13464 bp, 14 predicted proteins | sample HulkmetaG_FD_191571 | JGI IMG/M metagenome (GOLD analysis project Ga0256914, IMG submission 191571) | Hydrothermal chimney microbial communities from Main Endeavour vent field at the Juan de Fuca Ridge, Pacific Ocean - Hulk | ecosystem: Environmental > Aquatic > Marine > Hydrothermal vents ... | reverse complement strand
CCGTTCGATCACGGCCGACTCGTTCAGCATGACGTGGATGCCCATGCCTTCCAGACCGGGCACCATCTCGATCGAATCGTGGTTGCCGAGAATGGCGTAGACGGGGTTGGAGAGCGCGTTGCGGACGCGCTTCATCGCCGCCAGCGCCTTCTCGTAGGGGCCAAAGGTCTTGGCGCGAAAGTCGCCGGTGATCACGCAGACGTCGTAGTCGAGACCGTCGATGCGTTCGATCAGCGCACCGGCCATTTCGTCATTGACGTCGAGATGGAGGTCGCTCAGATGGAGAACCCGGAAGCCGTGGAACGGCCGGGGCAGCCGGGGCAGCGCGATCCGGTTCTCCGTCAATTCCAGCCGCAACGCATTGCGGCGCCCCCGGCCGTGGAGCAGGCTCAGGCGCAGGGTGGTGCGGATGAGCGCATGCACCGAGTACCAGTTTTCGATGTGGAAAAACCCCAGCCCCTGCCCGAAGACGCGCTTCTCCTTCTCCTGCTCGATCTGCTTGCGCATCTTCAGATGCACGGGGTGGACACGTTTCTCGAGCAGGGTATGGATCGGGTTCTTCGCTGGCAGACTGGTCATTGTTTCAGAGCTGTTTCTGGTAGCCGGGCTGAGGTTTATAGCAATGAACGTCCCGGGCAACAGGGAATTTGTTCATAGTTCGACAGTCTCCCGGCAGAAATTGTTCCATGCCGGTTGCATGGCGGCGAACCCTTGCCACCCTCCCGATGAGACAGCGGTAACATTGTTATACTTGCGTTTTGCCTGACCGGTTCGAGAACACATGACACAACAGAGAAAAGCCGTCGCACTCATCTCCGGCGGCCTCGATTCGATGCTCGCCGCCAAGCTGATGCTCGAGCAGGGCATCCATGTGGAAGGCATCACCTTCTTCACCGGCTTCTGCACCGATGGCCTGCACCACATCAGCGGCGTCTATCGCGACAACACCCCCACCCGCAACCACGCCTTCTGGGTGGCGGAACAGCTGGGAATCGAACACCACATCATTAATATAGTCGATGAATACAAGGATATCGTCCTCAACCCCAGGCACGGCTACGGCGCCAACCTGAACCCTTGCCTCGACTGCAAGATCTTCATGGTCGGCAAGGCCCATCAGTGGATCCGCGAGCATGGTTTCGACTTCATCGTCACCGGGGAGGTGATCGGGCAGCGCCCCAAATCGCAACGCAAGGACACGATGCCGGTGGTCGCTCGCGAGTCCGGCGCCAACGATCTGCTGCTGCGCCCGCTGAGCGCCCTCAATCTGCCGCCGACGCTGCCGGAGCGGGAGGGGTGGGTCGATCGTGACAAGCTGCTGGGGCTGTCGGGGCGCTCGCGCAAGCCGCAGATGGCGCTGGCGGAGAAATACGGCATCACCGAGTACGCCCAGCCGGCCGGCGGCTGCTGCGTGCTCACCGACGAGAACTACACCCACAAGCTGCAGGACTTCTGGGCCCACCGTGGCCGGCGCGACTACGAATTCGACGACATCCTGCTGCTCAACATGGGCCGCCATCTGCGCCCGGCGGAGCACTTCAAGCTGATCGTCTCACGCGAGGAGTCCGAGACCCGCTACATGGAGGGCTACCGCAAGCAGTTCCACCACATCAAGACCGTCAGCCACCCAGGCCCGATCACGCTGATCGACGCCGACGACCTAAGCCGGGAGGACTGGCTGCTGGCGGCGCGGATCACGGCACGCTTCAGCAAGGGGCGCGATGCCGACGCGGTGCAGGTGCGAATGACGCCCAAGGGTGGCGAACCGGAACTGATCGAAGTGCAGCCACTGAAACCGGACGAAGTCCGTAAGGAGTGGTATCTATGAGAACGAACGACACGACCAGGACAGAGACGATGAACAAAATCACATTGATCGCCATCACCCTCGTTGCCATCCTCGGCGCCTGTGGTCAGGCGCCGGCCGCCAGCGGCAAGAAGATCGGCCCCGCCATCGTCCACACCACGGACAACGACTTCGAATGGGCCAAGGAGAACCTGCTCACCGCCATCGCCAACAAAGGCCTGGTGTTGAGCGCCACACTGCACGCGGCAACCATGCTCAACCGCACCGGCCCGGACCTCGGTTTCGACAAGCAGGTGTACAAGGAGGCCGAGACCTATCTCTTCTGCAAGGCCGACATCTCCCACAAGCTGGTGGCCGCCAACCCGCACAATATCGTGCTCTGCCCCTACGCCATCTCCGTCTATACGCTGACCGACCAGCCCGGCGTCACCTACTACAGCTACCGCGAACCCTATGACAAGGAGGCGGCCTACGCGCCCGTGGCCGAACTGCTGGAATCCATCGTCCAGGAGGCGCTGGACCAGTAGATGTGGCGCCGCACCGCCGCGAGCCTCCTCACCGCCATCGTCGCCGGCGCCGCCTGCGGTGGCAGTCGTTTCAATCTGTCGGTCGATCATGGCATCGGCCAGCGGTACATGGAGATGCGTCTGCTGGGGACGGTGCGGATCCCCGACGATCCGGTCGACGGGATCCGCGTGGACGAAATGTCGGGCCTGGCCTGGGACGAGGATGAGCAACTGCTCTATGCCCTCTCCAACCGCGGCAAGCTGTTTCATCTGAGGCCGGTATTCGAGGACGGCATTCTGGTCGATGTGGAGGTGCTGGCGGCGATCCGGCTGCGGACCCGCTACGGCAAGAAACTGAAGAAGCCCTGGCGCGACGCCGAGGGGCTGGCGGTGCTCAATGGCCGCAACGGCAGAAAGGGGGACTCGGAGCTACTGATCTCTTTCGAGCGCAAGCCCAAGATCGCCCGCTTCGACAACCGCGGCTACGAGATCGCATCACTGCCACTGCCCCCGCCACTGAACGACGCAGACCGCTACGACACCACCAACCACGGCCTCGAGGCGGTCACGGCCCACCCCCGCCACGGCATCGTCACCACCCCGGAGGTGCCACTGCGGGACGCCGACGGCATCACCCTCTACGGCCTGCGGGGGCAACGCTGGCGAATCCCCCCCTTCCCGGTCGCCGACAACGCCATTGTCGGCATGGAGGTGATGCCGGATGGCCAGTTGCTATTGCTGGAACGCGCCTTCAGCTCGATGCTCGCGCCGATCGTGGTCTCGCTGCACCGGGTCCGGCTCGACGACGACTGCCGCAGCGACGGCGACCACCCCCCTGACGCCCCTTGCGAGAGCCACCCGGTGGCCATCATGAGCAGCAACAAGGGATGGAACCTGGACAATTTCGAGGGGTTGGCGCGTCATCGGGGCAACCGCTACTTCATGGTCAGCGACAACAACCGGTTCTGGCTGCAGAAGACGCTGCTGAGCTATTTCGAAGTGGTGCCGCCGGAGGCGGCATCGTCAGCTGGTGATCAACTGGAGAAACTCGGCCCGGGTGGCCGGTGAACTGCGAAACGCGCCGAGCATGATCGACGTGCTCATCTCGGAGTTCTGTTTCTCCACCCCCCGCATCATCATGCACAGATGTTTGGCGCGAATATGGACGGCGACACCGAGTGCGTCGGTCACCTCCTGAATCGCATCGGCGATCTCCTTCGTCAGGTTTTCCTGGATCTGTAGACGCCGCGCGTACATATCGACGATCCGCGCAATCTTCGACAGGCCGATCACCTTGCCGCGCGGCAGATAGGCCACATGGGCACGGCCAATGAACGGCAGCAGATGATGCTCGCAGAGGGAGTAGAGCTCGATATCCTTGAGAATGACCATCTCGTCGTTGTCGGTGGAAAAGACGGCGCCGTTGAGCACCTCGTCGAGCGACTGGTTGTAACCCCGTGTCAGGTACTGCATCGCCCGCGCCGCCCGCTCCGGCGTTTTGACGAGACCCTCTCGCGAGACCTCCTCCCCCACGCTCTCGATGATCTGGGTATAGGCCTCGATCAGTTTCTCTTTGCTCATGGATCCAAGCTCCTTCCTGCTACTTTCTGGTCGGTGTCGTCGCGACGATCATACGTGATCGCACCACCACGCTCTAACAGGTCGTCGAAAAACACGGTTTTTCGGCGACCCGTACTCGGCATATCCAGCACGCCGCCATTTCCCATGCCACGCACCATCGAAAACCGGAGGAAACGGAAAGACGTGCGATCTGTCCCCGTCTGGTGGAAAAGCCATGAGCGAACCGTATCGCCGACAGCGACAACTCGCGATCACGGCGCGTCGCCGGTGGCGGAGAGATGTCGGTCGATGAAGCCCTGGATGAATGCCGCAGGACGCGCACCACTGAAACGATCGACCGGCTCACCGTCGATGAACAGGATCACCGTCGGAAAACCCCGTACCCGGTAGCGCCCGGCCAGCTTCATGTTGTCGCCCTCGTCCACCTCGACCTTTGCCAGACGCAGCGCCCCGTCGTAAGCGCCGACCACCCGTTTCAGCACCGGATCGAGAAAGAGGCAGGGAGAACACCACTCGGCCCAGAAATCCACCAGCACCGGCCCGCTGAACGACGCCGCCAGCACCTGCTCGTCGAACCGCGCCAGCGAGGTGTCGAATATCAGCGCCATCACATGCCGTTCCGGTAGACCGACGTGTCGGTGGCGCCGCTGTCACGCACCGATCTGAGCGCCACGGCATACGCCCGCAGAATCCCCAGCGCCCAGCCGATGCGATCACGAAAATAGGCGTCGGCATCCGGGTCGTTCTGCGCTGGATCGTCGTTGAGCACCCGCTCGCAGTGGCGCACGATGATCTGCTCGGGGATGTAGCAGATACGGTTGTTCTTGTAGCTGCTCATGCGCAGTTCGGCCACCGGATAGGCACCACCATCGGCCGAGGAGACGGTGACGATCAACGCCGGCTTGTGCGCCAGCTCACCCTGCGTCCACAGCAGGAAGAAGTTCTTCAACCCCGACGGTACCTGCCCGTGCCACTCCGGCGCGACGATGACGAACCCATCGCTGCTGTGCAGCTGTTCGGCAATCGGCGCAAGCAGCGCCTCCCACTCGGGATCGCCCTCCCAGATCCCCTCGTCCCACAACGGCAGCGGGTTCCCGGCAAGGCTGAACAGCCAGGTCTCATCGGCCAGCGCCCTCTCCCGCAGCGTGCGCTCGATGAAACGGGCGATCTTCAGACTCTGCGCCTGCGCCCGGTGACTGCCACTGATGATGCTGATCTTCATACTGTTCGAATCTCCTGCCGGTCGGCCCGATGACGGGCGGCGCACACCATGCCACATCGAGTGACCGATCTGTTGCAATCAAACCACTGAACGACGGCAATCTCTCCACCATTCACGGGAATTTACAACAACCTGGTTTAGTAACAACCCTGAGATGCCGGTATAATCCGCTGTTGATCACCGGCTCCATGCGGGGCGGGTTCCGGTGCGACAGGCTCTGTTGCCCGATCCACCCCATCCATGCAACGTAATCCCAGGATCGACTGTGCTGAAAAGAATACTGAGAAAGGGCGAAAGCACGACCACGACGAACGAAGCAGCGGCAGAGACGCCACGGCCCACACCGGCGGTGTCACTGCCGCCGCCGGCCGTCGATACGGACGAAACCACGGCACGGCTCAACGAAAAACTGCTCGACGACCCGGTCGAGCAGCCACCCAGCGTGCTCACGCGCCTGGCCGGCCGCCTGCGCCGCCCGTGGGGGCGGGACACCGCATCCCGCCAGGTCCGTGAGCACGAGCGTGACATTCACCACCGGCTGGAGATCGCCTTCGAGGCACTGCACCGGGAGTTCGACGCACGCGAAAAGGCGCTCCAGCAACAGCTGGCCGAGGCCGCCAAACACTATGAGAAAAGGATCAAACGCTCGAAACTGCTGATCGGCTCACTGGCCGTGCTCACCATTCTCAGCCTGGGTTATCTCTTCTACATGCTCCATCTGATGGGTACGGCGATGACCAGCATCTCCACCGACATCACGGCAATGAACGGCAGCGTCTCCAGCATGGATCGCAACATGGCGGCGATGCGCCACGACACGCAGCAAATGGTCGGCGGCATTCAACGGATGGATCGGTCGATGGGCCATCTCGACTACAACATCGGCTCGATGAACCAGACGATGGGCGCGCTCAATCACAACGTCGCTGCGATGAACCAGTCGATCGCGCCGATCGGCAACGTGGCCAGGCCCATGGGCGGCTTCATGGGTGCGATGAAATCGTTCATGCCGTTCTGATGCCGGCACCAGCCGGGGCACCCAAACGCCAGACGGACAAGCCGGGCAGACGACCCGGCTTTCCGCCGCCCGCCTCCCGGCTCAGTGCGGGTTCTCGTAGAAAATGTAGCTCGTCGAGTAGTCGCTGAACTCGAAGTAGACCTCTTTCTCTCCCGGATCCTTCTTGAAATTCATGTTCAGGTCCATCACCCCGTAACCAAAACGGTACGGCCTGGACACCGAGCCACCCTGGGTACTGGTTCCGGTCGACAGCTTGTCGATCTTGATGAAGCGGTTGACCAGCTTCTCCCCGGCATAGACATCGAGTACGCCGTCGGTGCCGGTGTAGTTCTGGATGGCGCGTCCCAGCTTGTTCTGGGTCTCCTGGGTACAACCGGAAGCCAGCAGGGCGCCGGCCACGAGCACGGCAAAGGCCATGAGTTTCATCTGCATTTCTCCTGATTTCGTTGCAACAGGCTGTCGTCAGCCCGGGATTCTACCGCTTCGGCTCACCTTTCGCCTCATAGTAGGCGTAGTAGCTCTCCATGATCTCCTCGTGCGCCTCCGCGATCCCGTACCAACCATCGACCCGTGCCCATTTGCCCGGCTCCAGCGCCTTGTACTGCTCGAAGAAGTGGGCGATCTCATTGAGCAGCGACGGCGGCAGGTCGTCGATGCTGTTGACCCGGTCGTAGTGCGCCGACAATCCGCGCGCCGGCACGGCCAGCACCTTGGTGTCGTAGCCCGACTCGTCCTCCATCTTCAGCATCCCCAGCGCCCGGCAGTTGATGATCACGCCGGAGAGCAGCGGCACCGGCGTGATCACGAGCACGTCGATCGGATCGCCATCGGCCGACAGCGTGTGCGGGATCAGGCCATAGTTGGCCGGATAGTGCAGCGAGGTGCCGAAGAAGCGATCGACGACCAGCGCCCCGCTCTCCTTGTCCAGCTCGTATTTGACGGCGCCCCCATCGTTGGGAATCTCGATGATGACGTTGAAGGTGTCGGGCAGGTTCTTCCCCGCGCTGATCTTGTCGATATCCATTGCTCTTTGTCCTTACAGTTTCTTGTAGATTTCCACGCCCTGGCGGACGAACTCCACCGCTTTCTCTTCCATTCCCTTCTGCAGCGCCTCCTCCTCGCTGATGCCCCGGGCCCTGGCGTAGTCACGCACGTCCTGCGAGATCTTCATCGAGCAGAAGTGCGGCCCGCACATCGAACAGAAGTGGGCCACCTTGGCCGAGTCCTTCGGCAGCGTCTCGTCGTGGTACTCCCGCGCGCGCTCCGGATCGAGCCCGAGATTGAACTGGTCCTCCCAACGAAACTCGAACCGCGCCTTGGACAGCGCATTGTCCCGCAGCTGCGCACCGGGGTGCCCCTTGGCCAGATCGGCCGCGTGGGCGGCGATCTTGTAGGTGATGATGCCGTCCCGCACGTCCTGCTTGTTGGGCAGGCCGAGGTGCTCCTTCGGCGTCACATAGCAGAGCATCGAAGTGCCATACCAACCGATCTGCGCCGCGCCGATACCGGAGGTGATGTGGTCGTACCCCGGCGCAATGTCGGTGACCAGCGGACCGAGCGTGTAGAACGGAGCTTCGAAGCAGTCCTCCAGCTCCTTGTCCATGTTCTCCTTGATCATCTGCATCGGCACATGACCGGGCCCCTCGATCATCACCTGCACATCATGCCGCCAGGCGATCCGGGTCAGCTCCCCGAGGGTCTCCAGTTCGCCGAACTGGGCGGCATCGTTGGCGTCGGCCAGCGAACCGGGGCGCAGGCCGTCACCGAGCGAGAACGAGACATCATAGGCCTTCATGATCTCGCAGATCTCCTCGAAATGGGTGTAGAGGAAGTTTTCCTCGTGATGCGCCAGGCACCACTTGGCCATGATGGAGCCTCCCCGCGAGACGATGCCGGTGACACGATCGGCGGTCAACGGCACATAGCGCAGCAGCACCCCGGCATGGATGGTGAAGTAGTCGACGCCCTGCTCGGCCTGTTCGATCAACGTGTCGCGGAAGATCTCCCAGGTCAGCGCCTCGGCCTTGCCGTCCACCTTCTCCAACGCCTGATAGATGGGCACGGTGCCGATCGGCATCGGCGAATTGCGCAGAATCCACTCCCGCGTCTCATGGATGTTCTTGCCGGTGGAGAGGTCCATCAGCGTATCGCCACCCCAGCGCGCCGACCAGACCATCTTCTCCACCTCCTCGACGATCGACGACGACAGCGCCGAATTGCCGATATTGGTGTTGACCTTGACGAGAAAATTGCGGCCGATGATCACCGGCTCCAGCTCGGGATGGTTGATGTTGGCGGGGATGATGGCGCGGCCCCGGGCCACTTCGTCGCGGACGAACTCCGGCGTCACCTCGCGCGGAATGCTGGCGCCGAAGGATTGCCCCGGATGCTGCCGCAACAGCTTCTCGTAGCGCGGATCGTTGCGCAGCTCGTCGAGACGCAGATTCTCACGGATCGCGACGTACTCCATCTCCGGGGTGACGATGCCCTGACGGGCGTAGTGCATCTGCGTGACGTTGGCGCCCGCCCTGGCGCGCCGTGGCTTGCGGATATGCTCGAAACGCAGGTGTGCCAGCGACGGGTCGGCCTGACGGCGGCGACCGTATTCGGAACTCGGCCCGTCGAGCTGCTCGGTATCACCCCGCTCCTCGATCCAGCCGCTGCGGACGTCGGGAATCCCCTTCATCAGGTCGATGGTCACATCGGGATCGGTGAACGGGCCGGAGGTGTCATAGACCGGAATCGGCGGATTCTCCTCCTCGCCGAACATCCCGGTGGTCGGGGAGCAGCGGATCTCACGCATGCCGACGCGGATGTCCGGGCGCGAGCCCTGCACATAGATCTTGCGGGAATTGGGAAAGGGCTGGGTGACTTCGGCCGAAAGCCGCGCCGTATTGGCAACAAAGTCCTCTGGAATCGCGCTCATCTTGTCTGACCTCTGAATTTCGAAGACGGAAGGCTGACAAGACCGCGGCGCGGTCGGGCCAAGCCTCCCTACGCAGGTATCGACAGACGACCGGAAAATGGCCGGCGACCTGTCGAGCCTGATCAGGTTCCAAGGGTATTTCTCAGCCTGTCGGCGGGTGGTCGAAGGCGGCTCCGATGCACCCGGCGCCGCAGAACGAACGCCCATGACCGGCATTCTCGACCACCGGACAGGCACCCCCGGCTCTGCCGCCTACATTACCATATCCACCGAAAAGGCACCCCAACCCCCAATAACGAGTGGATATTCCACCGAACGGCGCACCGACCACGTGACAACCCCGCCGGAACCTGCTGTGATATCGCCTGTCTGACAGCAGGCGTCATCATCAGCCAGTGACAACCAAACCATGAGCCACGATCCCATCGACTCCATCGACGTTCATGTCAAGAGCCGCTACCTGCCCGAAGAGTCGGAACCGGAACAGTCGAAATATCTCTTTTCCTACACCGTCACCATCTACAACAGCGGTAAGCGGCCAGCCCGGCTGCTGACCCGTCACTGGGTCATCACCGACGCCAACGGCAAGGTGCAGGAGGTGGAGGGCGATGGCGTCGTCGGCGAGCAACCCTACCTCAAACCGGGCGAGGCCTTTCAATACACCAGTGGCACAGTGCTGGAGACACCCGCCGGCATCATGGAGGGGCGCTATCACATGATCACCGACAGTGGCGAGCGGTTTACCGCCCGAATCCACCCCTTCGCCCTGGCCATTCCCGAAAAACTGCATTGATGCGCCATGGCCATCTACGCGATCGGTGACGTTCAGGGCTGTCTGACCGAGCTGCATCAACTGCTGGCGAAGATCCGCTTCGACCCAGCCGAGGACCAGCTCTGGTTCTGCGGCGACCTGGTCAATCGTGGCCCGGCCTCGCTGGAGACGCTGCGTTTCATCCGCTCCCTCGGCGATGCTGCCATCTGCGTCCTGGGCAATCACGATCTCCACCTGCTGGCCGTCGGCAGCGGCGCCCAGTCGCTCAAACGCAAGGACACGCTGCGCACCATTCTCGATGCCAGTGACGCGGGGGAGCTGCTCGACTGGCTGCGCTTTCGTCCGATGCTGCACTACAGCAAACCGCTCAAGACCGCGCTGGTCCATGCCGGCCTGCCGCCACAGTGGTCGGTGAAGAAGGCGCGCAAACTCGCCCGCGAGGTGGAGCACTGTCTGCGCCACGGCGACCACTACGCCTTCTTCCGCAAAATGTATGGCAACAAACCAAACCGCTGGCGCAAGAAACTCGAAGGCATCGACCGGCTGCGCTTCATCACCAATGCCCTGACCCGCATCCGCTACTGCGACGCCAAGGGCCGGCTCGACTTCGACAACAAGCTCGGGCCCAATGGCAACGGCAACGGTCTGCTGCCCTGGTTCCGCGTCCCCGGCCGCAAGAGCATCAACCGGCGTATCGTCTTCGGCCACTGGTCCACATTGGGCTTCGTCAATGAAAACAACGTCATCGGCCTCGATACTGGCTGCGTCTGGGGTGGCCAGCTGACGGCATATCGTCTCGACACGCCACTCGCCCACCCCATCAGCATGGTCTGCGCCGGCGCACTGGCACCCGGCGAAGCATAGCCCGAATACTTCATGAGAATGCAGGATCTTGGGGGAGTCTCGGCGAGGCCGGGAACACTTCGTGTCTTACCAATATTCCGAGGTTGCCATATGAATCATGGTGTTACGCTGTTCTACCAGCGCTCTCGTGAAATATCGGGGATCGCCCACCGACCAGGAACCAACACCATGAAAAGGCTTTCGATCCTGCCGCTGCTGCTGGCCAGCCTGCCGTCAGCTGCCCTCGACCTGACCGTGGGCAGCGGCCACTTCGACACACGGGCGTCGATCGACGGGATGATGTCCGCCAGCATCGATCTCGACATCACGACACTCTCCCTGCGCCAGCCGGCAACACCGATCGCCGGCCTGCCCCTGCACTGGTCGATGCGGCTCGAACTTTTCCAGTCCGCCTACGCCAACCGTGTGGCCGACTTCGTCAGCCAGCCGGTACGCACTGACATTCCACGCCTCGGCAGCAGCATCGACGATCTGGCCAACGACTTCACCGCCGTGCCGGTTCCCGCCGACTACCACGTCTACGGCCTGGACCTGAACATCGGCATCGGCCACGGTCTGCTCGACACCGACCGGGGAAGCGTGCGGATCGGCCTCAACAGCGGCGTGACACTGCCGTTCCTGCGCACACGGAACCTGGCGACGGACGCGAACCTGCTGCTGGACGTGCTGGACACCACCACCACCGAGATCCAGACCCTGAAACTGGGACCGGCGATGACAGCCTCCTGGCAGGCTTCACCAGTATTGACACTGCGCGGCAGCTGGACCTACGACCGTCAATGGGGCCGCCTCGACAACGAGCTGTTGGCCAGCGGAATCGGCATCGACGGCAGCTACTGGCAGTGGGACATCGGCGTCGAGCTGCATTCGCACGACTGGCCCCGTGGCCTGCGGTGGTTGCAAAACGGGCACGTCGTCGCCGGCTATCGCCGCAGCCGGTGGGACTTCGACTCCACGACCGTTCGATTACCACGGGCATCGGCCGTCGTGCCGGCAATGCTCGACATGGCATTCACCCAGGAGACGCTCTATGCGGGGGTGGGCATCGAGTTCTGAAACAGACAGTCAACACGGCAGGCAACCGACGGCCGAAATACGCCGCCGATTGCCGGATCATTATTTCCCGGCGGCTTCGTGGGCCGCAATGCCGTCGAGAATCTTGCGCAGATCGGCCGCCGGACGATAACCAGGGATCAGATCGCCGGTCTCCAACAATATGGCCGGCGTACCGCTCACACCCACCTCTTCACCCAGCGCCAGGTGTTCCTTGACCGGATTTTTGCAACTGCCCTTCGGTACCGGCTGACCGGCCTTCGACTGGGTCAGGGCATCGGCACGGTCCTTGGCGCACCAGACATCCACCGCCTTCTGATAGGAGGGTGAATTCACCCCGGCGCGCGGAAACAGCAGGTACCGCACCTCGATCCCCGCGTCGTTGTAGTCGCCGATCTCGTTGTGCAGCTTGCGGCAATAGGGACAGTCGATATCGGTGAAGACATAGACGACATGGTCGGCCGGCTTCCCCTTGGGGGCAAAAACGATGGTGTTCTCCTTTTTGATGCCTTTGGCGATGTCACCACGCGCGGCACGCCGGGTGAAGCTGGTCAGGTTCTTGCGATCGGCCACATCGATCAGATCGCCCTGCAAAATGTATTTCCCGTCTCCGCTGATATAGAAAATGGTGGTGCCGTAGGCGACCTCATAGAGACCTTTGATCGGTGACGGCGAGACCCGGTCGGGTTTTTCATCCGGTATCAGTTGTTCGAGTGCGGACTTGAGCGCGGATGGTGCCTCATCGGCCGCCATGAGTTGAGAAACCGGCGCCACGACCAGCAGCACCGCCAACAACAGCATTTTCTTCAGCATCGGGTTTTCCTGTTTCCATCGACATTGGTGACCGGCCACTATACCCAACCGACGCCCCCGGTGCATCCACCCCGATTCAGGCCCGGGGATGATGACGCGCATGGAGCCGCTGCAACCGCTCACGCGCAATATGGGTGTAGATCTGCGTGGTAGAGATGTCGCTATGCCCCAGCAAGAGCTGGACGACACGGAGATCGGCGCCATGATTGAGCAGATGCGTGGCAAACGCATGCCGCAATCCATGTGGCGACAACGGCGTGGAGATACCACATTGGCGCGCATGGCGTTTGACGATATGCCAGAAATTGTGCCTCGTCATCGCGCCACCACGGCGGGTCACGAAAACGGCATCGTTCGGGGGACGCTGCCGGAGCAACGCGGGGCGGGCCCGATGCAGATAGCGTTGCAACCACGCCACCGCCTCCTCGCCAATGGGCATGATGCGCTCCTTGCCCCCCTTGCCCACCACCCGGACGATCCCCGATTGCAGATTGAGCTGGTCCAGCTGCAACGCCACCAGTTCGCTGACACGCAGCCCGGCCGCATACATCAATTCCAACATCGCCCGATCACGCAGTCCCAGATCGGTCGCCGGATCGGGCGCCTGCAGCAAAGCCTCGATTTCCGCCTCGGTCGGCGCCCCGGGCAGTTTCCTTCCCAGCTTGGGCATTTCCAACAACTGGGTGGGATCGACCACGATCACCTCTTCACGCAACAAAAACCCATAGAACCGCCGCCAGCAGGACAGCGCCCGGGACATCGAACGCGCGCCGATGCCCGACTCGGCCCGCCACGCCTGAAACGCCAACAGATCATCGGCCCGCGCCGCGGTCAACGCAACACCCCGCCCGGCCAACCAGCGCCCCAGCTGCAGCAGATCGTTGCGATAGGCCCGGCGGGTA
>Ga0256914_1003055_pt1 | contig 13468 bp, 7 predicted proteins | sample HulkmetaG_FD_191571 | JGI IMG/M metagenome (GOLD analysis project Ga0256914, IMG submission 191571) | Hydrothermal chimney microbial communities from Main Endeavour vent field at the Juan de Fuca Ridge, Pacific Ocean - Hulk | ecosystem: Environmental > Aquatic > Marine > Hydrothermal vents ... | reverse complement strand
ATTAAATAGTCAGAATGATGATTTATTTAAAAAAATACAGTCTGTTTATTTAGCATCTATATCGTATGTTGATTATTTATTGGGAATGGTTATAGACAGTATTGAGCGCGCCGGATTAAGTGATGATACTGCAATTATATTTTTTTCTGACCATGGTGATTATGCCGGTGATTATAAACTTGTCGAAAAATGGCCTAATGGAATGGAAGATGTTTTAACCAGGGTACCTTTTATTATATCTGTACCCGGCAATAAAAAAGGAACATCTGTAAAAGAACCTGTTGAATTATTCGATTTTTTTGCTACAGTAATGGAACTTGCAGGAGTTGAGGCTACACACCATCATTTTTCAAAGTCTTTAGTAAAACAGCTTTATGGAGAACCTGCTGATCCTGAACGATATGTTTTTTGTGAAGGCGGTTATGATATTAATCAGGATGATGAATGTTTTGAAGGAAATCCCCGTTTTTCTGACGGTTTATTAAATAAAGAAAGTATTTATTATCCAAAGGCTATAGTTCAGCAGGAACATCCTGAAAGCGTGTGCAGAACTGTTATGATACGAAACTTAAAGTACAAATATGTTAAACGAACCAGTGGCGAGAACGAGTTATATCTTTTAGATAATGACCCCCGGGAAATAAATAATGTATACGAGCAATATAAAGATAGTGATTTAATAAAAAGTTTAGAGTCTGAACTTTTAAACTGGTATTTAAAAACAGCAGATACAATTTCGTTTGATAGAGATGCAAGAAATAAACCTGAAAATTTTGTTAGAAAGTTTTAAAGGAGAAAATATGATAAAAAATAAAAAAAATAAGTATGGCTATTTTGACGAGAAAAACAGAGAATATGTACTGACGAATCCAAAAACACCTGTTAAATGGATAAATTATGTGGGAAATATTTCATTTGGCGGATTTGTTGATACTACAGGCGGATCACTTATATGTAAAGGTGATCCTGCTTTAAATAGAATTACTAAATATATTCCGCAACTTCCTGACTCTGATTTTAAAGGGGAAACAGCATATATCAGAATAAAGAATGGTAAAAATAAATATAAAATATTTTCACCTTATTTTGTTCCTACAATTGACAGATATAAAAAATATGAGGCACATATAGGATTATTATATACAAAAATAATATCTGAATTTTACGGTATTAGAACAGAAGTAGTTATTTTTGTGCCTATGGGAAGTAATCATTTAATAAGAGATTATAGAATAACAAATATCAGTAAAAAATCTATTGAGATAGATTTTATTCCTGTAGTAGAATATACACATCCTGATGCATTAAAACAGTTGACAAATGCCGATTGGGTACCGCAGACAATGCAAAGTGAAGTTCGTCATAAAGAAAACGAGTTAATAGTCCTGGCACAATTTGCATTTATGAATAAAGGATTAGAAGAGAATTATTTTACTTCTAATTATCCGGTGTCCTCTTTTGAAACTGACAGACGGATATTCTTAGGAGATAACGGCTATGGCAGTTGGAGAGAACCATTAGGACTTTTAAATGAAGAGCTGTCAAATTATGAAGCAAGGAGAGGTGATAATATAGCGGCACTTATGCACCATCTTGGAAGCTTAAAGCCCGGTGAAACAAAAAGAATTATTACTCAGTTGTCAAATTATCCCAATATAAAAAAAGCATTAAAAAATATCCAAAAGTACAGAATAGAGAAAAATATAGACGATGAATTTAATAAAATAAAAGAATTTTGGGATAATACTTTATCTGTTACAAGTGTAAATACTCCTGATAAAGAAATGAATGTACTGTTAAATGTATTTAATCCGTATCAAAGTTATATTACCTTAAACTGGTCTCGATATTTATCGTTATATCAATTAGGATTCGGCGCGCGTGGAATAGGTTTTAGAGATAGTTCTCAGGATGTAATGGGAGCTATTTCTCTTGTTCCGGAACAGGCAAAAAGTCTTATAGAAAAATTACTTCATATTCAAAAATATAACGGTTCAGCAATGCATCAGTTTAATCCAATTACAATGATTGCAAATGAAGGAGATTCAAGAGAAAAAGAAGATGCCCCAAAATATTATGGTGATGACCATTTGTGGATTATTCTTGCAGTTGCAACTTATTTAAAAGAAACAGGAGATATTAAGTTCTTAAATAAAGAAATTCCATTTTATGATAAAGATAAAACCGGAAAATCTATATATAAAGCTACAGTTTTAGAACATTTAAAAAAGGGTATAGAATTTACATATAAAAATAGAGGAAAGCACGGTCTGCCTCTTCTTGGTTTTGCTGATTGGAATGATACTGTAAATCTTGCAAGTGGTGCAGAATCTTTATTTATTGCAAATTTATTTGGTGTTGCTTTAAAAGAGATGATAGGATTGACAGAGTTTTTAAAAGAAAATAATCTCTCTCGAAAGTATAAGCGATATTATAATGAAATGAGAGAAATTGTAAACCAATACGGGTGGGATGGAAATTGGTATATTAGATATCTTGATAAAGACGGTAATCCTATTGGCTCAAAGATTAACAAAGAAGGAAAGATTTACACTAATGCACAAACATGGACAGTGCTTTCCGGATTTGCAACAACAGAGAGAGCAAAAAAAGCTCTCGATTCGGTATATAAATATCTTAATACAAAAAATGGCATAAAATTAAGTACACCGGGATATAAGAAATTTGATCCTGAAAAAGGCGGTGTTACCACATATCCTCCGGGAGCAAAAGAAAACGGCGGCATTTTTCTACATGCAAATACATGGGCAGTTATAGCAGAAGCAATTTTCGGTAATGGAAATAGAGCTTTTGAATATTATTCGCAGATTAATCCTATAAAAAAGAATGATAATATTGATAATTTTGAAAGTGAGCCGTATGTATACCCGCAAAATATTTTAGGTGATGAACATCCGCAGTTCGGTCTTGCAAGAAACAGCTGGCTTTCCGGAACATCATCATGGATGTATCAGGCTGGTATTAAGTATATATTGGGTGTTAATCCTGATTTTTCAGGTTTAAAGATCGACCCGTCTATCCCTGATACATGGAGCGGGTTTACTGTTAAACGAAAATTTCGTAATTCAGTTTATGATATAATTGTAAAAAATCCTGACAGAGTATCAAAAGGAATAAAAAAAATAGTTGTAGACGGAACAGAGATTGAAGGCAATATTTTACCGTTGTTTAATGATAAAAAAGTACACAAAGTTGAGGTTTTAATGGGAAAAGAGTAAGATGAAATTTGAAATTAAAGTAACGGAATTTGCAAAAGAAATAGTAGAAAATATGGGTCTTGAAGAACTTATTAATCAAGTTGTATGTGCACATTCAATGCCCGGTGATTATGATTCCCTTGGTTATTATGGAGCAATGTTTTTTCATCCTGCTGAAAAGAAAGAGCTCGAAGAAAAAATAAAAATAGTTAAAGATAAGAGTAAAATTCCTCCGTTTATAGTAGGAGATATAGAAAATGGACCGGGTACAGTAATAAAAGGCTCTACAATATTTCCGTATATGTTGGCATGCAGTTCTGCTGATGATGAAAATCTTGCATATGAAATGGGCAAGGCCGCTGCTCTGGAAAGTGTTGAATTGGGCTTTAACTGGACTTTGTCTCCGTGTGTTGATATAATCGGGAAAATTGAAAGTCCTATGGTTAGCATCCGTTCTGCAGGCAGGTCGGCTGAACAGGTTATAAAGATAACAAAAGCATATATGAAAGGACTTCAGGATAATGGTTTAATGGCAACTTTAAAACATTTTCCGGGTGAAGGGTTTGATATCTTTGATCAGCATTTAACAATTTCTCAAAATTCATTAAAAAAAGAAGAATGGGATGAAAAATCCGGGAAAGTTTTTAAAGATTTAATTGATGCAGGTGTAATGGCTGTTATGCCCGGTCATATTGCTTTTCCTGATTATGACGAAAAAGATGAATTTTTTAATCTCTATCCTCCGGCAACTTTGTCAAAAAAAATCTTAAATAAATTATTAAAGGAAGAGTTGGGTTTTAAAGGCTTAATAATATCGGATGCTATCAATATGTCGGGTATGAGCGGGTATATGAATTATTATAAGGCAGCTGCTGCTTTTCTTGAATACGGCGGAGATATGATCCTCTTTCCACGATTAAATCAGGCTTTTTATGATGAGTTTAAAAGATTAATTGATTCAGGTTTTTTAAAAATAGAAACTTTGAAAAATCGAGCTGAAAAAATAGTGTCTTTAAAAAATATGCTGGGCTTTTTTAATGATGAATTAAAAGACAATATAAATTTTAATAAAAATAAACATGAAGAAATTTCAAGAAAAATAGTAGATAACAGCGTTTCTATTGTTAGAGACAGAGCAAATATAATACCGTTTAAAATTAATAAAAATACGCGTATCCTTCATCTTATATTAACGAATAATTACAGTAATGAAGAGGAATTATATGTTTCTTTTACAAAAGTTATGCAGAAGTATTCTGATAATGTTACGGAGTTGATAAATCCTGGACACGGAAATTCGTTTTTTGATAGAATTTATAATAAAGAGTTTGATTTAATAATCTGTTCAATAGGAAATAAACCTGCATTTGGAACGAATGTTATAAGATTACACGGGAATGTATCGAGAAGTATGATGCAGGGCTGGATGAGACTTGGTACCCCTGTTATTTATGTTGCTCATTTCCACCCTTTTGTCCATTTTGAATATGATGTTTTAATGGATACAGTTATAAATACTTATGGAAGTATAGAATATACACTTGAACGAGTTATGAAAGGTATTACAGGTGAACAGCCTTTAAAGAAAGAATTTATTAAATGAAATATATAGAGCGAGGTGAAATTATGAAAATGATGAAGATTAAAAAAAATAACAGTCAAGATTTAAAAACTATATTCGGGCTTTTATTCGCCGGGATAGTTTATTTTTATGCAGTGTTGTATATATATATATTTAATAGTAATAAAGGCTCGGTTTTTGAGTCGGATGTTAAAGTAATAAATTTTGCTCATTGGCATACAGAAGACGGTGTTAAAGAAGGATTTGATGCAGCAATAAAATTGTATGAAGAAATGAAGGCAAAACAGGGTATAAAGGTAAAAGTTATTCAAAGTATTATTCCAAGTAGAGGCTATCGCCAATGGTATTTAACTCAGTTGGTAGGCGGTAATCCTGTTGATATAATTCAACTTGCCGGTTCTCCTAATATTCAGTATCAGTATATGAGACATTTATCTGCTTATATTGGAAAAGTTAATCCTTATAATAAAGGAACTGTATTAGAGGGAATGCCCTGGAAAGATACAATATTAGACGGAATGAAATCTATGCTTGATAAAAACTATTCAGAATATTTTGGTATAAAGGTGTTTGTTCATTATGATAGAATTTTTGTGAATCTTGATTTGTTAAAGCAGATAACCGGCAAGGATAAAGCTCCCACTACGATATCTGATTGGTTTGACAGTTGTAAAACTATAAAAGATTATGCTAAGAAAGAACATAAAATAATTATACCTATAGTTGGTCGCGGGATAAGCAGAAAAATGTTATGGTTTTTCCATAGAAATTATTTTAGTCAGATGAACGGTATATTAAATGATTTATATGGCCGTTATTATGATGCGGATGTTCGCCCTGCAGATATTTTGAAGGCATATAGAGAAGGAAAAGTGGAGAAAAATAGGTTATACGGATTTGTTGATATTATGAGTGAAATGGGGAATTATTTTGCAGAAGGATTTAATGCAATGGATAGCGAACAAGCAGCATATCTTTTTTATACTAAAAAAGCTGTGTTTTATTTAGACGGAACATGGGATATATCGCCTATTTTTAAAAACGCTGACTTTAATGTTGCAGTTATAAGAATTCCTGTAATAGATAAAAATTACAGATATTACAAGTATTTTACAGGTGATATAGCAGAAGCAGACACCGATAAAGGGTCAAAATTTGGTATTCCGAAAGCATCTAAAAATTTTGACCTTGCACTGGATTTTTTAAAATTTTTAACATCGTATAAAATAAATCTTTTAATATCGAGTTATTGTAAATTTGCTCCGGTAGTAAAAAAAGCAGAATATAAAGGTTTGTTAAAATATGCAAAGCCGAATCTTAAAGGAAATCCTCTTATTCCAACACCTTTTTTCAGCGGGATCTGGAAAAGTGCTTCTATGGCAAGAATGCTGGAGAGCCTGGAAACAATCATTATTGAAAAGAAAAAAAATCCTATAGAATATTTTAATAATAGTTTTAAAAATTATAGAAAATTTATATATTCGGAATTACAGGAAGGCTTAAAAAATATAAATAGAAATACATTTAAATATGAAATGCAGAGAAGTCAGATTTTTATTGGAAATTTAAGGAAAAAAATAACACAAGAAGAAAAATTAAGTCTAACTTTAAGAAAAAAAATGTTATTAGAAGCATTTGAAAAGCATGCATTACAATATTTTTATACTAAAGATTTTATTAAAGAATTGAAAAAAGTTAAATAAATTATTCGGGAGGAATGAAATGCGAGTATTATATTTTGACATAGACACATTACGGGCAGATCATCTGGGCTGTTATGGATATCATAGAAATACATCGCCGAATATAGACAGAATTGCAGAAGAGGGAATACGATTTGATAATTGTTATGCATCAGATACTCCGTGTTTGCCTTCTCGAAGTGCATCGTTTACAGGCAGATTTGGAATTCATACAGGTGTGATTAATCATGGAGGTGAAGATGCGGACCCTAAAAAAGAGGGTATATCACGAAGTTTCAGACAGTCTCCTGATGCAGCTCATTGGCCGGCTGTTTTTAAAGAAGCAGGATATAATACAGTTTCTATAAGTCCGTTTGCCGAGCGTCATAGTGCCTGGTGGTTTTATAACGGATTTAAAGAAATGTATAATCCGGGCAAAGGCGGGCAGGAAACTGCCGATGAAATTATGGTCTATGCTGATAAATGGTTGAATGAAAATGCAGAGAATGATAATTGGTTTTTACACATAAATGTCTGGGACCCTCATACTCCGTATAGAGTACCGCTTGAATATGGAAATCCGTTTGAAAACGAACCACTTGCTGAATGGCATACAGAAGATGTTCTTAAAAGAAACTATAACGGTTATGGCCCTCATTCTCCGAGAGATTTAGGATGGAACGGAACTGCAGACGGGTTCGGTAAATATCCCAGAATACCTAAAGAAATTAAAACAATGGCGGATTATAAAAAATGGATAGACGGCTATGATACAGGAATTAAGTATGCTGATGATGCTTTTGGAAAAATAATAAAAATTCTGGATGAAAAAGGTGTATTGGATGATACTGTTATTATAATAAGTTCCGATCATGGAGAATCGCAGGGTGAACTCGGAGTATATGGTGATCATCAGACAGCAGATAATATAGTTGCAAGAATTCCGTATATAGTAAGATGGCCGGGATTGAAAACAAAAAAAGTATTTAATTCGTTATTTTATCAGGCGGATTTAATGGCAACTATTCTCGAGCTTGCAGGATTAAGAATACCTAAATTATGGGATGGAAAAAGTTTTGCTGAAAATATAAAAAACAGCATAGATAAAGGTAGAGATTATTTAGTGGTTAGTCAGGGTGCATGGATTTGTCAACGCTCTGTTGTTTTTGGTGATTGGATTTTAATGAGAACCTATGACACAGGTCTTAAACCCTATCCTGAAATAATGTTATATAATATAAAAGAAGATTTTCATTTATTAAATGATGTAGCAGCTAAATATCCTGAAGTTGTGAAAGAAGGATTAGCGCTTTTAGAAGAGTGGCATACTGAAATGATGCAGTCTTCTAATTATAATGTAGATCCTATGTGGAATGTAATCAGGGAAGGCGGACCTTTTCATACCAGAAATAATTTAAACGGATATATAGAACGGCTGCGGAATTCTGATAGAGAAGTGTATGCTGAATTATTGGAAAAAAATAAGGGTATGCCTATTGAAAAAATTAGAAGCGGAAAATATGAGTTTATTAAGTAGCGGAGCATAAATAAATGAAAAAACCTAATATTATATTAATAATGACAGATCAGCAAAGATGGGATACTATTAATAGTAATGGTTTTAAACATATGATTACGCCGAATCTGGATAATTTAAGTAAAGGTGGAATTACTTTTACTTCTTGTTTTGCTGCCGGCAGTACCTGTATATCTTCCCGTGCAGCTATGTTTACCGGTATGTATCCTCATAATACAGGTGTTTATAGTTTTAACAGATGGGCTCATCAGAATATCTGGGTACGCGATCTTGGAAAAAACGGATATTATACTGCGAATATAGGAAAAATGCATTTGTCTCCTATGTATGCAGATGATGTCTTTCACGAAAGATTTGTTGTTGAAAATAAATGTCAGGAATTTGAAAAATTTGGTTTAAAGCCGGATAAATGGTCTGAATATCTTAATAGCAAAGGTATATCTCGGCCTGTTGAAAGGCGTTATAAATATCCCGGTTGGAAACAGATGTTAAACTCTGTTGTATGGGAGTATGATGAAGAGGATCACATTGATAGTTTTGTAGGTAATAAAGCTGTTGATTGGATAAATAATTATAATGGGAAAGAGCCGTTTTTTCTGCAGATAGGTTTTCCAGGACCTCATGAACCTTATGACCCGCCTGAAAGATTTTTAAAAATGTATGACAATAAAAATATTCCCGCACCTGTGATGCAGGATGGTGAGTTAAATAATAAACCTCCGGAACATATCGGACATCAAAAGAGATTCTCTCAAATGAAAAATGATTCTGTTATTGATATGTATAATGCAGATATTTCTGATATTACTAAAATGAGAAAACATTATTATGCTAATATTACTTTAATCGATGAAAAAATTGGCGGTATCTTAAAAGCACTTGAAAAAAGAGGATTCCTAAAAAATAGTATTGTAATATTTACTTCTGATCATGGTGATAGCTTAGGTGATCATAAGTTGCCGTATAAATGGCTTATGTATGATTCTATGATTAGAGTTCCTCTTATAATAAAAGACTTTAGAAAAAATCGAAACAACAGAATAAAACGAACAGATAAACTTATATCTTTAATGAATATCGGTCCTACGATTTTAAGTTATGCCGGAGTTAAAATACCAAGTTATATAGAAGCTGAACCTATAAATGAATACCTGGATAATGGCTCAACAAAAAATTTACCGGAGTATGTTTTTACTGAGGATAATTACATAGTTATGATTCGTTCAGAAAAATATAAACTTGTATATTATATTTCTCAGGAATATGGAGAATTATATGATATGAAAAAAGATCCGTATGAGTTAAAAAATTTGTGGAATATAAAGAAGTATAGTAAAATAAAAGAAGAATTAAAAGAAACATTATTAAACTGGATAGCAGAGAGTTCGTATTTTAACGGAGCATATAAACATTCTAAATCAGTATATTACAGTGTTCGTTGGCCTGATCATAAGAGGAAAATTTATAATTTAATATAATAAAGGAGTTCGATATGGGTAAGAGACCAAATGTTGTCTGTTTTATTAGTGATGATACAGATTTTTCATTAATAGGAGCGTATGGTTCAAAGATTAAAACTCCGAATATTGATTCTATTGCAGAAGAAGGGGTAAAATTTGAAAATATGCATTGTGCTTCTTCAGTTTGTACAGCAAGCAGATATTCATATTTAACAGGGCAATATGTCGGCAGATGTGAAGATGAATATTTTTTAAAATCCAATCCTGCAGACGAACCGTATAATGTTCATTGGAATGCAGTTGTAAATGAGAATATGTGGAGTTTAGGCCGGGTTATGTCTGAAAACGGGTATCAAACAGGATATGTCGGAAAATGGCATACAGGCTGGCCTATGAAATATTTACCGCTTCCGGAATTAGACCCTGATTCCGATCCGGATGACCCGGAAGTTGATGCTAAATTAAAAGAGTTTCAGCAAGTACTTGTTGAGAGAGTAAAAAAGGACGGTGGTTTTCAGTATGCTGCAAGTATTACCTGGGATAATAACGAAGCTTTTCCGGTCAAGAAGTTACAGCATCATAATCTTGATTGGATGGCAAAAGGTGCATTGGATTTTCTTTCGAATGTTAATACAGATGAACCGTTTATATTATATATTGCAACAACTACATTCCACGGACCTCCGCATGAAAAATCTTACGAGCAGGATGTATCGTTGACACAGGCTGGAAGAATGGACCTGTCCGGTACAGGTATGCCGGATAGAAAAAAAATACACGAAAGACTGGAAAAATACGGGTTACCATATAATCATAATACAGTCGGAATGATATGGATGGATGATCTGGTCGGAGTTCTGCTTAATAAATTAAAGGAAATGGGAGTTGAAGATAATACAATATTTTTCTGGAATACAGACCACAATACAGAGCCCGGAAAGGGGACATGTTATTATGCGGGAACACATATCCCAATGCTAATGAAATGGCCCGGTAAAATAGAGCCTAAAACCGTTTGTCATGCCCGGGTACAAAATATAGATTTTCTTCCTACACTGTTTGATGCCTGTAATATTGTTCCGCCTAAAGAAATGAAATTAGACGGGAAAAGTATGTTGCCGGTTTTATTCGGCAGAGAAAAAGAGCTTCACGAAGAGTTGTATTTTGAATTTGGCTGGGCGCGCGCTGTGCTGTGGAAAAATTGGAAGTATATTGCTTTAAGATACCCTAAGACTATTATTGAAAAAATGAAATCTGGAGAACTTAAAGAAGCTCCTAATCATATAAATATAAGAATGCAGCCGCAAATGAATATAGCCATAGAACATTATCCAGGCTATTTTGACGGTGATGAATTGTATAATCTTGATGAAGATCCGGAAGAAAAAAGAAATCTCGCTTTTAATGATGCATATAAAGATATAATTGATATAATGAGAAAAAAATTGAAAAAATATACTGATTCTTTTAAGCATCCGTTCCCTATAGAGGAAAACGATTTTTATCGTACAGAATTATTTAAAAAACTTGTTGAAGAGACAAAAAAAATCGGAACTGATTATATTGAATGGTGGCCTAAAGCAGCAGGTATTTAATTAGTTTAAGGAGGAAGTATGAAAAATAAAATAATATATTTTATTCTGTTATCTGTTTTTATGATAGGATTTAGTAAATCTATAAAAGCAAAATTTATCTCTGCTTTAGATAAAAAATTTTACTTCGAAGGTGTAAAATATATAAAAAAGACAGATAACGGTATAATATTTCGCAGATTTTCTGATGAAGTATTAAAATTGCGACCTAAAGTCAGCGGATTTAATCCTAAAAAAGCAACCGGAACAACAGGTATAAAAATATTTTTTAAAACAGACAGCAGTAAAATAACACTCTTTTTTAAACCTGTTGAAAATAGTCTTAATCAGGGTGCTCAATTTGGAGTATCAATAAACGGAAAATGGTTTAAATCTTTTAATTTCTGGAGAAAAGCAAAAGATTTTAAATTTACTATAGAACCTGATAGTGGCAAGAAAGTAAATGAATACGAAATTGATTTACCGAGTTTTGCTGATGTTGAGTTTTCTGGCATTGAAATAAATAATCAGGCAAAGCTGTATAGTATAAAAAGAAAAAAGAAAAAAGTTTATGTCGCGCTTGGAGATTCTATAACACATGGAAGAGGTCAAAAGTCATCAAGTTTTTTAACTTATCCGTTTCTTCTTGCCGAAAAACTTAATTATGAATTGTATAACCTTGCAGTCGGTGGCGGGAAAATCTCTGTGCCTGCCGGTGAAATGCTTAAAGATTGGAATAAGATTGATTTAATTACCATTTTGATTGGATATAATGATTTACATTCAGCAGGTAAAAGTATAGACAGATTTAAGAATGAATATAATAAGTTAATTGATGCAATAAGAAAAAACCATCCTAAAACACCTGTCTTTTGTATATCTCCTTTATTTACAAGAAAACCTGTTTCTAAAAAAACAGGTATAAACATAGTTGAATTTAGAAAGGTTGTTGAAAATATTGTTCAGCAAAGACGACAGAATGGAGATAAAAATATATATTTAATTAAAGGTGATGAAATTACTTCAGAAGAATTTTTAAGAACAGATCGTCCGGATCCGGTTCATTTGAGTCCTAAAGGTGCATCTATGCTGGCTGACAGATTGTATGAAATTATAGTAAAAACTTTAAAAATTAAAAAATGAAATGAGAGTAAAAACTCTATTAATAATAATATGTTTATTTTCCATATTGACAGGTAGGGCAAATGGAAATACAAATACACCGGCGGGTTCTCTGATTAAAACAGTTTTTTACTGTTCCTCTGAAGGGCAGGGAGTTGTTTCTGCTTATGCGTCGAATACTGTTGACAGTAATTTCGGCGGTAAATTTGTAACTATAGCAACTGATAAAATCGTTGATATTTTCTCTAATATTTATCTTACAAATACATTAAAAAATTACGGAAATCATGAAGAACTGTTTCGGTTGAGAATTATTAATGTTAAAACCGCTACAAATGGTTTAACAGGAGGATATAAATATCATTTTGAAACATTAGATGGAACAGTCATAACTAATATCGGTCCTGTTTCAAGTTTTGGCGTTACTAATTTCCGAATAGTATTTTTTATAAGTAATGCTTATAGAAATCAATATTTGGATATATTGGTGGGAGCACAGGTTCAATCAGGAAGTAATACGAATGCTGTTGCATATGTTGGTTTTAACGGAATAAAATATGGCGGAGACATAGGTCTGTATTTTCACCCGGGTATTGTATCCCCGGCTACTAATACAAATATAAATTTTAATGATAACGGATATATAAGATTGTTGGTTCATAGACAAAGACCATATTTACAGTATATCTCTGCTTATCAGTTAAAAGATAATTCCGGTAATGTTATAATAAAATATACTGGCTATGATGATGATAATGATTTATGTCTGTATGTACCTGAAAATTGTGAATACTCTTTTGATAGAAATAATTGGTTCGATATGGCTTATAATAGTTCGCATATAAGTAATTCATCTGAACCGCTAAGTTTTACTACAAACGGAAATATTTTTACATATGTCTGGAAAGTCGATACTGATTTGAATATTGAAACTAATATTGTATATGTCCGTATAGGTGTTAAAGATATAAGTAATAATGTGAGTTTAAAATATTATACGAATATTGTTGGCGGTATAGATACGATTAAACCTTATGGTGGAGAAATCAGGTTAAGTGATATAACTTCAGGAGATACTAATTATACAGATAATACGAATATAAATGTTTCAATAACAAATGAGATAGGAGCTTTTTATTATTTAATTTCAGAAACGCAAAGTAATCAGCCTTTATGGAATGATAGCAGATGGATAAGCAGTAAACCTACAAATTTTGTTTTAACAGGTGGTGACGGAGAGCATACAGTATATGTTTGGCTGAAAGATAATTTTAATAATATTAGTTCAACAGCATT
>Ga0256914_1003054_pt1 | contig 13473 bp, 10 predicted proteins | sample HulkmetaG_FD_191571 | JGI IMG/M metagenome (GOLD analysis project Ga0256914, IMG submission 191571) | Hydrothermal chimney microbial communities from Main Endeavour vent field at the Juan de Fuca Ridge, Pacific Ocean - Hulk | ecosystem: Environmental > Aquatic > Marine > Hydrothermal vents ... | reverse complement strand
AGGCAGGTCGCGTGCGGTGAGGGCGGCGACTGCCTGAAAGGCCCGCCGCAGATAGTCCACCTCGGCGCAGGGGGTGTTCTCGAACCCCTCGCGACCGCGGGCATCGGCCTCGCAGGCGAGGAGGAAGCGTTCGAACGTTTCAGGGCGCCGAAAGGCGTCCAACGCGTCGAACAACTTCAGCAAGGTGGCCGGCCGGAGTTCCGGAGCGCGGTGCACCAGCAGGTGGTGGCGGGTGGTGAGCCGTGCCAGCCGATGATAGGCCCGGGGTGCCCGGTAGCGTCGGCAGAGCCGGTCCACCAGGGGCACGCCCCGGGCTTCGTGGCCCCGGTGGCTGGGCCACTGCTCGCGCGGAGTGGCCCCTTTGCCCAGGTCGTGCAGGAGCACGGCGAAGCGGACCAGTGGGTCGTCGGTGAGGCGGGCGGCGGCGTCCAGGGCGAGCAGCAGATGCCTTCCGGTGTCGATCTCGGGGTGGTGCCGTTCCGGCTGAGGCACGCCGAACAGAGCGTCGATCTCGGGGAAGAGCGCCTTCAACGCCTCCGTCTCGCGCAGCACCTCCACGAAGCGGCGCGGGCGCGGAGCGGCCATGGCGCGCTGCAACTCTTGCCAGACCCGTTCCGGCGTCAGGTGGTCGAGCTCTCCCGAGCGCACCATGGCGCGGGCCAGTGCCACCGTCTCGGGCGCCGCTTCGAAATCGAGCTGCGCGGCGAAGCGGGCCAGCCGCAGCACCCGCAGGGGATCTTCCACGAACGCGGGCCCCACGTGGCGCAGGACGCCCCGTTTCAGGTCCTCGGCGCCGTTGAAGGGGTCGATGAGCTCACCCTCCGACGTCATGGCCATGGCGTTGACGGTGAAGTCGCGGCGCGCCAAGTCCTCCTCCAGGGTCACGTCGGGGGCGGCGTGCACCTCGAAGCCGGTGTGGCCCGGCGCCGTCTTGCGCTCGGTGCGGGCCAAGGCGTACTCCTCGCCGGTCTCGGGATGGAGAAAGACCGGAAAATCCCGGCCCACCTGGCGGAAGCCGCGACGGCGCATCTCATCGGGGGTGGCGCCCACCACCACCCAGTCGCGGTCCTTGGGGTCCAGGCCCAGCAGATGGTCGCGTACCCAGCCGCCCACCACGAAGGCGTCGAGGCCGGCCGTGGGATCGGGCCGGTTCATGGGCGATCCTGTTCGACGTCCCGCCCCTCCGCATGCCAGGCGTCGAGGAGGGCGCGGGCGCGCGCCGCCTGTTCCTCGGGCACCCGAATCCGCAAGGTGCCCAGGGCGGGCAATCCCCCCAGGGCGCCTTGCAGGTCGTCTCCGCTCACCCGGGCGTCGATGCCGGCGCCGATGAGCCGGATCTTGAGGGTGTGTGCCTCCAGGCTGTCGAGGGGATGGAAGACGGTGATCATTCCGAGTAGGTGAGCGCCTGGCCGTGGGTGCCTTTGCTGTCGGGGCCCATGAGCCAGAGATAGAGGGGCATGAGCGCCTCCGGCGGCTTGACCTTCCGGGGGTCTTCGCCGGGAAAGATGCGCTTGCGCAGGGCGGTGCGGGTGGGGCCGGGGTCGACGCTGTTGACGCGGATGGGGCTGTTCTCCAGCTCCTCGGCCAACACCTGCATGAGCCCTTCGAGCCCGAACTTGCTCGCCGCATAGGCCCCCCAATAGGCCTTGCCTCGTCGTCCCACCGCATCCGAGGTGAAGACGATGGAAGCGTCTTCCGCCCGTTCCAGGAGGGGCAACAGCACCTGGGTGAGCATGAAGGGGGCGTTGAGATTGACCTGCATCACCTTGTGCCAGTCCTCGGCGTCGTAATCCTTGATGCGGCTGAGGTAAGGGAGCGCCGCGGCGTTGTGCAGCAGGCCGTCCAGGCGGTCGAAGGTCTCTTCCAGCTTCAGGGCGAGCTCGTCGAATTCATGGGGCGTGCAGCCTTCCAGGTGCATGGGATAGATGGCCGGTGTGGGCCAGCCGGCGGCTTCGATCTCGTCGTACACCCGCTCCATGCCGGGCAGATCCTTGTCCAGCAGCACCACGGTGGCGCCGTGCTGGGCGAACGCCATGGCGGCCGCCCGGCCGATGCCGTCGGCGGCGCCGGTGACCAGAACGACACGTTCCTGAAGCAGATCGGGGGCGGGTCGATACTCCTGCATGGGGTTGTCCGAAAGGCGGGAATGACGAAGATTATCTCAACACCGGGCGCCGGAATGAACCGCCTCGATGGAAAGCAGCCCCAACAGGGCTTCGGGGGTTTCGATGAGGTGGTCCACGGGCCAGTCGGTGGGGTTGTCCTCCGCGGCCAGATAGCCGAACAGGGCACAGACGGTGGCCATGCCCGCGGCGCGCCCGGCGACCATGTCCCGTTCGGCGTCTCCCACATAGAGGCAGTGTCTCGGGTCCACGCCCAGCCGCCGGGCGGCGTGCAACAGGGGCATGGGGTGGGGCTTGCGCTCCGGACAGGTGTCGCCGCTGACCACGCAGCCGGGGGGGGCGGGCAGGGACAGCCGTCGGATCAACGGTTCGGTGAGCCAGCCCGGCTTGTTGGTGACGATGCCCCAGGGTATGCGGTGCCGGGCCAGGATCTCCAACACCTCCGCCATGCCGGGAAAGAGCCGGGTGCGGCGGCAGATGTTTTGCTGGTAAATCCGAAGCAGATGTCGGCGTCGCGCTTCGAAGCCCTCCTGCTCCGGCGTGATGCCGAATCCCAGACGGATGAGCGCCGCGCCGCCGTGAGAAACGTGGGGACGGATCACTTCGTAAGGGAGGGGCGCGCGACCGTGGGCGCGCAAGGTTTCGTTGAGGGCGTGGGCCAGGTCGGGCGCCGTGTCCGCCAGGGTGCCGTCCAGGTCGAACAGCACCGCGCCGACCGAATTCATGGGTCGGTTCGCCGCGTGGCCATGAGGTAATTCACGTCCACGTCGCCGGGATCCAGCCGATAGGTGCGGGTGACGGGGTTGTAGACGAGGCCGGTCAGATCCTTTATGTCGAGGCCGGCGTCCCGCGCCCAGCGACCCAGCTCGGAGGGGCGGATGAAGCGGCTGTAGTCGTGAGTGCCCTTGGGCAGCATGTGGAGCAGGTATTCGGCACCGATGATGGCGAACAGGTAGGCCTTGGGGTTGCGGTTGATGGTGGAGAAGACCACTGTGCCGCCGGGTCGGACCAGCGCGGCGCAGGCACGCACCACCGAGGCGGGATCGGGCACGTGTTCCAGCATCTCCAGGCAGGTGACCAGATCGTAGTGTCCGGGGGATTCCTCGGCGAGCCGTTCGGCCGAGATCTGGCGATAGTCCACCTCCAGGCCGCTCTCCAGCAGATGGAGCCGTGCCACCTCCAGGTTGCTGCCGCCGAGGTCGATGCCGGTCACCTTCGCGCCTTTCGCCGCCATGGCTTCGGCCAGGAGGCCGCCGCCGCAGCCCACATCCACCACCCGCTTGCCCGCCAGGCCGCCGGCTTGGCGCTCGATGTACTCGAGCCGCAGCGGATTGATCTCGTGCAGGGTGCGGAACTCGCTGTGAGGATCCCACCAGCGCGAGGCGAGCTCCTCGAACTTGCTGATCTCGGCGGGGTCGGCGTTGTGCAGGTTCATGGGGTCGGGCTCGCGGTTCGGGCGTGCAGGATCCAGGCCATTCTAACAGGAGAAGCGCCCCCGGGGGCTCGGTCGCCTCTTCTCCCGAGGGCCGGCGTCGGAGGGGATCGGGGTTTCCCTGGGCGATGCGGGCGGCTGGGCGTTCAGGGCCGGATGCGTGTCCGCCACTGCTCGGCTTCGCTCAGAACGGCCGTCTCGTCGAGGGTGAGGAGCCGCCGATCCCGCATCAGCGCGCGTCCCGCCACCCAGAGATGGGTCACTTGCTCCCGTCCCGCCGCATAGACGATCTGGGAAAAGGGGTCGTACAGGGGGCGGGTCTCGGGTGCGGTCAGATCGATGGCCGCCAAGTCCGCCCACTTGCCCGGCAGCAGTGAGCCGATCTCCTCGCCCAGTCCGAGGGCGCGGGCGCCGCCGAGGGTGGCCGCCTCCAGGGCCAGGGGCGCGGGCAGGGTGGCGGGATCCCCGGCCACGCCCTTGGCCAGGAGGGCGGCGGTCTGCATCTCGGCCAGCATGTCCAGGTCGTTGTTGCTGGCGGCGCCGTCGGTGCCCAGGGCCACGTTGACGCCGGCCTCCAGCAGTTTCGCCACCGGGCAGAAGCCGGAGGCGAGCTTGAGGTTGGACTGGGGGCAGTGGACCACCTGCACGCCGGCGCGGGCCGCCTGTTCGATTTCCCCATCGGTGAGTTGGGTCATGTGCACCGCCACCAGGTCGGGCGCCACCAGGCCGAGGGTGTCGAGCCGGGCCAAGGGACGGCGACCGTGGGTGGACAAGCTCTGTTCGATCTCCTGTTCGGTTTCATGGACGTGCATGTGCACCGGAAGGTCCAGCTCGGCGGCCAAGGTGCGGATGCGGCGCAAAGGGGCATCGGAAACCGAATAGGGGGCGTGGGGGGCGAACAGGACGCGCACCAGGCCATCGCCTTTGAGCCGGTCGTGGAGAGCCAGTCCCCGTTCAAGGTATTCGTCGGCGCTTCCGGCCCAGGCCGAGGGAAAGTCGATGACGATGAGACCCACCGCCGCCCGCAGGCCGGCCCGCCGCGCCACGTCGGCGGTGACCTCGGGAAAGAAGTACATGTCGTTGAAGCAGGTGGTGCCGCTGCGGATCATCTCCACCAGGGCCAGCCGGGTGCCGGCGGCGACGAATTCGGGCCCCACCCAGCGCTGTTCGGCCGGCCAGATGTGCTCTTGCAGCCAGGTCATCAGCGGCAGGTCGTCGGCCAGCCCGCGAAAGAGGGTCATGGGCGTGTGGGTGTGGGCGTTGACCAGGCCGGGGATCAGCGCGTGGTCGGGCAGTTCGACCACCTCGGCGGCGGTGATCTGGGCGCGGGCCTCATGGGATGGGAGCAGGGCCAGGATGCGGCCGTCGGTGACGGCGAGCGCGTGGTGTTCCAGCGTCCGCCCACGGGGCTCCACGGGCAGGATCCAGCGGGCGTGGATGAGCAGGTCGGCTTCCATGGCGTCCGGAGTCGGGCCGTGAATCGAGTAAAATAGCCCAATTTCGTTCCCTTGTCCTCATGTCATGGAGATCGTCGAGCCACACCGTCCCGTCACCGCGGACGACGCCGTTCTTTGGGAAGATGGTGCGCTGTTGCTGCTCGATCAGCGGCGGCTCCCGGATGAAGTGAGGTTCGTCCGCTGCCGGAGCGCCGCCGCCGCCGCCGAGGCCATCACCGCCATGGTGGTGCGCGGGGCGCCGGCCATCGGCATCGCCGCCGCCTACGGGGTGGTGCTGGCGGCGCGCGACGCTTGGCGCCGTCGGGGCGAGGATTGGATGGAGCAGATGCGCGAGCCTTTGGCGCTGCTTGCCGGCGCCCGCCCCACGGCGGTCAATTTGGGGTGGGCGCTGGGACGCATGGAGCGGACCATGCAGGGACTGCCGCCCGACCGGGATCCGGAGCCGGCCCTGCTGGAGGCGGCGCGCCGCATCCATGCCGAGGACGCGGCCGCCAATCGAGCCATGGGCCAGTTCGGGGCCGATCTCATTCGCGAGCGCACGGCGATCATCACCCACTGCAATGCCGGTGCCCTGGCCACGGGGGGGTTCGGCACGGCCCTGGGGGTGATCCGGGCCGCCCATGCCCGCGGGCTCGTCGAGCGGGTCTATGCCGACGAGACCCGGCCCTGGTTGCAAGGCGCCCGCCTCACCGCCTGGGAGCTGGTGCGCGACGGCATCGAGGTTTCGCTGCTGGTGGACGGCGCCGCCGCCGCGCGCATGGCCGCGGGGGGTGTGGGTTGGGTCGTCGTGGGCTCCGATCGCATCGCCGCCAACGGCGACGTGGCCAACAAGATCGGCACCTATGGATTGGCCTTGGCGGCGCGCGCCCATGGGGTCAAGTTCATGGTCGCGGCACCCACATCCACCATCGACCTGGACTGTCCCGACGGTGGCGCCATTCCCATCGAGACCCGCGACGCCCAAGAGGTGCTCGGCTGCCACGGCCGGCCGGTGGCCGCCGCAGGGGCGGACGCCTGGAATCCGGTGTTCGACGTGACCCCCGCCCGCTTGGTGGACGCCATCGTCACCGAGAAAGGGGTGGTGGAAGCGCCCGATGCGGTGAAGCTGGCGGCCCACATGGCGGCGTGACGCTGCGCTCTGGCGGGCTCAGCGCCATTTTCAGAGGGGTTTCACCCCGACCCGCATCCCCCCTTCTGCAATGTGGTAAAATCCCGCGATTCACCATCCACCCGGCTGTGGGAGTCGCATGACCGAATTCGCCAAGGAGATCATCCCCGTCAATCTCGAGGACGAGATGCAGCACTCCTACCTCGATTACGCCATGAGCGTGATCGTCGGAAGGGCGCTGCCGGACGTGCGCGACGGTCTCAAGCCGGTGCACCGGCGGGTGCTCTACGCCATGCACGAGCTGGGCAACGACTGGAACAAGCCCTACAAGAAGTCGGCCCGGGTGGTGGGTGACGTCATCGGTAAATACCACCCCCACGGGGACACGGCGGTGTACGACACCATCGTGCGCATGGCCCAGCCCTTCTCCCTGCGCTACATGCTCATCGACGGCCAGGGCAACTTCGGTTCGGTGGACGGCGATTCGCCGGCGGCCATGCGCTACACCGAGGTGCGCCTCTCCCGGATCGCCCACGAGCTGCTGGTGGACATCGACAAGGAGACGGTGGATTTCGTCCCCAACTACGACGGTTCGGAGAAGGAGCCGGTGGTGCTGCCGGCCAAGATCCCCAACCTGCTCATCAACGGTTCCGCCGGCATCGCCGTGGGCATGGCCACCAACATCCCGCCGCACAACCTCTCCGAGGTGGTGGATGCCTGTGTGGCCCTCATCGACGATCCCGCCATCTCCATCGACGGCTTGATGGCCCACCTGCCCGGCCCCGACTTTCCCACTGCCGGCATCATCAACGGAGCCAAGGGCATCCGCGACGCCTACCGCACCGGCCGCGGCAAGATCTATGTGCGTGCCCGCACCCATTTCGAGGAGATGGAAGGTGGCCGCCAGCGCATCGTGGTCACCGAGCTGCCCTACCAGGTGAACAAGGCGCGGCTCATGGAGAAGATCGCCGAACTGGTGCGCGAGAAGCGCATCGAAGGCATTTCCGAGATCCGCGACGAATCGGACAAGGAAGGGATGCGCATGGTGATCGAGCTGCGCCGCGGAGAGGTGGCCGAGGTGGTGCTCAACAACCTCTTCCAGCACACCCAGATGCAGAGTGTCTTCGGCATCAACGTGGTGGCGCTGGTGGACGGTCAGCCGCGCACCCTGAATCTCAAGCAGTTGCTGGAGCACTTCATCCGCCACCGGCGCGAGGTGGTGACCCGCCGCACCCTTTTCGATCTACGCAAGGCACGGGCCCGCGCCCATGTGCTGGAGGGATTGGCGGTAGCCCTGGCCAACATCGACGAGGTGATCGCCCTCATCAAGGCCGCGCCCAGTCCCGCCGAAGCGAAGAAGGCGCTGTGCGCCCGCACCTGGAAGTCGGGCGCCCTGCAGGAGATGCTCTCGCGCGCCGGCGCCGAGGCGTCGCGCCCCGAAGAGCTGCCCGAGGGCTACGGCCTCACGCCGGAGGGCTACCGCCTCACCGAGACCCAGGCCCAGGCGATCCTCGACCTGCGCCTGCAAAAGCTCACCGGCCTGGAGCAGAACAAGATCATCGGCGAGTTCCAGGAGCTGCTCGAGCGCATCGCCGAGCTGCTGGCCATCCTCTCCAGTGACGCCCGCCTCATGGAGGTGATCCGCGAGGAGCTGCTCACCTTGAAGGGGGAGTTCGGCGATGCGCGGCGCACCGAGATCATCGCCGACCGCCTCGACCTCACCCTGGAGGATCTCATCACCGAGGAGGACGTGGTGGTGACCCTCTCCCACCAGGGCTACGCCAAGGCCCAGCCGCTGGACGCCTACCGGGCCCAGCGGCGCGGCGGCAAGGGCAAGACCGCCACCGCCACCAAGGACGAGGACTTCGTGGACAAGCTCTTCGTGGCCAGCACCCACGACACCATCCTCTGCTTCTCCAGCGCCGGCAAGGTCTACTGGCTCAAGGTCTACCAGTTGCCCCAGGCGGGGCGCAACGCCCGCGGCAAGCCCATGGTCAACCTGCTGCCGCTGGAGGAGGGCGAGCGCATCAGTGCCGTGCTGCCCATCCGCGAGTACGAGGAGGGCAGGTACGTCTTCATGGCCACCGAGCAGGGCACGGTGAAGAAGACCCCCCTGGCCGACTTCTCCCGGCCCCGCTCCAGCGGCATCATCGCCATCGACCTGAAGGAGGGGGACCAGCTCATCGGCGTGGACCTCACCGACGGCGAGCGCGACATCATGCTCTTCAGCACCGCGGGCAAGGCGGTGCGCTTCAGCGAGAAGGAGGTGCGTCCCATGGGCCGCACCGCCGCCGGCGTGCGCGGCATCCGGCTGGATCCCGGCCAGCGGGTCATCTCCCTCATCGTGGCCGACGAGGGCGACGTGCTCACCGTCTGCGAGAAGGGCTACGGCAAGCGCACCGCCATCGACCAGTTCCCCACCAAGGGACGGGGCACCAAGGGGCTCATCTCCATCCGCACCTCGGAGCGCAACGGCGACCAGATCGGCGCCGTGCTGGTGGACGAGGAGGATGAGATCATGCTCATCAGCGACGGCGGCACCCTGGTGCGCACTCGCGTCAGCGACGTACCGCGCATGGGCCGTGATGCCCAAGGGGTGAAGATGATCCGGCTCAACGAAGGAGAACGGCTCATCGGCATCGCCCGTGTCGAAGTGCTGGACGAATAGGATCGCGTCGCGCGGTTCGTTCCGCGCGCGGGCCGCGCCGCGGTTTTCGAGAAACGATTTTCGGCAGTCACCACAGGAATTCGACCATGTCACGAGTCTACAACTTCAGCGCCGGTCCCGCGGCGCTTCCCGAAGCAGTGCTGAAGCAGGCCCAAGCGGAGCTGCTCGACTGGCACGGCACCGGCATGTCGGTGATGGAGATGAGCCACCGCGGCAAGGCCTTCATGAGCATCGCCGAGGCGGCGGAGGCCGACCTGCGCGAGCTCATGTCCATCCCCGACGACTACAAGGTGCTCTTTCTCCAAGGCGGCGCCTCCACCCAGTTCGCCATGGTGCCCTTGAACCTCATGGGGCGCACCGGCAAGGCCGACTACATCAACACCGGAAGCTGGTCCAAGAAGGCCATCGCCGAGGGCAGACGCTACGGCGAGGTGAACGTCATCGCCGACACCAGCGCCGAGTTCACCGTGCCCGCCGCCGACAGCCTGCAGTTCTCGCCCGATGCCGCCTACGTCCACTACACCCCCAACGAGACCATCCAGGGCGTGGAGTTTCCTTATGTGCCCGAGACCGGCGATCTGCCGTTGGTGGCCGACATGTCCTCCACCATCCTGTCGCGTCCCATCGATGTGTCCAAGTTCGGCGTCATCTACGCCGGCGCGCAGAAAAACGTGGGCCCCGCCGGCCTCACCCTGGTGATCGTGCGGGAAGACCTGGTCGGCCAGGCGCCGGAGAGCTGCCCCGCCATGCTCGACTACAAGACCCACGCCGACGCCGGCTCCATGTACAACACGCCGCCCACCTACAGCTGGTATCTCGCGGGCCTGGTCTTCAAGTGGCTCAAGGCGCAGGGCGGGCTGGCGGCCATGGCCGAGATCAACGAGCGCAAGGCGAAGGCGCTCTATGCCGCCATCGACGCGTCGGACTTCTACCACAACCCGGTGGATCCCGAGTGCCGCTCCTGGATGAACGTGCCCTTCACCCTGGCCGATCCGGAGCTGGACGGCCTCTTCCTGGAGGAGGCTTCGAAGGCGGGGCTGGAGACCCTCAAGGGCCACCGCTCCGTGGGTGGCATGCGCGCCAGCATCTACAACGCCATGCCGGAAGCCGGCGTGCAGGCGCTCATCGAGTTCATGAAGGAGTTCGAGCGCAGGCACGGCTGAACGTCCGGCCGAAAATCCGTGGTGGGAGTGGCGCCCTGCCGTGAGCCCATCTTCGCCGGGGTCGGCCCTAAGGGCCTCGCCCGGCCTACGGGCTCTGAAGCGGGGGCGTCCCGTTGGAACGATGGACGAAACGTAGGCCCGCCGAGGCCGAAGGCCGACGCGGGCATGAAACACGGGAGCGTCGGGAGTCCATTTTTGCCGGGGTCGGCCCCAAGGGTCTCGCCCGGCCTACGGGCTCTGAAGCGGGGGCGTCCCGTTGGAACGATGGACGAAACGTAGGCCCGCCGAGGCCGAAGGCCGATGCGGGCATGAAGCTCATTGCAACAGAGACATTCAGGTAGCACTTTATGTACAAGATCCTCACCCTCAACAACATCTCCGTCAAAGGGCTGGAACGCCTGCCCCGCGACCGTTACGAAGTGGCATCCGAGATCAGCCACCCCGATGCCATCCTGGTGCGCTCGGCCAAGATGCACGACATGGAGATTCCCGAAACGGTGAAAGCCATCGGGCGGGCCGGCGCCGGCGTCAACAACATTCCGGTGGCGGAGATGACCAGCCGCGGCATTCCGGTGTTCAATGCGCCCGGTGCCAACGCCAACGCCGTGAAGGAGCTGGTCATCGCCGGCATGCTCATGGCGGCGCGCAATATCGGTCCCGCCTGGAAGTTCGCCACCGCCTTGGAGGGGAGTGACGAGGAGATCGGCAAGGCGGTGGAAGCGGGCAAGAAGAATTTCGTCGGCTTCGAGCTGCCGGGGCGCACCCTGGGCGTGGTGGGCCTGGGCGCCATCGGGGTGAAGGTGTGCAACGCCGCCCTGCGCCTGGGCATGAAGGTGGTGGGCTATGACCCCACCATCACCGTGAAGTCGGCCTGGAAGCTGGAGGCGGCGGTGGAGCAGGCGCTCTCCATCGACGACCTGCTGGCGCGTTCCGATTTCGTCTCGTTCCACGTGCCGCTCACCGAGCAGACCGCCAACATGGTCAACGCCGAGCGCATCAAGCTGATGCCGAAAAACGCCGTGGTGCTCAACTTCGCCCGCAGCGGCATCGTGGACGACCAAGCGGTGGTGGCGGCACTGGACGAGGGCCATCTCTATGCCTATGTGAACGATTTTCCCACCAACCTCACCAAGAACCATCCGCGCTGCATCACCCTGCCGCACCTGGGCGCCTCCACCCGCGAGGCGGAGGAGAACTGCGCCGTCATGGTGGTGGACGAGGTGCGCGACTGGCTGGAGCACGGCAACATCACCAACTCGGTGAACTTTCCCGAGATCCACCTGCCCCACGGCGACGACCCGCGCCTGGTGGTGGTGAACGCCAACGTACCCAACATGCTGGGACAGATCTCCACCGATCTGGCCGAAGCGGGACTCAATATCGTCGACATGCTCAACAAGTCGCGCGGCGACATCGCGGTCACCCTCATCGATTTGGAGCGGGTACCCGATCCCTCGGTGGTGGCGCGGATCGCCGCAGTGGACGGGGTGTTGTCGGTCCGTTGCCTGGCCTGCTGAGCGGTCCGCCGGCGCGTCGGGCTACAATAGCCGGGAGCCATTCATCCGATCTTGTCCATGAGCGAAGAAGAACAGCTCCGGGCCATCCGTGAACGCATCGATCGCATCGATGAACAGATCCAGAATCTGATCAACCAGCGTGCCGCCGCGGCGCGTGAGGTGGCGGAGATCAAGCAGGCCAACGGCGGCGATCCGGTTTTCTACCGTCCCGAGCGCGAGGCGCAGGTGCTGCGCCGGGTGAAGGAACGCAACCAGGGGCCCCTGGACGCCGAGGAGATGGCGCGAATCTTCCGCGAGATCATGTCCGCCTGCCTCGCGCTGGAGCAGCCGCTCACCATCGCCTTCCTCGGCCCCGAAGGAACCTTCACCCAGGCCGCCGCCCTCAAGCATTTCGGCCACTCGGTGAACACCCTGCCGCTCGGTTCCATCTCCGACGTCTTCCAGGAGGTGGAGGCGGGCAGTTGCCACTACGGCGTGGTGCCGGTGGAGAACTCCACCGAAGGGGTCATCAGCCACACCCTGGACATGTTCCTCAACTCGCCGCTGAAGATCTGCGGCGAGGTGACCCTGCGCATCCACCACAACCTGCTGGCCGCCGGCGGGCCGCTGGAGCAGGTGGAGCGGGTCTATTCCCACCAACAGTCCCTGGCCCAGTGCCGCGGCTGGCTCGACCGCCACCTGCCCGACGCCGAGCGTATCGCCGTGGGCAGCAACGCCGAGGCGGCGGCCCTGGCGAAGGCGCAACCCGGCAGCGCCGCCATCGCCAGCGAGACGGCGGCGGAGATCTACGGCCTCGAAGTGCTGGCCGCCAACATCGAGGACGAGCCGGGCAACACCACCCGCTTCCTCATCATCGGCCGCCAGGAGGTGCCCCCCTCGGGGGACGACAAGACCAGCCTGCTGGTCTCCACCAAGAACGTCGCCGGCGGCCTGCTGCGGCTCCTCGAGCCGCTGGCGGAGCACGGCGTGAGCATGACGCGCATCGAGTCGCGCCCTTCGCGCCGCGGCATGTGGGACTACGTCTTCTTCATCGACGTGCTGGGCCACCGCGAGGACGAGCCGGTGAAGCGGGCGCTGGCCGACTTGGAACAGGCGGCGAGCGTCTACAAGGTGCTGGGCTCCTACCCGAGGGCGGTGCTGTGAGCAGGCGCGATCTGCTGGAACTGGCGGCCCCCGGCATCGACCGCCTGCAGCCCTACGTGCCCGGCAAGCCCATCGAGGAGCTGGAGCGGGAGCTGGGGCTGGCCGAGACCCTCAAGCTCGCCTCAAACGAGAACCCCCTGGGGCCCAGCCCCCTGGGGCTGGCGGCGGCGCGGGAGGCCATCGCCGGCATCCACCGCTATCCCGACGACAACGGCTTCCGCCTGAAGGGGAAACTGGCCGGGCGGCTCGGTGTGGCACCGGAGCAGATCATCCTAGGTGCCGGTTCCTCCGACGTCATCGACATGGTGGCGCGCACCTTCCTGGCGCCGGGGCGCAACGCCGTCTTCTCCCGCCACGCCTTCGCCATGTATCCCATCTACACCACCGCCGCCGGCGCCGAATGCCGCGAGGCGCCCTGCCTGCCGCCGGATCATCCGCGCATGCCCTTCGGTCACGACCTGGAGTCCATGGCGGCGCAGGTGGACGACGACACCCGGGTGGTCTTCATCGCCAACCCCAACAACCCCACCGGCACCTGGCTGGAGCGTGATGCGCTCCACCGCTTTCTCTCCGGCCTGCCGGACCACCTGGTGGTGGTGCTGGACGAGGCCTATACCGAGTACGTGGAGGCGCCGGAGTTCCCCGACGGCATCGAGTGGCTGAAGGAGTTCCCCAATCTCATCGTCACCCGCACCTTCTCCAAGATCTACGGCCTGGCGGGGCTGCGCGTGGGGTACGGGGTGGCGTCGCCGGAGCTGATCTCCATCATCGGCCGGGTGCGCCACCCCTTCAACGTGAGCGTGCCGGCGCTGGCCGCCGCCGAGGCGGCGCTGGACGACGCCGACTTCCTCGAGCGCAGCCG
>Ga0256914_1003053_pt1 | contig 13476 bp, 11 predicted proteins | sample HulkmetaG_FD_191571 | JGI IMG/M metagenome (GOLD analysis project Ga0256914, IMG submission 191571) | Hydrothermal chimney microbial communities from Main Endeavour vent field at the Juan de Fuca Ridge, Pacific Ocean - Hulk | ecosystem: Environmental > Aquatic > Marine > Hydrothermal vents ... | reverse complement strand
ACTTTCAAGACAGGGAAGACTTTGACAAGGCCTACTTAGATTATGTAGGACGAAAGGGAGCATGGATGGCACTATGGTCCTCAGCCCTTGCAATAGGAGCCGGATTCTGGTGGCTGGGCCTTGTTCCGAACAACCTCCATTTTGCAAGAAACCCCTTATTCTTGCTTGGTGCAATAATGGGAGTAACAACGACAGCCTATATAGGTTCAGCAGTCTATAAACCCAAGGAAAGAGCTATATCATCAGCCTTGCTGATGTTCGGCACCATTTTTGTGATGTGCTGCGCAAGAGAAGCCCTAAGAATGAAACACATGGCTATAGCAGGATATTCCATTTACAACTATCCTGTTAATGCCGATTGGCCCAGCACCATTCTCTTTTTTGCCACCTTTGTAATGGGAATTTTTGTACTGTACTTTCCTGCACTTGCAGCCTTTAAATCTGGACGTATAAAGGCCGGAGAAGTAGCTACCCTCGATCCTTCGCTTGGCAAAAAGGCTGTCTCGGCCTTGATTGGTTGGTTCGTCATAGTAGCTGGTCTTGGTCTTATAGTATCTATTAAAAATGGCACACTGTTTTAAAAAAAACAAAAAGAGGCGGCAAATTGCCGCCTCTTTTCTAGAGACAACTAGCTAGACAATGTCAGTCAATGCCTATTCCTAACTCCTTTTCCTTTTCTGCTACAAGGAGCCTAGTCCTAACGGCTGTATCTGGGGTAAGGCTCATGGAATCTATGCCACACTCTACTAAAAAGGCCGCAAAGTCTGGGAAATCACTCGGTGCCTGGCCACAAATACCAATCTTCCTCTTTTTTTCCTTTGCAGTGTTAATCACTTGGCGGATTAGACGTTTTACCGCCTCGTTTCTTTCGTCGTAAATATGGGCTACAAGCTCCGAATCCCTATCGAGCCCCAGGGTCAACTGAGTCAAGTCATTTGAACCGATAGAGAAGCCATCAAAAACTTCTGCAAACTGATCTGCAAGTACTACATTGCTTGGAATCTCACACATGACATATATCTCAAGGCCGTTGTCCCCCTGTTTTAGACCATATTTCTCCATAATACCAATAACCTTTTTGCCTTCCTCTACTGTGCGGCAAAAGGGTATCATACTCTTTACATTGGTAAGACCCATTTCATCCCTTGCCTTCTTAAAGGCCTGACATTCTAAGGCAAAGGCTGGTTCAAAGGCTGGGGCATAGTAACGAGATGCACCGCGCCAGCCAATCATGGGATTGTGTTCAACTGGCTCGTAAAGCTGACCGCCAATCAGATTAGCATATTCGTTACTCTTAAAATCAGACATGCGGACAATCACATCCTTTGGATAAAAACCAGCCGCAATGGTAGCTATACCTTGGGCAAGGGTATCTACAAAGAACTGAGATTTGTCTTTATAAGCGGCCGTCCTTTTTTCTATCTCTTCTATTACCCTACGAATTTCATCATCCGAATCCGCCTTTTTCTTTAACTCCTCATAATTGATAAGAGCCAAGGGGTGTATGCCAATATGAGAATTTATAACAAACTCGATTCTTGCCAGGCCAACTCCGTCGTTTGGAATCCTCCCTTGAGAAAATGCCTGTTCAGGGATACCAACATTCATCATAATCTTGGTCTTGGTTTTTGGAACATTGGCGAAATCTATCCTTTCAACCTCATATTTTAAAAGCCCTTTATATACCTTGCCCTCCTCTCCCTCTGCACAGGACACGGTAACATCCTCTCCAGAAGGAATACGCTCTGTTCCATTCTCTGTTCCAACCACACATGGAATACCAAGCTCTCTAGAAATAATGGCTGCATGACAGGTCCTGCCTCCCCTGTTGGTAACGATAGCAGAGGCCACCTTCATAATCGGCTCCCAATCGGGATCAGTCATATCGGTAACCAGGACCTCACCTTCATTGAAACTGGTTATTTGGCTTACATCCTTTATAACATGCGCCTTACCCTGACCGATCTTCTCACCAACAGCCTTGCCAGTAGCCAAGACCTCGCCCTTTTCCAAGAGCTTGTAGGTCTCCATATAATTTGTGGCCTTTTGAGAATGAACAGTCTCTGGCCTTGCCTGCACTATAAAAAGTTCGCCTGTTCCTACCTTTTCCCCGTCTCCATCCTTGGCCCATTCTATATCCATGGCCTTACCATAATGCTCTTCAATAATACAGGCCCAATTAGCAAGCTGGAGAATTTCATCATCTGAAAGGACAAAGATATTTCTTTCCTCTGGTGTAGTCTCTATATTCTTGACCGGCTCCTTTGGGTCGTTGGTATAAATCATCTTGAACTGCTTAAGGCCGAGACGCTTGCTCACAATAGGCCTGAACCCTTCTTTTAGAGTAGGCTTGAATACATAAAATTCATCAGGATTTACAGCACCTTGCACAACATTTTCACCAAGTCCCCATGCACCGGTGATATAGACCACATCTTCAAAACCACTCTCAGTATCAATGGTAAACATGACCCCAGAACTTGCACTGTCGCTCCTTACCATCTTCTGAACTGCTATGGACAGATAAACATCAAAATGTCCAAATCCCTTATCATGCCTGTAAGAAATGGCCCTGTCTGTAAAAAGGCTAGCAAAACATTTGTGACAGGCCTCAATAAGAGCCTCAGTGCCGGTGATGTTTAAAAATGTCTCCTGCTGACCTGCAAAAGATGCATCCGGTAAGTCTTCGGCCGTGGCAGAAGAACGCACAGCCACATCCACATTGGGATAGTATTCCTCCTCCATTTTGGCATAGGCCTTTTTGATCTCTTCTTCAAGATCCTCTGGGAACTTCGCATTGAGAATAATTTCCCTAACCTTCTTTCCTCTCTCTCTCAGGTTATTGATATCGCTGGTATCAAGATCTGCCAAGGCATCTCTAATGGCCGCCTCTATCCCTGCGTCCTTTAAAAGATGCTTATAGGCCTCTGCAGTAATTGCAAAACCGTTTGGGACCTTTATTCCCTTGCCAGAAAGATGTTGATACATCTCTCCAAGAGAGGCGTTTTTCCCGCCTACAAGAGGCACATCCTTGATCCCGATCTCCTTAAACCACAAAATAAATGGTTTATCGCTCATCACCGACAACCTCCTTAATTAATTTAGCTATTAAAATTTAAAGGCCGTTCAAATCGCTCTATATCGACTTGAACGGCCCATACAAATCCTCAATATGGCGCCAACGCATTTTATCGGCTGCATGCACATCTTGAGCGAATCTTTTCCCCTTTTATTGTTAACAACATTAATAGACCCAATTGTGAATTTCACAAAAAATCCTCTGAAAATCCGCTTTCACCAAGTTAACACATGCAAGAAAGTAAGAACTTATTTCAAACTATCAACCTTTTTATGTTTTGGCAACAATTCAATAACTGCTGTCATAGGCAAATTTGGAATTTTCATGTCTAGCCATGGGTCATCTCTAAAATCGAGGTCCCAATAACAAGATCCGTGAAAAAATAACTTCAGGTAGATTGATATTTTGAAAAATTATTTTTTAATATACTATTACTTTGCAAAAGGATTGCTTCCATTACCCGCTTTAATAAATCTTTTTATGAGGAGACGTAATAAAGACAATGGGAAAAACAATTAACTGTATCTCTTGCCTGCTTACTTTAGTTATATTTTTTCTCTTACCACAAACAGCAACAGCAGAAAGAGCCAATACTTCAGGAGATGCCATAGGCAAGGAATATGTAATTGAGAAAGCATCTAAGCTTCAATGGCCCAGAATGACACCCCGGCAATTTGTTGACCTGCTTATCATGGGAAAGAAGATAGCCCTTGTAGACGTAAGGAGCAAAATGGAAACAGCAGTCTGGTACCCTAAATCCGATAACGCAATGGATACTTATATAATCCCGCTTCAAGAGATCCCGGAAAAATTGGGCCATATCGTTCACCCGGAAAAATATGATTATGTGGTGCTTACATGCCCTACTGGCCCTCGAGCCGCAGCGGCAGCTGTTTTAGCAAGGTTGATAGGTTATGATAACGTATGGTTTTTTAGAGGGGGGAATAAAAAATTAGGCTCTTTGACTGGCACCGCCTTCAGAAAGGCTGCCGAACGTCTCCTAAGAGAAGGCAAGATCAAGGATGTGCCTTCTTGGATGAAATGATACTAACCCTATCTTACTGAAAGCCGGCATGTCCTTTATGTCCAATGATTGCTATGGTGTACTTGTTAGCACTCTCAAATAATCTTCCTTGCCTACTATATGCCTATCTTCTGCTAATTTTACATAATCAGGATTATTATCATAACCTGCATAATTACGACCTGTTTTCAAGGCCGCTAAACAAGTAGTTCCACTTCCCACAAAAGGATCTAGGATTACATCATTTTTAAAAGAGTAAAGTTGAATCAGTCTATAAGGCAACTCTTCGGGGAATGGGGCTGGATGGCCCATTTTGGGGCAGATTTTGCTTTCAACTCATAGGTAGCTTCTTTATCTGCAATTTCTATAATTTGACCCAATTCCTTTTTGCTTTTCATGCTTAAAAAGAATTCCATATCTTTGCTTAATAGCTCTTCCAACGCATTGTATAATTCTTGAGTTGAATCAAATCTTATAAAACCTTTCTTGGGAGTTGATTTAATATTTTCTTCGCTATTATCCAAAGGCTGTGGATTGATAGACCAAAAGCCTTGCATGATCCCAGCCTGTTTTAAATGGTCAACTTTGTTAAAATAACTTACTGTTATAGGAGTATTTCCTAAAATTATTATTGGGATTTTTGATGCCTTATATCCTGATACTCTTATATTGATACTCTTTCCTATAGCTTTTAACATTGAATCGGAACGTAACAGCCCTGGATTGCCCTTATAGTTGCCTAACAGCATTCTTGTGCAACAAGACAAGTATGCCCCTACAGTGATGACAGTTCTGCAGGACTGATTTTTCTTGCCTTCTTACGAAAAGAGGCAACATCAAGGCCATGCCTTTCAAGGAGTTTATAAAAATCAGCCCTATAGTAGCCTGCATGCTTGGCAGCAAGGCTTACGTTGCCTTTTGTTATCTTCAAAAGGTCCTCAAGATACCTCTTTGTGAATTCAAACCTTGCTTCTTTTAAGGGCCTTATAGGTGCCTTGGAAAAAAATTCTGCAAGCGGTGTAGAAGAGAGAAGAGAAGCATTTAGAACATCTCCTTGCGAAATGGCAACAAGAAAATCCACCATATTCTCAAGCTCCCTTACGTTGCCAGGCCAATCATAAAGCTTGAAGGCCTCCAATATATCTTCATCAATCCAGCTTATCTGTTTTTTGGTCTTCTTCATGGCCTTTTTCAAAAAATGACCTAGCAAAAGAGGAATATCCCTCTTTCTTTCTCTCAAAGGAGGCACATGTATCGGGACCACATGAATTCTATAAAATAGATCTTCCCTGAACCTTCCTTCTGCCACCATTTTTTTGAGATCCTGTTTGGTAGCAACAATTAACCTCACATCAACCTTCCGTACCCTGTCGCTTCCAAGAGGTTTCACCTCTCCTGTTTCCAAGACCCTTAATAATTTCGCCTGCATAGCCTCGGCCATTTCGCCGACTTCGTCGAGAAATAGCGTTCCTGTATCTGCAGAGACAAAGACACCGTTTTTTGAACCAACAGCTGAGGTAAACGCACCTCTGACGTGACCAAACAACTCGTCCTCTAAAAGAGATTCAGGTATGGCAGCACAATTTACAGCAATGAAAGGTCCCTTGGCTCGATTGCTATGGAGATGGACAGCCCTGGCCACAAGCTCTTTGCCTGTGCCAGATTCTCCAAAAATACTTACAGTTATATCTGTGGGTGCAACTTGCAGTATTTGTTTAAAGATAGATTTCATGCTGGAGCTTTTTCCTATTATACCTGAAAATTCGCTTTTACCATCTATAAGGCCCTCAAAATCGTGTACTTTCTTTAATAAAGACCTTTTCTCCAAGGCTTGATCAAGTTTTATCTCTAGCTCGGTATGATCTACAGGCTTGGTCACATAGGAAAAGGCCCCTGCCTTCATTGCCTCCACTGCCTGCTCGATAGTGCCATAGGCAGTAAATATTATGGTCTGAACGTATGGATTGATTTCCAGACACTTCGACATAAGCTCTTGACCGGTCAACTTTTCCATGCGTTGATCGGTCAACAAAATCTCAATATCTGGATTTTCATTAAATATCTCCAGCGCCTCTTGAGGATCAGAAGTAGCTGTCACTTCATATCCAAGAAGCTCCAACCTCATCTTCATCACTTCTAATATATTTTCATCGTCATCAACCAGGAGAATTCTGGCCTTTGTTTTGCTTATTGCTCTTTTGTTATGGTTTTCCTTTGTCATATATACAGCCTTATGTTAATTCCTAATTTATATAACTTAGAATTGTATCTGAAACCAAGATGACATGAAAGTCTTTGCTCCATTCAGCCTATACCAAAAACTGCTTGCCGGATATCTGTTTCTTCTTTTTATACTAGTTGTTCCCTGCATCTTTTCACTTTATTCCATTTACAAAATCGAAGACACCATTTCTACATATTTTAAAAGAAATCTCGAAATCTCTTCCTCTGTAGAATATGCCAAGAACTTGGTTCCATCCCTGGAAGCCGAGGCCAGGCGCCTTGTCATATTACACAAGAAAGATTCATTAAACCAAGTCAAACAGATTATAGCAAATTTGCAGATAAAGCTGTCTCCTGAGGTAGCCGGAGATTTAAGGCCTCTTAGGAAAGATCTTACCGAATTCAACAAGACCTTGCTAATGCTCAAGAAAATCGTTAATGGCTATGAAGATAGCGTGGAGATGAACAAACCCGATGGACAAGTCCCAAACTTGTCCGACGAGGCGAGAGAGCAGGAGGTTAAGGGGCTTGCTTACCATCTTATGGAACTTTTAAAAAAGGCCGAATTCATACAAAAGGCTAGCCTGAAAAGCAGGTCTCTGGAAACGTCTCGTGTCATCAGCCAAGTAAAAAACGGAACCATTATCCTGATGTTAATTGCATTTATTGTAGCACTCTTTGTTCCTTGGGCACTTTACATTTATATAAAAAGACCTATCAAATATTTGCAAAAAGGCACCGAAGCTATTGGAAGTGGTAATTTCGATCATCAAATCCCGGTCATCACCAAAGACGAGCTTGGGGATCTGGCCCGGTCCTTCAACAACATGGCCAAGAGCCTAAAAGAGTTGGACACCCTAAAATCTGATTTTATTGCTGTTGCAAGCCATGAACTCAAGACCCCACTAGCTGCCATGTTAGAGGCTACAAGACTCCTCAAGGAACCGGACATAGGAACGCTCAACCAAAGGCAAACAAAGCTTGTAGAGGTCCTTAATACAAGCATGGAAAGGTTCAAGGCCTTGATAGAAGAATTGCTGGACCTTTCAAAAATGCAGGCTGGTCTTCTGAATCTCAACAGGGATAAGATCCTGGTCCAGGAACTAATAGATACAGTGCATGAAAATGTTGCCACCCTACTTTCAGCAAAAGACCTGAAGCTTGATGTAGAAAATTCCGATAAAGATATTACTATTAATGTAGATCCCAAAAGGATGGAGCGAGTCCTATTAAATCTATTAGACAACGCTATAACCTTCAGTCCACAACACAGCATCATCAAAATAGACATAAGAAAAACAACAAACAGGAAACGGACTTATGTCCAAATAGTAGTGATAGATCAGGGACCAGGCCTTGAATCCCATGAACAATCTAGAGTATTTGAAAAATTTTATCAGGCAAAGACTGCACCTAGACAAAGCGGCAGTGGGCTTGGGCTTACCATTGCCAGACAAATAATATCGGCCCATGGAGGTAAAATTTGGATAGAAAGTCCACCATCAAAGGAATTGGCACTGTCAGAGGGAAAGGGTACAGCTGTTTTCATATTGTTGCCGCTTTAAGCAGTATGCTTTTAAGCGGCTGTTGCTGCTTAAATAAGCTCGAGACCCAGAAACCCGTTTCTATCTCTCCAATAAAAGAGGCCGAATTTTTCCTGGGAGAGAAAAGGACAGAAACTGCTATAAAAATCCTCAAAAACACCCTGAAATCCAACGGGCACCGATGTCAAGCTGCCTTCTATCTGCTGTTTCTGGATGGTGACAAAAAAGAATACAGGGGAATATTGGAGGAACAAAGTTGCAAGTCACGCTATTTCTATAACCAGAAGATATTGCAGGCCTATATTAAGGAAAAAGAGAGATATAAGAAATGCAGACAGGCCCTTAGGACTCTTAGAAGACAGAAGAAGAAATGTATTGCTGAAAAGGTAAGACTTCAAAAGGAAAAAGACCAGGTATCTTTTGAATTGAAAAAACTAGAGCAAATTAGGCGAGAAACAGAAAGACTTAGACTCAAAAAAATAGATTAGCTAGCCAACATGGCTTTCCCGTACTTACATAAAGATGGATTTAATCTGCAAAAGCTATGGCCTCTACTTTTGATAATCCTTCTGGGACTTTCATCTTTCTTTCTACTTTTCTATAACTTGGGTTGCAGGTCTCTGTGGGGCTCTGAAGGACGCTGGGCAGAGGTAGTCAGGCAAATGTTTCTAAACAGGGACTTCTTTCATCCCCAAATTAATGGCGAGCCCTATTTTGACAAGCCCCTTTTCACATATTGGGCTATTGCTGTATTCACCCCTCTTTTTGGGGAGCTAAATGAATTTGTTGCAAGACTGCCAAGCGCTCTGTCTGGTCTCTGCACTATTTTGGGAACCTTTTATTTAGGACAAAAGTTATGGAATAACACAGTTGCCTTTTATGCCTCTTTTATACTGCTTACATCTTTCGGATTTATATTTTGGTCCAGAACCGCTGCAGCCGATACAGAAAACCTGGCGTTTATTATTGCAGCAATCTGCTGGTACATAAGATTCCAAGACCAAAGCAGCTACCTCACCTATATAATATTCTACTTGATATGTGCTATAGGTTCTCAATTTAAGGGTCTGACTGCTGCAGCAGTACCTGCAGCAGTAGTTCTTTGCCATCTCATGGTATACAAAAACTGGAAACAGCATTTGAATATCAAAAATATCATCGCCTTTTTTACAGGTGCAACTGTATATATCTTGCCATTTGTTTATGCCAAGGTGACATCACAACACTATGGACAAGAAGGGCTTTCTCTTGCTTTTAGAGAAAATATAGTAAGATTTTTCAAGGCCTTTGACCATAAAGAACCATTTTACGTATATCTCTATTACGTCCCTCTCCTGATGCTACCATGGTTTTTTCTTCTAACAGGTTACATATCAGACAAAATAAACGGCTATAAACACATGACCAAACAAGAAAAATGGCTGGCTGCCAGCTTTGCAACTATCTTTTTGCTTTTCACGCTTTCAAGCTCTAGGAGAAGCTACTACATTTTACCCATATTACCATTTGGGGCGCTTGGAATTGCCACATTTCTTGCGAGCCCTTTTAATCATAGGATTTGGAGATTTTCGCTTACGCTCCAAGCCCTGTCCCTACTAATTGTCTCTGGTATAGGCACAGCAAACCTTTTTGTTTGGCCTGTGATCCAAAAAATAAACGGTTACACTCCCCCTCCAACCCTGCCAAGTTCTATTGCTATTTTCAGCATGATCGCCATTTTCCCACTTATGACTTTTTTTGGGGTTAAAGACCACACAGGGATCAGATCTTTACGCCCATTTCTTTTAATTGTGGCTTCCATTGCTCTTTGGGCTGGATTTTTTTGTAATTGGCAATGTCAACTTGAGAGAGACAGGCCTCTTAAAGCATTTGTACAGAAACTTCGTATGCTAACAGAAAATATCTCTGCAAGTTCTATAGCGTTATCAAAAAATATGGCATCTGTAGCCTTCTATCTCGACAAAAAAAAGCCCGTGGTAAGTCTTGAAAAAAAAGAGAATATAGAACCTTTTTTGCTAAAAAAGGATATTAAGGTCCTCATCACTCGTAAAAAGGATCTGAAAAGACTTCTCCCCTATCTTGCTGGCTGCCAGATGGAACTGCTTATTTCCTGCCCGTCTCCTAAGTGGGATAGGAGAACCAATAAAAGATTGGAGGCATGGAAGATAACCGGATCATGTGTACATAAAATTATATCAAAGTAATTTGATAGTTGAATTTTGAATCACCTTTGCTAAACTGCCAACATAGATTGCAATGCCTTCCACAAGATGCTGATAGTCGGCACAACACTTGCTGCCTTAAATTGGCAATATTAATTGGTTACTCTGCTTAATAAAAAAATGGAGGAAATAATGAAGGCAAAAAATCTTTCCTATCTATTTGTGATTACAATAAGTATCATGATACTTCTGAACGGCTGTGCAAAAAAGGCCACAACCACTGGGGCCCCTGGTGCAGGTAGTTCTATCCCGATGGAACAAGTCGAAGGCCAAAAAGCAGGGGCTGGAGAAGGCGGCACCATACAGGAAGGAGTAATAGGCAGCGAAGGTATAAGGGAACCAGGAAATCAGGGAGCAATAAGTGAGGGAAGGACCAGCGCTCCTTTCCTACCTATATATTTTGATTTCGACAGGTATACTATCAGGCCAGACATGAGAAGCCGTATGGAACACAATGCACAGGTTATGTTGGACCATCCAGATATTAAAGTAGAGATTCAAGGCAACTGTGATGAAAGAGGCACTAACGAATATAACTTGGCACTTGGAGAGAAAAGGGCTAAGGCAGCAAGAGACTATTTGGTCAATATGGGAATAGATCCGGGCAGAATCACCATTGTCAGCCTTGGAGAAGAAAAACCTCTTGATCCGGGTCACAACGAGGCTGCTTGGGCCAAAAACAGAAGGGACGATTTTATAATATTCAAATAAAGTTAGAATAAAAGGGACAAAAACTTAATGGGCCGCACAGCAGCCAGGTGTGTGGCCATTTTTTCGTGGAGGAAAAACAACATCATGATTAGGAAAACGGATTTATTTTTAAGATGTATCTTTATAGCCAGTGTATTTTTCCTTGTTTCTGTATCATCAGATGCCTTTGCCCAAAGTAAAACCATTGCAGTTATAGACATGCAAAAGGTGGTCAGAACCTGCAAAGCTGGAAAAAAGGCCATGAAGGAACTTAACAAAAAGTTTGAGTCTTTGAAAAAACAGCTTCAAGCCAAACAAAAGGAGCTACAGGCATTTAAAAGAGATCTTGAAAAAAAAGGGCCTCTTATGAGTGAAGAAGCCAGGGCACAAAAAGAACGGCAATACAAGAAGATGCTTAGAGAATTTAAAGACAAGAGTGATGATGCCCAATATGAAATGCGCCAGGCTGAGGCCAAAAAGATGGAACCGATTCTCAAAAAACTGGAAAAAGTGGTGAACAAGATTGGCAAAGAAAAACACTATCTCATAATCCTAGAAAAGAATATGCCAGGACTTTATTATGTGGCCCCTGGCGTTGATATCACCAAGGAAGTAATAAAAATCTTCGACAGTCAGAGCTAACCATTAATGGGGAAGACATGTTCAGCATAGACATCAATACTACCGAAGCACTTTCAAAGGATCAGTTAGAAACCCTTTATGCTATGTGGCAAAGATGTGCTGGTCGTATAATACTATCCACAACCCTAGCCAAAAGCGGCCATCCAGGAGGATCACTTTCGAGCCTTCACACATTGCTGTTGTTGTATAGCATTATGAAACATGATCCTGCAAATCCAGACTGGCCAGAAAGGGAAAAACTTATTGTAAGCATTGGCCATATATCTCCAGGTGTATATGCGGTGCTAAGTGAATTTGGCTACTTTTCAGAAGAGGACTTCATTACCGAGTTCAGGCGTGCAGGTTCAGCCTTTGGAGGCCATATAGAACAGTCAGTGCCAGGAGTTGAATGGAACACTGGCAATCTCGGTCAAGGCCTTTCAGCAGCTGACGGGTTTGCCCTCTCTGCCAAACTCAAGGGAAAGACAGATAGCAAAACCTACTGTCTAATGGGAGATGGTGAACAACAAAAGGGGCAGGTATCTGAAGCAAGACGTTTTGCAATAAAATATGGCCTTAAAAATTTGATATGCATCGTAGACAGAAATCATCTACAAATAGGTGGAAATACAGAACAGGTTATGCCTGTTCGGGTAAGAGACGAGTACAAGGCGGCTGGCTGGAATGTAGTTTATGTAGCAGACGGAAACGATTTCCAACAACTTTACAAAGGGCTAAGGAGGGCTTATCTACATAAAGATCTCGATCCAGAAAGACCGGTTGCCATAGTAAACAGGACGGTCATGGGATATGGAGTCTCTTTTATGGAGAACAAAGAAAAGTATCATGGCTCTCCTCTCCCTGAAGACCAGGCCCAAAGGGCCCTTGAGGAGATTGGTCTTTCATCTGATCTCCTAGATCAATGGAAAAAAAAGAGGCAGAACCGCGCAGTAGTTACGGTTTCTCACGCCTTGAGACAGATGCCTGACAACATCATTCTTCCTGGTGAACCAATCTTATATGATGCAGGCACTGTAATAGATTGCCGTTCCGCTTACGGAAATGCACTCGAATCTCTGGCAAAGGCAAATAACAAATCAAACCCGTTTCCAAAGATCCTTGGCTTCAGCTGCGACCTGGAAGGTTCGGTAAAAATGAAGGGCTTCCATTCTGTATCACCTGAAGCCTTCTTTGAGACTGGAATACAAGAACATCATGCTGCAGTATGTTCAGCCGTAACGACAAGGGATGGATTTGTAAGTTTTTTTAGTACCTTTGGTGTGTTTGCTGTATGTGAGACATATAATCAACATCGACTTAGCGATCAAAACGGCACCAACCTGAAGGTGGTTTCCACCCACAATGGACTTGATGTGGGAGAAGATGGTCCAACCCATCAATGTATAGATTATATAGGCTTGATGGAAAACCTCTTTGGTTTCTCCATTTTTATGCCTGCTGATCCAAACCAGACAGATCGTATAGTTAGATATGTAGCTGTTAATAAAGGAAACTGTTTTGTTGGCATGGGCAGGTCTAAGTTACCTGTCGTACTAGACCTTGATGGAAAGCCTTTTTTCCACAAAGACTATCAATTTCTACCGGGAAAGGCTGACTGGCTCAGAAGAGGCAGAGCTGGAAACTGTAGCATACTCTCATATGGTGCAACCATTCCGTATGTTATGAAGGCCTGGGAGAAACTTCTGGACATGGGCATCGAGGTCTCGGTGCTGAATATGGCATCCATAAAACCCGTGGATGAAAAGGCTATAATAGAGGCAGCGAAGCAAGGGCCAATCCTAACGGTAGAAGACCATGTGGTCACTACAGGCCTTGGATCCATCACTGCCAGGATATTGATCAAACATGGAATAAATCAACGTCTTAGGTGTCTAGGAGTTAAAGACTACGGTAGCTCTGGTAAGCCGGCTGACCTTTATAAAATACATGGCATAGACCATGAGGCCATAATAAAGGCGGTTAAAGAATTTTAAACCAGCAATTGTTACAAAGGTTGTTCTCGGCAATCTTTGTTTTACCCCTGTAAATTGCCTAGCAACATACTAACCGTTT
>Ga0256914_1003052_pt1 | contig 13480 bp, 14 predicted proteins | sample HulkmetaG_FD_191571 | JGI IMG/M metagenome (GOLD analysis project Ga0256914, IMG submission 191571) | Hydrothermal chimney microbial communities from Main Endeavour vent field at the Juan de Fuca Ridge, Pacific Ocean - Hulk | ecosystem: Environmental > Aquatic > Marine > Hydrothermal vents ... | reverse complement strand
TAAAACCAACGGTATCGGTTAATAAAAACGGAATATTTTTAATTACCACTTTACGAACAGTAGTATCCAGGGTTGCAAAAAGCTTATTTTCAGCAAAAACTTTACTCTTACTGATAACATTCATCAAAGTAGATTTCCCCACATTGGTATAACCCACCAATGCAACACGTACCATTTTTCCGCGATTTTTTCTCTGTACTGCCATTTGTTTATCAATGCCCGCCAAACGTTTACGAAGTAAGGAAATTTTATCACGGACAATACGTCTATCTGTTTCAATCTCTGTTTCACCGGGACCTCTTAAACCAATACCCCCTTTTTGACGACTCAAGTGAGTCCACATACGGGTTAATCGAGGTAATAAATATTGATATTGTGCCAATTCTACTTGAGTTACGGCATAGCTGGTTTTGGCTCGTTGTGCAAAAATATCCAATATAAGATTTGTTCTATCTAGAATTTTACAATCTAAAACACGTTCAATATTACGCATTTGAGCCGGTGATAACTCATCATCAAAAATAGCTGTACCAATATTATGAGCTTCAATATACTCTTTTACTTGATCTAATTTTCCGGCACCAATATAGGTTTTAGGATTAGGATATTCCAGTTTTTGAGTAAATCGCTTTACCGCCTTTCCACCGGCTGTCAGCGTTAAGAACTCTAATTCATCTAAATATTCTTGCACCTTTTCTTCGCTTTGATGTTGGGTAATAACACCTATTAAAACGGCTTTTTCTATTTCTTTTATCGTATAATCAATCATAGAGCAAAGGTAGAAAGTAAATAATGAAAACCGAATGTAAGCCACTTAATTATTTTACTTACAAAAAATAGTACCTTAGCAGTCCGAAAAATTCAAAAAATAATGTTTTCATATTTTAACGATAAAGAACCTAAAGACACTGTTTTTACTGTTGCTTTTTATAATTTGGATAATCTTTTTGATATTTATGATGATCCCGATACTTTGGATGATGACTTTACACCACAAGGTAAAAAACATTGGAACTTAAGACGTTACAAGAATAAAATACAAAAAATCGGCGAAGTATTGATACAAGTGGGAACAGAGCACTCCACTACTGCTCCTGTTTTGGCAGGTTTGGCAGAAGTTGAAAATAGAGAAGTTGTTCTTGATTTAATCAATTCAAAAAATTTAAGTCCCTATCATTATGGTTTTGCTCATTTTGATTCACCCGATGAACGAGGAATAGATGTGGCTTTTCTTTATCAAAAGAAGTATTTTGAATTTTTAGATGCTAAAAAATATCCTTTGATGCTTTTTGATGAACAAGGTGTCCGTGATTATACACGCGACATGCTTTTGGTCAAAGGTCGTTTAAATGGCGAATTGCTTTATATCATTGTAAATCATTGGCCTTCCAGGAGATCAGGACTTAACGAATCGCAAAAAAAACGTATTACCGCTGCTAAAAGAGTTCATGAAATTATTGATGATATAAGGAAGGAAACGGTTGATGCAAAAATTATTATTATGGGTGATTTTAATGATGGTCCTCACAGCCCAAGTATTCAAAACCATTTGGTGACTGATGATTTTTACAACCCGATGGCTCATTTAAAAGATACCGGTAACGGTACTTCAACTTATAACGATGAGTGGTTTTTGTTTGATCAAATTATCTTTTCAAAAAACTTCTTTGAGAAAAAACCCAATGAACATCTTTTTAAATATGCTGATGTTTTTGATTCCAAATTTGTGAGAACTTGGAAAGGAAAGCGAAAAAACAAACCCTTTCGCACATACATTGGTGATTGGCATCAAGGTGGTTACAGTGATCATTTTCCTGTATTTGCTTATTTAGAAAAGCAATAATTATTGACTATTATTTGATTCCTTTTCTATATTCTCCGAGGCAACTTTGATGAAATCAGGAAATAGTGTTATTGCCAATGTTTTTACGGGTTCATATAAAACCGACTGCTCTTTTTCTGTGTCATCAACAAAAGGAATTGCATTGTTCAGTTTATCAAAAACCATTAAAATAATACTCAAAATCATAGCTAATTTTAGGGCCCCAAAAACACCGCCTAAAGCTTTATTTATCCATCCTAAGTAGGCAAAATCGGCTAATTTGGTAAAAAGTTTTCCCAATAATGAAATCGCCAAAACAATTACGGCAAAGGTCACGGCAAAAGCAACTATTGTAATATAACGTTCTTCCCAACTCACTTTTTCTTTTAAGAAATCACCTACAAAATAAGAGAAATGAATGGCACCATATACCCCGGCCACTAATGAAACAAGAGAAGCCACTTCCACAAACAAACCTTTCATCAATCCACGAATAAAACCAAAAACCAAAATGGCAGCAATAATAATATCAAAAACACCCATTAGACTATTTATTAATTTTTTATAGGATAAAAATACTACTTTTGTTGCAAATACTACTAAAAATGTCAAGAGACCCTAAAATGCAAGAACAATGGGAGGCTGTTGTGCAAGAATTATCCAATAGATTTGCTGATGGAGACATCTTAAATTTAGATGCAATTATCTATCTAATTGGTGTACAAGAATTAGGAAAAGGTGCTATAAATTTTTCAAAAGACGATAAAGTTAACCTGATGCATATTGCTATTTGTCGTTTACTGGAGCCTTATGGTTATTATGAATTTGAATTTACTGATTCTGATGGTTGGCCTCATTATAAATTGGTAAAAGAATTACCTCATTTAAAACCCGGAGAACAAACAGTATTGATGAAAGAAGCAATTATCGGTTATTTTGATTATCAAAATTTGATTTAGATTATTTCAAATAATTTACCGGGTAAAGGTCTTACCAAACCTTGTAGTTCTAAATTTACCAAAATACCCGAAAGTTTGTAAATTGGAATTTTACTTGCCAATGAAAGGGTATCTAATAGTGTTTTTCCGTTTTTGGATAAATAATCGAAAATGATTTTTTCGTCGCCTTCTAAATTGATAAAAAGTTGTGGTTGAATTACTTTTTTTGGTTGTTTAGCTTGATCCCAATTGAGTAAATACACTAAATCTTCAGCAGAATTTAATAATGCTGCCTTATTAGTTCTAATCAAATTATTACAACCTTGACTATATGTATCGGTAATTCTACCGGGAACTGCAAAAACTTCTCTGTTGTATGAATTAGCGATAGAAGCTGTTACCAAAGAGCCCCCTTTAGCCGCAGATTCAATGATAATTGTTGCTTCTGACATACCGGCTACAATACGATTTCTTTGTAAAAAATGTTCTCGTAAAGGTTCTTCTTCATGCCAATGTTCTGTATAGAAACCTCCGTTTTCTAATACTTGGTTCATATATTTTTTGTGTGATTTCGGATAAATTTTATCAATTCCATTAGCTAAAACAGCAATAGTTTGTAAGTTGTTTTTTATGGCGGCTTTATGTGCTGTTATATCCACGCCATAGGCATAGCCACTGACAATTATTGGGTTATATTCAGCAATATCAGCTACTAATTTATTGATAAAGTCACGACCATAAATTGTCATTTTTCTAGTTCCTACAATACTGATAATCGGTTGTTTTTTTATTTGGATATTTCCATCTTTAAAAAGTAATAAAGGCCCGTCAATACAATGCTTTAGTTTATCGGGATAATCTGCATCCAAAAAGCTTGTATAGGCAATACTGTATTTTTGGATATATGCTAATTCTTTTTCGGCATTTTTTAAATTTTCGGTATCTGTTAAAAATTGAGTACTGTATACTCCAATACCGTCAATCCGTTGTAGCATACTCTTTCTTTCTAAAAATACCGCTTCGGCACTTCCGGTATGCGCTATTAGCTTTTTGGCATTAATAGCACCTATTCCTTTTGCTTTTTGTAAAGCCAACAGATAGAATAATTCTTTTTCTTTCATTTTTATTCACAGGGCTGTAGCCCAAAAAGTTTAATTTCCCTAACCTTCCCGGTCAGTAAATAACTGATTATTTTCACATATCCTTTTAAACCAATTGTTTAGCTAATAAATATTCTGCTATTTGTATAGCATTGGTTGCAGCACCTTTACGCAAATTATCAGAAACAATCCACATATTTAAGGTATTGGCTTGCGAAAAATCTCTTCTAATTCTACCGACAAAAACCTCATCTTTTCCTTGAGCTGTCAAAGGCATCGGGTAACTGTTATTTTGTGGATCATCAATTACTTTTACTCCATCTGTGGTATCTAACAATCGTTTTATTTCGGCTAAATCAAAATCTTTAAAAAATTCAATGTTAACACTTTCACTATGACCTCCTACCACAGGAATTCGTACTGCAGTTGCTGTAACAGCAATGGTATCGTCAGCCAAGATTTTATTGGTCTCATTAACCAATTTCAATTCTTCTTTGGTATAACCATTATCTTCAAAACTATCACAATGTGGCAGAGCATTACGATGAATCGGATGTGGATAAGCACGTTCTCCTTCTACTCCATTATATTCATTTTCAAGTTGTTGGACAGCTTTTACACCGGTTCCGGTAATAGATTGATAAGTAGAAACTACCACTCGTTTAATTCTATATTTTTTATGAAGTGGCGCCAATGCCATCACTAATTGAATGGTAGAACAGTTAGGGTTAGCAATTATCTTGTCTGTAACTGTCAATTGTTGTGCATTGATTTCGGGAACCACCAATTTTTTAGTAGCATCCATACGCCAAGCTGATGAATTATCTATAACTGTAGTTCCTACACGGGCAAACTGAGGAGCCCATTCTAATGAGGTTCCACCACCTGCAGAAAAAACAGCTATATCGGGTTTAGCTTCTACTGCTTTTTTTAAACTCACAACAGTATGGTTTTTTCCTTTAAAAGAAATTACCTTTCCTACAGACCTTTCAGAAGCAACCAAAAGTAATTCTGTAAATGGAAAATTACGTTCGGCTAATACCTCTAACATTACATTTCCTACCATTCCGGTAGCTCCTACTATGGCTATTTTCATAAATACAATTGTTGTTAGTCTGCAAAGGTTATAAAAATTATTAAAAATACAGAGTGTTAAAACAAAAAAGCCTCTACAATTGCTGTAAAGGCTTTTTATTTGCTCCTCCTCTTGGGCTCGAACCAAGGACCCTCTGATTAACAGTCAGATGCTCTAACCAACTGAGCTAAGGAGGAATGTTCTGTTTTTCGGACTGCAAATATAGGTGTTTTTCTTTTTTTAGCAAGTTTTTTGAAAATATTTTTATCCTAATCTGTAAAAAATATTATTCAAAAATAGGGTGTTACATATTTAATAAACAATCGTATAAATGTATCCTTTTATGTACCTTTGAATCAAAATATATATAGTATGAAGTTATTGATGATTTATTGTGATACTTTTTCTTATCAAGCACAGATTAAAACCCTTGAAGAATTCCCTGACCACAATGGTTTGGTCACCTTAAATAATGTTTTAGTCGGTTTTATTCAAATGGAAGAAAAAGATGAAGAAATAAGCGGGAAAATTGAAACTAAACTCGTAAAAAATCTAAAATGGGGTGCTAAAAAAAATAGCACAACACACATTGTTTTACACTCATTCGCCCATCTGTCAAAAAGTAAAGCATCACCTCAAAACACCAAAAAATTATTTGATGCTGTTGAATTACGTCTCAAAAACGCCGATTATACTGCTGAACAAACACCTTTCGGTTATTTTTTAGATATCAATGTTCAAGCACCCGGTCGTTCTGCCGCCAGAATTTTCTTGGATTTTTAAAAATACCATCAAAAAAAACATATTCTCAATCCTAAATTATTAATTAACTAGTACCTTTGCAAAATTAAATTTTGTAATACTAATAACCATGGCACAAGACTTATATCAAGCACCTGATTATTATCAATTAGATGAACTTCTAACAGATGAATATAAACTAATACGCGATGCAGCTCGCGAATGGGTTAAAAGAGAAATTTCTCCAATGATTGAAGAAGCTGCACAAAAAGCAGAATTTCCTACACAAATAATTAACGGTCTGGCAGAAATAGGAGCTTTTGGCCCTTTTATTCCTGAAGAATACGGAGGCGCCGGACTTGATTATATGAGTTACGGATTAATAATGCAAGAAATTGAACGCGGTGATTCCGGTGTTCGTTCTACTGCTTCTGTACAAACTTCTTTGGTAATGTATCCTATTTATACTTTTGGAACAGAAGAACAAAAACAGAAATACCTACCCAAACTAGCTTCCGGAGAACTTATGGGAGCTTTTGGTTTAACAGAGCCCAACCACGGTTCTAATCCCGGTGGAATGGAAAGCCGATTAAAAGATATGGGTGACCACTATATACTCAACGGAGCCAAAATGTGGATATCAAATGCACCTTTTGCAGATATTGCTGTTGTTTGGGCAAAAGATGAAACTGACAATCGTATTAAAGGTGTTATTGTAGAACGTGGTATGGAAGGTTTTTCAACCCCAACTACTCACAATAAATGGTCTTTAAGAGCTTCTGCAACCGGTGAACTAATCTTTGATAATGTAAAAGTTCCCAAGGAAAACCTATTACCCGGCAAGACAGGATTAGGAGCACCGTTAATGTGTTTAGACTCTGCTCGTTACGGTATTGCTTGGGGTGCTTTAGGTGCTGCAATGGATTGTTATGATACCGCCTTACGTTATGCAAAAGAACGTACACAATTTGGTAAGCCTATAGCTTCTTTTCAATTACAACAGAAAAAATTAGCCGAAATGATTACCGAAATCACCAAAGCACAATTATTGACTTGGCGCTTAGGAAGTCTTCGTAATGAAGGTAAAGCCACTTCTGCTCAAATATCGATGGCAAAACGCAATAATGTAGATATGGCGTTAAAGATTGCACGTGAAGCAAGACAAGTCTTGGGTGCTATGGGTATTACCGGTGACTATTCAATTATGCGTCATATGATGAATTTAGAAAGTGTTGTTACCTATGAAGGAACACACGATATTCACCTTTTAATAACAGGTATGGATATTACCGGTATTCCGGCATTTGTATAAAAATTTCTTTTTTAAAACTATATAAACCTTCTTATTTGAAATTAAATAGGAAGGTTTTGTATTATAACATCTTTCCTGTTTTTTTAATTATAATCTATTAATAACCAATGATTTACATTTTTGGCACGCTCCTTGTTTATGGTTTAGTATAACAACTAAACACAAACAAGTATGAAAACATTATCTCAACAATACGAATCAGCTAAGAAAAAAGCTTATACTTTTATGCAAAACGGACAAATAAGTGCTTATTTGAAAGCCCTAGCCGAAATGAATAACTATAAAAGTTTGATGACAGCTGTTATAGCTAATTAACAACTCCCAAAATAAACCTTTTTAATCTATCATTTCAAAACCGGTATATTTTACCAAAACATTCGGGACTTTAATTCCTGTTTCTGTTTGGTAATTTTCTAATACCGCTGCTAAAATTCTTGGTAAGGCTAACGAACTTCCATTGAGTGTGTGTGCTAACCGGCTTTTACCATTCTCATCTTTAAAGCGTAATTTCAATCTATTTGCCTGAAAAGATTCAAAATTTGAAACCGAACTCACTTCCAACCATCGCTTTTGTGCAGTTGAATAAACTTCAAAATCATAAGTAAGAGCAGAGGTGAATCCTAAATCTCCACCACATAAGCGTAAAATTCTAAATGGTAATTGTAATTCTCTTAAAATTTCTCTTACGTGATTGACCATTTCATCTAAAGCTTGGTAAGATTTGTCGGGATGTTCTAAACGAACAATCTCAACTTTATCAAATTGGTGTAAACGATTCAATCCGCGAACATGAGCTCCATATGAACCAGCTTCTCTTCTAAAACAAGGGGTATATGCCGTATTTTTAATTGGAAAATCACGCTCTTTGAGTAATACATCGCGATAAAAATTGGTTACCGGCACCTCGGCTGTTGGTATCAAATACAAATCATCTTTGGCATCGTGATACATCTGCCCTTCTTTATCCGGTAATTGACCGGTTGCAATACCTGATGCCTCGTTGACTAAATATGGTGGTTGTACTTCTTGATAACCTGCCTCTGAATTTTTATCTAAAAAATAAGCTATTAAAGCTCGTTGTAATTTAGCTCCTTTACCTTTGTAAACAGGAAAGCCTGCACCCGTGATTTTTGTACCCAACTCAAAATCTATTATATCGTATTTTTTAGCTAATTCCCAATGGGGTTGTGCATCATCGTGCAAAACAGGTATGGTTCCCTCTTTAAAAATTTCTTGATTATCTTCGTCTGTAGAACCGGCAGGAACCAAATCATGAGGTATATTAGGAATGAGATACAGCACGTTTTGTAAAGAGTCTTTGACGACACTTACCATATCAGAATATTCTTTTACATTCTCTTTTAAAATACTCGTCTTTTCTTTTAACTGATTTGCCTCAGCCACTTGTCCTGATTTAAAAAGTTGTCCTATTTGTTTGGACAAATTATTCATTTCAGCCTGTGTATTCTCTAATTTTGTCTGTAGCTCTTTACGTTCTTTATCTAATTGTAAAACCCGGTCTACAAGATCCACTGCATTTTTAAGATTGCGTTTTTCTAATCCCTTTAAAACTTGCTCTTTATTGTTTTGAATAAAAGAAACTGTTAACATACCTGTCTATTCTTTATGTTTTTAAAAAGCCAAAAGTACAAATTATACTCATACCAATTGATGTATTAAACTATTCTAATAAATCAATGTGTAAAAGTAGCCGATTCATACACAAAATGACAGTATCTATCTAGCCTTTAGTGACTTATCGTCATATTATTATAAAAAATAAGGAGCATTTACTGACAAATTTTCATTTTTTTGATTTGGTATAAGATTTGAAAATGGCTGTTTGAAAATAATAATGAATGTTTAACCTAAAAAATTTATAAAAAATGACACTAGTAAAACACAACAACGGATTAGTACCAAGTTTATGGGAAGATTTATTTGAAAGCGATTTTTTCAAAAAACCAACAGTGGCACAAGCGGGTTTATCAGTTCCTGCAGTAAACATTAAAGAAACTCCTGAAGAGTATATTATTGAAATGGCTGCTGCCGGTATGAAAAAAAATGATTTCAATATTAACTTAGACCGAAATATCATCACAATTTCTTCTGAAAAAAGTGTTGAAAACGTAGAAGAAAACAAAGATGAAAATTACACTCGCAAAGAATTTAGTTATGAATCTTTTGAAAGAAGTTTTGTATTACCCGAAGCCGCCAATCGTGAAGACATTAAAGCTAAATATAAAGATGGTGTTTTAGAGGTAATTATCCCTAAAAAAGAAGAAGCTAAATTATTGCCTAAATCTATTAAAATATCATAATTTTTAGCCAATATTTTTCTAGAGGTTGCCTTACGGCGACCTCTTTTGGGTTTTAAATATATCGTATAATTTTAAAATGTTTAGCCATGAAAAAAATACGTTTTTTATTAATCCTCCTCTTGGGATTAACATCTTGCCAAGCCCAAAACAAACAAAAAGATACTCAAGAAGTAACACCAAAAGGCAAGTGGCAAGTACACAGAGAATATGATGAAAATGGAAATTTAGTAAAATACGATTCGGTATATGTATGGTCCTCAAGTAACTTTAAACATTTCCCTAAAGACCAAAATTTAGACAGTCTATTGCAATCGTATAAAACATTTATAAGTAAATCTGATTATCATAATTTTCAACCGGATTTCTCTTTATTTGAAAATACCGATTCTCTGTTTAATAAAAACTTTTTTGACGATACCTTTTTCTTAGATAATTGGAATGAAATTAATGGAAGACAAATGCAAAAAATGATGCGAAGAATGGATTCATTACGAACCCTTTTTTTAGAAAATTCATTTCCGGAATTAATTATACAAGAAGAGAAAAAATAAAAAATTTAAAGTCTTATCAACTTATCAATAATTTTAAACCTCCCTGTTTTGGGAGATTTTTTTTTACGGTTTTAAATTCTACATTAACAATGTATTAAATTATAATTATCAAAAACTTTTTATACAAAAAATCGTACCTTTGTGGATTCAAAATATAAAACAACGATAATTATGAAAAAACTTTACTTTTTATTGGTTACTCTTTTGGTAACTACTTTTTCTTTTGGGCAAGTTTTTATTACAGAACTTGCAGACCCAAATAATGATCCTGCTGCACGATATATTGAATTATATAATGCAGGATCATCATCGGTTGACTTATCTACTTGGAGAATTGACAAGTATACCAATGGCAGTAGTACTGTATCACAAACCCTAACCCTTACGGGTACTATTGATGCCGGTGATTTCTATATTATTGCCACAGGTGCTGAGGATACTGTTTTCTTTGATTATTGGGGGTTTAATCCTAATCAATGGGATGGTGCTGACAATGATGTTGCTGGTAGCAACGGGGATGATAACTTAGAATTATATGATGGTGGTGGAACACTTATTGACCAATTTGGTGTGCCGGGAGAGGATGGATCAGGTACTAATCATGAGTTTGAAGATGGTAGAGCCGAAAGAGCCGCAACAGTTACAACAGGAAATCCTGTTTGGGATGTTGCCGAATGGAATATAGATAATGATAGTGGTGGTGGTGATGGAACACAAAACGCTCCCTCTGATTTTGATCCGGGACAGTGGATTGGGACTGCTTCATCTCCTACTATTATTATAGATTCTCCCTCTGATGGAACAGAATACAATCCTGAAGTAAGTAGTGTTGATATTACAATATCTATATTAAATTTTACAGTGGCTAATGGAACAGGTGATGGTTACATTATGTGGGATCTTAATGGAGGAACACCAACTAACAAATATGATACAACCCCTATAAATTTATCGGGTCTTACACCTGGTACTTATAACTTTTTTATTGAATTAGTTGATAATTCCGGTGCCAGTTTGTCTCCTGTGGTTGAAACTGAAGTTAATTTTACTATTCAAAATTATACCGATGTTGCTAATTTAGCTGATTTACGTGCCGGAACAATAGGACAATATTATCGAGTAACCGGAGAAATTTTTGGTACCTATGCACAAAATTATAGAAATCAAAAATGGGCTCAAGATGCTACTGCCGGTATATTAATTGATGATGTAGCCGGTGTTATTAGTACTGTTTATAACGAAGGAGACGGTGTCACTAATTTAAGAGGTAAATTGGGAGAATATAACGGCACTATGCAGTTGGTTCCTTCTGCTGATCCGGGGGCGCCTACATCAACAGGAACAATTATTACTCCTGAAATGGTAAGTATTGCCGATTTAGCAGCTAACGGAGAGGATTATGAATCTGAATTAGTTCAAATTAGTGAGCCTGTAAGCTTTGCTGATGGTGATGGTACTGCAGTATTTGCTACCGGAACTATCTATGTTGTTAATGGAGCCAGTGAGGCTTATAATATGAGAACATCTTTCTACGATGCTGATTATATTGGAGCTGTAATTCCTGACAGTCCTGTAAATCTTGCCGGTATCATTACAGAAAGATCAGGTAATGCCTACTTTATAACTCCCCGAGCCATGGGTAATGATATGAATTTAGGTGTTAATCAACAACCTATTGAAGGTTTTGGTTTATATCCAAACCCTGTAAATAACGGTGTTTTAAGCATCATTACTCAAGATAATTTAGAGAAAAACATTCAAATATTTAATGTGTTAGGTAAACAAGTTTTTGCTCAAACAACCAGTGGTTCAACAATCAATGTTTCTTCTTTAAATAGTGGTATTTATATCATCCGAGTGGAAGAAGCCGGACGTTTGGCTACTCGTAAATTAGTAATTGAATAACAAATTTTACTGTCAATAAAGACCGTTTTAATTAAAAATAAAAAACACTCTTGAGCAATCAAGGGTGTTTTTTTGTATTTTTACAAAAAAATTAAAAAGATGCTAGACAAAATTAACCTCCAAAAAATACTATTTTTGGATATTGAAACAGTCCCCGAAACAGAAAAATTTGAAGAATTATCCGATTTAAAACAAGAACTTTTTTCTAAAAAAACCGAGTACCAACGCAAAACAGATGAAATTAGCCCAAAGGATTTTTACCAACGTGCCGGTATTTGGGCTGAGTTTGGTAAAATAATCTGTATTTCTGTAGGATTCTTTACTCAAGAGGGGGGAAAACAAAAATTCAGACTTACCTCCTTTTACGGAGATGAAAAAAAACTCTTAGAGGATTTTAAAAAACTAATAAACAAACACTTTAATAAACCGGAACACTTATTATGTGCTCACAACGGAAAAGAATTTGATTTCCCTTTTATTGCCAGACGAATGATTATCAATAGGATAGACTTACCTGATAAATTAGATTTATTCGGCAAAAAACCTTGGGAAGTTGCTCATTTAGATACTTTAGACTTATGGAAATTTGGAGATTACAAACATTATACATCGCTTCAACTTCTAACAAATATTCTTGATATTCCATCACCAAAGGATGATATAGACGGTAGTCAAGTAGCCGAGGTATATTACAAAGAAAAAGACTTACAACGTATTGTGAAGTATTGTGAAAAAGACACCATAGCCGTTGCACAATTACTTTTGCGATATAAAAACTTACCGATTCTTTTAGATGAAGATATTTATATTATTACCAAAGAATAGTTTTTTATTTTCTAAGCATACCAATATGAGGTAAGCCATCCTCCAAATAAGCTTCTCCAATCTGTTTAAAGCCATGACTTTCATAAAAATTCTTTAAATAGGTTTGAGCACTGATTCGGATACTTTTTTGTTTACTATTTTGCTCTATAAACAGAATTGCTTGTTGCATTAATTTATGACCGAGCCCCATGCTACGATAAGAGGGTTTGACTACTACTCTACCTATGGAAATTTCTTGAAAATAATCACCGGCTTTAAAAATTCTCAGATAGGCAGCAACTTGATTATCAATTTTTCCTAATAAATGATGTGCTAATTGATCCTTATTATCTAAATCTTGATAAGGACAATCTTGCTCAACCACAAAAACCTCTGCACGTAAACGTAATAAACCATACAACTCTTCTTTGGTTAATTCTTTATAATTTTTTAAAACCCATTCCATTTATAACATCAAATATATTGAACCAAAGGTATTATTATTTATCAAATGTGAACTAGGTTACACTGTAAAAAAACGGTTATTATACCTTCGCAAAATTAAATGTTACAAGTATGAGTAAAAAAATTATAATAATTACAAGTATTCTTTTTTCAATTTTAACCTATGCACAAAATGAAAAAGGTATTGTATATGGTATTAGCGGTGGGTTACAATACAACTCTGCTATTTTACCGGATGTTGAACTAAATGAAAGCATCGAATCTGTTTTAGCGGGTGATGATGTTATCAAAGGAACACCACAGCTGGCCGATTTTAAACTCAATTTTAAAATTGGTGGATTTGCAAAATATGAGGATGGTTTTGGTTTCACTAAACTAGAAGTTAACTATACACCCACAAATATTTATAAAGAATTCAAAATTAATACAGGAACTGAACTTTTCCC
>Ga0256914_1003051_pt1 | contig 13488 bp, 12 predicted proteins | sample HulkmetaG_FD_191571 | JGI IMG/M metagenome (GOLD analysis project Ga0256914, IMG submission 191571) | Hydrothermal chimney microbial communities from Main Endeavour vent field at the Juan de Fuca Ridge, Pacific Ocean - Hulk | ecosystem: Environmental > Aquatic > Marine > Hydrothermal vents ... | reverse complement strand
ATGGGAGAAGAAATAATACTACAAACAAGGAACATCACTAAAAGGTTTCCGGGTGTTCTTGCAAATGACCATATAAACTTTGATCTTAGAAAAGGGGAGATTCATACACTGTTAGGCGAAAATGGTGCTGGAAAATCGACACTAATGAATATTTTGGATGGAATCTACCATCCAAATGAAGGAGAGATATATATAAATGGAAAACTTGCTAATATAAGATCCCCTTTTGATTCAATGAAATATGGAATTGGAATGATCCATCAACATTTTATGCTTGTTGATACATTAACGGTTTTAGAAAATGTAATTTTAGGATTAAAAGATCAAAAATTTTTTATTAACAAACAGGAAATTGCTTCTAAAATTCTTGAAATTTCAGATAAATATAAGTTTGATTTAAAGCCTTTTTCTAAAATTTGGCAACTTTCGGTAGGAGAACAACAGAGAGTTGAAATAGTCAAAATGCTTTTCAGAGGAGCAAATATTCTTATTCTTGATGAGCCAACAGCGGTGCTTACTCCACAGGAATCAGAAGCATTATTTGAGATATTAAAGCAGATGAAAAAAGAAGGAAAATCAATAATTTTTATTAGCCATAAACTAAATGAAGTTATGGAAATTTCTGACAGAATAACAGTTTTGAGAAAAGGTAAGGTAGTTGGAACTGTAAGAAAAGACGAAACTTCTCCCACCGAACTTGCAAAAATGATGGTAGGAAGGGAGGTTTTGTTTAGGCTAGAAAGAAAGCCTTACAAAAAAGGGAAAGAAATATTGCGAGTTGAGAATTTAGAAACATTCAATGATAGAGGGATTAAGATTTTAAATAAAGTGAGTTTTTCTATTCATTCAGGGGAGATATTTGGAATAGCAGGAGTTGCGGGAAATGGGCAAAAGGAACTTGCGCAAGTTATAACTGGATTGCGTCCAGCAACTGGTGGTAAGGTATATTTATCGGGAAACGATATTACGAATAAGCATCCATTACATATTGCAAATATGGGAACTAACTATATACCTCCTGATAGATTAAAAGTTGGGCTTGTTCCTAACCTTTCTTCTATTGAAAATGCGATTCTTCGTCGATATAGGAAACCTCCCATAGGTTCTCATGGGCTAATTAATTACAAAAACGCAAAAAAATATGCTGAAGATTTAATAGAAAGATTTAATATCATGGTCCCGAGAATTGATGCCCCGGTAAAACTTTTATCTGGTGGAAATATGCAAAAATTGCTTCTTGCCAGGGAAATTTCTGAAGATCCTGTTTTACTTATTGCTGTTCATCCAACGAGGGGTTTAGATGTCGGTGCGACGGAGTTCATAAGAAAAAAATTACTCGAAGTTCGAGATCAAGGTATGGCGGTGCTTCTCATTTCTGAAGATCTTGATGAAATTTTAATGATATCTGATAGGATAGGAGTAATGTTTGAGGGAAGAATAACAGGAATTGTTGATGCTCAGAATGCTGATGTCCGTAAAATTGGGCTACTTATGGCTGGTTCTACAGAAGAAGCAAATGTTATGTGAGGTGAAACATGATTAGATTTGAAAAACGTGAAAGTACTCCTGCAAGTTTAAAAATTATTATTCCGATTGTTTCCGTAGCTATTGGCATATTAATTGGTGCCATAGCGATAATGTTTAAGGGTATTAATCCTCTTCGTGTTTATAACGCTCTTATAATGGGTGCTTTTAGTAGTAGATATACGTTTTCAGAAACTTTAGTTGCAGCAACTCCGCTTATTCTTATATCTGCTGGTCTAATTGTTGTATTTAAAATGAATTTCTGGAATATTGGAGCCTATGGACAATATATTATGGGTGCAATCTTTAGTTCATATTTTGCTATTTTCTGGTCTCCTAATATTCCAAAACCAATAATGCTTACTGTAATGGTTATTGCTGGCATGATTGGTGGTGCATTGTGGGCGTTAATTCCTGCTTTTTTTAAGGCATTTTGGGAAGTAAATGAGGTTATATCTACATTACTGATGAACTATATTGCTTTATTTATATTAAAATACTTTATGTATGGAACCTGGAGAGATCCTTTAAGTCATGGTTTTCCTCTTTCAAAGCCTTTTCCTGACAATGCACAACTTCCGCGCATTATGTACCATACAAGGGTAAACCTTGGACTTGTGTTTGGGATCATTGCCGTGATTATTGTATGGTTTATTTTAAAGAAAACGAAATTTGGTTATGAAATTACCGTTATAGGTGAAAACCCTAGGGCTGCACGGTATGCTGGAATGAATGTTACAAAAAATATTCTTATAGCAATGGCAATAAGTGGAGCACTTGCAGGGCTTGCTGGCATGGTTCAGGTTTCAGGAATTATCCATTTATTGCAAATAAAAATAAACCCTGATTACGGATATACTGCAATTATTGTAGCATGGCTTGCTTATCTTGATCCAATTGTAGCTGTGTTTGTCTCTCTTTTTCTTGGCGGTCTTGCATCTGGTGCTTATCAAATTCAGATTACAATGCAAGTTCCTTTTGGTATTGTAAATGTTATTGAAAGTGCTATTTTATTTGCGCTTATAGGTAGTGAAATTTTTATGAAATATAAAGTTAAATTTGAATTCGGTAAGAGAAAAGAAATAAATAAGCAGGAGGAAACGTTATGACTGCTACTGTTTCTCATCATATAATTATTGTGGCTTTACTGTCCGCTGCGGTCCAATCGGGTACGATTTTGCTTTTTCCAACTATTGGTGAAATATTTGCGGAGCGTTCAGGAATACTTAACCTTGGTGTTGAAGGTATGATGATTATGGGAGCATTCTTTGGTTTTGTTGTTGCTTATGAAACTAAAAATCCATATCTTGGATTTTTAGCAGGAATGCTTGCTGGTGGATTAACTGCTTTAATTCATGCACTTATCTCTGTAACCTTAAGAGGGAATCAGGTTGTAAGTGGTTTAGCACTTACAATTTTTGGTTTGGGGTTTACAAATTTTTATGGGCAAAAATGGATTAATTTAAAACTCACAGTAACTCCTTCTCAAATTTCTATTCCACTTCTTTCAAAGATTCCTTATATAGGTCCTATTTTCTTTAAACAAGATGCTCTTGTTTATACATCCTATGTATTTGCTATTGTGATGTGGTTTATTCTTTATAAAACAAAAGTTGGAGTTCATTTAAGAGCAGTGGGGCAGAATGCTCGTGCTTCAGATGCAATGGGTGTGAATGTTTATGCCACAAGATATTGGTGGACCTTCTTTGGAGGATTGCTTGCTGGCGCTGGTGGTGCATATCTTACGATCGCCTATGCACCCTTTTGGCTCGATGGGATGACTGCGGGGAGAGGTTGGATTGCTTTGGCACTTGTTATCTTTGCTATGTGGGATCCTTTAAATGCAATGATTGGTGCATACCTTTTTGGTGGAATAGATGCCCTTCAACTTCAACTCCAAGCGATTGGAGTGACAATTCCTTCTTCTCTTTTAAATATGCTTCCATATTTACTTACTTTAATTGTTATAGTAGTTGCTACTCTTATTGTACGTGTCAGGCATATTTCAGCACCCAAAGAACTTGGTATTCCTTACAACAGAGAGGAGAAATAGATATGGGAAATGTAAAAAAATTAAAGTGTCTGCTGTGTGGAGCAGAATATAATCCTGATGAGGTAAAATACACCTGTCCAAAATGTGGTAATGACGGAATTCTTGAAGTAATATATGATTATGAAGCGATCTCTAAAGAATTTAGCAAGGATAAACTTAAAAACAACAATAATTACACAATGTGGCGGTATTTACCTTTACTCCCGATAGATAATCCTGATGTGATAGGGCCTTTAAAGGTAGGATGGACGCCTCTTTATACTGCTGAGAGAATAAGAAAAGATTTAAATATGCCTTATCTTTGGATAAAAGATGATGGCAGAAATCCTACTGCTTCTCTGAAAGATAGGGCTTCGGCAATTGCTGTCGCGAAGGCAAGAGAGCTCGGGGAAAAAGCAATTACTTGTGCATCTACTGGTAATGCTGCATCATCGCTTGCTGGAGCAGCGGCCTCTGTAGGTATGAAAACATACATATTTGTTCCTAAAACGGCGCCAAAGGCTAAAATTGCTCAACTTCTTGTTTTTGGTGCAACTGTTTTTGCAGTTAATGGTACATACGACGAGGCTTTTGATCTCTCTATAAAAGCAACTGAATTGTTTGGTTGGTACAATAGGAATACGGCATTCAATCCTTATATGGTGGAAGGAAAGAAAACCGTTGCTCTTGAAATAATAGAACAAATGAATTTTGAGGTTCCTGATTATGTATTCGTATCTGTTGGAGATGGATGTATAATTTCTGGAGTTGCAAAAGGCTATAAGGATATGTTGTCTCTTGGTTTAATTAGTAAAATGCCTAAACTTGTTGCTGTACAGGCTGAGGGCTGTAAACCTATCGTTGACGCAGTTAACGGTGATGGAAATGTTAAATTCGTGGAGCCTAAAACAATTGCAGATAGCATTGCAGTTGGTATTCCGAGAAATAGAGTTATGGCTGTTAGAGATGTAAAGGAATCTGGTGGTTTTGGTATCTCAGTAACGGATGACGAGATAATCTCTGCAATAAAATATCTTGGTTCTACGCAGGGCATCTTTGCAGAGCCTGCAGGAGCAACAGGTTTTGCCGGAATGTTAAAGGCACTGAAAGAAGGCGAGATATCTCACAACGATAAAGTTGTTGTTATTGTTACGGGTAATGGTCTAAAAGATGTTGATAGCGCAATTCGTGCCGGAGGAAAACCTATTATTATAGATCCTGCAATAGAGTCTGTTAAAAAAGCGTTGTAGAGTGATTTAATTAAGTTTCTCTTTGAAAACAGGAGCCTGGTTAGTCTATTATGGAATTAGGCTCCTTTGGTTTTTTGAAAAGGAGGAAAGGTGGTGAAGTTGATTCCAACAAATATTTATTTAATTGTATCTTTGATGCTTTTGTTGGGATTTATTTTCGGTAGAGTACTTAAAAGGATCGGGCTTACAGAGGTACTTGCTTATATAATTGCAGGAATAGTACTTGGTCCTGTTTTGGGATTTAAAGTTTCTTCCCGTTTTGATAGCGTAGTTACAGCAATAACTCTGTCTTTTGTTGCTTATATGGTTGGTTTGAGTTTTTCGTTTAAGTTTCTTAAAAAAATGGGACAAAAGATAGTAACCATTTTAATAATAGAAGTTGTGGTAACTTCTCTTGTTGTTTGGTTATTTGTTTTTATTTTTACTAAGAATTTACCACTTGCTATTATTCTTGGTTCACTTGCACCTGCTACTGCGCCTGCGGGTACTGTTGCGGTAATTAGAGATTTGAAGGCAAAAGGAAGCCTTACAGATGTTTCTATTGCAATTGTGGGTCTTGACGATGCAGCAGGTATTATTATTTATTCATTCGGTATTGTCCTTACAAAATCACTTCTTGGCGGAAGCGTTAATATAAGTAGTTTTATTTTAAAGCCACTATGGGAAATTTTTGGTGCTGTTATTTTAGGTGTAATCGTAGGTCTTTTAGTCTCATTCTTTACAAACAAAACGAAGTTATCCACAGATAATGTTTTTATTATATCTATAGGAACTGTAATATTTTCTTGGGGAATTGCACAGGTAATTGGGGTCTCAACTATTTTAACTTGTATGGTCTTTGGAACTGTTATGGTGAATTTTAACATGTCAGTTAGTAACCAATCGAATAGACTTATTGATAGTATAATGAGTCCCATTTTTATACTGTTTTTTGCAGCAATAGGCACAGAGATAGATTTTTCAAGATTTTTAGGTATGCTTGGTTTAGTTTTGGTTTATTGTTTAGGGAGAAGTCTAGGGAAGGTTATTGGTTGCGGACTTGGTGGCATCTTATCACACTCAGAATCTAAGATTATTAAGTACCTTGGAGTCGCTCTTTTGAATCAGGCGGGTGTTGCAATTGGTCTTGCATTTCTTGCAGCTCAAGAGTTATCAGTATATCAATTAGGTGGAGTTATAACGACTTTAATGGCAACTACAACTGCTGCTTTTCAGCTTCTTTCACCGCTTGGGACGCAATTTGCTCTTAGAAAATCAGGAGAAAGCACAATATAATACAGTTATTCGCCTTTTAATAGGTAGTATTATCTTCTATTCTTAAAGTAAAGGGGAAATTTCTATTAGCAAACTTTTGTTTAATCATTTGGTGAAAGTGCGACAATTTGTTCTTTGTTTATGAGGATAAATTCCCTTTCTTCTAATTTAGTTCCTCCATAAATTAGAGTAATTTCAGCATTAGTAACTGCAATGAAGCCTTGATTCTTCATAAATTTGTTTATAGCATCTGAAAATCTCATATTAGATGGAACTGTTACCTCACCTCGGATAATAAAAGAATCTGTCAATATTAATGTACTAATCTTTCGATTGTTTTCTGTAATAGTCATTTTTTTCTCCCTCCCCTATCAAAGGTATTTAGTCAAATCGGCAGGGTATACCCTGCCGATTTCCTTATTTCTTTTTTGCTTCTTTTTGTTTTCTTCTTACGCTAGGCGGTACATAGTATCTCCGCTTTTTGAGCTCAGAATACAACCCATCTTTAATACACTGTCTTTTAAATCTTCTTAGTAAATCGTCAAGCGATTCATTTTGTCTTTTATGTACTTCTGCCACAATAGCTCTCTGTACCCTTTCTCCGGGGGCCAGAATTCGCCTCCTTTCAATGTTAGTTTCATTAAAAGTGTAACGATTTATTAATCTCTGTCAAGTATTAAGTGTCTTTTATGAATTTGTTGATTTTGCTTATGGTTTGCATAACAATTTATTTATTAGTAATTTACACGATTTTTGATGTTATTTACGGAAAATAATGTTTATTGCTCTTTTGTTCGTAGCTATTTATTATTCCGGTAATGTAATTTTGCTTGTTGACTAATGATTAGTCAGATAGAAAAGTTATTTAAAAAGTTTTCAAAAAGTATTGACACAGAAAATTTTTCTATTATACTCTTTACCAATAAGTAGATACAGATATTCGCCACCGAATACCTGATACCTACCTCCTTTCTTATTCATGCCAGGGAAGGTGCCCCCATCGCCTTCCCTTCTATTTTTTAAAAAAATTATTATAATAAATCAGTAGATTTAGTTTATGGAGGTAGCGATGAGATCTAAAATACTAATTGTCTTTGTTGTTTTAGTTTTGATTTACTTATCAGGATGTGGATTGACAAATCAAAATACTGCCAATGTGTACAATCGGAAAGTCAGCATATCTGGTAACCCACTATCGGTTCTTGCTGAGTCTATTGAGAACCTAAGGCAATCTACCAATTTTGAAGCAAGAAAAACTTTTGTTGTAAAAATTAACAGTAAGCAGACAAGTATGGAAGTATGGGATTTTATTACTAATTCTAGTAATCTTTTTTCGATATCTGAGGCAAGAGTAGAAAATAATGAACAAAAAATTGTATTCAAACGTATTCATTTAAAAAATGTTCAATATGAAACTAATTCTAATTTTTCTGGTTGGAAAACAGTGTATAAAAGTCAAAAAAGTTTTTATTTTACTTATGATTATTATATTTTAAATAGGAATCTTGTCCTTGGACTCTTAAATGACTTTTATTCAGTAAAAACCAAGAAATTTAGTGATCTTGTAAAGAATTTGAAAAAAACAGGATACAAAAAGATAGGTAATTTAAATACGATAGAGTATATGTATAACTATAAATTTTTTGATAATAAAAGAATTGTTTCACATTCAGGTAAGATTTATATAGCAAAAATAAATGGAAAGGTTTATCCTGTTTCAATTTATGATGATAAAGTAGTCAAGTTTAAAAGTAATGGAACTGTGGTAGAGAATATAACTCAGATTGAGATTATGAATATAGGTAATGCTAAACCAATTGCGTTAACTCAATAGAAATAAGACTTATAATTCTGCAAATTGCATCGTGTATAATTCATAATATAGTTTTTTGTTGCGCATAAGTTCTGAGTGTGTTCCTTGTTCTACTATCTCACCGTTGTTTATTACATAAATAAGATCTGCATTTTTTATCGTAGAGAGCCTATGTGCTATTACGATTGAGGTTCTTCCCTCCATAAGTTTTTTTAATCCCTTTTCTATAATTTCTTCTGTATTGGTGTCGATTGAGGCTGTTGCTTCGTCAAGCAGAAGGATCCTTGGATTGTAAACAAGAGCACGTGTAAAGGAAATAAGTTGTCTTTCTCCTTGTGAAATATTTTTGCCTTCTGTTGTAAGTTCTGTATCATATCCTCTGGGTAGTTTCATTATAAAATCGTGCACTCCTATTTCTTTTGCTGCTCTTATTATTTCTTTATCTGTGATATCCTTGCGTCCCAAGGTAATGTTATCTCTTACTGTACCTTTAAAGATAAAAACATTCTGTAATACCATTGCCATATGAGAACGGATAAAACTCTTTTTGAATTTTTTAATATCAATATTGTCTATTAAAATTTTACCCCTGTCTGGATCATAAAATCTCAAAATGAGATTTGCAATTGTAGATTTTCCTGCGCCTGTGAATCCCACAATTGCGATCTTTTTTCCATGAGGTGCAGAAAGGTTTATATTTTTTAAAGTCATAATTTTTTTATCGTATGAAAAATACACGTTTTTTATATTGACATCACCCGTTATTTCTTTTTTAATAGGGCTTTCTGGATCTTTAACTGGGTTTTTAATATCGAGAAAATTATCCAGTTTTTTCATCGAGGAAATTGCATTCTGTAGAATGGAAAACTTGTCAGAAAGATCTCTCAAAGGTCTGTATAAACTATTAATATATGCAAGGAAGGCTACTATAGTTCCAACAGTTGCTTTTTTGTTTACCGTGAGTATTCCTCCGAAAATGATGATTAGCACTATTGAGATGTATGAAAGAACATTGATGCTTTGCCTTAAAATTATGGAAGTCATCTGTGCCCTATGAAAAACTTTTCTATAGTCGCTTGCTATTTTCTCAAATTTTTCAATTTGCCTGTTCTCTGCTCTGAACGTTTGAATTAAAACTATACCAGAGAGTGTTTCCTGCATTTCAATATTTAATTTTACAACCAGATCCCTTACTTTTTCATAAAGCCTTTCCATTTTGTCTCCGAGAACTATTGCTGCGATTATAGCAAATGGCATTGGAATTATAACGATTGAAGCGAGTTTTGGATTAATGTAAAAAATAAAACCTATTGCAAACAAAAGCAGGGCAATGTCCCCAAGCAATGCTACAATACCTGAAGAAAGGAGTTGGTTCATGTTTTCAACATCGTTTGTTATTCTTGTTATTATTTTACCGGAAGGTTCCTTTGAAAAAAATCCAACTGATAAATTTTCCATATGCTTGAAAAGATCGTGTCTGAGATCTTTCATTATTTTTTGACCAGCAAGGTTGGTGAAGTAGATCTGTAGAATTTTTGCAAAGAATAGTAGGGCAGATGCTAAAAGAATCAATAAGGAAATATTAATAAGCCCTTTTAAGTTGCCTGTTTTTATGAATTTGTCAATTGCCTGTTTGAAAAAAAATGGAATAATCATTGAACATAGAGTTGCAATAAAAAGAAATATTAGCGAAAGAATAATTAACAATTTATATTTTGTTATGTATGGAATGAATCTTCTTAAATATTTATTCTTTTTCATCTGACCTCATTCCTTCCAGTATTTGTTTTCTGTATAGGTGATAGTAATATCCTTTTTCTTCAAATAATTGCCCCGGAGTTCCGTTTTCTATCACTCTTCCGCGTGAAATTACGGCAACTTTATCTGCAACCGAAAGAGCGCTTATTCTTTGTGAATTAATTACTGCAGTGATTTTGTTTTCTTTCAGGTACTTCTTCAGGTTTTTAATAATTTCTTTTTCTGTATCAGTATCAACGGCAGAGAGCGGATCATCGAATAACATTACAGGTCTTTTCGTAAGAACTGCCCTTGCAATTGCAATACGTTGTCTTTCTCCTCCGGAAAGTGTTATTCCTTTTTCTCCTACAACTGTTTCTAATCCATTGGGTAATGAATCTACAGTTTTTTTGATTGCTGCTATTCTTAAGGCTTCATTTATTTCGTTTAGTGTAGCGTTCTTTTTGCCAAGAGTAAGATTTTCCTTTATGGTGTCGCTAAATAAAAACGGCTCTTGCGGAACGTAAGCGATGTTTCCGCGAAGTGTTTTTAGTGGGATTTTCATAATGTCGTATCCACTGAAGAAAATAGTTCCTTCTGGTGGGTTGTAAACTCTTATAATAAGTTCTATTAATGTTGTTTTACCACTTCCTGTTGGGCCGGTAATACCTAAAAGTTCACCGGGATTGATGTCTAAAGTTATGTTTTTTAATATTGAGTAATTTGCATCTGGATAACGGAATGTGAGATTTTTTATTTTAATTTCTCCTTTTAATTTTCCAACCGTTATCGGCTTAACATCTCTTACCTCTGGTATTGCTGATAGTACTTCATTTATTCTTCCTAATGATGCGCGGGCTCTTTGCAATAGAGATATTGTAAAACCTATAGCCATCATAGGCCATGCAAGGGTTCCTATATATTGACTGAAAGCAACGAGAGTTCCAAGGGAAATTCTATTTTTAATCACAAGACTTCCTCCGTAAAGTATTAAAATAAATAGCGATGCATAAATTAAGAAATCAATAGCAGGCTCAAGAAATCCGTCAAGTTTTACGAGTTTCATATTTTCTCTTAAGTATTTTTCGTTTTCGCTTTCAAAAAGTTTGAGGTAAAAATTTTCCCTTGTGAATGCTTTTATAACTCGTATGCCGCTAATTGCTTCTCGAACTCTAACGGTCATTTCTCCAAAGATTGATTGGACATTTTTGAAATATCTATGTATCTTATGACCGAAGTTAAGGGCAAGTGGTACAAGAAGAACAAGTGGTGCTGCCACAAGCACGGCAAGTTTTGCACTCATAATGAACATCATTACAAAGGTTGTTACTCCAAGTAGAATAATGTCAATACCTCCAAGAAATCCCATTATAAGAAACATTCTTACTGCGCGGGTATCATTTGTAACTCTTGCCATAAGATCGCCTATTTCTTGCTTTTCAAAATAAGATTTAGGCATTCTTACGTATTGTTTAAAAAGCGAAGTTTTTAATTCAAAATCAAGTTTTAGTACAAGTTTTCTTAAAATGTAATTGTATATGTATCTTATTAATATTATACCTGCTGCTACTGCAAGTATAATTAGGCCGTACTGTATTATAAGTTTTGTGTTGTTTTTCGTTATGGCATCAACTGCTTTTTTTGTGAATAAGGGAATCACTACTTGTGAGAGATCCACAAGTATTAGCATACCAATGATCGGAATATACCATTTTATTTCTCTTTTAAAGAATTTATATATTATTTTCATCAGATTTACTCGCTATTTCAAGTCTAACATAGCCTTTAAAGAAAAAAACTTCTTCAAATTTTGAGAACCCTGCTTTTTTAAGCATTTGTTTGAGGTCTCTCTTTATAAAATCTTCTGCCAATGGACACTCCGCTTTGCGAATTAGCAACTTTACAATGAATGGAGATTTATCTATATTTCTTTCAGCGTAATCTAAAATAATAAATTTACCGCCCGGTTTTAGAGCATTGAAAGCATTTTTTATGATTTTCTCACGTTTTGGTTGTTCAAAACCATGCAGTACAAATGAAATAAAAACCTTTTCAAATTTATTGTTAAAAGGAAGGGTTTCTTCAATTTTTCCTTTTAGAAAAATTGCTGTTTTTATGCTTTTACATCTTTCTTTTGCTCGTTTTAGCATTGTATCTGAAAGGTCTATACCAATGTACTTCTTTATGTTTGCTTTTTTATTGATAAGGCAGGCAAAATGTCCGCTGCCTGATCCTAAATCAAGTACGCTATCGTTGTTCTCAAAAGGGGCTTTTTCTATCACTCTTTTAGTGAATGGAATATACGCTCCGAATGATAATATATTAAGGATCGTTTCGTAATGCTTTGCAAAAAACGGACTAAGTTCAACTTTACTTCTTATATCGCTTTGCAATTTAATGAATCTACCTCCCATCTGTTATGTTTATATACAAACGTACTTATTCCGCAATTTTCAAAGTGAAGTTTGTATGCGTTAAAAATAGACATATTAAGAACATATGCTGCTATCATTCTTATGGGGTTTGTATGAGTAACAATAAGAGTTGTGATACCCGGGTTTAGTTTTTTGAATCCAGATACAACGCGGTGATAGAGAGATTTTATTGACTCACCATTTTTAAATGCAAAAGATTCGGGATCTTCTGTAAATTTTTTCCATTCATCTGGAAATAGCATAGGGATTTTATCGCTCTTTTTTCCACTCCAATTGCCGTAGTTGATCTCGATGAAATTTTTATCATAAATTACTTTGACTTTGTTTTTGTTGGCTATTTCTGCAGAGGTTTGTGCGGCTCTTTTTAACGGGCTTGATATTATTAATTCAATTTTTTTGTTTGAGAAGTAACTTGCAAGTTTTTTTGCTTGCTCTAATCCATCACTATTCAAGGGAATATCATTTGTAGATCCTTGAATTATTTTTTGTTTATTCCAATCTGTTTCTCCATGCCTTATTATATATATCATACACCATAGTATAACGTTTTATGTCTTTTCTTTCAATATTTTTCGGTTGTGCTTTATTCTTTGCAGGTATAGATTTTTACGTATAATTACAAAAGGAGGTGTATATGAAAAAGGTCTTTAAAATAATTGCAGTTGTTTTTATTTTATTTTTTGCAGTTTATGGTATTTACTCTTTTACTAAAGATGTGGTGTCTTATGTATCTTTTCAGCGGCAGTATAACGCCATAACTCGTGTTCAGAACATAAAAAACGGTGCAGTTCGATTTCCAGACATAAAATTTCAATCGCCAGATGGTAAAACGGTTTCTCTCTATGAAGAACTGAAAAAGAAAGACTTTGTAATTCTCTCTTTTGGAAGCATTTATTGTGATAACTGCCATAAGGAATACGAGACTATTCAAAAGGAAAATTTACTTTCAGCCGTTCCAAAAAATGCGGAAATGTTTCTTATTGTTCCCGAAGGCCGTGATTTTGTAAATCAGTTTGAAGAGGATCTTAAAATCCATCTGCCGATTTATACTGTTGATAAATCTGTAATGAAAGAATTAGGCATTAGTAAAATACCTGCATATTTCCTTATAGGAAAAGATGGTAAAGCAAAGGCATACATAGAAGGATTTAAAACTTCCACTTTACAAGATATGTTTGATTATATAAAGAAAAATGGAAGCTAATTCATTAATTTCTAAATCTGCTTTATTGTTTATACCCTTTAGAATTGTTGCTTTATTTTTTATTTTGCTTGCAATTTCTTTTTTTAGTTTTAAAAAGTATTTTGTTTTAAGAAAGAAATATATGCGTTTTTGGAGTACGTTGATTTTCTCGTATCTACTTCCTGTTTCAATTGTTACAGTTTTTATTCTTATTCCTATTGATTTTTTGTGGATCCTGGTAACCGGGTATGAGTTTCCGT
>Ga0256914_1003050_pt1 | contig 13489 bp, 9 predicted proteins | sample HulkmetaG_FD_191571 | JGI IMG/M metagenome (GOLD analysis project Ga0256914, IMG submission 191571) | Hydrothermal chimney microbial communities from Main Endeavour vent field at the Juan de Fuca Ridge, Pacific Ocean - Hulk | ecosystem: Environmental > Aquatic > Marine > Hydrothermal vents ... | reverse complement strand
GTACCCGGATATGAGATTCAACCTCCCATGGTCAAGAATATTTGATGGGTATATCGAGAAGGAAAGGTTTGACATATTTCACATCACAAGCCCATGGCTCATGGGGTGGTTGGCAATCCACCATGGGAAAAAACACAATATCCCCATAGTGCAAACCTTTCACACGATGATAACAGAACCTCACTACGTGAGTTACGTTGTGAAAAGTGAAAAATTAATACCCCTATCCCAGAAAATACTCTGGTGGTACATAGGACGCTCGCTAAAAAATAGTGACTACATAACTGCACCCAGTGAATACGCAAAAAACGAGATACTTAAAAAGTTTCCCGAGTTAACAGTTGAACAAATTTCAAATGGTGTTGACCTTGAAAAATTTAAACACTACAAATCATTTGAGGAGACCAAAAAAGAATATCCCTTTCTAAACAGAGAATCCTTTATATATGTAGGCAGACTGGGTAAAGAAAAATCCATAGATATACTCATAAAAGCTATGGGGGAACTGGTTAAAAAATATCCGGAGGCACATCTCATCATTGTGGGAGATGGCCCGGAGAAAGAGAAGCTTCAAACTTTAACTAACGAACTAAAACTAACAAGAAACGTAACCTTCACCGGCAAAATCCCCCACGACAAACTTATCCAGAGCGGTCTCATCCATCACTCTCACTGCTTCGTAACTGCTTCTACAAGTGAAAATCAAAGCATGACGGTAATAGAAACCCTCCTATGCAACACTCCCCCACTGGTAGCTAATGTAGATGGAATGAGAGACATAGTAAATAACGAGAACGCTCTATTCAGCCCCTTCAATTATAAGGAACTGGCAGAATTAATGCATAAAACTCTAATCGACAAAACCTTTTACGAAGCATTAAAAAAACGGACGAATAAAAATGCCGAGCAGTACGATGGGATGAAAATTGCCGAGAGATTCGAACAAATCTACACAGAGCTGCTCAACAACAAAAAAAGGCAGGCAGAGGCTCCCCCTGAGGATAAAAAAGCCATTTAAAATAAAATCAAATATTTTGATTGTTCCAATTAATAACTTTTTACACAGAAAGTTTCTTCTTGGCCAAAAAGAAAGAAAGGAAAACAGGGAGAATCACAAGAGCCCCTATCGCCGTAGTTAAGAGAACAAGTGAGACAAGTATCCCAAAATACATAATTGGCGTAAAGCTTGAAAAAACAAGCACCAAAAGTCCCGCAACAAGGGAAACCGTTGTTAACAGTATAGGCCTTCCAGCAATCTGAAGAGTATTGGAAAGGATTTCCTCGCGAGACTTATTTAGACCATTCCGTCTCTGTCTATTAAATTGAATTATCAGATGGATAGAGGTATCAACTCCAACTCCTATTGCTACACTGGAAAACGTGATTGTTACAACATCAAGGGGAATTTTAAACAGATACATAAAAATAAAGTTTAACATTATACCTACACCCATCGGGATAAGGGCAAAGAATCCTATAAAAACGGATCTGAAAGCAAAGGCAGTAAGTATAAATATGAACAGGGCTGAAAAAAGCACCGAGGTAATTTGATCGTGAGCCAGTGTTTCCGAAAGATAGAAAGCCGAAAGGTTGTTTCCCCAAATTTCCGCCTTTATATTTTTCCCAAGGGTTTCTGCCTCGTCCCTGTGTAAGATTTCCATAAATTTCTTATACCGCTGTTCCAGCATGTAATTTTTTCTCTCACTATCGTAGATACGGATGGCAATGGTTATCTTACTGAAATCCTTATGTATAACCGTTCCAAGGGTAGCACTTCCCCCCTCCGTAGCAGCAAGTGCCTTAAAATACCTGGAAAGCAGAAGGATTATCCCTCTATTTCTGGGAATTTCATATTTTCCTGTGAGGGTTTTATTCATGATTCTAAGATAGGTTACAAAGGAAGAGATATAAGCAACATCAGGATCCCTTTTCAGTCTATCTTCAAATGCCGCTACTCTTTTGAGAACATCAGGTTTTAAAAAATACGATTTATCATTCGGAGGGCCAGAAAGAGTGATGTATCCATAAACAAAACCCCCAAACTTTTTTACTATAAATATGTTATCATCTATTGCCTTCTCTCTATGCCTGTAGTAGGTAGTAAAGTCCGTCTGATACTTTACATGCTTTATAGCAACAAAAAATAGAAGTACTATAACACCAACGACCACCAGAATAACAACCCTCAGTCGAATAATATTAAGCCCCAATCTTCCAAGCATCTTTGTCACGGGACCTTCCACAACTCTTCGTTTCTGTTCCCCCGTAGGAGAGGGGAGCAAGGATAAAACCGCAGGGAAAAACAGTATGGAAAGAGCCGCACAGAAGACAATACCTATACTGGTTGCTACTCCAAACTCTCTTATCTGTACAATATTAGCAAATATTAGACTAAAAAAACCTATTATAGTAGTCCCGGCAGCCATTACTATGGTTTTGTTAATATGGACAACTGATTCTGCTATCCATTCTATCTTGTTATTTCCGAGAGCCGCCTCCCTATAGTATTGATTTAACACATGGATACTGTAAGAGCTACCAAGGGTAAGAACCAGAGGAGGGGTCATTATACTTACAACGGTTAGTTTGAATCCAAGAATTGCCATCATCCCGGTTGTCCAAAGAGTCCCGAGCGACACCGTGGTTACAGGGAGTAGAACAGCCCTCAGAGTTCTAAAACCAAAGTAGTAAACAAGCAAAATCACAAGGATAGCAAGAACAAGAAACCGGGGAACATCGGTAGTAAGATACTTATTTGTCGTCTCATCGATGGGAAATTGCCCACCTATATAGGTATTAAAATCTTTCTGAAGACTCTTTAAATCCCTCCTAACATTAGATAAAAGTCTATTATAATCTACATCCGAATCAACAGGGAAAATTGCAGCAAGAGTGGTCCTATCTCCTGACACTACAAGGTTTCTAGCAATATCATCGGTGAACAGTTTTGTTTTAAACTCTCTAAAGCTTTTTTCTGTCTCGGGAACCTTTCCATCGGGAGCCATTGTAATAATTTTTAGCTGAACCCCATTTCTACTAAAGGTAATAATATCAAAGGGATTCAAACTCTTATGAACCTTCGGATAAGATTCTATCCTTCTTATTACAGAGTAAAGCTCTTTTGCTTTAGCAAGGGTAAAATCTCCCTTAATCTCGAAGGCGAGCAAAAGATAATCGGTAACACTCAGCTCTCCTCCATACTTCTCCGTTAAGCGGACAACCTTGGCATTTTTGGGAAGCAGATCCCTCACCGAGGGTTCCATTTGAATCTTGGTAGCAAAGTAACCAAGAATTAGGGTTATCAAAACGGTTATTACAATTATTACATATCGATGCCGCTCTGAAAATTCTATCAAACTGAAGATAAAGCTGTTCTTATTTTCCATAACTCAACTCAAGCAACAATAGCTAACCCGCGAACTAAAATACTATCTTTTTTATCTAACAGTGTCAATTAAACTCAAAAGGAGAGTCAAAATTGCATTCTAACCCCGGTACCAACAGAGAGGGTAAGGGTGGAGGGACTAAAAATCGCTACAGTAGTAATAGCAAAACCACCCAATTTTATCTCCAATCCGGCGGAGGTAAGAACGGATAGATCAATGATTTGATAATTTGCAGAGGGGGAAAAATCGTAGGTTTTTTCTGTGCCACTAACATCAATAGTGGCTTTAAGCCCTGTTATATTTGCGCTGTAGTTATTAAACTGATACCAGGCATCAACTCCGAAAAAGGGGATAAACACGGAAAGTCGCTTCGAAATCGCCAGATTTATCCCCACGGAATTGACCGTTTCCGCAATAGAGAGCGTGCTGGATGAAAGAGACAGATTAAAACTCCCCCCAGACTGTTCTATCGCAGGTATACTGTAACCTATATTCAAATTTGAAAACGTGTAACCCAAACCAAGGGAAACAGCAGGGAATCCCCCTGTATCAGAGATTAAAACTTTTCTGATGCGTAAACCCGTATTCAAACTATTAAAGGTCACGGTATTTTCCTCGAGCCCGGCGATACCGGAGATCGTAGCTGTTACAAACTGTGGAAAAATGGCAAAGAGAACCTGTAATTCCCACCCACTGGCCATTCCAATACCCACCGCAATCCTTGCACTTGGATAGGGAAGCATTGTTTTTATTGTATCCAGCACCCCCTGAAAGCTACTATTTCCCCCAAGAGCCGTATCCACTAAACCAGACACATTTAACAACTCATAGTTAGAATTATTTAGAAGGTTACCAATCCCATGAGAAAAAACGACCCCAACAGTGGAAGAAAAATAAAAGTGAGGGAAGTTTCCCAATTCCGCCTCTCCCATCCCAGAACCTGAAACAGAGGACTGAAATATTGAGGGAGCCAACTCTTTACCAAACTGTTCGAGCAGGGAGGAAAAATCATTTCCCAAAGAGGTAAAATCCTGACCGAAAACTGATACGCCCAGAAATAACATACATACAGCCACAGTGAGAAATACTACTCTCTTCATCCTCTATCCCTCTTTACATTTTTTAATCACGCTCTTAATATATTACACCAAAACAGATAACAATTCCATAAAAATATTCCTATTCCAAAACAGATATGGCTCTTTTTAATCTTGATTTTATCCTCGCTTTTATTCTAGACTAAAGCACTTAAGTTAAGGAAAAAAAGATGCAGTTAAATACCGATAGCATAAATAATTTTTATCTCCTAAAAAGCCTCGGATTCCCGGAAATAAGAATTCACCCTCCGTTTAATCATTTTGACTTTAAAAGAGCCTCACGCCGCATTTTAGTTATAGGCCCCATGGGTTCTGGAAAAACGGAATACTCGGCAAGGGTATGGCGAGATTCTCTGGTTGCGCAGAAAAAATCGGAAAAGATCGCAGAGTATACACAAACTGGGGAAGCTGATAGAAGGAAGGTTTTTTTTATCCGTTCCATCCTGGATAAGGAACGTTTCCCGGAGTATCCGGATGACGCTCTGGCATACCGGGGAGGCTATGAAAAATGCGGGGATAGTATTGCTTCTATAAACAACTCCTTTGAATTGGAAGAGATCATTGCTAAAAATAGAGACAAAGGTACTTGGATAATAGATGAGGCTAGCTTCTACGAAGAACGTCTGGCATACGTCGTAAAGAGTGAATCGGAAAAAAGGGGGCTTATATTCATATTTCCCACACTAATTCTAAACTTTAGACGAGAAATATTTAACTCCACGGCAAGATTACTCCTGGACATAGCAACAGATGTTTTTCCCCTCACAGCCTACTGTGAACATAGGGACTGTCTGAGAGATTCTTTTTATACCTACCGCTACTACCTCGTTGACGGGGAGGAATGTCCTGCACTCTACTTCGATCCACTGATAATAATAGGGGGAGATAGGGAAAAACAAAATCCACTGGAACCAAATTACTGTACCCGCTGCGAGGAACACCACTATCTACCCGGAAAAGAATATACATTTCTAATACTTAAGCCACTGGGAGAACTTGCATCCAAGGGTGATATAGAACCCTTAAAAGAGGAAATAACACTTATAAAGAAAAATATAGAAAAATCAAAATTATATACACACTTCTATGAGAGATATGTGGAATCAGATAGACCCGAGCCGATTATGTTAAATGCACTAAAGGTTCCATGCATTGCTGAAAAAGCGTTGATATACCTCTACTCAGAGGAAAACCTCCTCTCCAGAGAACAAATAACATACTTAATTGACGAACTAAAACTAAACAGAGAATATATAAATAAACGCCTGGCGGACAACCACAGAACACTGGTATAGAGTATAGAGCACAAATGGAAAACTCAAAAACCCAATTAACTACAAATCTAATAAAAATTCTCAACCGAGGCGTAGAAACCATTAGACCATACGTTCCCGGGAAATCCATTCAAGAGGTTATTAGAGAGAGAGGGTTAAAAAATATAATCAAAATGGCGTCAAACGAAAACCCTCTCGGTCTATCACCGGCGGCCTATAAAGCAATCAAGAAAAGTCTAAAAGACTCCTACCAATACCCGGAGGTAAGTGCACGAAAACTTCGAGAGGCTCTCTCTAAAGCAAATCGGGTACCCCCAGATTACATAATGGTTGGAAATGGGGCCGACGAGATAATATACACCGTGGCGATGACCTTTCTAAATGAAGAAGACGAGGTAATAATCCCGGAAATCACCTTCTCTATGTACGAGATAGTCTCTCTTGCAATGCGAGCCAGGGTGGTAAAGAGTAAGATGGAAAACCTAAAGATAGACCTAAACGACATCTTAAAAAAAATAACAGTAAAAACAAAAATGATTTTTCTATGCAACCCAAACAATCCAACCGGTAACCTACTGGAGAAAGAGAAACTCCTCAATTTTATCCGTGAGATCCCAAATGAGATAATAATTATACACGACGAATGTTATTCGGAATTCGCCAATAAAACAATCTTCCCCAATCTAATCCCATTTATATATCCCCAAACAGCCCCAAACAAAAACTCCGCAGAAGAAATAAAATCGTACAACAATATCCTCCTTCTAAGAACATTCTCTAAGATATACGGACTTGCCGGAGTAAGACTCGGTTATGGGATAGCCCACCCATCCATGCTGGAACTAATGTACAGGGTTCGTCCTCCCTTTGGTGTCTCCGTACCTGCCCAAGAGGCAGGAATAGCAGCACTTGGCGACAATGATTTTCTAAAAAAAACATTAGAAATAACAAACGACGGAAAAGAATACATATACGGTGAGTTGGAAAAAATGGGTCTCTCCTATGTCAAATCCCACACCAATTTTATCCTTATAGACACAAAGCGAGACTGCATAACTGTTTCTGAAAAAATGATTTCCAAAGGTATAATTATAAGGCCTATGAAAAGCTATGGACTTCCTACCTACATCCGGGTTACTATAGGCCTAAAAAAACATAATGAGAGATTTATCAAATCTCTCAAACAGGTCATAGATGAAGTTAAAGAACAAAGGTAAAAGAATTTTTTTTCTAACTCTTTTTGCCATTCCAGTCTTACTTCTGTTTCATTCTTGTGCAAGTAAACCTCCCCAGATACTCCAGCTCACCTGGAATATCTACGCATATCGTGATCGCATTAATAGCGTAAGTTACGAGGCCCTCTCTCTGTTCCTAAACCTAAACGATCCGGATGGAATAGACGATATAGAAAAGATATACCTCATAAACGACACAAAAGAACTCTTCTGGAAGTTAGATGATACCAACTGGATTAAAAAAAAGGTAGGGTCAGCTACCTGGATAGGAAGCAACAAAATAGTGACAACTGACAGGAACATGTTTCCCCGTGGAAACTACAGAATAATGGTTTATGACCTTGGGGGAAATAGCGCAGAAACCTCTCTATCCGTAGATACACCGATAATCAAGATAGCGAGAATAATCTTCCCTACAGCCACAATAAAGGGAACAATGATCACTCTAAACGAAAGGGGAAACAGAGTAACAGGACCGCAGATATGGATATACCAGGATAAAAAATTTATAATGAGTTATCCCTTTAAAAACAGAAAAATTCAAGTAGAATCTCTAATAAAAAACAAACAACTTCTGGCGAATGGGTTCGAATTTGAGCTTTATTCGTACAGTCCAAGATACAAAATACATCTGTTAACGGGACCATTCTACTTTGAAAGAGCAACAACCAACACACCCTAAAAAAACAGAACAAAGGACGGAGGTTAAAAAATAAATATGGAGAAATATATTTTAGCACTGGATCAGGGAACAACAAGCTCAAGATCTATCCTATTCGATAAACAGGGCAAGCCCGTTGCGGTAAGTCAAAAAGAGTTTACCCAGTACTTTCCAAAACCCGGTTGGGTTGAACACGACGCCCAAGAGATATGGGAAACTCAAATACAAACCGCGAAAGAGGTAATAGAAAAAGCAGACATCTCACCCAAACAGGTTGTCGGAATAGGTATAACAAACCAACGAGAAACCACGGTTCTCTGGGAGAAAGATACGGGGAGACCGGTTTACCATGCAATAGTCTGGCAGTGCAGAAGAACCACCGATATATGTGAGAGAATGAAAAAAGAGGGTCTGGCAGACATCTTCCACCAAAAGACAGGACTACTTTTAGATCCCTACTTCTCTGGTACCAAAATAAAATGGCTCTTGGAAAACATTGATGGATTAAAAAGTAGAGCAGAGAAGGGAGAGATTCTCTTTGGAACTATTGACTCATGGTTAATATACAATCTGACCGGTGTACACGCCACAGATCCCTCAAACGCATCAAGGACACTACTTTACAATATCCGGGATAATAATTGGGACAAGGAACTTCTAAGAATTATGGGTGTACCCTCTCCAATGCTCCCCAGAATCGTAAGGTCCTCAGGAGAGATCGCCAAAACCAAAAAGGATATATTTGGAATAGAGATACCTGTTTCCGGCGTCGCAGGGGACCAGCAATCCGCCCTATTCGGCCAACTGTGCTTCTCCGAGGGAATGATTAAGATCACCTACGGCACGGGTAGTTTTACCCTTCTAAATACGGGCAATACTCCCGTCTTCTCCAAGAACAATCTCCTAACAACCGTTGCATGGAAGATAGGGGATGAGGTCAACTATGCACTTGAGGGTTCTGTATTTATAGCAGGAGCCGTGGTCCAATGGTTAAGGGATAAACTAAGAATAATAAACAAAGCCTCCGAAACGGAGAGCATGGCCAAAAGCGTAAAGGATACGGGTGGGGTATACTTTATACCTGCCTTTGTAGGTCTAGGTGCCCCTCACTGGGAACCCGATGTCCGGGGTACCATTGTCGGTCTAACACGGGGAACGGAGCGAGAGCATATAGTACGGGCGGCTCTGGAGAGTATTGCATATCAGAACAGAGATTTGATAGAGGCCATGAAAAAGGATTACCGAAAAGAGTTAAAAATGATAAAGGCAGACGGAGGGGCCGCATTAAATTCCTTTTTGATGCAGTTTCAAGCGGATATATTAAATATTCCTGTGGTGGTACCCCAAATAAACGAGACCACTGCCCTGGGCGCGGCATATCTCTCCGGATTGGGAGTGGGTTTCTGGGAAAAGAAAGAAGAACTAAAAGAATACTGGACAGAACAGGCCCACTACCACCCCCAGATGACAAAAGAGTCAAGAGAGGAAAAAATTTCCAAATGGGAACGAGCACTTAAGGCAGCCAAGGAATTTTAAAAAGCCCACCGTTTATACAGTGGGCTTTTCTGTGCCGCCGAGCAGAATCGAACTGCTGACACGAGGATTTTCAGTCCTCTGCTCTACCGACTGAGCTACAGCGGCTTACAAAAATGGAAATTAACAAGTTCTCACATTGTTGTCAATACTTTTTATTGAAAATATGTACTTTGAATGATATCTTTAATTTGATATGCCATCCCATATTGCCCACATGCTCTTTGGAAGAGATGCGATAAGACATTCTAACGATAAAATCCTAAATAAAATAATCGAAAAACATCCCAACATCTTCAACCTGGGGTGCCAGGGACCAGACATTTTTTACCATAACAAGCGAACCAAACCCAGCGGTATTAAATTCGGAATACTCCTCCACCACGAACGCTATGGTCGATTTGTATCCAATTATCTTAGAATACTGGGAGAATCTGTCTGCCTCCCCCGAAATCACACCCTGGGCGATTTCAATCTTGAAAAGTCATTCTCGTTCATTCTGGGATTCATAACCCATGCCATATTGGACAGAAGAGCTCACCCATTCATCTCTTTCTTTGCAGGGTGGGTGGATCCAAGTAGACCTGAAACAAAAAAGTACTTTATGTGCCACGCCTTCTTCGAGAGAATAATCGATGTCCTCTTACTAAAGGAAAAACTAAATATCAACATTAAAGAATTCGATTTTTTCTCTCGCATCTACTGTGGTAACTCCTTCCCTAAACACGAAAAGGAAATATTTTTCAGGGCGCTAAAACATACCTTCCCGGAAACGGTATCCAAAGAAGACATAACAAGAATAGAAAATGCGTACATAGACTCAATGCGTTACTACGATATTTCCAATCCTATATTCCCCAAACTAAAAATGGAACTAGAGCGATACGATTTTGATAGAGAGGTAAAACTGAGACGGCTTGCACTTCTGCATCCGCTAAATCTTGATGAGGAAATAGATTTTCTAAACACAAACCATACCACCTGGTCACACCCATGCGATAGCCACGATACCTCCAACAAATCCTTCGACGAACTCTATAATGCAGCCATAAAAGACACAACAGGTACATTAAAACTTATCTCCAAAACATACAAATTAATAAAAGAACACTACGAAAGATTACATAGCCAGAATACCCCTCCTAACAAACACTTCACCTGCAGACACTCAAGAAAAACAAAACGTTTCCTCCACAAACTCTACAGAGAGATTCACAAAATAGAGAAGAAGATAGGAAATCATGATCTGGACACCCCTCGTCCAGAATTAACACGATGCACCCCAAAGCACTCTCGTCCCCTACCCCTTGGTGAAATACTGGACAAAATGTACAGAGAACTAAAAACTCCCAAAGAGCAAAAACACCACAATTGACCTTGAGTACCTCACCTGATATGATAAGCGGCAGAGGGGAACTTATGAAAAACTATCAGGCAAAGAATTACGAGGACCTAGCCAAATACCAGCGAACAATGAATATGAAACCGGAAAACGACAAAAAACAGAACAAATCCCTCCGTAACGGCTTCATCAAAAAGGGAATGACAAAAGCCCAAAAGGATGCTATTCGAGACTCGGGTTACCGAAAAGCAGCCGAGTTCCTTATTCTCCTCGGCAAGGAAGAGGCGGCAAAGGTTCTTAAACATATGACAGAGGAAGAGGTAAAGGGTATAACAAGAGAAATTGCCCTTATCAAAAGTATAGACGAGAGAGAGGCAAAAAAGATACTTGAGGAATTTGGCTATCTTGCCACGACCAAGGATCTCATAGCAAGGGGTGGATTGGAGAAAGCAAAAGAAATACTGGTTAAAGCCTTCGGAGAGGAAAAGGGTAACGCAATATTTAAAAAAATTGAAATGAAAACCGTTCCTCACCCCTTCTCCTTTCTCATGGATCTTGATTTTGAACAGGTAAAAATGCTTCTAAAAGACGAATCGGTACCTGTAATATCCGTAATTCTCCCTCATCTGGACCCAAGGTTAGCCTCTAAAATTCTCTCCACATTCGAAATGGAAAAACAGAAGGAAATAATCCGCAGAATCTCCCGGATGGAAAAGATAGACCCGGAAGTCCTACGAAGAACGGAGGAGGCCCTTAAGAAAAAAATTCTTACACAGGGAGAGATTGTAACGGAAGAGTTAAACGGCAAAGAATCGTTAGCAGAGATCCTAAAGTATATGGACTATAATGAGGGTAAAAAAATTCTATCGGAGCTTCAGTCCGAAGACCCTGAGGTAGCGAGAGAAATAGAAAAAAAACTGTTTACTATCGATGTCATAAACAACATGAGCGATAGAGACCTTCAGAGGATACTAAGAGACTACAACGAACGGGAGCTCGCCCTCATCATCAAGGGTTCCGATGAGAGTGTAAGGGAAAGGATTCTTTCAAACGTATCCTCCAGAATGAGAGAGATTATAGAGGAAGAGATAGAGGTTATGGGACCCGTAAAGAGAGTAGACATAGAAAAAACTATCGAAGATTTCCTAAACTACATCAAATTGGAGGAAGCAAGAGGAGCCATAACAATAATCCACGAACGAGATGAAATTGTAAATTAGTCGAACGCACAATACCGAATACTATTAACGAATATAGAAGGAGCTTCAGATGGGAAGAGTATACATTTCTGAACTATCAAATCATATCGGAAAAGAGGTAGAAATTGCTGGCTGGATGTACAATATGCGCTCAAAGGGTAAAATTCTCTTCCTTCAACTCCGTGATGGAACGGGAAGGGTACAAGGGGTTGTAATAAAGGGAGAGTGTAGTGACCAGTGTTTCGAAAACGCTGAAAAACTAAAGATGGAGGCCAGCCTAACGGTAAAGGGCACGGTCCGAGAGGATAAGCGAGCTCCATCCGGGGTAGAACTCTCCGTGACAGATATTCGAATAGTTCAAAATCCCAAAGAAGATTACCCCATATCCAAAAAGGAACACGGGATAGATTTTCTCCTGGAACACAGACATCTATGGTTACGCTCATCGAGACCAGAGGCCATGATGAGGATAAGAAACACTGCAATTACGGCTCTAAGAAATTTTTTCATAGATAGAGGATTCATACTAATAGATACTCCAATTCTAACAGGCTCTATCGGAGAAAGTGCCAGTACCCTGTTTTCGGTGGACTACTTTAACCTGGGTAAGGCATATCTTGCTCAAACGGGGCAACTCTACTTAGAGGCAGCATGTATGGCCTTCGGCAGGGTATTCAACTTTGGTCCGACCTTTAGAGCGGAAAAATCCAAAACACGACGTCATCTAACAGAGTTCTGGATGCTAGAGGCAGAGGTTGCATTTTACGAAAACGAGGACAATATGAAACTTCAGGAGGAAATGGTAAGCCATCTCGTCTCCGAAGTTTTATCGAAAAATTCCAAAGAGCTAGAGTACCTGGGCAGAAACATCGAGCCATTAAAAAAGGTAAGCCCCCCATTTCCAAAAATAGAATACTCCGAGGCAGTAAAACTCCTGGGAAAATTGGGCAAACCAATTGAATGGGGGGACGACCTAGGGGGAGACGAGGAAACAGTTTTAACACAACAATTTGAAAAACCCGTATTCGTCATAAATTATCCCAAAGAGGCAAAAGCCTTCTACATGAAAGAAAATCCAGAGGATCCCAGAACGGTACTCTGCTCCGATCTCCTTGCCCCGGAGGGTTACGGAGAGATAATAGGGGGTTCTCAGAGAGAGGATAACTACGAAAAGCTACTTGCTAGAATACGAGAGGAAAAACTCCCGGAAGAGGCCTACGATTGGTATCTCGACCTAAGGAAATTCGGTTCCGTGCCCCACTCCGGGTTTGGTTTGGGACTGGAACGAACTCTTACCTGGATAACCGGAACCAAGCACGTGAGAGAAGCTATTCCGTTTCCAAGAACAATTCTAAGACTATACCCATAACCTCTGCATACTTTACTTTTTGCAAATTTACAATTAAATTAAGGATAAATTGTATATAGAAGGGGAACCAATTGTACTCTACAGGTATTGCCTATCTATTATGGCTCGTATCAGGATTCGGAGCTCTCGGGTTTCATCGTTTCTATCTTGGGAGATTTGGAACGGGGTTACTCTATCTCTTTACCGGGGGACTCTTTGGAATCGGAGGACTCTTTGATCTATTTTATATTCCCACAATGGTTAGGCAAGCAAATCTTGAATTAGGTTACAGACCCTCTTTCTTTGACAGATCCCCATTTGAGACCTTTAACTCCGGAGCACAAACCAATGCTTCCGGTTGGGAATCGATCTTCGGATCAAAAAAAGAGTCAATGGATTCAATTATTTTAAAAA
>Ga0256914_1003049_pt1 | contig 13491 bp, 15 predicted proteins | sample HulkmetaG_FD_191571 | JGI IMG/M metagenome (GOLD analysis project Ga0256914, IMG submission 191571) | Hydrothermal chimney microbial communities from Main Endeavour vent field at the Juan de Fuca Ridge, Pacific Ocean - Hulk | ecosystem: Environmental > Aquatic > Marine > Hydrothermal vents ... | reverse complement strand
ATTCTTTTTGCTTTTTATTTGCAGGATTTTATTTTGAAAGCGAGTTTGTTTTACGTTTTTAAAAATTTGAAATGTTGCAAAATTTATAACAGAATGTATAATATTTAACGGAGAAAAAAATAGATGATATAAACCATTAGATTTGTGTTCTATTTATGGGGGTTGTGAATTTTGTGGGAAGTTTTTTCTTCTGTTTGTTTTTTATGCAGTCGCTATTGACAAAGTTTAAGGTAGTGTTATAATTAACTAAAAATTATAATGATTATAAAATAAGAAAGGGGTTGGTAAAATGTTAGATGAAAAAATGAAGAAAGCACTCATTGATCAGATTAACGAAGAGTTTTATTCTGCGTATTTATACCTTTCCATGTCTGCATATTTTCACAAGATTGGTTTAAAAGGCTTTGCCAATTGGATGTTTGTTCAATATAAAGAAGAGGTAGATCATGGAATGAAAATGTTCAACTATGTGATTTCACGTGGCGAAAATGTGAAACTTCAAGAAATAAAAGAGCCTCCAGATGAGTGGGATTCCCCATTACAGGTTTTTGAAGACACTCTGAAACATGAGCAGCATATAACGGAGCGAATTAATTACCTCGTTGATATTGCAGAAGAGGTAAAAGATCGAGCAACATACAATTTTTTGCAGTGGTTCATAGATGAGCAAGTTGAAGAGGAAGAGAACGACAGGGAAATTATTGATAAACTCAAACTTATAGAGGATAGTAAAAACGGTTTGTTTATGCTTGATAAAGAACTTGGTGCCAGAGTGTATACTCCTCTTGTAAGTGAGTAAAGGTAAGGAGGCTTATTATGGCGGTAAGAAAACTTGTTGACGATGTTTACTCAGTAGGTGCTATTGATTGGGATCGTAGGATGTTTGATGAACTTATTCCTCTTCCTGATGGAACAAGTTATAATTCTTACATCATTTTTGGAAATGAAAAAACTGCTCTTATAGATACAGTTGAACCTGAGAAAAAAGAGGAACTCATAAACAATTTAAAAACTCTTAATGTAAGGAAAATTGATTATATTATTACAAATCATGCAGAACAGGATCACTCAGGCAGTATTCCTGATGTTTTACGTATGTTTCCTGACGCAAAGGTTGTTACAAATGCAAAATGCAAATCATTTCTCAAAGAGTTTTTGCTTCTTGATGAAGATGTATTTATAGAGATAAAAGATGGTGAAGAACTTTCATTGGGTAACAAAACACTAAAATTTATATTTACTCCCTGGGTTCATTGGCCTGAAACGATGTCTACATACCTCAAAGAAGATAAAATACTATTCTCTTGTGATTTCTTTGGTTCGCATAGAGCGGCAAGCCACTTATTTGTTGAAAATGAGCACAGAGTTATTGTTGATGCAAAAAGGTATTACGCTGAAATAATGATGCCTTTTAGAACTCAAATTAGAAAGAATTTGGAGAAAATTAAAGATTATGAAATAAAGTTTATTGCTCCAAGCCATGGTCCTGTTTACCAGAAGCCGGAGATTATTATCAAAGCATATGAGGAATGGATCTCTGAAAACACCGAGGAAAAAGTTTTGATTCCATACATATCAATGCACGGCAGCACAAAGAAAATTGTTGAACATATGACTGATAAGTTCATTGAAGAAGGGGTGGAAGTTATTCCCATAAATCTTATTACTGCTGATGTAGGCCAGATTGCCATGGAACTTGTTGATACTGCTGGAGTTATTTTTGCAACTCCCTATGTGCTTGCTGGGGCGCATCCTGCAGTTGTTTCTACTGCTTATCTTGCAAATGCTTTACGTCCCAAGGTAAAGGTTGCTTCTATTGTTGCTTCGTATGGTTGGGGAGGCCTGGGCGTAAAACAGATTCAAAATATGCTCTCCAACCTCAAAGTGGAATTTGTTGAACCTGTTTTGATAAAGGGGTATCCCAGAGCAGAGGATTTCAAAAAACTTGATGAATTTGTGAAGGTATTTTCAAACAAAGTTAAACAAGGAGGTGTGGTATGACACAAAAGATGGAAATTTACAAATGTGAAGTTTGTGGAAACATTGTTGAGGTGGTACATGGAGCAGCGGGTGAACTTGTCTGCTGTGGACAGCCTATGGTAAAACTTGAAGAAAAAACAGCGGATTCTTCTACTGAGAAACATGTGCCATTTATTAAGAGAGAAAACAATGCTTATGTGGTTAAGGTTGGTGAAAACACGGCACATCCTATGGAAGAAAAACATTATATTGAGTGGATTGAACTTATTGTTGATGGAAATGTTTACAGAAAGTGGTTGAAACCAGGAGACAAACCAGAGGCTGTTTTTGAAGTTCCTGAAGGAGAAAAGGTTGAAGCAAGGGAATTTTGTAATGTGCATGGCCTCTGGAAAGGCACTTTGAAATAAAATTAAAATTTTAGGAGGGAGGTGATGTATTATGTTGATGGTAGGTAAAGAAGTACCGGATTTTGAAACAGAAGCCTACTTCCCGGAGGAAGGCAAAGCGGAGAAAATAAAACTTTCTGATTACAGAGGAAAATGGGTTGTTCTGTGCTTCTATCCTGCAGATTTTACCTTTGTTTGCCCTACGGAAATTAATGCGATGGCAAGAACGTATGACGAACTTAAAAAAATGGGCGTAGAAGTTATATCAATGAGTACAGACACAGTATTCTCACACAAGGTATGGCATGAAACTTCAGAACTTATTAAGCCCGTAAAGTTTGCAATGGGTGCAGACCCTACTGGAAAAGTTTCGAGACTCTATGAAGTGTATGATGAAGAAAGTGGGACTGCTGTAAGGGGGAGGTTTATTATAGATCCTGATGGCATTTTGAGGGCTGTTGAAGTACTTTATCCTAATGTCGGAAGGAATGTAAAAGAACTCGTGCGTCAGATTAAAGCATTCCAGTTTGTCAGGGAGCATCCCGATCAGATAACTCCAGCAGGATGGGAGCCTGGCAAGAAGACATTTGCCCCTGATATGAAAATTGCTGGTAAAGTTTATACAGTTTGGAAGCCTGAGGAGTAAAGATGCCTTGCCTTGAACCGAATAAAAATCTTTCGGAAGAAGCGAAAAAGGTTTTAAAAGTACTTGGTGAATTAAGAAAAGCCACTAAAATTGAAATTTCTGAGAAAACAGGCTTTGACACGCCTTTGATTTCAAGGAAACTCAGGGAACTTTCCGAAAAGGGGGCTGTCAAAGAAGAAGACGGTATGTTTGTTATCACTGAGGACGGCATCAAAGCCCTCGAAAAAATTTAAACTATACCTCACACCTACGACATACGCCCCGGAAAAATGCCGGGGCGTATTAATTTTGAAGTATTATTCTATCTGTGAGTTGACTAACAAAAACATCACTATATAATAGAAAAACAACTCTCATAGGAGGTTATGATGATAATTAAAGAAGGTAATAACATTATTAGCATACGAATGGAAGACGGGGAAGATTTTTTTGAATCCCTGAAAACTGTTTGTGAAAATTACAAGGTGGAATCTGCCATTATATTAAACGGCATAGGAATGTTAAGAAATCTTACGATAGGCTACTGGGATGGGTCAAAGTATGTGAATGAAACAATTGAAGAACCGGTGGAACTTGTTTCGATGCAGGGAAATATAGGTACTACAGAGAATGATGGAGACCCAATAATTCACATACATATAGCAGTTGCTAAGTCTGACCATAATGTTGTAGGTGGACATTTTGTTTCGGGTACTATTAATAATACAGGAGAGATTTTTATTGAAAAATTAGACAATATTGTTCTATTGAGGAAGAAAGACAAGAATGGCCTGATGGGCTTGTATCCTGCTTAAAGAGGAGATTATTATGGATAAAGCGTATAACCCAAAGAGCACGGAAGAGAAAATTTACAAATTCTGGGAAGATGGAGGATTTTTCAGATCTAAACCGAACCCATCTAAAGAAAAATTTGTTGTAATGATGCCACCTCCAAATGTTACTGGAAAACTTCACACAGGACATGCCTTGAATTTTACGTTGCAAGATGTCTTTGTGAGATTCAACAGGATGCTTGGAAAGGAAACGCTATGGCTTCCTGGCATTGATCATGCAGGGATCGCAACTCAATCTGTTGTGGAAAGGGAACTTTTAAAAAAAGGAATAAAACGTGAAGAACTTGGCAGAGAGAAATTTCTTGAGGAAGTTTGGAAGTGGAAAGAGAAATATGGAAATACAATTGTAAACCAATTAAAGAAACTCGGCACTTCGGCGGATTGGAGTAGACTCCGTTTCACATTAGATGAAGGATATGTAAAGGCTGTTAAAGAGGCATTCGTAAAGTATTATGAAGAAGGTTATCTTTACAAAGGTGAGAGGATAATTAATTGGTGTCCGCACTGTCATACAGCACTTTCTGATATAGAAGTGGAGTATATACCAACAAAGAGCAAACTTTACTACATTAAATATCCGTTCAAGGATGAACCAAACAGGTTCGTTGTTGTTGCTACAACTCGCCCGGAAACTATGCTTGGTGATACTGCGGTGGCTGTTCATCCAGAAGACGAAAGGTACAAAAACGATATAGGTAAAACTCTTATTTTACCAATTGTGGGAAGGGAAATCCCAATTGTTACAGATGAAGCTGTTGATATGGAATTTGGAACGGGAGCTGTAAAGGTAACTCCTGCGCATTCAGCAGACGATTTTGAAATTGCCAGAAGGCATAATTTACCGTTTATTACTGTAATTAATGATAGAGCAAAAATGGTAAACGTGCCGAAGGAATACGAAGGGCTTTCCGCCTCAGAATGCAGAGAGAAACTTGCTAATGATCTAAAGGAAAAAGGTTTCCTTCTTAAAGTGGAGGATTACGAGAATTCGGTTGGGCATTGCTCAAGGTGTAATACTGTTGTTGAGCCATTACTTTCAGATCAGTGGTTTGTTAGAATGCGTGAACTTGCAGACAGGGCAATTGAAGCGGTGAAAAATGGAGAAGTAAAAATTACTCCAAAGAAATGGGAAAAGGTTTACTATGATTGGCTTGAAAATATACGTGATTGGTGTGTAAGCAGACAGTTATGGTGGGGCCATAGAATTCCAGTTTACTATTGCAAAGATTGTGGAGAAATGATTGTCTCAAGGGAAGAAGTCAAGAAGTGTCCAAAGTGTGGTAGCACGAATATCGTTCAGGAAGAAGACGTATTAGACACATGGTTTTCTTCAGCGCTATGGCCATTTGCCACTCTTGGGTGGCCTGAGGAAACAGAAGACTTGAAGTATTATTATCCTACTACCCTGCTTATAACTGGTTATGATATTCTTTTCTTCTGGGTTGCCAGAATGATTATCAGCGGATTGCACTTTATGAAAGAAAAGCCGTTTGATACGGTAATGCTTCATGGACTTGTCCGTGATGAAAAAGGTAGAAAAATGAGTAAGTCTTTGAAAAATATAATTGATCCTGTTGATGTTATAAATGAATATGGCACTGATGCTATGCGGTTTACCCTTGCTTATTTGAGTACGGTTGGCGGACAGGATATAAATCTTTCAAAAGACAAACTTACGGCAAGCAGAAATTTTGTTAACAAAGTGTGGAATGCTTCAAGATTTGTTATTATGAATTTAGGAGATTTTGATCCTTTAAAATTTGATGCCTCCTCAATCAATTTTGAGTTGGAAGATAAGTGGTTCTTTAGTAGATTGAACGAAATGATCTTACGAGAGAAGGAATTGCTTAAAGAATATGATCTTGGACAGGCAGCAAGGGAACTTTACGATTTTGTTTGGAAAGAATTTTGCGATTGGTATATAGAGTTTGCAAAGATCAGGCTTTACGGTGATGATGAGCAGAAAAAAAATGAAGCCCGATATTTGCTTTGGTCTGCTCTGGATAGTATATTGAGAATGCTTCACCCGTTTATCCCGTTTGTCACAGAGGAGATCTTTTCACACCTTCCACACAGGGAGAAAGCATTGATTATTGCCAATTTCCCATCTTCCAATAGATCTCTTATCGATAAAAAGGCAGAAAAAGAAGCAGATTATGTGTTCTCTGTGATACGTGCAATAAGAAGTGTGAAATCTGATTTTAATATTCCAATTGTTAAGGAAATAAAGGCATATTTTTCTACTAAAAACGCAGAGGAAAGGGAATTGCTCGAAAGGGAAATCGAAAAGATTAAGAAGATTGCATTCCTCAGTGATGCTGAAATCACGGATATAAAACCAGCTAAATCTGTGAAAACTGTTGTATTTGAAACAGCAGTTTACGTAGATGTTGCAAGCCAGATTGATGTAGAGAAAGAAAAGGCAAGGCTAAAAAAGAAGTATACAGAAATAGAGAATGAAATATCAAAAATTGAGTCAAGACTCAGAAATGAAAACTATCTCAAAAAAGCACCAGCCACTGTCGTTGCAAAGGATAGGGAAAAACTACTTTTATTAGAGAAGGAAAGGAAAATTGTTTCCGATCACCTGAAAGATTTAAGTGAATGAAATACTATGCGGAAGCGCTGAACTACATATTTAACTTAAACTCGAAAAGGCGGATTTTTTTGAAATTCGGCTTTGAAAGAATGAAAAGGGTGCTTGCTACTCTGGATAATCCGCAGCAGCACTTAAAGATTGTGCATGTTGCAGGAACAAAAGGAAAGGGGTCAACGATCTCTTTCCTTTCTTTTATTTTGCGAGAGAATTATTCAGTTGGGCTTTTTACTTCTCCCTCCCTTGTAAACACAAATGAGAGGATTTCCATAAATGGTGAACTTATATCTCCAGAGGAATTTCTTCATTATGCAAATGAGTTAAAAGATATATACAAAAAAATGAAGTCCGATGAAATTCCGACAACTTTTGAAACTTTTACGTTAATGGCATTTCTCTATTTCAAAGAGAAAAACACGGAAATTTCTCTTTTTGAAGTTGGAATGGGTGGGAGACTTGATGCAACAAACATAGTGAAAAAGCCACTTGTTTCAGTGATAACTCCCGTGAGTTTTGATCATCAAAAATTTTTGGGAAACACGCTTTCAAAAATTGCAGGAGAGAAAGCAGGAATTATTAAAGATGGAGTGCCTGTTGTGGTGGGAAAACAACAGGAAGAAGCAGAAAGGAAAATTTTATCTGTTGCAAAAGAAAAAAGGGCAAAAGCAGTAGTTTTTGGTAAAGATTTTTTGATCAAAAATTTTAAGGAAAATGCAGATGGTATAACTTTTGATTTTCATTCTTATTATTCAAAAAAAAGTTTTCACAACTTAAAAACTCAACTTCTGGGAAAGCATCAAGCAGAGAATGCGGCAACTGCTATTCAAACTGCTCTACTTCTGAGAGAGTGTGGATTCTCTGTTCCTGACTCTTCCATCAAGGAAGGCATTAAAAAAACATTCTGGCCGGGTCGTTTTGAGATAGTGTCCCGTTCGCCACTTGTGATCCTTGATGGGGCTCACAATGGTGCTTCTGCGCGTGCCTTGAATAGTGCGCTCTCTTTACTCAAAAAGCCACGGATAATTTTTGTGATTGGAATGCTCAGAGATAAAAACCTGGATGCTGTACTTTCAGAATTGTCAAAGAATAAAAATGCAATCTTTGTGCTTACCGAAGTTCCATTTTCTGGTAGGAGACGCCTTGCGGTTCAGATCTTAAAAGGGATTGCCAAAAAATATATTCCTTCTGAAGATATATTTTATTTTGGGGATTTTGAGAAAGCATTCTTTTTTGCATTGAGAAATGCAAAAAGTAAGGATGTTATATGTGTTACTGGTTCTTTATATCTCGTTGCATCCGTGAGAAAATTGACAAATCATTTTGTTTTTTCTTCAAATATATTATAATTTTGATGATATGAATAATATTATTGAACTTTTAAAGAGTATTTTTCCGTGGATGACTACTACGGATTTCTGGGTGATTTTGTTTATTTATTTGTTAATTGTTTTTGCGCTTTCTGTTTTTGTTTATCGAGATTCAAAAGCAAGAGGCGGAAATGCAGTTTTATGGGTGATATTTACCGTGATTTTTGGTGGAATTTTACCGTATCTATTTTATCTTATAGTGCGTTCACCTTACACTGAGGAAGACCTGAGGGAAGAAGAACTCCAGAAGGAGGTGGTTGAACTTCAAAAAAAATATTATGAGGTAATGCTGAGTAAAGAGATGGTCCGTTGTCCTGTGTGCGGCGAGGAAATACAGGCTGATTATTTGTATTGTCCGTACTGCTTTACCCAGTTGAAAAAGAAGTGTCCGAAATGCGGAAGGGTGGTGAAAAAAGACTACAAGATCTGTCCGTATTGCGGATATGTTTTTGAAGAAGAAAATGAAGAGAAAGGAGTGATTGAATGAAACTGTTCACGTTCAAGCCGGGCGGTGTTCATCCTCCGGAAAACAAATTTACCAAAGACAAGCCTTTTGTAAAAATGTCCCCCCCTTCTATTGCTGTTATTCCTTTGTCTCAACACATAGGTGCTCCGAATACTCCCACTGTCAAAGTTGGAGACTATGTTAAAATAGGACAGGTAATAGGCACATCTTCTGGATTTGTGTCTGCTCCTGTTCATGCCACAGTGTCCGGAGAGGTAATAGCAATAGAGGCAAGGCCTCATCCGTTGGGGAAGAATGTCCAGGCCGTTGTTATCAAAAACGATTTTAAGGATGAGTGGATTGAGGAGCCAAAAAAACGAAGTCTTGAAGAACTTTCCAAGGAAGAAATCTTGAAACTCATAAGAGAGTATGGAATTGTTGGAATGGGAGGTGCAACATTCCCGACTGCTGTTAAACTTTCTCCGCCTAAAGGAAAAGTTATAGAAACTTTGATTGCAAATGGTGCAGAATGCGAACCTTACCTTACAACTGATTACAGAACAATGCTTGAATTCACTGATGATGTGATAGATGGATTTCTGGTAGAAATGAAAGCAACTTCTGCAAAGTATGGTTTTATTGCTGTTGAAGATAATAAAAAAGATGCCGCTGAAAAACTCGATAAACGAGTTAAAGAGCGTGGAATTAAGAATGTAGAAGTTGTACTTGTAAAAACAAAGTACCCTCAAGGAGGAGAAAAACAGTTAATTAAAGCAGTTACTGGAAAGGAAGTTCCAGCAGGTGGTTTACCGCTTGATGTAGGGGTTGTTGTTCAGAATGTGGGAACATTAAAGGCAATTGCTGATGCTGTGTTGAACGGCAAACCGCTTATAGAAAGAGGAACAACGATTTCTGGAACAGCCATTAAAGAACCCGGAAATTACATTATTCGTATAGGTACTCAGGTTACTGAAGTTATTGAAAAAGCAGGCGGGCTTACAAAAAAACTGAGAAAACTTATATTTGGAGGCCCTATGATGGGGCTTGCACAATCCACAGTTGAAGTTCCAGTTATTAAAGGAACATCAGGAATTCTGTTCTTTGGAGAAGAAGCCCTTGAAATGGCTCCTTCAGAAGAATCTCCCTGCATAAGGTGTTCAAGGTGTGTTGATTTCTGCCCTATAGGGCTTATGCCTCTGTTGATTGACCATGCGTGGAGGCGGAAAGACTTAAAAGAAGCCGAAGCACTAAACGCCACCGATTGTATAGAATGTGGAACATGTTCATATGTATGTCCTGCAAAGAGACATCTCACTGAAAATATCAGGTATGCAAAACAAGCAATTATTAAGCAGAGAAAAATTGAGGCTGCAAAACAGGCTGCATTTGAGAAATTGAAAGCACTCAGGGAAAAACAGGCAAAGGAAGCAGCTGCCAAAAAAGCAGAAGAGTCAAAAGGAGGTAAAGAAAATGGATGAAAAAATGATTGACCTTGTAGTAACCTCCTCTCCGCACGTAAGAGATAAAGTAAAAGTTTCTTCCATAATGCTTGATGTAATTATAGCTCTTATCCCGGCTACGATTGCAGGACTTGTATTTTTTGGAACAAAACATACTCTTGGTGTAATTTTAATTTCATTGTTGAGTGCTGAAATTGCGGAGTTGTTAGGTGCCTGGATGTTCAGAAAACCGGTATCTGTGAAGGATCTATCCGCTGTAATTACTGGTCTTTTGCTTGCACTTGTTTTACCCCCCTCATCGCCGTACTGGATGGTAATAGTGGGTGCTTTCTCTGCTGTGATTTTGGGCAAATGGGTTTTTGGTGGTATCGGTTCAAACCCGTTTAACCCCGCTCTTGTTGGACGTGCTGTACTTATGATTTCCTGGCCTGTGTATATGACGAGATGGTCAAAACCGTTTTCACCAGTGTTTGGTCCAAATGCCGTAACGACGGCAACTCCTCTTAATATCATTAAACTTCACGGTTTCTCAAGGCTTTTAGCACAATACGGAACAAGGGCAAATCTTTATAAAGCGCTATTTATAGGAAATGTTGGAGGCTGTATAGGTGAGACTTCTGCATTGCTCCTTCTTATAGGTGGGCTTTATCTTATAATCAGGGGAGTAATTGATTGGAAAATTCCTGCAGCATATATAGGTACAGTTTTTGTTCTTTCTCCGCTGTTTGGTAGAGATCCTTTGTTCTCAATTCTTGCAGGTGGTTTATTCCTTGGAGCTTTCTTTATGGCTACTGATTACAGTTCATCTCCAATTACTTCAAAGGGAAGGTTATGGTATGGAGTTGCGCTTGGTTTTATGACAGTTATAATCAGACAGTTTGGTGCTTATCCTGAAGGAGTAATGTTCTCTATTCTAATAGTTCAACTCTTTGTTCCTTTCTTTGATAAACTTCTACCTCATGTTTACGGACACAGAAAAGAGGTGAAATCATGAATAAGATTACAAAACTCACCATAGTTTTGGGGATTGTAAGTGCAATTGCTGGTGGTGTGCTTGCAGGAGTTTATCAAATAACGGCTCCAGTTATACAGGCACAGAATATTAAAGAACTTCATGAAGGACTTTCTGAAGTTTTTCCTGGCAATTACAAATTTGAGGAGTTTAAGGGCACTTTAAAATCCCCTGATCCTGCAGTTACGTTCGGCAAAATTTACCTTGTAAAGAAAAATGGCAAACTTGTGGGTATGATTGTTGATGTTACAACACCTGGTGATCAGGCACCTATTGAGATGCTTGTTGGAGTTAACAGAAACGGAACGATTAACGGTGTAAAAATCCTTAAAAGTCTTGAAACACCCGGGCTTGGCGCAAATGCAAATAATCCTCATTACTATGTGAATAAGAAAAAGAAGATAACTTTCCTTGGACAATTTAAGGGTAAAAAAATTACTGATCCGTTTATTCCAAAAAAAGATGTAATTGCTTTAACTGGTGCTACAATTACATCAACTGCTGTTTCTAAAGGAGTTAAGGCTGCAGGTGTTGCTGCATACAACTATATGACAAAGGAGGCGGGTTCATAATGAAAAAACTGAAAATTATCTGGAATGGCATAGTCCCGTCGAACCCTGTTTTGATCCTTGCAATAGGGCTTTGCTCTGTTGTTGCTGTTACGAATTTTGTCAAAAATGCACTTTTGATGTCCTTTGCATTTAGTTTTGTGCTTATCCTTTCTGAAGTGATTGTATCCTCTATAAGAAAATGGATTCCGGACGAGATTAGAGTGCCAATTTTTGTTGTTGTTATTGCAACGTTTACTACAATTGCTGCTTTGCTTTCTCATGCTTACTTCCCTGCAGTGTATGATGCAATTAAGCTTTACATACTCCTTGTGGTGGTTAACTGTATCATAATAGGCCGTGCAGAGGCTTTTGCCTACAAAAACGGGATATTTGATTCTTTACTTGATGGTGTTGGAATGAGCATTGGTTATAGTTGGGTTATTATTGCAATTGCAGTGGTGAGGGAGCTTTTTGGAAATGGCACCATTGCCGGGCTTAGAATTATGCCACAGAGTTTTCAGCCTGCTCTTGTGATGATTTTACCTCCTGCAGGATTTCTTGTTCTGGGAGTTCTTGTGGGCTGGCTTGAATGGAGCATAAAGAGAAAGGAGGCTAATAAGAAATGAGTTATCTTACTGGTTTACTAAAAATATTTGTTGCATCGATGGTGGTAAACAACATCATCTTGATGCAGTTCCTTGGCCTCTGTTCTTACATAGGGCTTACTGATAATATGAGTGCTTCTGTTGGAATGGGATATGCTGTTACATTTGTAACAGTTATGGCAGCAGCAGTAACATGGATTATTGATCACTGGATATTAATTCCTTTTCACTTACAGCCATTCCTGGAAATCGTCTCATTTATTCTTGTTATAGGTTCTCTTGTAGGGCTTGTGGAAATTTACCTTAAAAAAATGTCTCCAAATTTATACAAAGCAATGGGAATTTATCTTCCTCTTATCGCAACTAATTGTTTGATTCTTGGAGTAACGTTCGTTATTTCAATGCATAAACTTGATTTTATTCAAGCACTTGTTGAAGCAATAGGTACTGCACTTGGATACTTTATGGCAATGCTAATACTTGCTGGTATAAGAGAAAGATTGAGGAATTCAGAACTTCCTATGTTTTTCCAGGGCAAGGCAATTGCCTATATCATTTCTGGAATAGCGGCTCTTGCCTTTATGGGATTCCAGGGAATGATTAAATAAAGAGGTGTGGCTATGAAAACAGTTATAATTTCGATAATTGCTGTTGGAGGTTTTGGAGCCTTATTTGGCTTTTTACTTGGAGTTTTTGCAGAAAAGTTTAAAGTAGAGGAAAATCCTCTTGCAAAAGCGATTTATGAAGTTTTACCTCATGGTGAGTGTGCTGCATGTGGGTTTCCTGGCTGCCATCCTTGTGCAGAAGCAATAGCGGAAGGTCGGGCTCCTGTGACTGCTTGTGTTGTTGGCGGACCTGCAACTGCTGAAAAGGTAAAGAAGGTAATAGAAGAATTTAAATCAAAGCAGAACTCAAAATGATTTTCCAATGAGTTGAAAAATTTTAAAAATGTAATATAAATAAAGGAAGGGAATTTATGAAAAAGATTACATTGATTTTAATTATTATTGTGATGTTATTTACGGTAGCAGGCAATGCATTTGCCGAGGGTGATAATTCTGTTATCATTACCGTTCATAATTCTCTTCCTTTTTCTTCTTACAAGGTTATTAATTTTTCGTACACTTTTAAAAATGCAATCCCGAGCGGAACAAAATTTGCCCTTTTTGATAAAGGGAAGCAACTTCCACTTCAGATTGTTTCGATTAGAGGAAATACGGTAAATTTCAAAACTGTTTTGAATTTGAAACCTTCAAATTCTGAACTTCTTGTTTTGAAATATGGCAAAAATATTCAGACAAACTATAAAAATATTTTCAGTCCTGATTTTAGTGGTACAAAATTTGTAGGCATTGGAAGTGGAAATCTCTTTATTGTTTCTCTGAATGAGAACAATAGTGTAAAAGTTTTGCAGAATAATGGAAAAACTCTATTTGAAGGGACACTTGCTAAAAAAGAATCTAAAATAATACCACTTCCTGAACGGGACACCGTGTTTTCTATAGTTTCGACTTATCCTATTTTTGCTGAAGTAAGTTCTTTAAAATCCAACTGCATGAAGAACAGTTCAGACGATGTTTCTTCTGTATTTGGAACGTATTTTGTATTGT
>Ga0256914_1003048_pt1 | contig 13491 bp, 13 predicted proteins | sample HulkmetaG_FD_191571 | JGI IMG/M metagenome (GOLD analysis project Ga0256914, IMG submission 191571) | Hydrothermal chimney microbial communities from Main Endeavour vent field at the Juan de Fuca Ridge, Pacific Ocean - Hulk | ecosystem: Environmental > Aquatic > Marine > Hydrothermal vents ... | reverse complement strand
AAGATTACCGGCACCATAAACCAAAGAGGCTAAAGCTTTTCTTCCAACAAATATCACATGAAGATTTGAAAATCTTTGAGTTAACTCTCTTAGAGTCTTTGCAAACTGTTTATCAAACTCGATATTGCCATCTTCAAGATCATTTATCAAAAGAAACAAATCCTCACTACTTGCTCTTAACCTCTCAACCATAGCCTCTTTCCAATCTTGAAGTTCACAAACATCTTTTTCTATATAGCAATCTTTTGCTATCTTTTCAAAATACCTCTTTTGATCATCTGTATATGAAGGGACACTTACTATATAAAATGAGTTTTCAAACATATCTTTGCATTTTTGTTTTATACTTTGATAATATGGAGCGATATTTACAAAATCTTGAGAAAATAAAACTACAAGCCTTTTTTCTTTTAAAATATCCATAACATTTTTTGTAAACTCTTCATCCTCTTTGTTTGATGGTAACTCTCTTATATGATATGTTGCAAAGTGATTTTTTATAAAGATAAACAGACTCTCAAGAGCATTTTTATCTTCATCTTTGAAAGTTTGAAAGTAACTCAACTCTTCTGGAAGAGCATCTATGCTCATAGGTTCTGTTATGTAATTGTATAGAGCTTTTGTTTCATCACTCTCTTTTAGAGTCAAAAATTTTACCCTCTCCTTTAACAACCAAGGGGAGTTTATATACTCTTTTTTACTCACAACCGTTACTAAAACTTTAGAACGATATATCGCTTTTTCTATCTCACTCTTCCAGTGATCTTTGCCAAGCTCTTTTAAAGTGATAAAAGATAGAAAAACTTTTAACCCCTTATCTGTTAAAAACTCATAAACTTTTTGAGCCAACTCTCTATCTGCAAAACCACCTTTTTCATCACTATCTTTAAAAGAGATAAATACATCATACATAGAGCAACCTTTGGGGGATTTGATAAAACATTTTACATTAATTTTACCAATTTCAAATTAAAAATACCCCAAATTTAAATCACATTTCTAAAATTTTTGAACTTTTGGTTTTTTGTGTTAAATTTAAAATCCCCCTCCCTCAAAACGATGGTAATTTCCATCCTTTTTTGTATGCCAGAAGTCTCAAAAAGAGGCCGGTTAGGAATATTGTAAAGACTACCAGAAGATTTAGTGTGTAAAATTTGGAACCTATGATCAATAAAACGGAAATGATGATGGAGATTGAAGCGTAAAAATCCTGTGTCATGATAAAAGGGATTTCATTTACCATCGTATCTCTGATGATTCCTCCGCCTACTGCTGTTATGATAGAGAGTATCACGACACCGTAAACGCTGAAACCGGCTTCTATGCCTATCAAAGCGCCGGATATGCTAAAAGCGCAAAGACCTATCGAATCCCCGATAACAAAAAAGTTATGCTGTTGTACTTTTTCATATTTGCTGTAAATTTTGAAAACTATCAGTATCAAAACAACAACCGTTACGATCAAAGAGGGTATCGGATCTATCAAAGAGTATGGTTTTTTGCCCACTATCACATCTCTTACGATCCCTCCGCCAAGAGCGGTAACAAATGACGAGAGGAAGATACCAAGCAGATCAAGTTTTTTTCTCACCCCTGCAAAAAAACCGCTCAGCGTAAAAGAGATGATTCCGACAACATCCATAAAATATAAAAAATGACTTTTTATCAAGATTTCAAAAGTCCCGCTTTTATCTCTTCTATCCCTCCTGTCAGGATTTTTGGATTTGTTATGCCGTAGAGTTTATAGATCGTCGAGGCAACGGCAAAAGGTTCAAAACTGTATGAACTCTCTTTTGGTTTTAGATACATTCTGTTTACCGCCCCTACATTTGGAAGGTATGTTTCTCCCACGATACCGGTATGATTGAAATAATTTTTACCGCAAAAGAGATAAAGATTTTGATTGTTTCCGTGATCCCACCCTTTTGCGCTGTTGAGATTTACATTTCTGCCAAAATCACCCCATACGATGATATTTATCTCTCCCTCTTTTTGAAGAGCTTTTATATGAGATATAGCCGATTTTATGGCACTGAAAAGATTTACCATTCTAACGGGATAATCCCTTGCCTCGTTATGATCATCCCAACCGCCAAGACCGTCGCTTCCAAGAGATATGATTTTGGTATCGGGATTGTTGGCGGCAAGATTGACGGCAACTTTGAGTTTATCGGCAAAAGAGTTGTCTTTGGGATATGTAACGCCTTGCGGAAGAGATCTGTTTTTCAACTCATCTATAAAACTCTCAAGTTCGACCCTTTTATCAAAATCCTCTTTTATCTTTCCGCTTTTGTTCTTCTTCTGTGCCAACTCATCCATTGCTATATCCAAAGCGGCTCTGTTTTCCTGATAGTTTTCCGCCTCTTTTTCACTTTTGGTATAGTAGTACCATCTTTTTGTCCACTCTCTTTTGTAAGGATTTTTGAGTTTGTCATCTATAGATACCGGTTTTAAAAAGCCCGGTAAAACCAGATCATAAGTGGAATAAAATATCGACTCTCCCTCCATTGTGACAAAAGGAAGTTTACTGTTTTCATCTATGACTTTGTTTTGATACAGAATATCGGAGAGTATGGCAAATATCCCCGCCGTATCTTCGTCATTGTTGATGCCTCTTTGATTTTGTGAAACACATCTGCCGTGGGATCTGTTGTTTTCTTCGTCTCTTAGTTTTGAATAGCAGGTTCTGAAGATATTCATATCTTCGCTTTCCAAAAGCTCTTCCATGATCTCACCACCGGCTTCCTGCCAGAAATGGTTTGATGTCGGCGTCAATCCTCTGAAATAGCTGTAATCGCTCTGGGAATTTTGCTTTATCTCTTCTATATTTGTCAGATTACCGCCAAGTTCACTTGCTCCGCCATACAAAAAGATCATGATGGTTTGAGCTGCATTTTTTTCATAGATACTTTTGTCAAATTTCACTCCGCTTAGATCAAGAGGTTTGCCAAAAGAGAATTTCGGCAGTAAAAGTGATGAACCCAAAATCGTTGATTTTAGTAAAAAATCCCTTCTGTTCATTTTTCAACCTTTCTGTATCTGTATGTCTCTTTGAGTCTTGAGAGATAATCAAGTATGATAACAGCGGCTCTGACTCTGTCTTCGAGTTTGTTAAGCTCAAAATTGCTTGCCGGTTCACCGTTGTCTTTTAGCATATGTTTTTCAAAAAGAGTCTTCTCCTCTTCATCGGCTTTTCTTGAAACAACTGTCATGAAAAGATAATCAGCCAAAGAATCAACAAACTTTTTATATTCATTGAACATTATTCCGCTGAATTTATCATCGCTTAGAAACTCTTTTTGTATCCAACCGTTTTTACCCCAGTCATAATTGTTAAGCTCATTATCATTTACATCTCTCATAAGTACCTCTTCTCTTATAAATTTGTGATAATTCATAAAAGACTGTGTATCAAGAGGAACTTCACTCTTTTTACCAAGTTTGTATTTCATAGCCGCCTGTCCCATATTTTCCAGATCACTGACAAAACGACCGAAAAAATATTTGTCATGTTTGTAATTCATCTTTTTTGATAAAAAGAAAAATGTCTCTTCAGCACTTTTTACACGCTCACTGTGAAGCAGATACTCTTTTGAAAAAACTATCTGAAGCAAAACATCCTCCCATGTCTGAGGTTTTGATGAAAAAACCTTATCTGTAATCTCGCTCTTTTTGGTTTCGTTGAAATCGGGAAAATAGATATCCGTAACTCTTCTGATGGCTGTTTTTAGAAACTGATCGCTTTTTACAAGCTCTCTGTAAAAATCAAATCCGTTATAAATCGTTGTATTAAAAAGACTCAAAGGTTTTCTGTTTTCGTTCAAACCTATCACCAAAGTATCATAATCCCTGTCAAGTTTCCAGTTTTTCAAAGCCTGTGCCGAAACAGGCACATGAGAATCATCAAAATCCATCGTAAATATCTCAAGCATCTCCCTGCCGTTATCTTCGGGACTTCTAAAGCGCCTCCAGTTATCTTCGCTTATCATATATAAAAATGTAGAGTATCCTATCGTTGTTTCATCTCTGAAATTTCTGACAAGTCTGCTGTAAACTCTTGTGATATTTGGAGTATGGGAAGAGGCAAGTTCATATGCCGGAGAGAACATAATCGTCTGAGTCAAGACATAGGCACTCCAAAAATCGATATAATTTTTATCAAGTTTCTCAAGAAGATAAAATCTTTCCAATATTTTATAAATTTCATTTTTACCCCATGAAGGATATGCGAAAAAGTTTTCATTTTCCATATACGCTTCCGCTTCATCCAGATCATTACTGTCGGTTTTTATGCCGTTTTTGACAGTTGTGATAAACTGTTTGGAATCTATCAAATCTTTCAGTTTTAAATACGGCATACCAAAATACAGAGTTGAGAGAAGTTTATCCGCTACCATAAATTTATCCTCTTCACTCAAAGCGTCAAATTCCTCTTCACTCAACTGTTCAAGCTTGTAATCATTTGGAGATATGTTTTTAGAATAGAGTTTCAATCCCTTATATTCAGCTTTGTATTCATAATCATAAGATGGCTGTTTGTTGCCATCTTTTAAAAACTCTTTTGACAGGGTATCAAATTCATCCGAAGCCAAAAAGAGAGTTAGAATATCCTCTCTTGATTTTTTCTTAAGTTCTCCTATCCAGTATTTTTTCCCCTCACTGTCGGGCTCTCTGTTTAAAATAGTTCTGTAAGCGATGGTTATAAACTCATCATCATTTACATTTTTATCCAGAAACTCTTTTGAAAAAAAGAAATTTTTAACAATATCGGAAGCTGTTTTATCCCCCTTGGAGAGTCTCTCATACCAAAATTCACGACCCTCGTAATCTGAATTTCTTTGTAAAATGTAGTTGTAAAATCTCTCTATAAAAGCATAGAGAAGATCTTTTTCATCATAGGCATCAACTCCGTAATCTTTACAGACACCCTTAAACTCATCAGACATGGCAAATCCGTAAAATACCTGCTCTCTGAGTCTGCCTTTTTCTCTCATTTCTCCAAGCCAGTAGCTTTTTCCCTCATCATCGGGTTCTCTGTCAAAAAAGGTTTTATAGGTTCTGTTTACAAACTCTTCATCACTCAGATTAAGATCTTTCATCTCGTTGCTGTCATAGAAAAATTTAGCCACCTCCAGAGCCGTTTTTCCTTTGTCAAACTCTCCACGCCAGTAATCTTTCCCCGACTGATCAGCCGTACGGTTAAAAATGTTGCTGTAAAGTCTCTCAACAAAAGAGTCTGTCAAAGTACTGTTTGCTCCAAACAGCGAAATGTTAAAAGCCAAAAACAAAATAACCATCAATCTGTTTAAATTCGGAAAGGATCTATTATTCACTTGAAACCTTTAAGCTAATTTGATTTTTTTATATTATAGCAAAGGAAGATAAAATGAAAGTTTAATCTGTTTTTTTGAAAATAATTATCCAAAAAACAAAGATTTTGTGTTAATATATCGTTAAATATATTATATAAGGGTGGGAGATGCTAAACAATGTGGACATGAGTTCAGATGAGTTTTTGACCGAACTTGAGAAAACAAAAAAATTTGCTGATAAAGTCTGTAAACAATTCAACTATGTTTATAATCCGATGGAAGAGGTAAATGAAGGTGTTTTGATGGGATTAACCAGAAATAAACTGATTTATAATAAAAGATTTTGTCCCTGCTATATGGTTATACAGGATGAAAACGGAAAACCAAAAAGTGCAGATGACAGAATATGCCCCTGTAAACCGGCGATAGAAAAAGAGATTCCCGAAGAGGGGAAATGCCATTGCGGAATTTTCTGCTCTCCTGAATATACTGCAACACATGAACATTAATATATAGGTTTTTAGAGATGCCCTATAGTTATCTTTTACCATATCCTTCAGGTTGGTAAAAGATAACCTTCTTTTTCCCATAAAAAACCTCAGTACATAATTTTACACTTATCCTCTAAAATGACGATTTATTATCCGTAATAATCTAATATATGGAGTCATAATGGAAATTATCGTTCTTATAATAATACTTTTTATGTTGATATTATATTCACAGATAAATTCCATCTCTTTACAACTCTCCAAAATAGAAAGAAAACTTGATCTTTTGCAAAACGGCTCCTTAAAACCACAAATTGAAAAATCAAAAGAAGAAACGATATACAAAAAAGAGATTTTACCCACAAAACCACCTCCAAAACAGACCAAAAAACCGGATTTTTTACAAAAACTGGTAAAAAGATTCAAAAGCAAATCGCTTGAAGATTTTCTTATTGGAAATTTTCTATTAAATACCAGCGTTGTCGCTTTTATTTTGGGTATCGGATTTTTTTTGAAATACTCCATTGATCAAAACTGGATACCTGTCTGGGGAAGAGTTCTTACAGGCGTGGGAGTCGGTTTTGCTCTGCTTTTTGGAGGCATCAAAACTATCGATAACAAACATAAGCTTTTTAGTGAAGGTCTTTTCGGAAGTGCAATTGCCATACTTTATCTTAGTATCTATGCCGCTTTTGCTCTTGAGGGGTTTATATTTTTGGATTTTAAAGCCGCATTTTTGATAATGGTTTTTATCACGCTTTTTGCAGGAGTTATTGCCATCAGGTATGATTCTATGACAACGGCGGTTTTTGGTCTCATCGGGGGTTTTGCCACTCCTCTTTTGATAAACAACGGATCTGATGATATTACCGCTTTGATGATCTATATACTGCTTTTGAATTTTGGCATTTTATATATAGCTTTTTCAAAAAAATGGGCTTTTTTAAACTGGTTTGGTTTTATACTGACGGTATTTATGCAAAGTACTGCCGTTTATAAATCCGATGGCATTTTTATATTTTTAACCGTTATATTTTTGGTTATATTTCTTATCTATTCTGTCGTGCCTTTTATCAATGAGATAAAACAGAAAAAGCTGACACTCTCTACACCGATGTCTTTGCTTTTTGGAACAAATTTGCTTGTTTTTTTGGCTCTTTTGGGATATCTGTTTAAAGTATATGACATCTATTTTAGATATTTTTCGATTGTTACACTGCTTTTGGCTCTTTATCTTTTGGGGTATGCCTATTTTATCATCAAAAAGGGTATCTTTACAAAAAATCTTTTTTATATTCTTCTCTCACAGGCTTTAGCCCTTTTGATCATCACTCCCACTTTGCTTTTTGAGGGAGACAAACTAAGTGCCGTTTGGAGTATAGAAGCGGTTGTGATGTTGATAGTAGCTCAAAAAAGCGGACAAAAGATATTTTTCCGGTTTGCTCTTTTGAGTTTTGTCGCTGTTTTTTCAAGATATCTTTTTGTAGATGTTGTTCACACATATTTTATATCCACACCCTCTGTTTATCTAAACGGATTATTACAGAGGATCATAACGATCATTACCATTACAGGCTCTTTTTTTACAGCCTACAAACTAAAATCCGCCTCTCTTTTTAAAAAAGAGATTGCTTTTAGCGGTATTTTTCTCTTTTTTGTCTTTTTAAATGTCGAAATACTCAGCGGAGCAAATCTTTTCTTTCCCAAAGCTTCACAATCTCTGGTTACTCTTTTATGGATTGTTTTTGGTATAGCAATGTTTGTTATAAGCCTTTTTAAAGAGATCTCAACAGGCAAAAAAGTTTCAATGGCGCTTATCATTATAGCCATCTTGAAAGCTTTTTTTATCGATCTTGCCGATTTGGATTCATTTTACAGGATACTGCTGTTTTTGCTGGTTGGTATTTTACTTTTTGTATTTGCATATTTTTATAAAAACAGAGCTGATAACTAAAGGTCAGTTTTTAAAAAGGCTATAGAGTAAAACACCGGCAGGTACTACAAAAAATCCGCTTAAAAAAGCACCTATAACAAGCTCTCCGTGTCTGTTTAGATAAAAAAAGGAGGCTATCAAAAACAGATATGCAAAAAATCGAAGAGGAGACAAGATCGCAGGTAGAGTTGTTTTTAGATTTGAAAATGCGTTTTTAAAACCTTTTTGTCTCTTTTTCTCCTCCTGTATGATCTCTTTGAAATCTTTTTGCTCCTCCTCTTTTTCCTCTTCAAAAAGCTCATATCTGTCATCTATTTTGTCAAGCTCGTCTCTTTCGTCGTAGGTTATCTCTTTGTCATTTGCCTTTTGCAAAACCCTCTTTTTATATGAGAGATAAGAAGCAGAAGTTACAAGCAAAGAGGATAAAAATGCAGCCTGAGAGTTTATCAGCCACAAAACGCCTCCTTTGTAGAGAGAAAAGATTATCAAAAAAATATCCAAAACAGATATAACAGACAAAATTCTTTTAATATCACTCATCTTCGTCATCATCTTTTGGAGGAGTATAGTTTTTGTATCTAGGATCGTCTTTTAGTTTGTCAAGCTCTTTTTTCTGTTTTTGGTAGGCTTTGTAGATATTTAAAATTGCTCCGGCAACTCCCCAGAAAACCCCCAGCCAAAAGAGCCATTCATATCCAAAAAATTTTCTCATCATATATCCGAGCCACACACCTATCAAAACGGCTACGACTATCGATATGCCAAGAGAGAGCTGTTCTGCTCCCTCTACTATCTTACCGTACTTTGGTTTTTTGGGTTCCTGCTCACTCATTATACTATCTCTTTGAAAGATTCTTTTGCCGCTTTTATAACTTCATCTATCATCTCATCACTCATAGCGGTTGAGATAAATCCTGTCTCAAACTGACTGCATGCTAGATAAACACCTCTTTTTAACATCTCTTGATGAAAAACTGCAAATCTGTCCGTATCGCTTTTTAGGGCATCTGTGAAATTTTTAACTTTATCGTGATTGAAAAAGAAACCAAACATACTTCCTCTGACATCTGTTTGAAGAGATATATTTCTCTCATTTGCCGCTTCTTTGAAACCATCCATCAATCTTTTTGCTTTTGCTTCAAGTTCATTGTAAATTGACGGATTTTCTTTCAGTTTTCTAACCGCTGTCAATCCCGCACTCATCGCAACAGGATTTCCGCTCAGAGTTCCCGCCTGATAGATATCTCCTTCGGGAGAGAGTCTGTCCATGATCTTGGAAGATCCTCCAAAAGCTCCTACCGGCATACCTCCTCCGATAACTTTACCAAAAGTTACGAGATCTGGCTTTACGGATGTAAATCCCTGCGCCCCTTTCAAAGAGGCTCTAAATCCGCTCATTACCTCATCAAAGATTAAAAGAGTTCCGTTTTTGTTACAAAGTTCTCTAAGCTCTTTCAAAAATTCCTCATCAGCCGGAACAAGTCCCATATTTCCCGCTATCGGCTCTATGATAACACAGGCTATATTATCAGAATCTTCAAAACATTTTTCTACACTTTTTATATCGTTGTATTCAGCCAAAAGAGTATGATTTGTCAAAGCTGCCGGAACGCCCGGAGATGAAGGAGTGCCAAAAGTTACCGCTCCGCTTCCGGCCTGTACCAAAAGAGAATCGCTGTGTCCATGATAACACCCTTTGAATTTTACGATATCATCCTTTAGCGTATATCCTCTTGCCACTCTAATAGCGCTCATCACAGCTTCTGTTCCGCTGCTTACAAATCTGACTTTGTCCACACTGTCAAAAAGAGAATCTATCTCTTTTGCAAGTTCAGTTTCCACAATCGTAGGCGCTCCGAAACTGAGTCCTCTTTTAACGGCTTTTATAACGGAGTTTTCTATATCCTTATCACAATGCCCAAATATCAAAGGTCCCCAGCTTTGAACAAAATCTATATAACGGTTGCCGTCTATGTCATACAGATAAGCGCCTTTTGCTTTGTCGATAAATACCGGAGTTCCGCCGACACTTTTAAAAGCCCTCACAGGAGAATCAACACCTCCGGGGATATATTTTCTCGCCTCTTCATAAGCTTTTATGCTCTTTTGTATATTCATCATTTTCCTTTATTCTGGTTTTTTATATAGTAGTATAAACTCTCTATCTCATCCTGTGTCAAAAAATAGGTAGGCATCACTTTATGGCTCTTTTTGAAACTTTTGAAAAACTCTTTTTCATCTATATCTCTTATGGAGGGAGCTTTGAGAAACAGTTTTTTCCCTTTTTTGTTTTTATAATATGTGATAATTTTTCCGCTTCCGTCTTCTGAATGACATTTATCACATCCTATACCGCGCGGATTTTTGTATAACATTTTTGCATATTCATAATCTGTGATAAAAGAGTCGCTTTCTGCCCATAAAACGGATAAAAAAAAGATATTTGCAAAGATTGCTTTAGCCATATTTACCTCTTTTTAATTGAAAATGATATAATATCACATTTTTTATTACAAGTCATATAAAGGCGTAAAATGCAGATTTTAGACGGTAAAGCCCTGTCTGACAAGATAAAAGCGAATATCAAAGAAGAGACAAGCCGATTAAAGCATGAAGGTATAGTTCCCGGACTTGCGGTTGTGTTGGTTGGTGATGATCCTGCAAGTCATACTTATGTAAGGATGAAAGAGAGAGCCTGTGAAGCAACGGGAATCTACTCTATCATGCACAAGATGCCAAATGATATCAGTGAAGAGAGAATTTTGGAAACGATAAGGATGATGAATAACAATCCCAATATCGACGGTATCCTCGTTCAGCTTCCTCTGCCTCCTCAGATAGATACACAAAAAGTTTTGGAAACGATAGACCCTTCAAAAGATGTTGACGGTTTCCACCCCTATAATGTAGGCAAACTTGTTTTGGGACTTGACGGATTTGTTCCCTGCACTCCTCTTGGCGTTATGAAACTTTTGCAGGAGTACAAGATAGATCCAAAAGGTCTTGATGCCTGTATCGTAGGAGCAAGTAATATCGTAGGAAAACCGATGTTAAATCTTTTGTTAAATGAATTTGCCACTGTTGATATCTGTCATATCTTTACAAAAGATCTCAAATCCCACACAAAAAAAGCCGATCTTTTGATCGTAGGCGTGGGCAAAGCAAATCTAATCACAAAAGATATGGTAAAAGAGGGAGCGATTGTTGTCGATATCGGGATTAACAGACTCGATGACGGTAAACTCGTCGGTGATGTTGATTTTGAAAATGTTGCTCCTGTTACATCCTATATAACTCCCGTACCGGGCGGTGTCGGTCCTATGACAATAGCAATGCTTCTTAGCAACACTTTAAAAGCGGCAAAACAAAGGTTAAACAGATGAAAGCAAAACTAAAAAAACTTTACGATTTTTCAAATTCATGGACCGGCACGGTTATAATCGTACTGCTTGTGATATTTTTTGTGGCACAGGCATTTGTGATCCCAAGCGGCTCTATGAAGAGAACTCTTTTGATAGGAGATCACCTTTTTGTCAAAAAATTTGCCTACGGTGTTCCCATCCCCCATATACCATGGATTGAGATTCCGGTTTTACCCGATATCCACGGTAACGGACATCTGATAGAGGGAGAAAAGCCAAAAAGAGGCGATATAGTAGTTTTTAGATATCCACAAAATATCAAAATCCATTATGTAAAAAGATGTGTAGCGGTTGGAGGGGATTATATAGCCGTAAAAGACAAAGATCTCTATCTTCATCCTCACGAGGGTGATGAGTATATAAAAAGCCACTATGACAAAAGGGATATTGTAGAGATAGAAGGGTCTTTGTGGGTTAAAAATCCTTATAGAAGAATTTTTCCCGGTATCCAAAATGATCCTCTTATCAAACCAAACGGTCTTTATCCGATTCAGATATTTAACTTCGAACCTTTTAAAGTTCCAAAAGGTGAATTTTTCATGATGGGTGATAACAGAGATCACTCAAATGACAGCCGTTTTTGGGGAAGTGTTCCTTACAGTATGATAGTCGGCAAACCGTGGTTTATCTACTTTTCATGGGACAAAGATTATAAAATCAGATGGAACAGAATGGGCAGGATGATAGATTCACTGCAAAAAGACAAAAGATTTATAGACAAAAGCGTACCGTTGGCGGAATCTTATAATGAGTAGTATCGATCTTATACAGATTGTCGCTATGATACTCTCTTTGGCAGTAGCGATAATAGGACATGAGATTATGCATGGTCTGACAGCTTTCAAATACGGCGATCCGACTGCAAAAATGCAGGGAAGACTCAGTATAAATCCTATTGTTCATGTTGATATAGTAGGAACGATCATCGTTCCGGCACTGCTTTATTTTTCAAATGCGCCTTTTCTTTTCGGGTGGGCGAAACCTGTACCGGTCAATATGCAGGTAGTCATAAACGGGGGTGGTTATAACGGTGCGATAGCAGTTAGTCTAGCGGGAATCGCCTATAATTTTGCTTTGGCAATACTCTGCTCTTTGATTCTTGGTTTTTTGCCTCATGCTACAACCTTTTTTGGAGCATTTGTTGAATACTTTTTATATTTCAGTGTAATTTACAATGTTGTTTTGGGAGTTTTCAATCTCTTCCCCATACCTCCGCTTGACGGAGCAAATGCCGTGATGTATCTTTCTTTAAAGATGAAGATGTTTAAATTTGCCGAATTTATGAGAAAGATATTTCCTTACGGAATGGTTTTGCTTATCGTGGTACTAGCAACCCCAATATCACAGTTTATCTTTTTACCGGCATTTTATATCATCAAACTTTTGTTGGATTAAAGGGAATTTATGGATTTTAAAGTCATGTCTCCTCTTTTGGGATTTGAAGATATCTCTGTGATGAAGCTTGAAAAAATCGATGATGTTTTTATGAAACTCTCAAGCAAAAATAGAGATAAAAAGATCTCTTTTACACTCATCAACCCTTTTGTTTTAAGAGAATACAAAATAGAGATACCAAAATATTACAAAGAACTTTTGGGGATAGAAGAAAACAGCAACTGTTTGATTTTAAACTCGATGATTGTAGAACAGCCGATAGAAAATTCGCAGATAAATTTCATAGCCCCTTTTATCTTTAACATCGATACCAAAAAGATGACCCAAATCGTACTTGATAGTGACAAATATCCGGATTTTGGAATAATGCAAAAAATATCGGACTATATAAAGGAGTAAACTTGCACTTGATGATCATCGGAACAGGCAAAATGGCAGAAGCCATCGTAAAAGGAATATACAAAGATATAAAAGTAACCGTTGTAGGAAGAAATGAGGAAAAGCTCAAATACTTTGAAAAAGAATTTGCCTCCGTAAAAACGGAAAAGCTGACTGAAGATTTGGATATCAAAGAGAAAAAAGTAATGTTGTGCATCAAACCTTTTGCTCTAAAGAGTGTTTGCGAAAAACTAAAAGGAGAAGCCGAAGTTTTACTCTCTATCCTCGCAGGAACGACGATAGAAAATCTCAAAAAAAATATAAAAGCAAAATCTTATATAAGAGCAATGCCAAATCTCTCGGCAGCCTTTCAAAAATCAATGACCACTCTCACCGGAGATGAAAAGTTTAAAAAAGAGGCTCTTTTTATCTGTGAAAAGTTCGGAAAAGCTCTTTGGCTAAACAGTGAAAAAGAGATCGATATAGCAACCGCAATAGCCGGAAGCGCTCCTGCATTTTTGGCTCTTGTGGCGGAAAGTCTAACAGACGGAGGAGTGAAA
>Ga0256914_1003047_pt1 | contig 13499 bp, 11 predicted proteins | sample HulkmetaG_FD_191571 | JGI IMG/M metagenome (GOLD analysis project Ga0256914, IMG submission 191571) | Hydrothermal chimney microbial communities from Main Endeavour vent field at the Juan de Fuca Ridge, Pacific Ocean - Hulk | ecosystem: Environmental > Aquatic > Marine > Hydrothermal vents ... | reverse complement strand
AGGATCCTGAAAAGGCGCCATGTGGTGATAGGCACACCCTTCGGTCCCGTAAAGGCAAAGGAGATCCTCAGGCCCGGCAGGGAGCCGGATATCGTGCCCGAGTATGAGGAGTGCAGGGCCATTTCTAAGAGGTTCGGGGTGCCTCTTCGCCAGGTCTACAAGGCAGTCCTTGCCTCCGGCCAGGTGAGGCCTTTGCCTCTGAAGGAGCCGGGCGGACAGGGGAAAGAAGAGGCTTGATCCATGGCCAATGACCATAAAGGAGGGCAGGATTTTCGCTTCAAGGCGGCCCTTTTTGTCGCAAGCGGATTCGGCACAGGCTTTGTCCCAAAGGCCCCTGGCACTGCCGGGGCCGCAGCCGCCCTGCCCTTGTGCTGGCTCATAACCACCTTCTCGTGGCCGGTTCAGGTCTTGGCCGTTGTCCTGGTGACGGCCCTGGCCATTGCCTCGGCCCATGTGGTGGAAAAGGGTCTTGGGACAAAGGATCCTTCCCTGGTCACCATAGACGAGGTGGCCGGTATGACCGCCGCCTTTGCCTTCCACTCCTTCACCCTGACTTCCGCCCTCTCCCTCTTTGCCCTTTTCAGGCTGTTTGACATATGGAAGCCCTTTCCGGTAAAACAGTTAGAAGAGAGGTTGAGCGGGGGGTTCGGAATAGTCATGGATGATGTGGCCGCTGGCATCTGGGCCAATCTCATATGGACCGTTCTTGCCGAGGTCCACTGGCACATCTAGATCCCGTCTTTTTGCTCGACTTGTCTTAATCCGCTTCTTTGCTACAGCCTGCCCCTCTAGAGATGTAAGCAGGCAGGGCGCAGGCCAAGGGAACAAGGGACCAAGAGTTAGGATCAAGAGTTAGGGATGAAGGGCGAAATCATTGCCATAGGGGATGAGCTCATTTCGGGCAGGGTGCTCAATACCACGAGCACCTTTGCCGCTGCAAGGCTACTTGAGGCCGGCCATGAGATAAAGCGCATCACGGTCATTGGTGATGAGCCCGATATAATAGACGAGTGTCTCCACGCCTCCCTTAAACGGGCCGCCTTTGTGCTCATAAGTGGCGGCCTCGGCCCTACCAGTGACGATATAACCAACGAGGCCGTGGCCAGGGCCCTGGGCCTGAGGCTCGTCGAGAATGCCCATATAACCAGAAAGATCCGAGAGATGGAGAGGCGTACCGGCCACAAGGCGTCCCGCACCTTCAAGGAGAAGCTGTCCATGCTTCCGGAAGGGGCGAGGCTGCTCAATCCAGATGGCTGTGCTGCAGGCTATGAGCTGGATTATGAAGGGGTCTATCTCTTCTTTCTGCCAGGGGTTCCGGATCAGCTCAAGGATCATCTGGTGAAACGGGTGATACCCAGGCTCAACGAGCTCGATCCAAGGCGGCGCGAGATCAGGCAGAAGGTCTTCCGGCTCTTCGGACTTACGGAGATGGAGGTCAATGAGCGGCTCTATGACCTCTACGAGCTCGATTCAGGCATCAGGATCGGCTACTACCCGGTCTTTCCAGAGGTGCATCTGAGCATCACCGTCAAGGGTGAAGACGGCCCCCATGTGGATGAGGTCTTCGAGCAGGCCGTGGCCAAGGTGGAGGCGGAGTTCCGGGCTGATATCGTGGCGATGGACGGGGGCACGCTGGAGGCCACCATTGGCGAGCTGCTCATGGAGAAGGGGCTCATGCTCTCGGCAGCCGAATCCTGCACAGGCGGGCTCCTTGGAAAGAGGGTGACAGACGTGCCTGGAAGTTCGGCCTGGTTCGACCGCTCCATCGTGACCTATTCCAACCGGGCCAAGATGGAGGAGCTGGGTGTGAGCGCCAAGACGCTTGAGCAGTATGGGGCGGTCAGCAGCCAGACGGCAAGGGAGATGGTTGCCGGCATCAGGAGGGTTTCGGGCACCCAGTGCGCTATAGCCATAACCGGCATTGCAGGCCCTGGCGGTGGCACACCTGAAAAGCCTGTGGGCACGGTCTTTATCGCCCTGTCCGTGGAAGACGAGATCATGGTCCACCGCTTTCTGTTTCCCGGCAGCCGCCATGAGATCAGAAGTATCACCTCCGAGACGGCCCTAGACTGGCTGAGGAGGTACCTGGCCTATGGTTCGAAGCTTCCTGGCTATAGATTTGAGTCATGAGGTCAGGGAGGTCCTGGCCTCCCATCTCAGGAGGGAATGGAGGCGTCTTCCCTGCCGCATCAAATGGGTTGCACCTGAAAATCTCCATGTAACCCTGAAGTTTTTGGCAGAGGTGCCAGAACACGGCATCAACCTGATCCGGCAGGCCCTTTCTGCCCGACTGGAAGCTGCTCCCCCGATGGATCTCACCCTCTCCGGGCCAGGCGCCTTCCCTGTTGCAGCCAAGGCCAGGGTCCTATGGGTCGGGCTCAAGGAGTCGAGGGAGCTCCTGGATCTTCACTCTGCCATAGACACTGCCCTTGAACCCCTGGGGTTTGAACGGGAAAGAAAGCCCTTCCATCCTCACATCACCGTGGGCCGGGTCAGGGAGAGGTTTTCTGTATACAAGAAGATCCATCCCTTTTTTGAGACGCAGATAGAGCCCTTGAGCTTCCATGTGCCTGATGTCGTGCTCTACAGGAGCGACCTCACCCCGGACGGGCCCATCTATTCCCCCATTTGCCGCTTTGCCCTGAATGGCCCTCATCCTGGGCCAGGGCCTTGACACATCGCTCTTTTAGAGGCATCCATTCGTCATGAAGATCTTTATTTCTCTGATTTCACTATTGATTTTTCTGGCCCTTTCCCCTTGCCCGGCCCTTGCCGTTCAGATTCACGGGCCCCCAGAAGGGCTCTATGTCCACATAATGGGCCACCTGCTCTTCATAGCGGCCATAATATTCTTTCTGGTCCTCATCTGGCGAAACCCTCCGGCCCCATACAGGCCGTGGCGCTATCTGAAGCTTAGCCTGATATTCTTTCTGCTCTGGAATATCGACACCCTTATAGCCCACTATCTCTCCTTGAAGATACCGGAAGAGGCACTGCACACCCCCTTGGAGATATTGGAGCACAGGCTCCTTCCCCCATATACTGCCGAGAAGATCTTCTACTATATCTTGAGAAACGACCACCTGCTCTGTGTGCCTGCCATGTTCTTTCTGGTCATGGGGCTCAAGGCCTTTGCAAAGAGTGGCCCTGCATCCGAGAGGGAGCTTGAGGCATGAGTGCCGGGCTGCCTCTGTTTCCCGTATATCTGGTGGATTTCGTCGGGGCGGGCCTCATGGTCTTCCTCTCTGTGGTGGCCCTGAAGGAGGCCTGGAGGCTTAGGTGTTCCCATCCTGAAAGTGTCCTCTTTTCCTATCTGTTCTGGTTCTCCATGGCCTTTGTCGCCTTTTCCGTATCGAGGAGTTTCGGCCATGCCCTGAGATTCCTCTTCGTTCTGCTCGGGCATCCAGAGTTCTGGCGCGCCATAGCCCCCATAAGCGGCGGGCTAAACACCATGACCTTTGTGACCGTGGCCATTTTGACCCTCTATTATCCCAACGTCAGGAGCGTTATAGAGATAATCAGGGGGGAGGCACGGGCCCTCAGGCAGGCAAAAAGCGAGCTTGAAGAGGCCCATGCCACCTTGAGAGAGCTGAACCAGACCCTGGAAGAGAGGGTTGAGCAGCGCAGCCGGGAGCTTCTCATCTCGGAGCAGAAGTTCAGGCGCCTTTTCGAGGGCTCAAGGGACATGATCTTCTTCTGTGACGGCTCCGGAGCGGTGTCAGACATGAACAGGAGCGGCGTGGAGCTTCTGGGCTACAAGAGTCTGGAAGAGATTCGAGGGAGAAAACTGAAGGAGTTCTTTGCAAACAGAGAGGAGTGGAAGAGATACTACTCCAATATCTGCTCATCCGGCTTCATCAAGGATTTTGAGGCAAGGTTCAGACGAAAGGATGGCGGAATCATCTATCTCATCATATCGGCAGAGGCGATCAAAGACGACCAGGAAAAGGCCATCGGCTGTGAGGGCATTGCCAAGGATATAACCGAGTACAAAAAGATGACGGAAAAGCTCATCTATTCCGAGAAGATGGCGGCAATAGGCCAGCTTGCCGCCGGCATCGCCCATGAGGTCAACACGCCCCTGGGCATTATCCTGGGCTACACCCAGATGCTCAAGGACGACCTCGGTGCAGGCAATCCCGCTGTTGAAGATTTGGTTACCATCGAGCGCCAGACCAAGAATTGCAAGAAGATCGTACAGGACCTTCTGAGTTTTTCCAGATCCTCGAATGCGAGCGTTGAGTCCGGAGAGGTGAGCCTGGAGGCGTGTGTCAGAAATACTGTGGCCATCTTGAAGCACCCGCTGGAGATGGACCAGATAGCGATCCATCTGGAGCTCCAGGAGGGCCTGCCGCCAGTACTCGCCAATCAGGACAGGATCAATCAGGTGGTGTTGAACATCTTGAGCAATGCCCATCAGGCCATTGGAAACAAGGGGGAGATCGCCATCTTTCTCTTTCGCCAAGGGGATAAGGTGATCCTCGAGATAGGCGATTCCGGGCCAGGGGTGCCAGAAGAGATAAAGGGCAGGATATTCGATCCCTTTTTCACCACCAAGCCGGTGGGGCAGGGGACAGGCCTCGGTTTAAGTGTTTCCTATGGAATCATTCAAGAGTATAATGGATCAATTGAGTGTATCTCGCCTCCTTGGCAGGAGCGTCACAGGGCAAAGGGGCTCAAAACCGTCTTCAGGATCGAGTTTCCTGTGGCAGGACTGAAGGGACAGCCCTGACCCAGGCCATGAGTATATGCTCAGGCGAGGAAGATAGCAGAAAGCGTTGCTGGGCCAGAGATGCCTTGGCCCTTTTTCGATCCCGTTGATTGCAGGATTTTAAGATTTCAACTCATGTCTCCCAAGAAGAGAAATGCCAAGATCCTAGTAGTAGATGACGAGATAGACATGTGCCGCATGCTCCAGAGGATGCTGGAGCGCACCAACAGCTACTCTGTCATCACTGCCAACGATGGTTTTGAGGCCATCAAGATCATTGGCGAGTGGCATCCAGACGTTGTCATAACCGATGTCAAGATGGCAGGGATGGATGGTCTAACCCTCCTGAAAAGCATCCTGAGGCAGGAGCCCTTCATCTCGGTTATCGTGATTACCGGTTATGCCACAGTAGAGATGGCCGTGGAGGCGGTAAAGCTCGGGGCATATGATTTCATTGAAAAGCCCTTTGACAACATGAAGCTCATGCTGGCCGTGGAGCGCGGGGTCGAACGCACCCTCCTTTTGAAGGAGAATGAAAAACTTAGCCACTCTCTTATGCAGGACCAGGACACCCTTGGTCTGATCGGCAACTCCTTGGCCATCAAAAAGGTGCGCTCTCTCATCAGGCAGATCGCAGATACAGACGAGACCGTGCTCATACGGGGCGAGAGCGGCACAGGAAAGGAGCTTGCCGCCAGGGCCATTCACAAGTTGAGCAAGCGGGGCAAAAGGCCCCTGATCACCGTAAACTGCCCTGCGGTACCGGAACACATCCTTGAAAGCGAGCTGTTCGGTTACGCCAGGGGTGCCTTTACCGGTGCGACCCATGACAAAAAGGGCCTCTTTCTGGAGGCCGAGGGCTCCTCGATACTGCTGGACGAGATCGGCGATATCCCTGTGTCCATCCAGACCAAGCTCCTCCGGGTGCTCCAGGAGAAGGAGATCAGGCCGCTTGGCACCACCAAGGACTTCAAGATAGATGTGAGGGTGATCGCCTCCACCAACAGGGACCTGGAGAAGATGATTGGCGAGGGCACCTTCAGGGAGGACCTCTTCTTCAGGCTGAATGTTATCACCGTGGATATGCCGCCCTTGAGGAGCATCAAGGAGGACATACTTGTGCTGGCCCACCATTTTTTGAAGAAGTATGCCGTAAAGTATGACAAGAACGGGATCAGCTTCTCAGAAGATGCCCTGATCTGCATGACCCAGAAGCAGTGGAAGGGGAATGTCCGTGAGCTTGAAAATGTGATCAAAAGGGCTGTGCTTCTCAACCAGACCGGCACCATAAAATCTGATGACATTGGTAGTGCGGACAACTCGGACCCGTGTACTCCTTGTGGTGATGCGGCAATGATGGCCCTGCTCTCAAAGCCCTACAATGAGGCCAAGAAGGAGCTGATAGCCAGGTTTTCTGTCAAATACATAGAAAAGCTCCTGACCCGCACCGAGGGCAATGTTACAGAGGCAGCAAGGCTTGGCGGAATGGAACGACAGGCCCTTCAGCGGCTTCTGAGAAGATATGGGATCAAATCATCGAGTTTTAAAGATAAAAATAACCCCCAATCTGCAACCTAATTGATTCACTGCAACAAAATTGTTGCATTTTCTCTTTCCCATTCCTTTGGGTTTCGCTTCTCTCTTTTTATAACCTTCTGAAAACACACACCTTTCCTCTTTGGGGTAAATTCCCCATTCTGGCCCATCAATTGCGACTCTCTTCTGCACAGCATTAAGGGAGAGCCTTTCTTCTTCCTATAAATCTCATCGGCAAGGAGGTGTAGATGGAAGAGACATGAGGGCCTATGAGGAAGAAAGACGCGGGGAGAACAGGTTTGAAAAAGGAGAGCAGTAAAACGGCCTTGAGGCCGAATCTGCCCTCTCAAGGCCATTTTAAGGAAGGAGGAAAGAGTAGACATGCATAAGAAGATTCTAACATTTCTGATCTTGGCAATTTTCTGTATTGCCGGCACCGTGTCGGCGCAGTCCGAAGGCTCCATGGACCAGAAGGAGTATGGTGCCGGACAACCTGTGACCATCAAGGGCAAGATCGAGCCGGGCCAGGATCTGTACCTGGTTCTCTGCACGGATCAGCTCTTCAAGCCCTCTGACTCCAATGGAGCCAAAGAGCGGGAAAAGCTCACCAAGAAGTTTGGGGATACAGGCATCCCGCCCATCTACTATATGGTTACCACCGTTCCAGAAAAGTTTGCTACCCCAAAGGGCGTGGCCATGGGCCAGACCAAGGGCCTCTTTGCATTTCCGCCCTTCAAGTACATCGTGCGGGTCAACAAGATAAAGAAGTGGGAGGAGATTCCAGATGACGCCAAGGCGAATCTCGGCCCCATAAGCAGCAAGAAGCAGTGGGATTTTCTCATCTTCACCCATGAGAAGAAGTTCGGTATCAACACCATTACCAAGGAAAGGCCGGTGGGTGGTGGTAATGCCCGCATGATTCTCACCGACTACAACATACAGAAGGAGGCCTGGAACGAAGGCGTCTCCATCAAGCACGACAAGAATACGGGTGAATTCACTGTAACGCTTACCCCGTATAAAAATATTGCCCCTGGCACAAAGATGGCCATCTGGGCCAACGGCTCCAAGATCGGCACCTATGTTGTCAAGCCGGCAGGATTCTTCTTCAAGACAGCCAATACCTACATGAATCCTCTGGTGGTCCTGCTCGGTGCCTTCCTCATTGGTGTCCTCTTCGTGATCATGGGTGCAGCAGGAGGCCTGTTCACAGCAGCCTTCCAGATCACAGTACTCGGGACAAAAGGGCCCATTGGAATCAATGCCGCCAATACAGTCAAGCCTACCAACCTCTTCCTCACCCTTTGCTCTCCCTTAACAGGGCTCATCACCTACTTCAAGGAACGTAGGTTCGCATGGCCCGTTGCTATCTTCTTCGCGATAGGCATCTTTATTGGCGCATTCTTCATTGGGCCCACCTTTTCTGCCAAGTATCTGCCTCTCAAGGCCTATAAGTTCTATCTCGGTATCATCTGTCTGGTGATCGGCCTCAAGCTCTTCCACGAGAGCCTGCCCAGCACGATCGAGAAGAAGAAGGCCCTGAAGGCAGTCGTCCAGAAGTTCAATCAGGCCATCGCCGAGGCCAAGAAGACAGGAAAGGCCGCAGAGATGGGCAAGGTGGAGTTCGACAAGTTCAACTTCATCAAGTTCAACATGCGGTTCTGGGGTGAGACCTTTGTGGCCCGCCCCTTGGCAATGCTCCTCGGCGGTATCATCATGGGAATGATTGCCGCGTCCTTTGGAGTTGGTGGCGGCTTCATGTTCATGCCCTTCATGACCAGTATCATGGGCTATCCCATGTACCTGGCAGTGCCCATTGCTCTGGCAGGCACCTTTGCCACGTCGTGTGGTGGTATCGCCAAGTACATCCTCCTCGGTTACTCCCCTGACTGGCTCATGGCTGTATGTATCGCTGGTGGTGCCATCGCCGGTGGCATGGTGGGGCCGAAGATCCAGAAGAAGCTGCCTGAGATCTTCCTCAAGAGGCTCCTGGCCCTGGCACTGATCATCGTGTTCATGAAGTACACCAAGCTCCTTTGGTTCATGAGGTAAGGAAGCCGGATGTTGCAAACCCTCCTGGATACCCTCAACTGGCTGTGGCTCAATGTGGTCGCGGCATCAGCCATGCCCCTGGGAGAGGGACTCTATGGGTTGACCATAGCCCCCCTCTCCCGAATAGGGGTTCCCCCGTTCTTTCAGGTGCTCTTCATAGGCCTGCTGGCGGCAGGTGTCTCCGTGACTATCAAGAGAGTGCTCAAGATAGAGGAGAAGGAGGCCCTGTTTCAGCACAGGATCTCGAAGAAGCAGGAGATCCAGAAATACCTTCCGGCCCTGAAGGATTGGAAACTTAAAAAGGTACTCCTTGAGGCTACAGATGATGAGATAGACGAGATCTACAATACCTATATTGCCTATAAATTTTCATGGTTTGGCATGGTCTACCTGCTGCCCATCTTCCTGACCCTCTTCTGGCTGGACTGGCTGCCCGATTTCAGAGGGCCGAGATTTCTGCTTGCCTTTCCGGAAAACAGCCTCGGCATCCCTGGGCTTTCAGTGCCTGCTACCTTCTTCCTGGGCTATATCCCTGGGCTGATTCTGCTGAACAGGCTCAGGAAGCGTCTTGGCAGAAGGCAGGGGGCTGCATCCTGCAAGGCTATGGCTGGAGCGGCAAAGAGGGCAGATGCATAGACCTGTTCCGTTTTCCCATGATTCACACTGAACCAACAATCAAGGCGAGGAGGATTTATGGCTAAGACAGTCTGGAGCATGTGCGGAATGTGCTCTGTCAGATGCCCCATAAGAGTCGAGGTGGAAGATGACGAGGTTACCTGGATCGAAGGTAACCCGCACATCTTGAAGCAGGCCCTTTGTGCCAAAGGCTCTGCTGGAATCGCCCTCTACAAGGACAGTGAGCGTCCGCAGACACCGCTGATCCGAAGGGGGGGGCGCGGGGCCGGCAACTGGGACCCCGTGAGCTGGGAGACCGCCATCGACTATGTGGGCGAAAAGCTGGAGCGCATAATAGACAAGTATGGTGCAAGGGCGATCATGTTGAGCTGCCGTGGAGGCCCATTCATGGACCTGTTCAAGGCGTTCATCCATGCCTTGGGCTCACCCAACTTTACCAACCACGACAGCGCCTGTGGCAGGAATGTCCATCATGCAAGTCAGTCCATATACGGGCTTGGCAGGAAGGGCTTTGTCTATGACATAAAGAACGCCAACCATCTGGTGCTCTTTGGCAGAAACATCTTGGCCTCTTTACGGGTGGCCGAGGTGCAGCAGGTCATGGACATGTTGGACAAGGGCGGCACCCTCACCTATGTGGATGTGCGCCAGACCCTTACAGGCATAAAGGCACAGAACTTCTTCCAGGTGCGGCCCGGTACCGACTATGCCCTGGCCCTCGGCATGATCCATGAGGTGCTTCGCACAGAGGCGTATGACAAGGCATTCATCGAGAAGTACACCACGGGTTTCGATGAGCTGCAGGCCTTCATAGAACCCTATACCGCAGAGTGGGCTGCCAAGGAGTGCGGCGTCAAGCCCAAGAAGATCAAGGACTTCGTAAAGCAACTCGCCCAGCACAGGCCCAAGGTGATATTCCATCCCGGCTGGATGCTCTCGCGCTACAAGGACTCCTTCTATGCAAGCCGGGCCCTTCAGATATTGAATGTCCTCATGGGCAATATCGAGACCGAAGGAGGCCAGATCTTCGTGAAAGGGCCTGGAGACTGCGGGGTCAAGGGGCTAAGGAGCCTCGATGCCCAGGTTCCAAAGCCCACAGAGAAGAGGGCAGACGGTGTGGGCTGGCTCTACAAGCACTTCGACAAGGGCCCGGGACTCTTTCATCTATTCTACGATGCCATGGTCACTGGAGAGCCCTACCCCATCAAGTCGCTCATCTGCTACCGGCACGATCCGTTCAACTGCTTTCCCGATCCCCAGGCACAGAAAGAGGCCCTGGAGAACGTGGATCTTCTCATCTCCATCGATACCCATTACAGCGAGTTCGGCTGGTACAGCGACGTGATACTGCCCGAGTCCACCTATCTGGAGCGCGATTCCATAATCGCCACCCAGAAGGGGCCAAAGCCTCGCTTTATCGTGCGCAGAAGGGCCTTGGAGCCGAGATTCAACACCAAGCCCGCCTGGGAGATCTTCAAGCTCCTGGCAGACAGGCTGGGGGTTGGCAACTACTTCCCGTACGAGACCATCGAGGATCTCTGGAACTGGCAGCTTGAGCCCACGGGCTTCAAGATAGAGGACTTTGACGAAAAGGGTTTCGTGCCTCTTACGGACAAACCCATCATGTATGACAGGGAAGATCTGGAGGGCAAGTTCAAGACCCCCTCTGGAAAGATAGAGTTTGTCAGCCAGAAGCTCGAGGAGGCAGGGCTGCCATCTCTCAAGCCCTATGAATCCCCGCTCCATCCGCCAAAGGGCAAGTTCAGGCTGGTATTTGGCCGCTCACCCATCCATGCCCATGGCCATACCATCAACAACCCGCTCCTGAACGAGCTCATGCCAGAGAACACCCTCTGGATGAACAGGCGGGCTGCAGACAAGCTGGGCATCAAGGAGGGGGATCTGGCAGATGTTGTGTCAGACACGGTGAAGGGGACCGTCAAGGTCCATGTCACAGAGTTCATCCACCCCGAGGCCGTCTATACGGTTCACGGCTTCGGCAGGCAGGTGCCACTCCAGTCCAGGGCCTATCATGCAGGCCTGAGTGATCAGAAGCTCATGGAGGGACTTCTGCTTGCCATGGATCCGGCAGGTGGCGGCCTGTGCCTGTGTGAGAAGTTCGTCACTGTGCGCAGGAGCCCAAGGAATCCCAAGAGGAGGGTGGAGCTATGAACAAATACACTATCTACCTGAATGCCAAGAGGTGCATAGGCTGTCATGGCTGTGAGGTCCACTGCAAGGTGAACAAGAACCTGCCTGTAGGACCGATTCTCTGCGAGATAAGCCATGAGCCCCTGAAGAACGTAAGGGGTGTTCCCAAGACGGAGTATCATTTCCGCTCCTGCTATCACTGTGAAGATCCTTTCTGTGTGCCGATATGCCCGACAGGGGCCATGCAGAAGCGGGAAGATGGCATCGTCTTCATCGAGGATGACAAGTGTATCGGTTGTATGGCCTGCGCCGGTGCGTGCCCCTGGCACATACCCCAGTACAATCCGGCCACGGGAAAGGCCGTCAAGTGCGATTACTGTAAGGATCGGCTCGATCAGGGATTGAAGCCGGCCTGTGTTACAAAGTGCACCACGCACGCCCTTAAGTTCGTGGAGCTTAAGGAGTTCTAAGGGTGAGGATGGGGGCTGCTTCGCCAATCGGCCCTCCATCCCTTTTTGGATAGGGTTGGCATGCAGGGGCTTGACTCGATTGAAACCCTGCATGTAGAACATGCTTAGGGTGCCTGAGAAGAGAAGGTAGGGCACCAGACAGAAGAAAGGAGGGAATATGCAAGATTCATCCAGGGGTTTAAGGTCGTTTTTGCTGTTTTCAGCTCTCTTTGTATTTCTCTTGCTTCCTGCCTTTGCCTTTGGTGGCGGAGCAGCTCCTGACACGGAGATAGATGCCCTGAAGGCACAGGTAAGGGCGCTGATGCAGCGGATCCAGGTGCTTGAGTCTCAGCAGGGCCAGGCAGCTCCAACCGCAGACACTGCAGAGCTTGAGAAGAAGGTGGCAGAGCTTGAGAAGTGGAAGGCCGACAGATCCAAGATGTCCGTCCAGTGGAAGAACGGCTTCCGCATAAGATACCAGGACCCTGAGAAGAACAGGGACTATCTCATGAGGCTGCGGGCCGGAATCCAGATGCGCTATACATACGTATGGACTGACGATGATATCCCTGCCAACCAGGAAAACTACAGTTCCTTCACCATGCGCCGTCTCCGTCTCTTCGTTGACGGCTATGCACCCAACAAGGACTGGAAATACTTCATGCACATCCAGCTGGAACCTCAAGGCAAGGTGCATACCCATGATGCCTTCATCGTATGGCGCAAGTACAAGTATGCCAGGGTCCAGTTCGGCCGTATGAAGATCCCCTTCGGAATGGAGTACTGGCAGAGTGGTTTCAGACAGAACGGCTGTGACCGTACCATCTTTACAGGCGACTCCGAGGTGGATAAGGACAAGTTTGGCTCCAGAATGTATGATATTCCTGGTGATAATGCCAGGCTCAGGGTAGGCAGCCACCTGCAGAGAAACAAGTTCCCCACCGGCGGAATGCTCCTCTACAGGTCCCAGGGTATCAACATCAATGGTGATCTGGATCTCTTCGGTCAAAAGCAGTTCATCAACTATGTAGTCGGTGTCTATAACGGTCGCGACACCCAGGCAACAGCCAACTATGACAGCGAGATGCTCTATGTGGCTCGGCTGGGCATAAACTTCCTGCCTGGTTCGGATCCCAAGGGGCCTCTGGGACCCAAGGGTTTCAATTCCTACTTCTCCCAGGGTGATTACGGCTACAACACCACCCCGCTGGCGGCCCTGGTCCTCGGTGCATTCACCAATCGGGAAAAGGCGGAATATGTTTATGATCCTGCAACAGGAAGCAGGTCAGGCTATACACATGACATCGAAAACTACGGTTTCGATGCCGCACTGCTCTTCCGCTATATGGGTTTCTCCCTGGATCTCGAAGGCGCCTGGGAAGAGTTCATCCAGGACCCCGATGGAGACATGGAGGATACATGGGATCGCTGGGGCATGAGAGTGAACCTCGGTTATTTCATCGTGCCCAAGAAGTGGGAGATTACTGCCAAGTTCGCCATGCTGGAGAGGATTGAGGACAACAACGTATATAACAGCCTCGCCAGTGGCCTTGGCCTGGTGGAGACGGAAGACGGGATGGCCGTCGAGGACAAGCTCTATCAGTACAGGCTTGGCGTCAACTACTATCTCCACGGCTTCAACCAGTATATCTCTGCCGAGGTGGGCTGGTTCCAGAGGACCTTTGACGAGATCAGCGCTGCTGATGCCGCTGCCCTTGGTATCTCCAGGGATTCCAATCCCAGCGACCAGAACGACATCCGGGTGAGGATCCAGTACCAGCACTTCTTCTAAGAACGTAAAAAAAGCGATAGCTCAAAGACAAAAGAGGGCGCCAGATCCTGGCGCCCTTTCTCTTTTGGTCAGGTTTTAGTCCCTCACTGCCGGATTGAAGTATCCGAACTTCAAGGTCGGAAACCTCTTTTTCAGCCTCTTTCTGAGGTCGTAGATGCCGATCCCCTCTCCT
>Ga0256914_1003046_pt1 | contig 13500 bp, 16 predicted proteins | sample HulkmetaG_FD_191571 | JGI IMG/M metagenome (GOLD analysis project Ga0256914, IMG submission 191571) | Hydrothermal chimney microbial communities from Main Endeavour vent field at the Juan de Fuca Ridge, Pacific Ocean - Hulk | ecosystem: Environmental > Aquatic > Marine > Hydrothermal vents ... | reverse complement strand
AGGAGATGCACGAGTCCCCATTTGCTAAAGGGGCCCCTAGAGTGGTCACTGTGATAAAGATAGATGACAGGAGGGACAAGACGATAACGATGGAGTACAAAGTAAAAGTTGTGGAGGAGAAGCTCAAGAGGGGATAGAGGGAATCCTCCTCGACTCCGTCACCCTCTCCATTATCTTTATTCCCCTCCAAGAGAGCCACTCCGCTATGGATGAGAATAGGCTCTCGTCCATGCCTATAACCTCCGGCGGGATCACACCGGGTCCCGGGATGGCTCCTTCAGTTATGAGCTTGAGCATCCCGGTGGCGACAAAAGCGGTCGTCCTAGCCACTGCTGAGAATCCAGTCGTCTCGTCGTACCTGTCCACCATCCTGTACTCTATCTCCACATTGTTCAGGCTCGTCCTTCCGCTCGCGATCACCCTGAGAACCACCATATCCTTTGTATCTCCCTTGAGCTTTTCCCTCCAGAGTTTAGCGGTTACATGAGCTGGGCTCACACTGGATCCATTGAGATCGAGCGGCTCCTTGTCTAGGTATCCGAGTACCTTCAGCAATTCTATCTTCTCCGCGTGTCCGGGCCATCTGAGGGTCTTCTCCTCCATGACCTCCACGCCCTTGAGGGTCTTGAGCATCGTCCTAAGGCCGTCTGTGAGGAAGGCCTCGAGCTCTCCCACTCCGGGTATGAAGACCTTCTCCAGCTCGCTGACCGCCGGTTTCTCCACCACGCTGCCATTATTGATGACTCTGGCTGGCCTCACGTATTCCTCGATCAGATCCTCAGGGCTCCAAGTCACCAAGTAACCAAGGGGAGGTATCGGTCTCTCTGGAATGCCGCCCACATATATCTTGAGCTCCTTGACCTCCTCGAGCTGGGCGTAAGCCCTTCCTGCCATCATGTTGCTGAGCCCGGGAGCCACGCCCGCATCGGGAATTATGGTCACCCCGGCATCGCTGGCCTGCACATGGTATTGAGTGGGGTCATCGGGAGCGTAGCTCACGTCAACAAGATCAACTCCTGCCTTTATGGCGGCGATCCATGAGGCCCTGCCGAATCTCCCGGGAAGGGCGTTCACAGCTACGTCAACATCTTTTATTATCCTGTAGATGTCGTCCTCTCCCCTAATCTCTACCTGCCTAGTCTCTGATCTGCCTATGAGTTTTGAGGCCTCTTCAAGGCATGATTTGCATTTATCAATGAGGACAAGATCCGACCCGGTCACTCTTTCGTAGAGGTCATACGAGATGGCTTTACCAACGGATCCGGCACCCAAAACTGCTGCTCTAATGGGAGGACACCCCCTCCTAGAATGGAAGGGATTACTTAAAAAGACGATCTGAGGAATCGCATTAAGGCGTTTCGACATTATAGCGACAAAAATTTTTGAAAGGTCCGTGGTTTCCTAAATTCAGGTGATCTGGGGAATTCAGGACTGCTTTTCACCTTCCTCCTTTGATTCCTTATCGAGGCCGTAGTACTTCCTGACCAGCTCGTAGTAATTCTCCACGCTGCCGTACCTCTTGAGGAATCCCTCCGCCAAGTCGTAGCCGTACATCTTCTTGAACTGCTCCCTACCCCTCTCGGTCATGTCGAAGGGCGTCCAAGGTGGAAATATCTCCAGTTCCACCTTCACCTCCTCGAGCTCGGGTATAGCGCTCCTTATGCTCTCCTCTATCTGCTGGACGATCATTGAGGAGTAGGGACAACCGGGAGCGGTCATGACCACTTTCAAGTATACCTTCGAGTCTTTGACCTCCAATTTTCTAATCAGGCCCAAGTCAACCACGTTTATGGGAATTTCGGGATCTGTTACGAACCTGAGGGCATACAGGACCTTGGCCTTGATCTCATCGGGATCCATTTGACATCTCCTCATAGGGTCATTACCGAAATAAAAATAACAATGGTGAAGATCACTCCCTGCTCTCCCCCTTGGGCAGGGCGGGGAAGAATTCAACGCTCTGGGTTCTCGTCTTCAGGGGCTGCGGGAAGAGCTCCATGAGCTGGTAGACTTCAGGCGGTACATCCGTAGATACCGGCAGACCCAGCTCTTTGGCCACCTCCACGGTTATAGGGTAATCGTGGGTCCATCTCCCCTCCGTGAGCACTTTCGCGATCTCTTCAGCCTTTTCCTTACCCAGCTTATCCTCAAGCAGCCATGCGACGAGCTCTCTAACCTGATTTATCGCCTTCTCGGCCACATCAGCCAGTATGAGGGTCTGGTCGTCGATCTTATCCAGACTCTTCTTCTCGACAACCTTAATTAGGGATGGAGCTGGAAACTGACCTAACTGGGGATCCACGGGACCTAAGACGGCATTTTCATCCATTATTATCTCGTCAGCTGCTAGAGCTATGAGGGTCCCGCCGCTCATGGCGTAGTGAGGGACTATAACGGTCGTCTTTGCCGGGTGCTTCTTCAATGCCCTAGCTATCTGGGAGGCTGCCAGTACCAAGCCACCCGGGGTGTGTATTATCAGGTCTATGGGGGTATCCGGTGGGGTGGACCTGATCGCCCTCAAAACACTCTCTGAATCGTCGATATCGATGAACTTATAGAAGGGTATCCCGAACAGACCTATGGACTCCTCCCTATGGATGAGGGTTATCACGCTGCTCCCCCTCTTTCTAGCCAGGGCCGCCATGACCTTCCTCCTAGCGTTCTGGATGGCCCTGTGCTGGAGCTGGGGGGCCATGAGTAGGTAGAATATGAACAACCACCATAGAAGTGATATAGGGTCGAGCCACATACCCCTTACGTGTAGATGATTACCTTTAAGGTGTGTGGTCCCGTAGCCTCGTAAGTCTCAAGGATAGGAAGAGTAAAAGGAACTCAACCATTACCACTATGGAGGCTTCCGGCCCGAAGTCCCCACCGGTTATTATGTCAGGGCCGATGAGCACAGCGGTGAAAAAGCTCGATCCTCTCAGGCCGCTCGTGGGATACCCCCACAGATGCTCCATGAGGACGTTCCAAGAGAGATGCATGGATATTGCAGGGGCTAGGCCCCACTTGTACCTGATCTCCCCGAGGGCGAGTCCCGCTATGAATATCCCCAAGAACGCTTGAATCCCAAACCCAGGATTGAACGCGTGAATGAGGGAGAAAGCCAGCGAGGAGGTTAGAAGAGTCGTGCGCGAGAATTTGAGGAGAGGATACCCTCGATAGACTACCTCCTCCCAGACCGAGACTGACAGATGGAAGAGAATGAGTTGAGGGAGAATTTCCGGATCCAGTCCCCCGACCTCCAGGCGAGAGAGTGGGAGAAGGGACGAAGTCATCGCAAATGCGAGAATGGCGGAGAGTACAGTCCTCCTTAGGGTACCCACATTGGGATCCTCACCATCGTGCCTAACTAGAGCGGTGAAGATCGTGAGTGAGAGGATGGCCCTGAGGTACACGTTAGGAACTGCCATCATGAAAACGGTGAGAGTGATCAGGAAGGCAAGAGCCTTCCAGATCCAGTTCGAGTCCTCCATCTTCATTCTTTTTGCTTTATTTTCCCTTCTTCTTTTTCTTCTTCGATACCTCGAATTTCTTCAAGGTCCTGTAATACCAGAGGCCGAAGATCACAACTAAGGCGATCCCCAGACCTATTAGGATTATGTGACCAAGTTTGAGACCTGACTCGCTGGTTTCCGGGCTCTGAGTGCTCGTCTGTACTTGTGTTGGACTGGATGAGGGGGATGTGTAGTTACCTTGAGGTGATACTCCCAGCAGGTCGTCCACAAGGCCCGTTATTTGTTTGGGTGGGACCGCGCCTCTGAAGATTTCCACCACCTTCCCCTCTTGATCGACCACTATCATCGTGGGAACCGCCTGGATGCCGTACTTCTCAGCAATGAAGTTGGCGTCTGGCACGAGCCTCCAATTTGACGGGGGCTCTACTGACTTGTAGAATTTTATGGCCTTGTCCTGCTGGCTGGAGACCATCATTACTACGCACATCACATCGTCCCTTTCAAGTCCAGCATCCTTCCAAGTCAGTGATAGGGCTGGTAGCTCCTGCCTGCAATGCGGGCACCATTCCGCAGCGAAGACAAGAACGAAAACTTTACCCTTCAGCCGCTCTGTCGATATCCTATCTCCCTCATAGGTTGAGACATTGAAATAGGGGGCCTCCTCACCTTTCTGTGGGAGAGCCGATACCACGAGTAGGGAGACGGTCAGTAGGGAGAGCAATGCCGTGAGGAGGGCATACCTCATAATCTAACGACCTCCACCTTCTTTCCGTCGAATATCGCCACCGTGGGCGGGATGCCGTAATACCTGCACGTGAACACTGATAAGAGTATGCCCTCCATACCCTCTATCCCAGTCTCCCCGTCGAAGAGCCAAGCATAACCATCTGGATAGGCCTCATGGGCCCTGATGAGCCCCTTAAGGCCGTTTGATTTCAAGAACGACTCAAGGGCCTTCCTGCCATAGTACTTGGTCCCTCCCCCTCTGCTGTAGTTCTCTCCGAAGCTCTCCACTCCCTCGTAAGGGTCATTCCAAAGTAACTGGAAGGCCACCTTATTGCTGGGAATCATGTCCTTCTTTGGAAGCTTCTTTATCTGGCCGACGGACTCCAATCCCTCGGCGATACCTCCGTGGAGCGCGAGGAGGCCTGAGACCTCAGCGGCATATGGTAAGTTCGCGAATGCCTCATTGTACTTTACAAATAGGAAAGGCCATTCGGAGCCGTAAATATGGTACAGCGTCTCCATGAACCCGTAGTTCAAGTTAACTACGGGGGACTCGTGATTCCCCCGGAGCAGGATCACCCTATCCGGTTCCCTGTAGTAATGAGCCAAGAGGAAGTTAGCGTTTTCTATCTGCTTCTTCCCTCGATCCACGTAATCCCCCAAGAAAACTAGTTTGTAGTCCTTGAATCTCTCCACAACCTCCTTGGATGAATCGAAGTCACCGTGCGTGTCTCCTACGAATACAACCCTTCCCCTGACCTTCTTAACCTGAGGCTCCCTAGAGAGCCGGGCCTCAATGGCCCCTAAGAAGGACATGGCCTCCTTGAACTCGAGGATTTCCCCCCTCAGGGCTTTCTTCAGGATCTCTTCTATGTCCACCTCATCTTCCTTTTTCTTTCCCTTCCCACGGCCCTTGACCCTTGAGATGAGTTCATCGAGAAGCTTCATGGGGAGGGACACCTTCAAGCACGGATAAATCCTTTGTGCCTTTTGTCGTTCTCCTCAGGGTTCGAGGGTGAAGTGTATCCTCCTGTTATTCTTGCCCTTATTCTCCAGCTTCAGGAAGACTATCTTTCCTACCTCCTTGGTGTTGGACACGTGGGGTCCCCCATCTGCCTGTATGTCTAATCCTTCTATCTCAACTATCCTCAGCTTCTGGACATTGGGAGGCAGCGCCTTCGCCAGTTTAACTATCCCAGGTATCTTCATGGCCTCTTCTCTCGGGAGATAGTATATCTTGACTGGTAACCCCTTGGCCAGTTCCTCATTGGTCTCCGCAATTGCCTTTTCAACCAACTCCCTGTCTGGCCTCTCGAGATTCACGTCAACCCTGCTCCTGTCGGGTCCTACCTTGTTGCCCGTTACGAGGACTCCGAACTTTTGGTTCATAACAGCTATCAGGGCGTGGAGGGCCGTGTGCATTCTCATCACCCTGTACCTTCTCTCCCAATCAATCACCCCTTTCACAGTGTCCCCAAGTGATAGGGAGTGCCCGCGAGCCACATGCCAGACCTTTCCTCCCTCTTTTCTCACTTCCTCAACTCGATACTCCTCCTCCCCTTTCAACAGGACGCCTGTATCGCTGGGTAATCCACCGCCTGCCGGGTAGAAGGCTGTCCTGTCGAGTAAAACCCTGTCTACGTCCACCTCCACGACCTTGGCTTCAAATTCCTTCAGATAGGAATCGTCCATGTAAAGTAGTTCCGTCATGGTGGCACCCGGACTTCGCCCTCCCCGAACTCATAATCCTGTCGGTCGTGGGTGGAATAGGCTAAGATCGAACAAATGTATTTAATGATGGGAGGGAGGGGAGAGAGATGTCGATCAAGTCAGGGTCCCTGCTATTGCTCCTCACGCTGTTTATGATTCCATCGCTACAAGCGGCCTCTCAGCAACAGTGGGACCTCTCCATAGACAGGGTAACCGTGCTACCCCTAAATGGAGAGGTGCAGCAGGGACAGCCTCTCACCCTGACTATCTACGTGAGGAACAAGGAGTCCAGGGTCTTTTCCGGGATAGTGAAGGTCAGCGTGTTCGTGGACGGCGACCTGAAGGTCGTTGAGTTCTGGGAGATAGGTAATGTCTCCAAGGGCTCGATACCGATACCCGCTGGGGGTTACACGACCATCACGACCAAGGTACTCACCTCAAACCTCACGATAGGCGTGCACGATCTGAAGGTGACGGTTGAGCCGAAGGAATATGGAGATCCTCGACCCGAGGACAACAGCTATCTGATGAAGTTCTCTGTTATTCCCCTAGTTGAGGCGTTCATCGATGTGGAGAGGGAGATGATTCAAGGAAAGGAATACTTCGTTAAGGTGCACATTCCCAATCCGTCAGGAGATGCTTTAGACCTGAAGGTGAGGCTGTTCGTCAACGACACGGAGGTAGGATCCCAGAGCATCTACGTCCCCCCCAAATCCATCTCGATGGCCGAGTTCCCGTTTGTTCCCCAGTCATCCGGGAGTTTTAAGCTAGTAGCTCTGATAACGAGGGGGGAGAGACCGTACAGTCAGGCTTCTGCATCTGTTCATGTAAAACCGTCCTGCGACATCCGTGTCAAGGAGGTCTCCGTCTCTAGGAGGGTTCAAAGGGGCGAGACACTGGCTGGTAAGGTCAGAGTGGGGAATGAAGGTTTATCGCCCTCCAGGGTCAATATTTCCGTTTACGTGGACGACGAATTGGTTGACTCCCAATTGATCGATACCGTACCAGTCAAAGGAGAGAGGTTCGCCGACATAGAGGTCCCGACCCTCAACTTAGCCGTCGGGAATCACACGCTAACCGTCTCGCTCATACCCCTAGACGCTGTCGATGTTGATAGGGCCGATAACGACCACTCCCTCTCCTTCCAAGTCATGCCCCTCCCCGTATCGATGTCCGCATCCCCCTCGGGCGGTGCGATAGAGGTCAACCTGACCAACGCCGGGGGTGTGCTGGGGACATTCGATGTCATCCTGTTGAGAGGAGAGGAGGAGATCGACCGCAGCTCAGTTACTTTGGATCCGGGGTCAAGTCAGGTGATAGTATTCAAGGGAGTGGATCCCGGTAACTACACCGTGACGGTGTTGAGCTACGGGGTAGCTGTCGCATCCGCGGCAATCACTGTGAGCAGCCACGTAGCGCCGGAGGGAGGTGTCTCGCCTTACTGGGGGCTCGTCGTCGGAATAGCTGTAGCTCTCATAGCATACCTCGCCTTCACCAAGATCAGGAGGAGGAAGTGGCCGGCTTCCTGAAATTTTTCCTATTTCAACGCGATTTCCCCCGTTCATTAAGTCTCCCCATTCTCCCAATAATGGGAGGTACCATGAGGGGAGTTCTTCTCATAATAATGCTTCCAGCCGCTCTGGCCGCCTCCCTGATGATCGATCCCGTCCTTTACCCGATCACGGCCGCGGTGGCATACCTCGTGGTGTGGTGGAGGATGAGGAGATGAGGGGCTCGCTGGAGAGGGCTCTTCTGATAGCTGCAGGGCTGGCTTTGATCCTGTACTCCGTGAATGGCCCGGTTAGTAGAGCTATGAAGCGGATGGAGGAGAAGAGATCGGTGAACTGTGTGAACACTGCTGTCAAGTCCGTGGACTTGGCCATCACTAACTCGTTGGGAGGCGGCCTCTCTGAAACCTATGTGTACCTCCCGTGCAAGGTGACCTTCTCCTGCAGCGGACATCTGGTCAGGGTTAGCTCAGGGAACGCCTCAGCCAGCCTTAGATATCCCTTCGAGGTCCGGTGCCACGGTGAGGCCGTGGGTTTCGGCAGGTTCGTCAGCGCGTGGCGGGAGCAGTACGTGTCAATAGGGTGGGCGGGTGCATGGAGGAAGGGTTGAGCGCCTCCCTGTCCTTCTTATCAGTGCTGGCTCTCCTAATGATCGTTCTATTGGCGCTATCATCTCTCGCGCCGGCCCTTAAGAGCGGTGATTGTGAGAGGGTGAGGGAGGCCAAGAGGAGATTGTGGGAGCTAGCCGAGTCGTTGGACTTAGATGCTTCCGACTATTTGATGAGGGTGCCTGGATGTTAGAGGAGTTCCTTGAGGCCTTGCTGACTCTGTCGCTGGTGGCCATCTTCCTGATCGCTTTGGCTGGTGTTCTAGGTTGAAGTGGTTGATTGCAGCGTTCATCTCGATCATCATCGTGACTCACGCACTAGCTGCTCCGATAAGAGTGCATCCGGGTTGGCAGGTGAGATGGAAGGCTAGGGCGTGCAGTGACCTGAAAAGAGCGGTGAATGAACTCGGGTACAGGATTCTGCTCGGTAACTCGGGTGCAGGGGAGCTGATAAGCGCATGTGGAGATGGAAAAGGTATCTACTACTGCGTTCTGATACCGGGGACTTCCCCTCCTAAGAAGTTGAGGGTGGGTTCGCCATGAAGGAGCTTGTACTTATTCTGATCGCCCTCTTAATAGCCTCATTCGTGATTAACATGCCTCGCTCTGATGAAGACTGGTTCCTCTACGCGGGAGAATTGAGGATGTGGGAGATGAGCGCAGAAGCTGACACCCTAAGGGCCCGATCCTTGATATTCGCTAGATCGTGGGTTGATAGGTGGCTCGTGGAGGTTAACGCGACATCCTGCGAGGAGATTCCCCCTCCTCCAAACGGAAGCCTTTTCGTACAGCTTCTGAGGGAGGATATGGCGAATAAGGGGTTCTCCCTACTGGGGGACCTTCGCTACTCGATAGGCGAGTCGGAAGGAGGTGATCCCTCCGATCCAGCTTTTGGAGGGTACTGCAGGCATGGAGGGATAAAACTTCTAGCGTCATCGAGACTCACGATTAGGGATGATCTGCTCGGGATCAAGGCTAGAAGGTACTTCGATGTCGAGGCCTGTCAGCCAACCGCTTACTTCACGATTAGGAGGCTACTTACGCATTTGAGGTACCGGACCATAGAAATAGTTAGAGAATCCTTCTCCGAGGAGGAGAACATTACTGTAGCTCTCCAAGAGATGAGAGAGAATCTGGGCTCGCTCGTGAGGTATTTAAGGCAGAACCTGAGTGGTACGGGGATTAACTTCAGATTGACCTATACGACGAAGTTCGCTGATGAGGAGACCGTTCTTTCATTTGAGGCCGCCGTTTTCGATGAGAGAGCTGTCATCATACGTGATGGAAGGCTTGTCAGGGGCTTCTCTTGCATGAGAGAGTGGGAGGTCAGGGTGAGGGGCTCATAAAAGTTTCCGCGGTTCGATGCGTTTATTCTTCACCTTATCTCATGGTTCAGCGATTCCTACGATGAGGGCGCTCATCTACTCAGTGCTTCTGATGTTGTTACTATCTGCTCCCATACTTGTCGAGGCGCAAGATCCGTTTTCCGGTTTTGAGAACGCGATAAACGAGCTGACGCAGAGCATTATGAAGATACTGACCATGTTGAAGGAATCCGCTATCTCCATCGGTAGGGTCCTAGCCGGTACCCTCATCGCCTTGGGAGTGGTGCTGTGGGCCAGCGATATCTTCACCTATAAGGGAAGGAAGCTCATCCTAGCTGGCATAATCCTCCTCATCCTCATGGAACTCATTCCGTGAAGGTTAATAGGGAGGACGGTGGGCCTCGCTAGGATATTCATGAGGAGGGTGGGATTCGTTCAGAACAATCCTCTATTCGGCGAAGTGGAGAGAAACGTGGTAAGAGCGCTGGAACTAGCTTCTAGGGTGGAGGCAGATCTTCTGGTCTTTCCTGAGCTGTTCAACACAGGATATCTATTCTTGAGTAGGGAAGAGGTCTCAAAGTTGGCCGAAGACTTGGAAGGATATACCGTGACTGAGTTAAGGAAGTTCGCCGAGGAGACGTCGACCGCCCTAGTCGCGGGTTTTGCGGAGAGAGATGGAAACAAGTTCTATAACTCAGCGGTAATTATCGATGAAAATGGTGAAGTTAAAGGTGTGTACAGGAAGACTCACCTATTCTTCGAGGAGAAGCTGTTCTTCGAGCCCGGGGACACGGGCTTCCGGGTCTTCGATGTTGCCGGTATGAGAGTTGGGGTCATGATTTGCTACGACTGGAGGTTCCCCGAGGCTGCTAGGACGCTGGCCCTCAAAGGGGCCCAGATCATAGCCCATCCCTCCAATTTAGTGCTCCCTTTCGCACCGACTGTGGATCTAGCTAGGGCCGTCGAGAACAAGGTGTACGTCATCCTCTCGGATAGGAGCGGGGTGGAGGAGAGGGGTGGGAAGAGATTTGAGTATGAAGGCAGATCCCTGATCGTTGATCCCGGCATGAATGTGCTTGCCCAAGCCCCCAAGGAGGGAGAGCACGTCATGGTGGCTGAGGTAGATCCCAAGCTAGCTGACGATAAGAAAATAAACGAGTTGAATGATATATTCGGAGATAGGAGGACAGAAATGTATGAAGGTCTCTGTTAGAGCTTTGTGCATCCTCTTGATGGCCCTAACACTCATACCATTCTCGTTTATGGAGGCAAGCGATTCCCTGAGGGTCAGGTCGTATGTGGACTGTTACATCGCTAGCTGGGAGCCCGACACTCCTCATGCGAGTTCCCAGATCCTCAGGGTATCTAGGACTACCGTAGATAACGATACTGTGGAGGCTAGAGCCCTCCTAAGGTTTGATTTGGGGGAGATAAGGTCGTACATACCCGAGTATTCAAAGATAATCAATGCCACCTTGGTGTTGACCACATACAACACATCCAATCCTACCATAGAGGTATGGGACTTGAGGGGCGATCCCGACATCTTTGGGACGACTTGGAACGCCGTGAGATCAGGGGTTCCTTGGAGCACCCCGGGAGGAGATCTCATCGAGAAGTGGGGCGAGGGAGAAGGGTCATCCCCCCGAGCTGAGATAAACTTGACCTCGTACATACAAGCAGCCGTCGACAACGAATTGGAGAGCAGCGGGTGGCTCTTAATCAAGATAGCCGAGGGTCAGGAGGGTTACTACGAGTTCTATTCAGAGATCAGCGGATCAAATGGCCCAGTCCTCCTGATAGAGTACGAGGCTGCATCACTGGGCATCGTACTGGAAGCTCCTGAGGTCGTGATCACCCAAGGGGAGAACACCAGCTTGAGGATGTATGTGACGGGCCATCTCTCCAAGCCGATAAATCTCTCCTTAGAGGGGCCTGATTTCCTTTCTTATGAGTTCTCTCCCCAGCAGGGTTTCCCTCCCTTCAACAGCACCCTCAACCTAGTTGTACCGGACACAGCTCCGGGAGGAGAGTACACGGTAGTCATAAGGGCCGAGGGTGTCATGGAGGCTTCGGCCCCCGTGAACCTCACCATACTTGAGAGGAAGGGCTTCTCTGTGGTTGGACCCTCCCGTGTGGATCTGGTCGGCGGATTGGAAAGGAACATCTCTTTGAGGGTTGTGCCCACCGGAAACTTCAGTGGTGAAGTATCCGCAGGAGTTCTAGGCTCTCCTGACTGGTTGAACGTCTCCCTATCCCCACAATCCGGCTCTCCTCCCTTCAATGTCACGCTATCATTGACATCCCTCCACGGTGTGGAGGCCTCCGGAACACTCTCCCTCGTATTCACCGGTGCCAGAAACAGGGTTTACGAGATCAACGTGAGCACACGTGTAAGGAGGGTGGCCGTCTACTCGAATGACATAGATTGGAACCTTTCATCTGCCGACCTGATCTCAGCGGCGAACTCCTCAGGAGTTACCCTCTACAGGATAAACACCACGGACGAGTTCGGCAACTATGACTTGGTCATCGTTCTTGGTGGTCACAAGGCCCCTACTGACAGTCACATGCCAGTTAACATCGCTGCATCCCTGCTCTCAAGCGATGAGAAGGCTTCTCTAGTGGAAGGTGGCCAGCTGGTACATGTGAGCCTTCAGGACAGTGCCATGGTGGTTATAGTTGCCGGATCAGATAGGTACAAAACCTCGGGCCTTCTCCAACTCGATCTGAATGGGAACGGTATACCCTTAGCGCAGGAACTCATGATGGGTGATCCCCGTGGAATACGAGGAGCTTAACGGTACTGGAGAAAAAATACCGAAGGTAGGGCTAGGCACCTATCAGATAGAGGCTGCTCCTAGGGAGGAAGCGATAGCCGCGCTTAGAAAGGGCATTGAGTTAGGTATGACACTAATAGACACTGCAGAGATGTATGGATGGGGAAAGGTCGAAGAGTTGGTAGGTGAGGCAATAAAACCCTTCGATAGGGAGTCTCTCACCATAGTCACTAAGGTATGGGGGACCAACTTGGCCTACGAATCCGTGAAGAGGGCTGCTAGATCAAGCGCCGCGAGACTCGGTACCTACATCGACATTTATCTCATCCACTGGCCCAACCCGTCCTATCCCCTAGAGGAGACGCTGAGAGCGATGGAGGAGCTGGTGAGCGAGGGGATCATTAGGTATGTGGGAGTGAGCAATTTCTCGCTGGATCTGCTGAAGCGGGCTAGGGAACTGCTGAAGCACAATGATGTGGTGACCAATCAAGTGGAGTATAGTCTGAGAGTGAAGGATCCGGAGGAGGATCTTCTTCCCTATTGTCAAAGGGAGAGAATAACTCTCATGGCGTACAGTCCCTTGGACAGGGGAAGACTGGCGAAGAGACCTCCTCAGAAGCTGAAGATGGTCGCAGCTAGGTTGGGGAAGACCCCCGTCCAAGTGGCGATAAACTGGCTGATATCGAAGCCGATGGTGGTGGCCATTCCGAAGGCATCCCGTGTGGATCATGTTGAGGAGTTAGCTGGCTCGGTGGGATGGAGAATGTCCGACGAGCTCATGAGGGATTTGGACGTATTGGAGGAGAGGTCAAGATGGCCGAGGTAGCGAACTTGCTGGCGGATTACCCGAGACAGAACTTGGCGGCCTACCTAACAGCCATTCTGTCCTTTATACAGGAAAAAAGGAAGAAAAAGGGCTTTTTTAGCCGGAAAGAGGAGGTCCTCGACTCCATCCGAGTGGGATACATTCCATTGAAGAGGGTTTCGGTCGATGGGCTCTCTATGGTGGTGGACCGCCTCTGCTCTCTGGAACCCTTGTATAGCTTGGAGGATGTTGGAGCTTGGGAGTCAGCCGTCTCCACACTGAGGGCGGCGTTGGATCATAGGACCTTTGCCTCTAGGGTATCTGCTCTTACCTCCTTCAGGCCCCCCAGTGAGGAGGTGAGATTGCGGGGCATCGCTCCCAGCTTCCTGTTCCCCCTGCTGAGCAGAACCACTGAAGTCGACCTCTGCATTCGAGTCGATCACGAGTGCGACCCCCTCTCCTTCGGGGAGCTCAGATCCCTGATGGGCAGGGTTGAGGAATTGGAATCCTCCCTCCTGAGGATCACCCGGCTGGCTTCTGAGGTGAGGCTCTCCTGCGATGAGATTGTCAGGAAGCTG
>Ga0256914_1003045_pt1 | contig 13502 bp, 11 predicted proteins | sample HulkmetaG_FD_191571 | JGI IMG/M metagenome (GOLD analysis project Ga0256914, IMG submission 191571) | Hydrothermal chimney microbial communities from Main Endeavour vent field at the Juan de Fuca Ridge, Pacific Ocean - Hulk | ecosystem: Environmental > Aquatic > Marine > Hydrothermal vents ... | reverse complement strand
CCAGGACCTCGTCGATCAGCAGGATCTCCGGCTCGAGATGGGCGGCCACCGCAAAGGCCAGCCGCAGGTACATGCCGCTGGAATAGTGCTTGACCGGTGTGTCGATGAACTTGGCCACCTCGGCGAACTCGATGATCTCGTCCAGATTCCGCTTGATGGTCTCCCGGCTCATGCCCAGGATGGCCCCGTTGAGAAAGATGTTGTCCCGGCCGGTAAGCTCGGGATGAAACCCGGTTCCCACCTCCAGCAGAGAACCGACCCGGCCGAACACTTCACCATACCCTGTCGTCGGTTCGGTGATCCGGGTTAGCACCTTGAGCAGGGTGCTCTTGCCGGCCCCGTTCCGTCCGATTATGCCGACGACCTCGCCTTCCTTGATTTCCAGGTTGATATCTTTCAGGGCCCAGAATGTCTCGGTAAGGTCGGCAGCGCCACTGGCCTCGCCCCGAAGCAGATTGACCGCCCGCCGGAAGGGGGTGACCACCGCTGCAGTCAACACCTCTCGCAGGTTGTCCTTCCGGGTACCCACCGCTCCGATCTTATACTGCTTACCTATCCCTTCTACCCTGATCGCAACATCACTCATTCTTCAGATTCTCCGCAAATATTCTTGTCCGCCGCCATGGTCGTGGAGGCCGGAATCAGACCACATCGGCAAAACTCTTTTCCATGCGCCGGAAATAGACAACGCCTCCGAGCAGCAGCAGCACGCTGACACAGCAGGAGATAAACAGGTTGATACCGGGTACGGGTCCGGAACCCAGCAGGGCCCAGCGAAAACCGTCCACCACCCCGACCATGGGATTGAGAGAGTATACCAGGGTCCAGGGTTCCTTCAGCATACTGGTCGGATAGACCACCGGCGTGATGAACAGCCAGAGCTGGAGGAGGAAGGGCACAATGTATTTCACGTCTCTGAACATAACGTTCATGGCCGCCAAGAGCAGGCCGATGCCAAAGGCGGAAAGGACTGCAAGCAGAATGAAAAACGGCAGCCACACGATATTGACGGTCGGTGGAAAATCGTAATAGGCCATGATTCCCAGAAGCAAAAGAAAGGCCAGGACAAAATCCACCAGGCAGGCGATGATGGGGGCCACCGGTATGTAGAGGCGCGGAAAATAAACCTTTTTCAGCAACTCCGCGTTGCTGACCAGGCTGTTGGCCGAAAAGGACACCGCACTGGTGAAAAAGGTCCATGGAACCAGGGCGCTGTAGCTGAAGATCGGATAGGGAACGCCGTCAGAAGGCATCTTGGCCATTTTGCCGAAAAAGATCGTGAAGACGACCATACTGAAAAAGGGCTGGATGACCGCCCAGGAAATTCCCATGACCGTCTGCTTGTAACGGATCTTGATATCCCGCCACGCCAGGAAGTACAGCAGCTCCCTGTAGGACCAAAGTTCATGAAAATCGATGGATACCAATCCCTTGCTCGGACGGATACGGACGAGAGGCGGTCTGTCGGAACCCGCTGTTACCTCGTTGTTGGTACTCTTTGTCGTTGTCATAATGCTCGTTACCCTTGTTTCGGCCCACGCAGCGTCTTTTCAGGAAAGGCCGATGCCTTCATAGCGGGGCACATCTTCTCTGTGCAGCATCCTCCGGCCATCGATCAACACCGGCGGATCGGTCATCTCGCCGAGCAGCTGCGGCACCTGGTCAAAAAGATCCCAGCGGGTGAGCAGGAGCACGACATCTGCGTCCTGCACAGTTTCCCGAATACTGTCGCAGTAGCGGACCTGGTGGGCCGGAAAGATCTTTTCTGCCTCGTGCCGGGCCACTGGATCATAGGCTGCCACCCGTCCTCCCTGGGCAAGAAGTTCCCGGATCACCGGAATAGCAGGCGACTCCCGCATGTCGTCCGTACCGGGTTTGAATGCCAGGCCCAGGATGCCGAACGAGACCCCGCTGAAATCCGCAACATGTTTCCTGGCCAGTTCCAGGACCTGGAAAGGCTGGCGCTGGTTGACATCGATGACCGCCTCCAGCAGGTCCATACCAAGGCCAAGCTGCTTCCCGTGGGCAATCAGCGCCTTGACATCCTTGGGAAAACAGGAGCCGCCAAATCCGCAGCCAGCAGCCAGGTAGGTGGTAATATCCGGCATGATCCGCTGACCATCCCCGGAAATGGGCGAAAGACGCTTGTCGAGATGTACGCCCCGCATCACCTCGACCACGTCCACCCCGCCGATTCTTGCACAGAGGTTGCCGATCTCGTTGGAGAACGAGATCAGGGTCGCCAGGAGGGAGTTGGCCGAATACTTGATCATCTCCGCGGTGCGGTTGTTGGTGCGGAGCATATCCACCCCGGCAAACGGCTCGTAGACCTGGCCCAGCACGTTCCGGGTGGTCTCGTCTATGCCGCCCAGGACAATCCGGTCCGGTTCCAGGAAGTCCCTGATGGCAGAGCCTTCCCTGAGGAATTCCGGGTTCATGCCGAGGCCAAAATCCCGACCTGCCCTTTTGCCTGAATGCTCTTCCAGAATCGGCAAAACGACATCGTCTGTTGTTCCCGGAATCACGGTACTCTTGACAACCACCACATGGTAGGCATCCTTGTCCTTCAGGGCCGTGCCGATCTCCCGGGCCACTTGTTGGACATACCGCAGATCGATGGCCTCGCCGTCAAAGGGGGTGCCCACGGCGATCAGGGTCAGCCTGGTCTCTTCCACGGCCCTTTTCAGGTCTGTGGTCGCCTCCACCCGGCTGCCGATATGCCTTGTCAGCAGGTCATCCAGGCCTTCCTCGTAGATCGGGCTTTCGCCCCGGCTGATCCTGGCCACCTTGGCCGCATCGTTGTCCACGCAGATGACCCGGTGGCCTTTTTCCGCCAGGCAGACCCCAGAGACAAGGCCGACATAGCCGGTTCCGATAACAGAAATATCCATCACTCCTCCTCCACGTCCCGATGATCGGCATACCAGACAAGACTGCGCTCCAGCCCGTCGTCCAGCTGGATCTCGGGATGATAGCCCAGTTCGTTGCGCGCCTTGTCGATGACCGGGCAGCGGCGGTTGGGATTGTCGGTCAGGTAATCCTTGTCCTCGCTGGTCTGGAAGACCAGTTGACCGGAATACTGGAACAGTCGCCGGGCCGTGGCAATGACCCGCTCGGCCAACTCCCGGATCGATATCTCCGGCCTGTCCAGGCCGATATTGTAGGCCTCTGCCGGCCTTCCCCGCAGCAGGACCTTGAAGTAGCCGACCACGGCATCGGCCACGTAGCAGAAGGTCCTGGTCGGCGAGCCGTCGGACAGCAGGACGATATCCTCCCCGGAGAGGACATTGCGGGCAAAATCGGGCAGGGCCCGCTTGTCGGTGATCTTCAGCCCCGGACCGTAATTGTTGAAGGGCCGGACGATCTTGATGGGCAGGTCATACTGGCGGGCAAAGTTGACGCTCAGGGTTTCGCCGTACCGCTTGGATTCATCGTAGCAGGCCCGGGGTCCGGTGCAGGAGACATTCCCCCGATAGGTTTCCGGGGTGGGAATGTTTTCCGGGGTGGGGTCTCCATAGATCTCGCTGGTTGAGTAAAAGAGAAACCCTTCAACAGGCTGGCCGGCGTCTTTCTGCTGCCTGCAGTAATCGAGCAGATGGCGCAAGCCGTAGACGTTGGCATCCATGGTCTCTATGGGATGCCGGCGGTAATAGATGGGCGAGGCAATGGTGGCGGCATGGATGATGTACTGGAAACTCCCCATGTCCTCGGGAAGGGGATCGATCACGTCATACTTTTTCACCGTGAGATGGGGATCTTGCTCCAGCCCGACCAGCCAGTCCGGGACCCCGCGCATGAAGTTGTCGTATACGACCAGGTCGAGCGGATCCTCTTTGCCGTCATGGGCGTTCCAGTGGAGCAGGGACTGGACCAGATAGTATCCAAGGAAGCCTGCACCGCCGGTAATCAGTATCCGCCGGCCGGCCAGGAGGGGAAAGTCGTCTTTCAGTTTCTGGCAGATATAGTCCAGATCCGCGGCCACAACATCCTTATAGGTGCGCATGCTCACTCCCGTACAAAATATTGTTCTCGAAAACTTCTGTAGAATATTTCAGCTCATGTAATGGATTGTATACGGCCACTTTTTTCCCTGTCAAGCAGGGAACCGCTCCGGATTGTCCCAATGTCCCGGCTGATCCCTCAGGCTTTTGCCAGATCCTGCCAGGGCAGGATCTTCAGGTCAGTGACCTGGGCCCGGCCAGACGATTCCATCGTCTCCACGATGGTTCTGGCCAGATCATCCGGCCGGATCTGCACCGTGGTGTCCAGCGATCTGCCTTGCCCTTCCCGCAGGGCATCCTGCATGGCCGTGGCGGTTTTTCCAGGATAGACACTGAGCACCCGGACCCCGGCATCACCGAGTTCCTGGCGGAGAGCGTCCGCCAGGGCCCTGAGGGCATGCTTGCTGGCAGCATACAGGCCCAACCCTGCCCAGCACCTGAGGCCGGCGGTCGAATTGAGAAAGACGATCTGTCCGCTGCACTGTTTCAGCAGAGGAAGCAACTCCCTGGTAAGCAGATAGGGAGCCCGTACATTGACCGCGAACAGGAGATCAAACGACGATGGATCAGACCGTTCCAGGGTACCCGTGGAAATCACGCCGGCACTGTGGACAAGGACATCCACCGCTGAATACCTACTGCGGATGTGATCGCACAGCCTCGTGATTTCTTCAGGATGCTGCAGGTCACAGCACTGGTGTTCCACTCTGGAATGCACGGCCCTGATACGCTCTTCCACTGCCTGGAGTCGGCCGCGGTTTCGACCGACGAGGCATACGGTAGCTCCCCTGCTGCCCAGCTCGATGGCAATGCACCTGCCTATCCCGCTACTGGCCCCGGTAACCACGGCCGTCTTGTCGGCAAACCCGAACGCGCTCATGAAACCGCCAGATCGTCTTGTTCCGCGAGCAATCCTCCGGCAAGCAGTTTCCCGGCAGCATCGGCAATATGGTGAAACGGCAAGTTGGACCGTTCCGCGATATCAAGCAGGGAATGGCGGCCATCGGCGAGGTTTAGAACCCAGAGAATGGCCAGGTGCTGCTCCCGTTCCCGGGGATAGAGATTCCGCTTGCCCAGCTGCGGTTCACAGTGCGGATACCTGTTCAGCAGGATCCTGTTCTGTTCCACGACCTCCAGGACCGAGACAAGCACTGCAAAGGACTCCTCCAGGCACCAGGGCCGGACGAAATCGAGATCATCGGCCGAGGTATGGTACTGGACATACTCGCCATGGGGGCTGCGCATGAAACAGCCCACCGGCAGGTCAAAGCCGCAGGAACAGTACTGTCGCTCATCATAACCGTAAGGGAAAAAATCGATGATCCGGTGCGGCGTCGGCTGGTGCCTGAGGACGTGGCTGACGATCCGGTCGATCTCGGCCGTGCCGCGCCTGCTTTTCTTGTAGGTGAAACCACCCGGGTCACCGGCACAGGCCACCACCAGGCCGTGACTGATCCTGTCGGTCCTGTCCCGGTTCAGGGACAGCCAGGTAATGGCCCCTATGGTTGCCGGCACGAACAGGAACCGGTAGGAATACCGGCGACCGGCTGACCGGACATGTCTTGCCAGAAATGTTGCCAGGGCCAGGCCCGAAAGGTTGTCATTGGCCAGGGACGGATGACAGAGGTGGGTGGAAACAAGGACCTCCTGCTCTGTCTCGCCAGGCAGATAGAGTTCTCCATAGCTCAGGTGCCCCGGCTTCAGGTCCGAATCGATACAGACCTCGTACGTGTCGTCGGCCAGCCGCTCATACAGGGCATGGGGCAGGCAGAACCCCCAGGTCCTGTTGTAGTAAGCGGTACGGTACGGTATCCAGTGCGGATGATCCGGCAGGGTATGGAGATGTTTTTTCAGCTCGGCCAGCTGCATCTTCCTGTGCACCGGAATGGAATAATTGACGACGTGAAGATTGGAGTCTGCGAAATCGACAACCTTTCTTCCTGCCGAGTCGCGGATATAGGCACCGCGGACATTCCACTCGTCAGGAACGGTCCAGTCGAACACCCGGGTGCCGGACGGCACCTCGCGAATCTCCACGGGAATATGCTCCTGCAGAATCTCCAGAGTCTGACGGACACCGTCACCGGTGATGGACCTGCAGATGGGATACAGTCGCTCCATCAGCCCGTGCAGGGCCGCTCCTGTTCCGGAAAGCCCGTTCTTCCCGCCCCCCGGCCTGTCTGCCGTCTTCTGCGCCATAGCCATCCGTCCTGCCGGTTCAGAACGATTCAGAATACCTGGATCTCCGGGATCGCCACCACAAACCTGCAGCCCCATTCCCGGACATAGGCCATCTGCTGCATGATCTCGTCCTTGAGATTCCAGGCCAGGATGATCAGGTAGTCCGGCCTGGTCTCCCGGACCCGGTCCGGTGCATATACCGGAATATGGGTGCCGGGCAAAAGGGTGTTCTGCTTGTGCGGACTCCGGTCCACGGCATAGTCGATGAAATCCGTCCTCACTCCGCAGTAATTGAGCAGGGTATTGCCCTTGGCCGGCGCCCCGTAAGCCACCACCTGCCTGTTGTCTTCCTTTGCCTCGATGAGAAACTTGAGGAAGTTTCGCTTGGTGGCCTTGACCTTGTCGGCAAACGAGGTGTAATAGGACCGCTCTGTCATTCCTTCGCGCTCTTCTCTGGCCAGCAGCTCCGGGACCGTCTCCCGAACCGGCAGCCTGTCATTTTCCTCGTGACGACCGAAGATCCGCAACGAACCGCCATGGGTGGGGATCTCTTCCACGTCAAAGAGGGTCAGACCATGGGCGGCGAAGATCCGGTTGACGGTGGTGAAGGACAGGTAGGAAAAATGTTCGTGATAGATGGTATCGAACTGGTTCCGTTCAATGAGCCGCATCAGGTGGGGGAACTCCATGGTCAGGATGCCATCAGGCTTGAGAACGATCTTCATGCCCCCGACAAAATCGTTGATGTCTGGCACGTGGGCGAGCACGTTGTTTCCAAGCAGCAGATCGGCCTTCCGATTCTCGCCGGCGAGCTGGCCGGCCAGTTCGACGCCGAAAAATTCCACCACGGTCTCGATCCCCTTGTTCCTGGCCACGTCTGCCACGTTCCGGGCCGGCTCGATCCCCAGCACGGGAATATTGTTTTCCTGAAAATACTGTAACAGGTACCCGTCGTTGCTGGCTATCTCCATGACCAGGCTCTGGCTGTCAAAGCCAAACCTGGCGATCATCTCCTCGGTATATTTCCTGGCATGGGCAAGCAGCGTGTCCGAATAGGAGGAAAAATAGACATAATCGCTGAAGATGCCTTCAGGCGACTCGTATTCGCTGAGCTGGGCCAGCCAGCAATCGTCGCAGACATAGACATGCAGGGGGAAAAAGGCTTCCATGTTGTCCGCGGCCTCGGGAGCCACGAACGAATTTGCCAAAGGGCTCATCCCGAGATCCACGGCAGTGATCGTCAGGGGTTTCTTACAAAATCGGCAAAGTTTCTCAGTTGTCTCCATTGGTTCAATCCATTAGTCGGAAAAATCAGAAAAAATAGGTACGAGGTGTGAAACGGCAGCACGTCTGGTAGCCAGCCGTGCCGCCGGACCGTTCCCGGAACTGCATCCGGCGGTACCATTGAGATCATTCCCGCCACAGTCTCCAGGGCGGATCGCCTGAATTCCAGAGTTCTTCAAGGTACATCTTGTCTCGCAGGGTATCCATGGACTGCCAGAAGCCTTCATGCCTGTACGCTGCGAGTTTACCCTCCCTGGCCAGCCGTTCCAGGGGTTCCCGCTCCCAACTGGTCAGGTCTTCGGCCACGTAGTCAATGGCCTCCGGCTCGACGACGAAAAAGCCGCCATTGATCCAGGCCCCATCTCCCTTGATCTTCTCCCGAAACTGGGTGATCCTGGTCTCATCCTCTTTCAGGGTGAAGGCCCCGAACCGTCCCGGCGGCTGGACCGCGGTCAGGGTCGCCAGGACTCCCTGTTGCCGATGAAAATCGATCAGTTTGTGCAGATCGATATCGCTGACACCATCGCCATAAGTGAAACAGAAGGTCTCGTCACCGATATATTCCCGTACACGCTTGAGCCGCCCACCGGTCATTGTCTTCAGACCGGTGTCAACAAGCGTGACCTTCCAGGGGTCTACCCTGGAATGATGGACCTCCATGCTATTTGCTGCCAGGTCAAACGTTACATCCGAAGCATACAGAAAATAGTCGGCAAAATACTGCTTGATCATGTACCCCTTGTATCCGCAGCAGATGATAAAATCATGAAACCCGTAAGAGGAGTAGATCTTCATGATATGCCAGAGTATTGGATGATGGCCGATCTCGACCAGAGGCTTTGGCCTTACCTGACTCTCCTCACTGATTCTCGTCCCGTAACCACCTGCCAGAATGACAACTTTCATTGTTTTGACCTCTGTTTGTTGAAGATCCCCCGATACCACCCGATCACTTGCCGGTGCTCCCGGCTGGAGGGTAACTCAACCACCCTTTCTCGGGGTCCAAAGTGTCAGCTTGCGACCGGAGAGAAACCGAAAAAATGCTTGTCCGGACGCGACGTTGATCAGCACGATGTACTGAATGTAATAGAGCAGTGGAACAGACCTGCCCTGTTTCTCGAACTCGTAAGCCAGCCAGGCGCCAAGATAGCCAAGATTCTGCAGAATGAAGAGTATGCCGTACAACCAGTGTGTCGCAAGCAGCAGACCGTTTGCAACATAGGCGATGACAAAAAAAAGAAAACAGCTATACCGCAACACCTTGTGGGACCAGAACTGCCAGGCGAACAGCAGACCGCCTTTACCCCACAGCAGATGCCGCATCTGGAAAATCGCCCACCAGGAACGTAGACAGACGCGTACCCGCATGCCGTATTCATCGGCCGAGGACTCCAGGCTTTGTTCTTTCAGAACGGCCCGCGGTTCGTACACCACCCGGTACCCCTGCTCGATCACCCTGAGCGGCAGGACAAAGTCCGGCAGCATGTCGGGACGTAACGGCGAATAGAGTTTCTTGCGCATGGCATCGATACCCCCATCCACACCAACGATGGAGCCAAGCCTGGTCTCTATGCTCCGCAAAAAATTTTCATACCTCATGTAGGCACTGCAGCCATCGCCGACCGGGTTGCCTGCAGCATCGGTATACACCATCTTGCCGGTGACATAACCGACATCCTCTGCAGCAAGGTTGCTCACCAGGTGTTGCAGCGCATCCCGGGAATAGATCGAATTGGCATCGGAAAAGACAATGATCTCTCCACCTGCCTCGCCGATGGCCGCATTCAGCGCCGCCGTCTTGCCGGCCCGCTCCTGGCGCAGCAGCCGCACCCCCTTATCCCGGTACGACAGGACAATCTCATCGGTCCGGTCGGTCGAACCGTCGGAGATCACAATTATCTCGAGACAATCGGCAGGATATTCGAGGGCAAGCTTGTTCTCTATGGTCTTTGCTATATCGCGTTCTTCGTTGTAGGCAGCGATCAGGATGGTCACCCGGGGAGTCCAGGCCTTTTTGCGGACAATCCTCGGTCCCCGGAAGATCACGATCAAGCTGGCGCAACACGGGTAGCCGATATAGACATAGAATATTGCCGCAATGGCCAGCCAGAAAACTATTTCCACCATGTCTCCCTGTAGTTACACCAGCGGACGAACCCTTGAGCCATTGAAGCGGTCAGCCGTTATCTGCCTGGTTGATTCCATAAGATCAGTGACACTGCCGCTGCCCGTGCAGCACCCTTCCGGATGTGCGGAGAGTCCGGCCAGGTTGACAGAGGAGGTATTCTTCATATATTCACTGCCATGTTAGCCCGCTCCCAGACAAGCCGCGGCCCGGATCGGCTGAAACCTGAACGTGCGCAACAGGATGTGCAACCGGTCCATTGTCTTGTCCAGATTGGTATAATGCCGGAACCTGGAGAGCCTGCTTGCTGACTCGAATCGCGGTTGTCCAGGATCCACCTCCCATGGATGCACATAAAACACGAACGGTTTACCTTCCACCCTGTTGATACGCTTCAGGGCCCTCAGGGTGAACCAGAGCGGAAAGAGCCGGAAATAGCCCCCCCCGGCCACTGGAATCTTTCTACCGCAAATCAGGGCGGTCGAGATAGGAAACTCGATCAGATCCATTCCCTCCACCTGATACGGAAAACGGGGGGCATCCGGAATGCCATAGTTGTCGTGCCGAATAGGGAATATACTGGAATCATAGGTGAAATCGAGCTCGTTAAGGATCTCGAGGGCCCAGTAACTTTTTCTGGTGATCGTATAGGTCGGTGCCCGATAACCAACCACCTGCTCACCTGATGCCTGTTCCAGGATTTCCTTGGCCAGTTTCGTATCCCTGAAAAACTCTTCCGGCCCCAGATCGTATATTCTCCGATGCAGGTAACTATGGCAGCCGATCTCGTGACCAAGGTCACGGATCTTTCTGATCAAAGCCGGATACTGTTCTCCAATCCAGCCGACAACGAAAAAGGTCGCCCGGACATCATACTGTTCAAACAGGGCCAGCAACCTGTCGGTGTTGGCCTCCACCCGGCTTTCATATTCTTTCCATTCCGCCTGTCTGACGACAGATTCAAATGCTGCGACCTGAAAGTAATCTTCGACATCAACGGTCAGAAAGTTGCGGGGGGACTCATCCCGTTGCCATGACATGAAGTGTCTTCTTCCTCTTACCAGCGGAACAGATTGCGGGACACAGTAAACTGAATATAGAATCTGTGTTCATCATACTCGTCGCCGGCAAGATCAATATCGTGATTGGTGAACCTGTAAACCGCCGATACAGTGTACCATCGGCCAAAGGTATAGGACAATCTCGTCCCGATGGAACTGTTCTTTTCATGGTAGCTGGTCTGCTCTCCCTCTTCCTGCATTTGGGCAAGTTCATCCAGCTGCTCTTCGGTGATGACCGTGGGTGTGTTGGTCACCGGCCGCTGATATCGCTGTTTATCCTCATAGGTAGCAAAGAGGGTGGCTGCCAGATCCTTAACTACAGTATATGACAGCTCCACTCCGGCTGTCCAGGAATCTGTCAGCCCGTCCTGCCGACCGTTGAAATTTTCCTGAGTATATCGCTTATCCGCATAAATACGAAACATACCGCGATAAAAATCCCAAGTCAGCCCGGCGTGGGCATTGTAGTCTCCGCTCCAGGAACTGCTGTCCTGTTTTTCAAAGGTCGGCCCGCCGGAGAGCGTCATGTGGAGATGCGCGCTGAAATCGTGCCCCCAGTTCAGGGCGAGCTGGTGCACCTGGGTATCTTCGCGCAGGGGATGATCATAATCAGTGGCCAGATATTCATAGAATAATGACAACCGGTCACGAGCCGACCAGAGGTAATGCAGGCCACCCATGAACCGATACTCCTGCAGATCCTCTGAAACATCTTCCGCCCTGACGTCCACATCCACCGGCAGTGCGCTTTCCTGGGTATCTGTCGGTGACGCGGCATCGGCAGCATCAGCCGCACCCCCCTCCTCTTTTCCTGTCGTCGCGGCAACATCCTGATCCTGCACCGTCTGGTCCCCAGCCGTAGTATCGGTAAGGCCGGCAGCCGCCTGGGAAACGACGTAAACCGTACTTTCCTCGAAATCACCCTTGGTATAGTTGAACTCCAGATCCGTGGTCCAGCGCCGGTTGAACCGATAGGCAAAGCGGAGCAGGCCAAAATAGCGGTCATAGGGTGTATATCCACTCTCTATTTCGTCGATATTGTCGAGTTTTTCGTAATGGATGCCCGCTCCCACAAGGGAGTCTTCTCCAAAGGCGTAATCCGTCTCGAAGCCCAGGTTGTTGCGCCAGAAACGGTGCCTGCCGACCCGTTCGGTCAGGTTGCCATTGACGATTCCCTGGTCAGTATCTGCACCGATTGTCTCCGATCCGGTCTCTTCAGCCTCTGGGTCGATGTCTGCTGTCCGCGTCACAGACTCGCGCACGCTGTCATCGCCGACATAGAGGTTGTCACTGACCTGCACCTTCCACCTTTTGGTCAGGCTATTTTCGTAGCGCAGGCCGAGATCGTGCTCCACCTCGTTGGAGTCACTTATATTGTCATGTGTAAAACGGGGTGAGTAGGTGAACTGGATCAGATCGGTTACACCGCTGGAAAGCACGGTAACCCTGGGGGCAATAAAAAACTTCCTGGTGTCCCCCTCGTTACCGTCATCGCGGGAGTCGACCACAGGCTCCCCCTCGACCTGCTCCTCCGGTGCTGCATAGGTCCTTTCCGTATACTCGTATCCCACTGAAACATCGCCGATTACCCGGGTATCCCGTCCATGGGCCGGTCCACATGGTACCAGCAGCAGGCCGCAGATTCCCACCGATGCACCCAAAACACTCCTGCGATCCAGTTTCACCGTTTTCACCCTCATTGCTGAACAATTATGTAATCACCCGACTGAATATAGATATTGCCTTCCACATTCTTTCCTTTCAAAAAGGCATCATAATCAAACTTCAGTTTTTTCTCTGTATTTTTCCCTTCCTCATTCTTGTGGAGGCCGTCACCCTGCCGAACGATGATGATATCCCGGTCTGCCCATTCCGTCAGGCCGCCGCTGCGGGCCAGGGCCTGAACGACAGTGATGGGATAATCGATGGAATAGATGCCCGGTTTCTCGACCTCTCCCAACACCGTATAATGGCGGCTGTGACTTTCCTTCAGGACAACGGTGACAATGGGATCCGAATACACCGTGGAGTAGAGTTCTTTCAGGTAGTCAGCAAGCTGGGTAAGTGACATGCCCACGACATGTACATCGCCAATGTGCAACAGCGAAACCCGGCCATCGATCCGGACTTCGGCTCCCCCTGCCGACTTGGAATTCTCCCCACCACTGGTCGGTGAGGCCGCCATGTTGCCCTCCCCATATACACTTATGCCGAGAATATCGCCATGGCCGATGATATATTCTTCCTGTTCGCCAGGAAAACGGGCATCTGGACCCACAATCTCCTTGCGGAGCTTCTCCTTGACCGCTGCATCCACCACCACATCGGCTGTCGACTGGGCAGCCTGTACCGTGCCCAGCAGCGTGCTGCCCAGCAGAGAACAGGCAACAACCAGAAACAACACATGTCTGAAAAAAGCAACCATGCAACACCTCCTACTCGTTTTTCGGCAATTTTCTCACTGACGAACCCCATCCCATGGATCCTGACTCCACGCAATGACCAACCTGCCCCATCATCAAGCAGGATGCATCGGAATTCGAGAGACAAAAGTACCGTGCAGGGCAAATCGGATACACCTGAAAGGACGGTCAGCTCATCATGACAATCCGGCGCTTTTGGCCGTAAGCCACGGCCTCGTCCAGGCAACGTGTCGGGATGAATTCCATCAGCCGACATCAGATATCTGCAGGCATTACCCGCCAATCCGGAGGAAAACGGCACTCCCAGTTGCCCAAACGAAACAGCTGCAAGCTATTTTCTTTGCCTACAAGAATAGCACATGATGAAAAAACATACAAAAAAGACTCCACATTTTACATAAAAATCGGTACAATTCGGTCTGAATAA
>Ga0256914_1003044_pt1 | contig 13502 bp, 9 predicted proteins | sample HulkmetaG_FD_191571 | JGI IMG/M metagenome (GOLD analysis project Ga0256914, IMG submission 191571) | Hydrothermal chimney microbial communities from Main Endeavour vent field at the Juan de Fuca Ridge, Pacific Ocean - Hulk | ecosystem: Environmental > Aquatic > Marine > Hydrothermal vents ... | reverse complement strand
TTAGCGGGGTCATCGGGATGCTGGAACTTGAAGGGGACTTGACCCCATTTCTACCATTATTGCGTATGGGAGAAATTACGCATATAGGCCGCGGGACGGTTTATGGAATGGGAAAATATGTAATAGATGAAATAAAAACTTAACAAAGCTTAGAAAAAATTCAGCGCATAAAATAGAAAACGTTATGGCGAACGCAATAATGTTTAACTGGGGGTAGATTAGATATAGCCCTGTTAGAAAAAGTGTTAAAGAAATACGTAGAAGAATAACAAAAAGTTAAATAGAACTTAAGTAAATTAGGAGAATAATATGACAGCCTATTTATATGGATCATCAATACAAGGCATACAAAAATTTATTTTTGAAACAAATAAATTAAAAGAAATTGTTGGAGCTAGCGAGTTGGTCGAACAACTGAGTAATGAACAATTTTTTAAAGAATTTAAGGTGAATGAAAACGATATGATTATGTATGCTGCAGGAAATATCAGATTAATGAGTAATAATGAAGATCTGATTAAGGAGATTGTCAGGACATGGCCCAAAATAGTAGCGGCAAAAGCTCCCGGACTTATTTTGTCACAGGCATTGGTAAAAATAGAAGGTAAATTAACAAGAGAACATTTCGACAAACTAGAAAACAGATTAAGAATTGCTCGTAACAAGCAATATTTAACCCAACCTATTTCGCTTATGGCAGTAATTCGTTCTCGAAGAACAGGTAAGGCTGCTGTTGATTGTAAAGATGAAGGAAAGCCCAGAGATATTTCAAGCAAGGTAAAACAAGAGATTAGTAGAAAAGATGCTCACCAAAATTTGATGGAAAAAAGTTTAGGCAAAAATTCAAAACAATACCTAAATCTTTTTGCGGCAGATACATCGGACATGCTATTCCGTGATGATGAAACGGGTTGGCTGGCCGTTGTGCATGCTGATGGAAACAGTTTAGGAAAATTAATTCAGGCAATGGCTCAAAAATTAGAAAAAGATAATCAAGATTTAAAGGAAGCATTTAAAAGATTTTCAGAAGCTCTAAACAAATCCACAATTGCTGCCGCAAGATATGCAATAGAACAAATTATTTTACCTGAAAAAAACACTAGTAAAAAGCTACCCTTCAGACCTGTTATTATAGGAGGCGATGACCTAACAATTATTTTAAGAGCGGATTTAGCGTTACCCTTTACAGAACTCTATTTGAATAAATTCACAGAGTACACGTTACAAAATTTTGATAAGTTAGCGCGTTCGTACTCGTTAAAGATGCTGAGAAACGGGCTCACAGCCTGCGCTGGTATAGCCTATATGAAAGAATCTTTTCCCTTCCATTATGCCGCCGGTTTAGCAGAAAATTTATGTGCTGATGCCAAAAAACATGCTAAAAAAATTAATCAAATAAATGTCCCATCGGCTTTGCTGTTTCATAAAATTCATGATAGTTTTGTCGAGGATTATCATGAGATTGAACGCAGAGAATTAACAACCCCAAGCGGCATTAGTTTTAAATTTGGTCCATATAGCATTAATGGGAGCGATTTACCATCCTTAAAAGAACTTATTGAACAAGCTGACCTAATCTTAGAAAGGGATGCCCCTAAATCAGGTATTCGTAAATGGTTAGGCTTATTGTATGAGGACCGAAACAAAGCGGATTTATGGCTGGAACGTGTGAAAGATATTACGGAGCAAAAATATATAGAAAAGTTAAAACTGGAAACACCATTCAAACCACTCGAAGAAGAGAATACTTATTTTAAGACTCATTTGTTTGATGTTCTGACCATAGCATCAATATCCCCCAAAAATAAAATGGAAGGAAGATAAAAAATGAGCCAGTTAATTTACAAGATTGAATTTTTTTCGGATTGGCATATGGGTACCGGGTTGTCGTCCGGTTCAGATGCGGATCTTTTGGTTATTAAAGATAAAACCGGTTTACCTTTTGTCCCTGGCAAGACTTTAAAGGGCTTGTTTAAGAATGCGGCAAAAGATTTGTTAGAAGCGCGTTATTTAGATATTGATTTTATTCGTGAAATTTTTGGCCTAGATTCTAAGGAACACGGTAATAATAAATCTATTCCAGGAAAAACATTTTTTTCAAATGCGGAACTATCAAATAAAACAAAACAATTGCTTAAAGGGAAAACGAGTCTCATTTACCGCAGAATTTCTTCCACGGCTATAGGAGAAAACGGACAGGCCAAAGAACATAGTTTGCGCACATTAGAAGTTGTCGTTCCGTTAACCCTATACGCAGCAATTGAAAACATTCCGGAGTCTATTGATCTCAATAAGTTGATTGATTGTATGAAAATGATAAAACGTATTGGTACTGGTAGAAATAGAGGCTTCGGTAGATGTGAATTTTCAGCACTTCCCTAATATAATAGGAGAAAAGCCATGAAACGGTTAGTATTTAAAATGACTCTTCTTACGGATGTTGTGATCCATGCCGATTCGGCAACAGAAGGTGAGCGGAAGACCCTCGATTTTATTCCGGGTTCTATTTTTTTAGGTTTGGTAGCAAATAAATATGACCAAGCAGCAAACCCTTATGATATTTTTCATAGCAATAAAGTAAGGTTTGGCGATGCCCATCCCGCTTTAAATGGAAACAGAGCTTTTAAGGCTCCGTTAAGTTGGTTTATCAAAAAAGGTGAATCAATAGAATCTGAACGGTGGGTTCATCATTATTTGAATTACGATGTTTTATCAAACCTTATCGATAAAGGTATTCAACTTAAACAGATTAGATATGGTTGGATTACGCCGGATGATGACTCCAAGTCGGGAAAATTCTTATCTTTAAATAAGAATTTTGCCATTAAATCTGCTTATGATAGAATACGAAGAACAAGTGCCGAAGGGAAGCTTTATGGCTATAAATCATTAGGACGTGGCACGGAATGGATATTTTATGTGGATATTGATGAAAGTATTAACGAAGATTTTATTAAGTCGAATTTAGTCGGGCATAAACATATAGGTAAAAGCCGTTCAGCCCAATACGGTAAAGTTGAGATTCAAATGATAGATACGCCCCAGAAAGATTTGTCATCTACAAAATTATTTAATGATAAATATCTGGTTGTTTATGCTGAAAGCAGGTTGGCTTTTTTTGACGAATACGGGCAACCTACATTACAACCTACAGCTCACCACTTTAATCTGGATGAAAACTGGAGTTTGGACTGGTCAAAAAGCCAAGTAATGAATTCGGTTTATGCACCTTATAATTTTAAGAATAGAGCTTTTCTTAATGATCGTGTTTGTTTTGAAAAAGGATCGGTTTTTGTTTTTGAAAAGATAGGAAACGGAGACTATAATTCTCGGTTATTGCGGAAAGGAGTCGGAGAATATTTAAATGAGGGCTTTGGGCAAGTCATAATAAATCCTACCTTCTTAGAGGCAGACGAAACCGCGAAGAGTAATTATACTGTTACTATGGAAAAAAGTATCAGCCAAAATGCTCTCCCCCTTTTATCGATTATTCAATCTGATCCAAAGTTCGAAAATCAATTTTCTAAATGGCTTTCAAAGAAAGAACAGGAATATGATAATGAAAAATACATTTATAAAAGAGTATCTGAATTCAAAAAAGGTGAGAATAAAGAATTTTTTGCAAGGATTACGCCAAGCCAATGGGGGCAGGTACGGGCTGTTGCTGTTGGCTCAAAGGATTTTAACGAAATGATGGTTTGGCTATTTGATGATATAAAACCCAGCTCTCCGGATGGAATCAGGCGGAGTCAGGATAAAGCAAATTCGGGAATTTTAATGCATGGAAAAACAGAAAAGTACTGGAGAAAAGGGCGTGACAAATTGAAACATGAATTACAGCAGGTCGAAAAGGAGAAAAAAATCGGCTTAGAGTATGCCATCGTATTGGCTGCGCAAATGCAAAAAGTTGCTCAAAAAAAGGAGAATAAATAATGAATTACAGATATTGTGCAAGAATCCTTCTCGAAGCAACTACACCATTGAAAATTGGGACAGGGGAAGCAGGCATTATTACCGATGAATTGGTAGCGACTGATGCAAACGGATTACCTATCATACCCGGTACAGCACTAACAGGTGTGTTAAGACATGCGTTTAAAGACGAAGCAAAAATAAAAGATATTTTTGGGTTTCAGGAAAGAAGAGAAGGTAAAGGTTCCAGGATCATTATTTCCAATGCGAATTTTGTTGGCAAGGATGGAAATGTTATTGATGGTTTAGCAGATATTGATTTCTCGGACGATTTTTATAAAAAATTTAAAATGCTCCCTGTACGCGATCATACCAAAATTACTGAAAAGGGAGTGGCAGATAGTGCAGCACGCGGGAAATTTGACGAGCAGATCGTATACAAAGGATGCCGATTTGTTTTTGATATGGAACTAAAGGGAGATAATAAAGACAGTAAAATATGGGAAGAAATATTAAATAAATTGAGTTCGCCTTTTTTTAGGCTCGGGAGTGGTACCCGTAAGGGATTTGGTGAACTTAAAATTGTAAAGCTTGATCAAGAAATTTTTGACTTAACTCACGATGCATCAAAATATATGGGGAGGTCCTCAAAATTAGCCATGCCCCAAAAAGGCTTCCAATTTAGAACGATTCCAGATGATCAATTAATAGTTTATGAACTCAGATTGAAAGCAGACGATTTTTTTATTTTTTCAAGCGGGTACGGAGATGCGGAGGCTGATGCCGTCGGTAAAAGAGAACCATATATTTATTGGAAAGACGATAAACCATCCTTTTCCGAAGAAGAAATTCTGATACCAGCATCCTCTATAAAGGGGGCGATTTCGCACCGTACTGCTTTCCATTATAATCGATTGTCTGGACATTTTGCAGATCAAATTCCAACGAATGAACATAAAAAATATGTTGGTGAAAATAATTTAGCTGTGCGCACCTTATTCGGATATGCTAAAAATAGCGAGGAAGACAAAAATTACGGACAGCGTGGGCGGGTTATTTTTAGTGACTTGTTTATACAATCTGTTGGTGAAAAAATATTTGAACATGTGGCAATCGACCGTTTTACAGGCGGAGCCATAGACGGAGCCTTATTTAATGAAAAAGTTAATTACACTGATGAAGATATCAATTTAAAAATATTGGTAGAAAAAAATAGCGCTATTGAAGACGAAAGAATTATCGAAGCCTTTGAATGTACATTAAAAGACATTGCGACGGGTATGCTCCCCCTTGGAGGCAATGTAATGCGTGGCCATGGCTGCTTTACAGGTAAAGTTTTTAAAAATGGAAAGGAAATTTAAATGAGATGGCATAAAAAGTTGAATGTTTTATCAGAGATACCAGATGCAAATTATCAGGGTTATTTATGGGTTTCTGATGAAACAACGCCAGATACAATTACAAAATTAATCGCATCTCAATATGAACAGAATGGCAAGCCCGCAAATCCTTTCATCCGGGAAGCGTTTCTATATGATCCAAACAAACAAATTTCCATTTCGGTAAGGCATGTTCCCGGACGCTATTTAATAGATCTTTTTGATCTAAAAAAATTGCCAGGAGAGTTTGAATTGACAGAGCAAAAATATTTGGCCAATAGAAAAATCGGTAGCCGTCTAATTTTTAAAGAGATATGGGCCCCGGAACCAGATGAAAATTGTGAGGGACTGCCTGTTTTACGTAAAAAGGCTACAGTTTTTTGCGGTATCGAAAAGCTTAAGGAGGAAACACAATGTCAGTAAAATCACCTTACAATTTTGTGCCGATTTCAGATACTGTGATAGAATATGAAAATTCTGAACTTGTATCTCATGATATTCCATTTAGTGATGGTTTGACGGGGTTCATTGAATTAAAAGTAATCACACAATCCCCCACGTTTATCAGAAATTCTGGTGAACATAGGGATGAATTCTTTCAAGCCCTTATTGGCAAAAATCACGTTATAACACGCATTATACCTGGTACTTCACTTAAAGGGACAATTAGAAATGTTCTGGAAATTATTTCTTTTAGCAAATTGAACAAAGTATCGGACCATAGGTATTCAATTCGGGACCTTTCCAATAAAAAATACACTTCAAAAATGACGAAAATGATTAATGGGGTGATTTACTACAATGTTAAGGCAGGTTGGATTAAGCAAAAAATAGAAAATGGGGAAGAAAAATGGTATTTAACTCCTTGTGATTTTGCCAGAGTAGAAATTTCAGATTTAGAGAGATATTATAAAGTCAAATTTAATCAAAGAATTGTACTAAATGCAGGGATATCGTCTGTGACAAAATATTTTCGCTGGGCACAATCACTCAGTATAAAATTTGATTTTAAAGAAGGTGATTATTTACATAAACCTGGGAAAATACATTACAAAAAAGTCACGGGTTTAGATAGTGGTAAATATTCAGGAAGCTTGGTTTTCACTGGTCAACCATTTCCTAGGAATGAGATGCGAAAAATAGGGAAACATATGGAATTTATTTTCTTCGAAGAAGAAAGCAGAACTATTGATGTGACTCACCTTAAAAAGGAATTTGAGTTCATTCACAGTGATGAAAATGAAGAACCCAATGAAGAATTGAGATTTTGGTCTCATAAACTTGAAATTGGTCAGCGCATGCCGGTCTTTTATCTAACAGATCCAGATGGCTATGTCGAATCATTTGGCTTGGCCATGATGTATCGATTGCCCTATCCAAATAAAATTTCTGATGCTATTAGGAATTCAACTTCATTACACTTTCCTACACAGGATGAAAAATTTCTACCTGATCTCTCTGATGTATTATTTGGATACATTCTTGCAAATGACAAAAAAAATCTGGCCTTGAAAGGTAGGATCCAATTTGGGCATCTCATTGAAACCGAAAATTCATCCAAAAAAAATATACAATTAAATGCGATTACAAAAAACTTAGGATCACCAAAGCCGACATTCTATCCTTATTATGTAGAGCAGAAGATTGACAGGGATTATAAGGTTCGTAAAGTTGGGGGTAAATATGAATATAATACATTTATGGATGATAATGTGAAAATTAATGGTTGGAAACGCTATCCGTCAGAAAACAGGCAGCCAGAATTGAACAGCGTACCGAATTCGAGAACTACTACAACTTTTATCCCTATTCAAACAGGTTCTGAGTTTATTGGAAAAATCAGATTTTTCAACCTTCGTCCTTTTGAGTTAGGTGCATTATTGTGGGCGATTAGCTATGGCAATAATTCACTTTGCCAACATAAAATTGGTATGGGAAAACCTCTTGGGTTTGGAAGAGTTGCTATAGAAATCCGTAAAATCAAATTTGTTTATGGCGAAAATGTTGAAAATCAACAATTTTTTATAGATAAATTTGAAAACTATATGTCTAATAAAGTTCAGGGGTGGAAACAGAAAGATCAAATAAAAGAACTTATAAAAATGGCTGATATTTCTTTCCATTCCACTTATGATCCGGAATATCCAATATTAAATCCCGGTACCAGAATTAATGAATTTGTAAAAGAAATTAAGAATTTTGGATATGCGCTGCCCAGATACTCCAATGCTGCTAGCAAAGAACGGAACATTCATTATGAATCGCTTGGAAATGTTGAAAAAAAAAAAGAAAAGATAAAACAAATTGAAGTTGCGATTTCAAAGAATCCCGATGTGAAGAAAATTATGGATTTTACTAATGGTGAATTTAAAGCATTTATTAAAAATCCAGATATTCAATTGAAAGAAAAGAGCATCTTATTTGAAGCTTATGAACTTTTGCCAAAGTCTAAAAAACAAATTATTATCGATAATCTCAAAAAAGGTAAAGGGCTCATATTTAAAGCATTAATTACCATGGAGAAAGAATTTAACAAATCATTTCCAAGAGAACAAAAGGATATGGATAATTGAGGTTTAAAATTAAAGTTTTAGACAAGATTTGCTTAAAGTTAAAATAAAAATTTAGAATGGAAACTTAAAATGGCCAAACCTAAAAAAATTCTGATCACTGCCATCGGGGCACCTAAAAAAAAGTATAACGAAATTAGTTGGAATGAATCTCCCAAACCTGTTGAGACTCCCTTCTCTTTTATTGTGGTTGCATTAAAATATGACATTGATACTATTTTAATATTAGGGACTAAGCAGGCTTTGGATAAAACCAAACCACACTATCAACAATTATTGAATGAGTTAAACAAATATAATCTTTCCGACAAATTCAAAACAAAAGAGATTACCTCTCTCAATACAAGAGACGAATTCTGGCAAGATTTTAATACGGTTGTTAATCACCCCTTGTTCAGAAGTGGAAAGATTGAGCTATACATAGATTTGACTTTAGGTTATCGTGTACAGCCAATGCTTATTTTTTTAGTTGCTTATTTTTTAAGAGAAACAAAATCTCATATCAAATTAAAAAAAGTATTCTATGGTATGGAACAGACGGTTCCCCCACACATCCTAGATATGACGGAACTCATTTATCTGTTAGATTGGCTAAAAGCTACACAGTTATTTATTTATGGCGGTTCTGCCCAAGCTTTAATTGAAAGAATAAAATTGATTACTTCAGAAAAATTTCCTCGCTTTGTGGAAGCCTTCGAAGATTTTACAAATGCTTACGCGTTTAACTACATTAATCACTTAAAATCAAAATCAAAAAGATTTCTAAATTCAAGAACAAAAGAAGTGAAAAAATTCTTCCGAAATAATTATCCGGTTTATAACCAAGTGGAGCCTTTCATTTATGATTTTGTCAACATTTTTAAAGAGCCGGACCAGCTTACAGTACAATTAAATTCAGCTAAAAAAAATTTCGAGGTCGGAGCATATGCCAGAAGTGTTCTCATTTTACGAGAATCTTTTATTTCTCTTTTTTGCCAAGCATTTTATGAAAATAAATGTAGAAATATAATTAGAGAAGGAATAGAAAGGCACCTAATTAATAAAGTTTATTTTGCGTTATATGCTCAGAATCAGAGCCTTAATTTATCCGAAAATGAAAAAATTATGGCACAAAAAACGATAAACATTTTAAAAGAAGCTATTCCCGAAAAAGATTTAAATAAGTTTTATGCACTATGGGGCGAAGTCCGAAATATTCGTAATGGGGTAGGCCACATTAAAAATTATAATAAAAACAAAGAAATAAATTTTGCTGAATTAAAAAATGATTTTTATAAGATTTTAGTGGATGCGGAAGGATTAATCGGACGAATATTAAACTACATAAAATCTGCCCCGAACCTTAAAGATAAAATAGATGATCTTTTAAACCATAATTGTAACAACGCAAAAAAACTGTTCGTTATTGTTAATGAAGGAATCCATCCTATATTACCTTCTTTAAAAAAACAATATGGCTCAAATATTATATATGAAATACTTACAAAAGGGAATGTCGCTTTAAATGAAGAAAAACAAATTGCAAAAAAATGTAAAGAACTCGCTGAAAAATATCATGATTACCAGATTTATTTGGTTCCTGGGGGGTATTCCTATTTATCAGTAACGGCCAATAATGTGTTGCAACAGATGATGGGAAGACATCCGGTCTGGCTACAGTTTGATCCAACTAAAAACATTTATATTGAAAAAAAATTAAATCCGAGATTTCTGGTGCCAAATTGATTTTAATATATTCCTAATTAATGGTGGTAATTTAGCCAATTACTCCGGAATTTATCCGATGTTTAGATTTATGCATAAAATAAAATCACCTTTTGAAACAAAAAAATTTAATAAAGGCCGGCCCGAATCAACGATATCTTATGTGTCAGGTTTTTAACGCCATTTTTCAGGTTTGTTAAGAGAGATAAGTGTTCGGTCAAAATCGAAAACTTTACATTGGATCTGCAGATTGATTGTTATTTTCTGGAATGGATTAAAACTGGAAATCAACATGATTCACTATCATCGCATAACATTTGATATATTGTTGTACAAAGCACATAAGTGGTTAAAAAGCATAAGGTATTTGGGGCCCAAATTCTATGTCAAAAACGGGGACACGGTGAGAAAGCCTAGCCAAGAAACTCGGGCCGCTTAATCGGCGGACAGGTTTATAAGCCTTGTAAGAGCCTGTCGATTAAAGATGTTCAGTTGCTGCTATTACAAAAGTCGAGAATCTAAAAACGACACTGTAATAGATTTGATTAGCTTTTGCAATTTGCAAAATTTTCAGAATGTATAAAGGCCGGAATGCTGGCAGAAGCATATACTCTAAAAGTCTGAAAAGCAATAACTGTGTATAATTTTTGAGATTTTAAATGACTTAGCTAAAAATTGTGATTCAAAGTTTGAATATGTTGTTGCCAAAATATTGAGAACTGCTGTAAATAAAATACGATTTTATAAATTTAGTAAAATTTTTAATGGTTGATGATCAAATGGTTTATTCTTACAAAATATATTCTAAAGCATTGAAAGAAATCAGGAAATATAAGGAAGAAGAAAATGACCTAATTAAAATCCTCCACCAAAAATTGGTTAGAGAATTGGACAAAACAGCAGGGAAAGATATTTATTTTTTAGAAGAAAATTTAAAAAATTATGAAAAAATAAAACTCGGTAAAAAAAATAGTTTTAGACTGATTTTTAAAAAAGAAAAGAAAAAAAATAACATTATTGTTTCACTATTATTTTTTGAGAAAACCAATGATGCGAAACGAAATGATTCCTATGCTGCTTTCGAAAGATGGAAGAAAAATTATGAAAAATATCCCGAGAATTATACGTTTATTCCTATAAAAGATTTTCATTTAGAAGATGCCAAAAAATTTGAAAGATTTATTGAAAATGATTATAAATATTCTATCATTCCTACACCAACTCAAACAGAATTTATTGAAAAAGTCCCAACTCATATTCCAATTGTTTCCTATGTAAAAGGTGTCCCTGGTTCTGGTAAAACTGTTCTTGGACAAGAAGTCAGTGTAAAAGCTATTTTACATAATATGGCAGTATTGGTTGTGGTTCCAAATATCAAATTAGTTAACTATTATAGGGAATACTTAATAAGCAATAATGTTAATAGACAAAAAATTAATCCAATTGATTCCAGTGGCGTTCTCCAAATTATAGAAGGCCATGTGACAATAGTCTCTTTTAGATATTTGCTTCGAGCAATTCTTCCTAACTTATCTATTGAGAATGAACGAATAAAAGCAGAAAAAGTTTTTAGTAGGCCTCAAATTCGTAATTTTTTTGATGAATTTAGTTCTGCCCAAGAAATTTTAGATTTTTATAACGCTTTTTTTGATATCGGTGGTCGGCAAATTGCAGAAATTGAAAAAGATGCAATATCCAAAGAATTTAAAAATAAAATCCGTCAATTAGGTAGGGAAAAATACCGGATAAAAAAAATTCTGAATGAAAACAATCTGCGTACGAGGAAAGAAATAGCTAAATTATTCTTCAAAACATTTAATGATGTATCTAAAAATCCTATTGCTTTGTATGTTGAGGGTGGGAAACCTTTATTCATTATTATTGATGAAATTCAAGACTTTATTTACGAGGAATGGAACGGATTCGTGAATTTTGCCCTAAAAAACAAAGCTGCAAAAGAGCCTAAAGTTCGTTTGCTCTTTCTTGGAGACGAAAAACAAAGAATTACAATTAGTGGATTCAGTTGGACATTTTTTAAAAACCAGATTCATAACAAAGTTACACATAAAGAGATAGAATTAAAAGACAACTTTAGAGTAACAAAACAAATAGCGAAATTCGTTTATTTAATTGACAATCTAACACAAAATAACAAGGAAAGGCATGTAACTTCTATAAATGAAGAAGACTGTAAATATTCCAAAGGAAAAGTAAACATACTTCAGGGTAGCCTTTTAACCATTGAAAACGCACTTAGCCAATTAAAATCAGAAATAAATGAAGGACAAAAAGCAATCGTAATTACAAACGATGGGAGTTCGGAAAATAAAAATATTGAATTGTTAAAGCCTTATGAGGCAAAAGGTATTGAGCATGAAAATGTATTTTTACTTAATCCTTTTAAGGAATTTATTGAAAAAAGCAAAATAACCAGACGTAAAAAATTTTATGCTGATGAAAATTATAAACTATATACCATGGCAACACGATCAAAAAATGCATTGACCGTTTTACTAAATAAAGAAGAGTACCAGTGGTTCTCAGAAGTATATAGAAAATATGAATTAAATGATGCGATCGAATTGCATCCTACGTCAGTTTCTTCTGTTATGATTGTAAAAAAAATAATAGAAAACATTGGCTTGGAAAATATTTCTTTAGAAAACCTGATTGAAACCCTGAATAACAAAATAGATTTTGTTGTCCGCCATAAAAGAGATGTTCACTTATTTAATGATTTAAATGAAATTATTTTAACCGCTTTCCAAAATCCTAAGAGTATTTTAGAAGTGGTTGAGATACTTCGCGATATTGATATTTTTAGTTTCAATAGCTTGAATGATTTGGATGAATCTATCGAATCAATGGAAAACGGATCAAAAAAACAAAAGGTTATTTTATTCTGGCAATTATATAATAAAGAATTTGTAAAAGCATCAAGAAAGGCAAAAAAAATTAGTATGAAGTTGTATAATGAAATAAAAAATATAACTAAAAATAAATATTCAAAATATTTATTATATATGTATGAACAACTGGATAAAACTAATTCTCCATATTTTCCGACTGATTTACATAAAGAATTCTTTGACTATTTTAATCGAAATAGTAACCAAAAACCTGAGAACCAGATAATTTTTGATTTTTTTAAAAATAAACTGGTAGAACTAAATAATCGCATTGAAGAGGTAGTAAAATGAATCTAAATCCAGATTTAAAAGAATTGGAAGAATTTGAGGAAAATTTTAAAAACATTTCCAAGAACATCGAATCTTGGAAAGAACTTCAACAAAGGAAAATGGGTGAAATTAAAAAACGAATTAGCAATGAGCTTAATAATGCTTTAAATGAAAGCCTCGAACACCTGGATGAGAAGTTGAGTTTAAAAATAGAAATAAATTTTTCTAAATTAGAGAAGGAATTACAAAAAACGATTAACAAATATATTCAAAATATTAAATCAAAAAATGAAAAAGACATATTAAAATTGTCCCAGAACTTAACCGAAGAAATAAAATCTCAGATTGAAAGACAAATCCAAACATTCCTTAAAAAAAGCAGTGAGCAGATATTACCTTTATCCAAGGAAATTACAGCACTTAAAAATGATCTTAACATGATAAAACACAATTTTACTATTTTACAACGCGATTATGTGTTATTTAACAAACAAATTTCGGCGTCAATTGAGAATCATTTAATTCCTACAACTCTTCTGGAGAGAATAGCCAGATTAGAAGGCATTGTTTCGGAGCAAACAAATTTCATTATGGGGCTTAGCAAATCAACAAAATCTTTTAGCCGTAGCACTAAATAAGGAATTTTGTTATGACCAAAAACAATTATACCAACATCCTGATTACCGTATCCGGCTCTACGCCGCAAATTTTAACAGAAACGCTTTACAATCTTGTCGTCCAAAGGGGAATCCCAATGG
>Ga0256914_1003043_pt1 | contig 13507 bp, 13 predicted proteins | sample HulkmetaG_FD_191571 | JGI IMG/M metagenome (GOLD analysis project Ga0256914, IMG submission 191571) | Hydrothermal chimney microbial communities from Main Endeavour vent field at the Juan de Fuca Ridge, Pacific Ocean - Hulk | ecosystem: Environmental > Aquatic > Marine > Hydrothermal vents ... | reverse complement strand
AATGGTCGGAGTGAGAGGATTCGAACCTCCGGCCCCCGCCTCCCGAAGGCGGTGCTCTACCAGGCTGAGCTACACTCCGATTCGATTCAGATGGGACGGTCGACGGCGAAGTCGGCCAAGGCCGCCAGGGCGCTCTTGTAGGCGGAAGCCGGCAGGGGTTCGAGGGCTTCGATGGCCCTGTCGGCCTCTTCCCTGGCAAGGCGGGCAGTGTACGCGATCGCGTCGGTGGATTCAATGGCCCGCATCACCTCTTCGATGCGGTCGGCACCACCTTCCTCGATGGCGCGGCGCAACAGCGCCCGCTGCTCTGGAGCGGCTACGGCCATGGCTCTGATCATCGGTAAGGTGGGTTTGCCTTCGGCCAGATCATCGCCCAGGTTCTTGCCGATATCGGCGCCCGAAGCGCCGTAGTCCAGGGCGTCGTCGATCATCTGGAAAGCGAGCCCGAGATGGCGTCCGTAGTCGGCCAGCGCCTCCTCCTCGCATTCGGCGGCCTCTGCGATGACGCCGCCCAGACGCGCGCCGGCCTCGAACAGCGTGGCGGTCTTGCGCAGGATCACTTCACGATAGCGGGATTCGTCGGTGTCCGGATCGTTGCAGTTGAGCAGTTGAAGCACCTCCCCCTCGGCGATGCGATTGGTGGCATGGGCCAGGATCTCCATCACCCGCATGCGTTGAATGGCCACCATCATTTCGAAGGATCGGGAGTAGAGGAAATCGCCCACCAGAACCGATGCGGCGTTGCCCCAGAGGGCATTGGCGGTCTCGTTGTTGCGACGCATCTCGGAGCCGTCCACCACGTCGTCGTGCAGCAATGTGGCGGTATGGATGAACTCCACGATGGCGGCCAGTTCCACGTGGCGTTCCCCCTGGTAGCCCAGAGCACGGGCGGCGAGGAGCACGATCATGGGTCTGAGCCGCTTGCCGCCGCTGTTGACGATGTAGTGGCCGATCTGGTTGATGAGCACCACGTCTGACTGCAGCCGGTCCAGGATCAGCAGATCGGTGGCGCGCAGATCATCGGTGATGAGCTCGCGGATGGCGGAAAGGTCCATGGAATCCCCTTTCGGGAAGGTGCGGTCCGGCATTCGAGAGGATGCTATAACGTGAAGGGGTCGGGTGCCAAGACCGCACCGCCTCCCCTGAAAGCAAAAGGGGGACATTACTGCTTTGGACTAACACACGAAAGCAGCGGGTTTGACCTGCGGAGGGACAGCCGTTAAAATTGCGCGTCTTTCCGCCGGGGCGGCACGCCCGTGGCGTTCCTAGTGCACGGAAAAATCCTGGAGAAGACAGACATGTACGCCGTGATTCAGACCGGGGGCAAGCAGTACCGGGTCACCGAGGGCACGACCCTCAGGGTGGAGAAGATCGACGCCGAGGAGGGCGCCAGCATCGAACTGGACAAGGTGCTTTTGGTGGCCGACGGTGACGACGTGAAGGTGGGCACACCTTATTTGGAAGGCAGCGTGACCGCCACCGTCAAGGCCCACGGCAAGGGCAAGAAGGTGCGAATCGTCAAATTCAAGCGGCGCAAGCACCACCTCAAGCGCAGAGGACACCGCCAGCTCTACACCGAGCTGGAGATCACCGGCATCAACGCGGGCTGAGGAGAACACCATGGCACACAAGAAGGCAGGCGGCAGCAGCCGCAACGGTCGTGATTCCGAATCCAAACGGCTGGGCGTCAAGATTTTCGGCGGCCAACGGGTGAAGGCAGGCAACATCATCGTGCGCCAACGCGGCACCCGCATGCATGCCGGCCCCGGTGTGGGATGCGGGCGCGATCATACTTTGTATGCCCTCACCGACGGGGTGGTCCGGTTCGAGCGCAAGGGGCCGCGCAACCGTAAGTATGTGAGCGTGGTGCCCGCCTGACACCGCGGCGATCGGTGACCGGACGAAGCCCCGCCCTGTCGCGGGGCTTCGTCGTTTGGGCGGGGGTGCAGGCGGGGGCGGGGCCACCCGGGTAGAATGCAGTCATGAAATTCGTGGATGAGGCCATCATCAAAGTGGAAGCCGGTGACGGCGGCAACGGCTGCGTCAGCTTCCGTCGAGAGAAATATATTCCCAAGGGCGGTCCCGACGGGGGGGACGGCGGAGATGGCGGCAGCGTCTGGCTGGTGGGGGACGAAGGGCTCAATACCCTGGTGGATTTCCGCCACCGGCGGTTGCATCGGGCCGAGCGCGGTCAGAACGGGATGGGTCGGCAGATGACCGGGCGCAAAGGGGCCGATCTGGAGGTGCGTGTGCCGGTGGGAACCCGTGTAAAGGATCTCGACACCGGCGAGGTGGTCGGAGAGGTGCTCGAGCACGGCCAGCGGTTGCTGGTGGCCCGGGGCGGCAAGCATGGATTGGGCAACATCCATTTCAAAAGCAGTACCAACCGGGCGCCGCGCCAGGCCACGCCGGGCACGCCCGGAGAAAAGCGCACCCTGTTCCTGGAACTCATCGTGCTGGCCGACGTGGGGCTGCTGGGCCTTCCCAATGCCGGCAAGTCGAGCCTGGTGGCGCGCATCTCCCATGCCCGCCCCAAGGTGGCCGATTACCCTTTCACGACACTCCATCCCAACCTTGGGGTGGTGAGCCTGGGGTCCGGACGCAGCTTCGTGGTGGCCGACATTCCCGGCATCATCGAGGGGGCCGCCGAAGGGGCGGGGCTGGGCTTGCAGTTTCTCAAGCATCTGTCCCGTACTCGGCTGTTGCTCCATCTGGTGGACATGGCGCCTTTGGATCCGGACGCTGATCCGGTATCGGCGGTTCGGCGGATCGAGGCGGAAGTGGCGCGATACGGCGGGGCGCTGCTCGAACGCGAACGTTGGCTGGTGCTCACCAAGTGCGATCTGTTGTCCGCCGAGGCGCGCCGGGTCCGGAAGGAGGAGATCGTGCGCCGACTGGAATGGCAGGGTCCCGTGTTCATGGTGTCCGCGGTGACCGGCGAAGGGATGGACGGGCTGGTCCAGGCGCTGGGCGACCGTTTGGCGACGGCCGACGACGAGGGGGCGGCCGACGACGAGCCCCCCTATGATCCCATTGCTTCATGAAGGACCGGCGGCACATTCCCGAAACCCGGCGCTGGGTGGTGAAGATCGGCAGCGCCCTGCTCACCGCCGAGGGGCAGGGGCTGGACCACGCCGCCCTTCAGGGCTGGGTGGATCAGATGGCCGATTGGCTGAAGCAGGGGAATCGGGAGCTCGTGTTGGTTTCATCGGGCGCTGTGGCCGAAGGGATGTGCCGCATGGGTTGGCGCCGCCGACCGGAAACCTTGCATGAGTTGCAGGCTGCCGCGGCCATCGGCCAGATGGGGCTGGTGCAGGCCTGGGAAAGCGGATTCCAGCGCCGTGGCCGCCACACCGCCCAGGTGTTGCTCACCCACGACGATCTGTCCGATCGGCGTCGCTATCTCAATGCCCGCAGCACCTTGCGCACCCTCTTGGACCTCGGGGTGGTGCCGGTGGTCAACGAGAACGACGTGGTGGCCAACGAAGAGCTCCGTTTCGGCGACAACGACACCTTGGCGGCTTTGGTGGCCAATCTGGTGGAGGCGGAGCTCCTGGTGCTGCTCACCGATCAGCCCGGCTTGTTCGACGCCGATCCGCGCCGCCGTCCCGACGCCCGGTTGGTCGAGCACGCGGCGGTGGACGATCCACGCCTGGATGCCTATGCAGGCGACAGCGGTGGTCGGTTGGGGCGCGGGGGCATGGCCACCAAGCTGCGGGCGGCGCGCGTGGCGGCCCGTTCCGGCACCGCCACCGTCATCGCCTCGGGTCGTGAGCCGGAGGTGTTGCGGCGGATCGCCGCGGGCGAGGCGGTGGGCACTTTGCTGGTGCCGGCCCAGGAGCCCCATCAGGCACGCAAACGGTGGCTGGCCGGCCAGCTCCAGGTGCGCGGCCGCCTGCTGTTGGACGAGGGCGCCGTCAAAGCCCTGCGTGAAAAGGGGCGCAGCCTGTTGGCGGCGGGGGTAAAAGCGGTGGAAGGGCGCTTTTCCCGTGGTGAGGTGGTGGCCTGCGTGGGGCCGGACGGTCGCGAAGTGGCGCGTGGACTGGTCAATTACTCCTCGGAAGAGGCGGCACGCCTCCTGGGTCGGTCCAGCCGGGAGTTCGAATCCATCCTCGGCTACATGGACGAGGAGGAGCTGATCCACAGGGACAACCTGGTGCTGCTCTGACCCATGGATTCCTTGCTGGTGGCCTGGGGGTTGGTGGGGATGCTGGCGGGGCTGCTGGCCGGACTCATGGGGGTGGGTGGCGGTCTGGTCATGGTGCCGGCCCTGCTGTTTCTGATGCCCTGGGCCGGGTTGGAGCCGGCACGCCCGGCCCATGTGGCGGTGGGCACCTCGCTGGCCGCCATCGTGCCCATTGCGATCGCTTCCATGTGGGCCCATCACCGGCGGGGGGCGGTGGAATGGCGTCAGGTGGGTCGGCTGGCGCCGGGCTTGGCCGTGGGTGGTTGGAGCGGTGCTTGGGTGGCGGATCGGCTGGACACCGCCTGGCTTCAGACGCTGTTCGGCGGTTTCCTGCTCTTGGTGGCCTGGCAGATGGCGCGGGGTGCGGCGGGAAAAGAACGGGCCGTTTCGGGAGCGGTGCCTCTTTTCCTCCCGCTGGATGTCGCCGCCGGTTGGGCCATCGGCCTGGTCTCGGGGCTGGTGGGCATCGGCGGCGGTACCCTGACCGTTCCCTATCTGGTGTGGCGTGGCCGGGCCATGGCCCGGGCGGTGGCCACTTCCGCCGCTTGTGGTCTGCCCATCGCCCTGGCGGGCGCGGCCGGGTTCGTCCATTTTGGCCGCCACGCGGATCTGGATCTGGCCTCGGGTTATCTCTATTGGCCGGCGGTGCTGGCGATGGCACCGGCGGCGGTGGCCATGGCGCCGGTGGGCGCCCGGTTGGCCCATGCGTTGCCGGTGCCCCGGCTCAAGCGCCTCTTTTCTGGGGTGCTGCTTCTGGTGGCGGCCCGTCTTTTGTTCAGTGGTTGGGGCGGGTGACCGGAGGGGTGGCGCGCAGCCGTTCCACGGGAATGCGCCGGAACAGAGCCAGCCGGCCTTGCCGATCACGCAGCACCAGGCGGTCGTCTTGCAAAGCCGCCTCGAATTCCTCGCTCTGGCCCGTTTCGAGATCGGTCAACCGCAGTCGCGGCGGCAGCACCTCGACGCGGAAATCACGATACTGGTCCTTGGCCCAGTAGATGCGTCCGGCATTGCCGCGGATCGCGAACAGCAGATTGGTGTTGCTGGCCCAGGCGCCGTCGAGCTGAGTTGTGCTCTGTGGAGAAAAGGGTGGTAAGGTTGGCGTATGCGGTGGTGGGGGCCAGGCCGGAGGCGGCGCCCAGGAGCCGCGGTCGCGACCGGAGACGAAATCCTGATAGAGCTGCATCATCTCGAACATGGTGAGCATGGAGCGCATCATGTCGAGAAAGGCGTTGGTCCCGCCGGCGGCCCGAGCTGGTGGCAAGGCCAGCAGCAGGAGTATGAACAGGGTTTTTTTCATTGCCAGCACGCCCAATGCACGTTGCTTCGGATTATAGGGCATGGGCTCGGTACCGCCTGTCGGGGAACAGGGAGGAACGGCTCAAGGAATACGTCCCGTCGCCGATCTCCTTTGGTAACCCCTTCGACACCCCGGCTTCCGAAAACCTGGGTTGCAGGATGCCGCGATTCGGCGGCGGATCGGGCGGGCCGACTGGAACCGCGCTTGCCCGGTCCATGGATGGTCTGCAACGTCTCTTCTCGGCCGGATGGCGACATCCGGTGACATCGTGATTCGATATGGGACTGCTCGATCTGGCCAGTTGGAAACCTTCCGAGGAATTTCTGCTGCGGCCGTTGAAGCGTCCCCGTCACCGTCCGTTGCGGCTGGAACCTTTCCCGCGTGGGCTGGACGGCGCCCGCATCGATGTCTGGTTGGGGCCGGAACTTTCCAAGGCGGTGACGGTGCTGGTGGAGACCATTCTGGCCAAGCGGTTGCGCATGCTGCAGGGTGGCGGCGGAGGGGTCTCCTCCACCATCGAAGGGGGCGAGGCCGGCGGACCGTTTCCGAAAGCCTATGGGCGGGCGGCGCTGCAAGCAGCGCGTGAAGCCCGCCGGCGGGGAGGGTTGTCCTGGTTCCAATTGTTCCATCTGGCGGTGCTCAAGGCATTGTTGTTGGAGCTGGAGCGCCAGTTGGAGATCATGGCCGAAGGTGCGGAGTGTGGTGTCACGGGCGGGCGGCTTGCTTCCCGTTCGGAGCGGTTGCGCCAGTTCCGCCGATGCCGGCCGCGGTTGCGCTACTTGGCGGCACGGGATCTTCTGGCCATTCTCCACAGCCTGGACCGGGCCGGTCGAAAGCGGCGCAAGAGCCTTCTGGCTGCTTCCTGGCCGGTGGCCGAGGCACTCTTGTTCAACCCTCTGCTGCAACTGGGCGAGCTGGATGGCGCCGAGACCTTTCTCGAACTCTATCCGCTGGTGTTGCAGGATCCCGACGCCTTTCGGCGCATGGAAAAGGCGGTGTTCGGCCCGCTTGCGGCCTGGTTGCCGGAGCGGTGCGCCGAGCCGCCCCCGCCGCTGGACGCCGAGGCATTGAAGTCCTTGCCCTTGCGCCAGGACCAGGGCGAACTTCCTGGTTATGCGCAGGTGGAGGCTTTTTTGCGCCGGGTGATGGCGCCGGAGGAATATCGGCGCCGGCTGGTCTGCTGGATCGACCGGCCGGCCAACTTGTTGCGCTTGCTCGGGGCCGAAGCCGGGCCCAGCCCTTGGCAACATCCTCGCTGGCCGTCTTTCCGCAAGGCCCTATTGGAGACGCTGGAACACAACCTGGACCGTGAGGCGCTGCTCGATCCTCTCCTGGCGGGGCTGCTTCTGCGACGGGTCTATCCCAAATTGGGCCGACGTGGCAATCCTCATCTGCTTCTGGATTATCTCTTGGGCCGGCGCAGCCGTGCCGAGCTTTTCTCGGCTTTGGAACGGCTGGAGGAGATTCCCAACGTCAAGGCGTACCATGCCGTGCTGTCGGAAGCACGCGCCGAGCTGCGCCAGGCCGATCCGGAGCGGCGCCGGCATTGGATGTTGGAGGCGTTGGAGGGTTTCCTGGCCCTGCGCCGTGACCTGAAATTGGCTTGGGAGGCCTACAACGCCATGGACAGCCTGCGGCTGTTGGACAGGGAAGAAGACATCGAGCTCTCCCGAGCCAACGGGCTGTTGCAGGATTTCACTCCGGGAGTACAGATGGCCGATTCGCCGCACGGCCATGTCATCGTCAAAGCGGACCTGCGCGGTTCCACCGAGCTCATTGCCGAGATGAACCGGCTCGGCATCAACCCCGCCACCTATTTCACCCGAAATCTGTTCCGGCCCATCAACACTTTGCTCCAGGTGTTCGGCGCGGAAAAGTTGTTCTTGGAGGGAGATGCGGCCATTCTCATGTTGGCCGACACCGACGGCGCGTCGGATGCCCCGTTGGTGGCGCGGGCTTGCGGTTTTGCGTCCGAACTCATTGCGCTGGTGGCCGATCGCAACCGGGAGAACCGTCTTCAGGGCTTGCCCGAGCTGGAGCTGGGGGTGGGCATCGCCTATGAACCGGAGCCGCCCACTTTCCTGTTCGACGAAGGGCGGCGGATCACCATATCACCGGCCATTCATCGAGCCGATCGGCTCTCCTCCTCGGACATGGCGCGGGAGTTTCTCGATCGACTGCCCGGTGGAGTGGAGGCGTGCCGTCACGTGGAGGAGGTTCGGTTGGCCGGTTCTGCCAACCCGGTCGCAAAGGAGGCGGGCGTGCGCCGCTACAATGTCAATGGCGTCCAACTCGATGGCGCTGCTTTCCGTCGGCTGCGTGAAGAGATCGTATTGCGCACCATTCCAGCGGAGCGGGCCGGCGGCCTTCCCGGTGAACGTTACCATCTGGGCCGCTATGCCGACGATTCGGGGAAGACCCGCTGGCTGGTGGTCCGAGAGGCGCCGCCCAGGATCTGGGACGGCGAGCGGGTGGCGGTCAGGGAGGCGGACAGATCGGGGCGCTTCTACGAGGTGGTGGCCGCCGCCGATGCCGTGCGCCGGATCCGCCAAGCCCTCTCCGCCAACAGAGTGCATGCGTGAGGTGAAGCCACCGTGAAGCTGCTGGAGGAATTGCGTAAACCCAGGATCCACACCGCGCTGTGGGCCGAGGTCATGCGGGTGGGGCACGGTGAGCGCCAAGTGTTGGTGGAGGAGATCTGCGAAGACGGCCTTCACTTTCGCTGTGATCGTGACACCAGCCTCCATCTGATGCCCGACCGGCAGCGGGCGCCGGGTGCCTTGTTGGGTGTGCGGGTGGTGGTTGGGGTCCGTCTTCCCGGCCTGCGGCGTCCGGTGGAGGTTCACTGCCGACTGGTCTTCTGTCGCCGCTTCTCTCAAGACAGCTATCGCTTTCACGCCCTTTTCGATCCCCGGGACACCCTCCAGCATCAGCGCATCCGCGCCTGGCTCGAGCATCGGCTGGAAGGGCAGGGGGTGGATGGCACCTCAAACGCCGGCGTGGCTTGAAGATTCGGCGAAGCGCCCCGCCGGGTTTTGGGGCGCATTCAGAAACTGGAATTGTTTCCCTCAGAGGGTGGCTCTGCCGTTGCGCGCTTTGAGCACGGTGCGTTGGGGGCTGTCGCCCTGGATGGGCTGCAGGCGCTCGGAGAGGCGCATGATCTCCTGACGGCGCCGATGGTCGTAGATCACGGCGTAGGTGAAGACCCGTTTCACATAGCGTCGGGTCTCGCGGAACGGGATGAGTTCGATCCAAAGATCCGCTGGAAGCTGGACGGCGGGCAACCAACGGGAGACCCGGTGCGGTCCCGCATTGTAGGCGGCGGTGGCCAGCACCGGGTTCTGTTCGAGCCGCTCGAGCACGTCGGAGAGATAAGTGGTGCCCAGCTGGATGTTCACATCCGGTCGGGTGAGCGCTTGGCGGTCGGGATTCTTGTTCTGTTTGAGTAACTTGCGCGCCACGTAACGGGCCGTCGCCGGCATAAGCTGCATCAGCCCCATGGCTCCGGCTCGGGAACGGACTTTGGGGTTGAACGCGCTTTCCTGACGGATGACACCGAACACCCAGGAGACGTCCAGCCCCCGATCCGTGGCATGACGCTCCACCGTCTCTTCGTGCTCCAGGGGAAAACGCAGTTCGAGGTCTTCCCAGTAACCGGTGCGGGCCAGGGTGAAGATGGCCTGGTCGTGCCAGTTCCAGGATTGGGCCAGTTTGGCCGCCGCTTGCTGCTCTCGGTCGTTCAGGCTGCGGGTGAGGTGGCGCCATTCGCGGCGGGCGTCGGTCCAACGCTCCAGGGCAATGAGCTCGCGCGCGCGGCGTGCCGCCGGCCGCTCGGCCACCGACTTCACCAGAGCCGGCTCCACAGGAACCGGCGCTTGGTTCAGGTTGTAGGGGAGGCCCAGGTGGTCCGCCGCCAAGAAGCCGTAATAGCTGCGCTCGTTCGCCAGCGTGCGAAAGATGGGCACCGCCCGTCCCCGTTGTCCGAGCCGTTCGAGGCTGCGGGCCTTCCAATAGCGCCACTTTTCTCGTGACCTGCGGTCGGCGGGAAGGGCGTCGATCCATTCGATGGCCGCCTCCCACGCCTGGCGGTGAAGCGCGGCGAGCACCGCCTGTTCCAACGCCTCGGGATCTTGGGTGCGTCGCGCCAGGGTTTGGAAGAAGGCCCAGGCGTCCGGCTCCTTGCTGCGCACCAGCTTGCGCGCCACCAGGCGATAAAGGGCGGGGTGGTCCTCCTCTTCCAGTTCGTGGATTTCGCGCAGCCGGTCCCAGAAAGTCACCGCCTCCAAAGGCGCCAGCCGGCCTTTGCGCAGGGCCGCGTACCGGACGATGGCTTCGCGCATGGGATGGGGTTGCCGCAACCGTTCATCGGTGAGGGCGCGGTCCGGCTCCTTGCGCAATGCGATCCAGAGATCGGCCAGGGGGCGTTCCTCGGACGGAAGCAAACCGCGCAGGTAGCGGGCCAGCCGCACTTGTCCTTCGTTCATGGCCATTCCCAGCCGCTGCCAAACCAAGGCGGGGGTGAGGCCGCCGGCTTCGCGCCAGGCTTTGAAGACGGGATCGCACGCCGCCGGGCGGGAACGACCGTGGAGCCAGAGTGGCTTCACCTGGGCCAGGGCCTCCTCTTTGCGGCCGGTCTGGATGAGGGCATGGAGCCGATGGCAACGGCGGGTGACGCTCTTGTCGGGACGGTAGAAGCGCAGGTAGTCGGCCCACGCCTGGCGATCGGCCAAGAGGTTGAGCCAACGTGCGCGCAGGCGTGGCGCCAGGGGCGTGTCGGCGTGGGTCTCCAGGAAACGGGCCACCTCCTCGGTGGAGGCGCTGCTCAGCCGCCGGCGCAGGTCTTCGTATTCCAGGTAAGGGTATAAAGGATGGTGGCGCAGACCGTCGGCCAACTTTTCGAACAGCGCCCGCTGCCCTTTCTGCAACGCCTTCTCCGCGGCCAGGAACAGGGCGCGGTCCGTGGCTTCGCTCCCTGCAGCGGTGCCCGCCGCAAGCAGCAGAGCGAGGAGCAATAGCAGCGGCTTTCCTTGCATCTTCGTTCTTCTTCGCATGGCTCAAACCCTAGGTGGCGTTCCGGCCGGTGACAATAGGGGTTTTCCCTGGCCTTCCCCCGTGAATGGCGGCCATTGGCGTGGGCTACAATGCCTCACAGTCTATGACGAAAACTTTGCCGGAGTTGTGACATGTCCGACGACAAGGCGCAGCAAGATCGTGAAATGGCATTGGGAAGCGGCATCGCCGCGTTCGAAGCCAAACATTTCGTCCAGGCCGCCGAACTGCTCGAGCCCCTGGCCGAGGCGGGCGAGCCCGAGGCCCAGTATCGCATGGCCATCATGGCCCAGAACGGGCTGGGGATGGTGGCCAATCCCCTGTTGGCCTACAAATACATGAAAGCGGCGGCCGAGGCCGGCCACGCCCTGGCCCAGCATGGATTGGGGTTCATGTATCTCGAAGGGGAGTGCACGGAAAGGAACCCGGCCAAGGCGGTGGCCTGGTTCGAGAAGGCGGCGGCCCAAGGGCTGCAAGGCTCCATGACCACCCTGGCCATGATGTATCAGCAAGGCAACGGCGTGGCGCCGGATCCGGAAAAAGCCAAGGCGTGGTTCCGCAAGGCCGGATTCGACGAATTCTGATCTGACGCTTCCCGCGCCTCACCGGCGTCGCCGTTCGCGCACGGCTTCGGCCAGTTGTTCCAGAAGCGGCACGCTGTCTTCCCACGAGAGGCAGGCGTCGGTGATGCTCTGGCCGAAGACCAAGGGCTTGCCGGGCACCAGATCCTGGCGGCCGCCCACCAAGTGGCTCTCGATCATGGCGCCGATGATGCGCATGTCGCCGCGCGCGATCTGGCCGGCCACGTCGCGTCCGACTTCCAGTTGCTTTTCGTGTTGCTTGCGGCTGTTGGCGTGGCTGAAGTCGATCATCAGCCGCGGCGTGAGCCCCGCGTTTTCCATCTCTTCGGCGGCGATGTTCACCGATTCGGCGTCGTAGTTCGGGCGGGTGCCGCCGCGCAGGATGATGTGGGTGTCGTTGTTGCCGGTGGTGGCAAAGATGGCCGAATGGCCCTCCTTGGTCATGGACATGAAGACGTGGGGCCGTTCGGCGGCGCGGATGGCGTCCACGGCGATGCGCATGGTGCCGTCGGTGCCGTTCTTGAAGCCCACGGGACAGGAGAGGCCCGAGGCCAGCTCGCGGTGACCTTGGCTTTCGGTGGTGCGGGCGCCGATGGCTCCCCAACTGATCAGGTCGGCGATGTATTGAGGCGAGATCAGGTCCAGGAACTCGGTGCCCGTGGGCAGGCCCAGGCTGTTGATGTCCAGCAGCAGCTTGCGGGCCAATTCCAGCCCTTTGTTGATCTCGTAGGATTCGTCCAGGTTGGGGTCGTTGATCAGCCCCTTCCACCCCACGGTGGTGCGCGGCTTTTCGAAATAGACCCGCATGACGATGAGCAGATCTTCCGACAGGCGGTCCTTCTGCTCCTTGAGCCGCCGCGCGTACTCCATGGCGGCGTCGATGTCGTGGATGGAGCAGGGTCCGATGACCACCAGCAGGCGGTCGTCCTCCCCATGGAGGAGGCGGTGGATCTGCTGGCGGGTCTCGTACACCGTCTTCGCCGCGGCCTCGGTGATGGGGTAGCGTTCGTGCAGAACGCGCGGCGGCACCACCTCTTTGATGGCGCGGATGCGAAGATCGTCTGTGGGATATTTGTCCATGCGGATCGGCGCGACGGAAGAATTTTCGATGAAGCCAGCCATTATAATCTTTTTTCCCGCCGTCTCGCGCGCCGTGCCAACCACACCGCCAGCCCCTGGGCGTTGAGCCGGATGTCCTCCTCCAGCAGCGAGAGGGCTTCCTCGGCCGGACGGTCCGGGGCGTGCCCGATCCAAAGGCGCGCCAGGTGGCGGCGCAGGGCCGCCTCCAGCCGCTCTTCTCGCCCCTCCGGTGATCCCGTCCGTTCTTCGTCCAGAGCGATCCGCTCATGGGCTTCCAGGCTCTCTTCCAAGGCGTTTCGGTGGCGTTCCGGATGGTCCAGCGGGCCGAAATGGGTCAGGCATGCGCGGGTCGGCGCCGGGGCCAGCATCCGATCGAGGGAATCCCGCCAGGCGTCTGGATCGAAGGCCACGGGGGTGGTGGTGGCCAGCAGGAAGGGATGGCCGCGGTGGTCCAGCTCCGGATAGCGGAGGCCGAAGGCGTCGCCGGTGAACAGGTCACCGCTTGGAGGGTGGAAAAAGCATCCGTGGTGGTTGGCGTGGCCCGGCGTCTCGATGAAATGGAGTTCGCCGTCGCCCAACGGCAGGCGGTCTCCTTGGCGCAGGGCGCGGCAACGCGCTTGCGGAGCCGGCGTCAGCGTGCCGAACATCCGTTCGAACGCCGCTTCCCCATAGACCGCACGGGCGCCTTGTTGGAGTTTGCCCGGATCCACGAGATGGGGCAGGCCGCGGTGGTGGACGGCCAGAACGGCTTCAGGGCAGGCCGCCAGCAGCCGGCCGGCGCCGCCGGCATGGTCCAGATGGACATGGGTGGGCAGGATCCATCGCACCTGCCGCGGGTGGAAGCCCAGGGTCTCGATGGCCCGAAGCAGTCCGGGCACCGAGTTGGATGCGCCGCAATCGATGAAGGCCAGCTCACCCTTGGCATGCAGCAAGTAACAGGCGGTATGACCCGATCGGTAGAGACCGGTGTCCAGGCGCCAGGTGTCGGGGCCGGTGGGAACGACGGGATTTGTCATTGAGGTTTCTCGTCAGGAAAATAATTGAATAATGAAATGACGTTCGTCCGAACGAAAGCCATTTTTTCTCGAGGTCGCCAAGGGGGCAAGTCACATGAACAGAGCATTGCGCACCGCGTTTCTGGTCTCCACCCTCACCGCATGCGGAGGGGCCGGAGCCTTCGAATTCTCAGAGACCTGGTTCTTCGGCGACAGCCTCACGGACAGCGGTGCTTTCGTCGGGCGACCGGATGCGGGGAACGGTGGTCGTTTCACCACCAACCCCGGTCCCGTCTGGTCGGAGGTCTTCGCGCCACGG
>Ga0256914_1003042_pt1 | contig 13514 bp, 14 predicted proteins | sample HulkmetaG_FD_191571 | JGI IMG/M metagenome (GOLD analysis project Ga0256914, IMG submission 191571) | Hydrothermal chimney microbial communities from Main Endeavour vent field at the Juan de Fuca Ridge, Pacific Ocean - Hulk | ecosystem: Environmental > Aquatic > Marine > Hydrothermal vents ... | reverse complement strand
TGATCAGGTCGCCGCTGCGAAACTCGGCCGAGATGCCCTTCTTCTCCAGGAAGACGAAGGCGATGCCCGAAAACCCCAAAAGGATGCCGATCAGCTTGCGCGGCGTGATGCGGTCCGAGGGGATGAAAAGGTGCGCCAGAAAAAGGGTGAAAAAGGGCTGCAGGTTGACGATCAGGGTGCCCCGCGAGGCGTTGGTCTTGCTCAACCCCAGGTAGAACAGCGAAAGCTGGGCCGTGAAGAGCACCGCCACGAAGAGCATATCCGCGATCTTGTCGCGCCGGAAGGCGAAGGGCCGCCCCGTCGCTCGCGCCCAGATGAAGATGGCCAGCGAAGAGATGGAAAACCGGATGGCCGCCGTGGTGAAAGGCCCCAGCCCGGCCAGGCTGATCTTGATGGCTACCGCGTTGGCGCCGAAGAGCACGCACAGGAAAACGGTGAAGAAGGCGGCCGGCAGGGAAAGATCGCGGCTGGAGGGGTTGTGGTCAGGCACGGAATAATCTTTCCCTTGGATTGGCCGGTCGCGTTCGGGGTCGGTTGCACTACCATCCGCCGCCTCCTCCCCCGCCGCCGCCACCGCCGGAGGATCCGCCGCCGCCGCTGCCCGACGACGAGCCGGGTGCCATCGAAGCGGCCGCCACGGCGCCGGTGAAGGCGCCCCCCAGCCCGGACGTGAAGCCGCTCAGGCCGGCGGCGGGAAAGCGGCCGCCGGTGTACCACGAGGGCCGGTAACCGCTGTGCGGACCGTCCACCGCCAGTTTGCGGCTGAACTGCTCGGCCCACTGGTTCTCCACGTCCAGCGCCAGGGCGTAGGGCAGGTATTTTTCAAACAGTTCCGGCGTTTTCTCCGGTGGATTGAGAAGGTTCAAGCGTTCTTTCTCGGCCACCGCCAGGTACCGGCGGAAGCCCTCGATCCGGTCCATGACCCGGCGCCCCTTCAGGGTGGGCGCCTTAATCAGGTGCCAGAAAACGAGATTGACGATCACCAGCAGTAAAAAAATCAGGGTCGCCGGGAAAGACACGGCTTTGCTGAACTGCAGGATACCAAAAATTTCGCCGGCGAAAAAGGGCAAAGCAAACAGCAGTGCCCCCAGCGCACCGAAGCGGGACAAAAGCGGGTGGGTGGCGGCAGCGGTGTTCCGCCAGGCGCGAAACACCCGAACCGCCAGAATGGTGCAGCCCATGGTCCACATGCTGAGCCATGCCCCCATGAAAAGGGCCAGTCCGCGGTCGTCGGCCGTCAGGATGACACCGACCAGGGTCACGATGGTGAGGGCGATTCCCGGTAGCAGATAGCGGGTGTTGTAGCGGAAATAGGTGCGTGCGAATTCGGCGTTGAGCCCTGTTTTCAAGGCTTCGATGGCCCTTTGAACCTTCTTGTAATTACTGTTTTTGAGCTCCAGAAGGCGGTCATACGAGAACAGTTTTTGCAGTACCCGCCGTTCTCCCCGGGACAGATCCTGCCGTTCGGCTTCTCCGGTCTTTTCGAGGGTGTAGGTGCCCTTTTCGTCTTCGGTGATGCGAATAGCCCCCTTGACGGCCAGACTGACGATGGCTGCGGCCAGGGACTTGGGGTCGAATCCCATGCGTCGCACGAAACGTGTCGCTGCCGGTGAGAAGCCCTTCGGGGGTGTGAAAAGCGGGATAATGGTGCCCTGCCGGGGGTCGCGCCCTACCCGGAACCAGGCCGGCAGATAGTATCCCAGCGACAGGATCAGCCCGAGTAGGGCCAGTGCGGCAGGCAGGTTGTCCCGGATCAGGAAACCGATCCGCTGAATCTCCGTGGGCGATGCTACCAGTCCCTTGGGCCAGGCTACGGCGATGGTCAATCCCTCGCGGGGATGAAGGGGAGCGGTGGTGGAAAAGACCGGGTTGCCATCCTCGTCGGTTTTGAAAACGAAACGCTTTCCCCTTCGTCCCAGGCGACCGGTGTAGGCCGCTTGGCGCAGCAGTTCGGCGCCGGGGGGCAATTCCACCATTGCACGGACGTGCTCGATGGCGAAATCCCAGTCGTTTCCGGTCACGTTCCAGTACAGTTCGTCGAAGTCCTTGAAAAAGCCGATCTGGCGCGTGGTGCGGTAGGTGAGTTTCCAGGTGTAGATTCCCGGCCGAAGCAGGTGGTTGCGCCGGCCCATGTAAATTCGGATCCCGTTGGTCAGTTTCTGGGTGTGAAACGGTTCGGGGGCGCCGTCACGCATCACCGAAAGAAGTTCGAAGCCGGTGCGGTGGGCGATGCCCCGGCGGTCGAGGTATCGGGTGGGGAAATCACGGTAGATACCGTGACGGATCTTGTGCCCGGTGGACTGCACGCGGATGGTCTCGGTGACGGTCAGGGCTCCGTCGGGATCCACGCGGATGCGACTGTTAAAGTCCAGGATGCGTTCCTGTGAAACCGCCTGCTGTGCGAACGCGAATCCGCAAAACAGGAGCAGTACCAGAGCTATACACGCGGCTTTGAGAATCATTTGCAAGCGAGGCTTCATGGTTGTTTGGATTCCGTGTAAAGAGAGATCCACCGAATTCCTGTTCGGGTCGGCGTTGACATTAAAATTCAATCCGCGGCGCGTTGCGTTCGCCAGGGTCTTCGATTTCGAAAAATTCGGCCTGTCGGAAACCGAAAAAGGAGGCCACCAGGTTTCCGGGGAACGATTCGACCCGGATGTTGAGGTCGCGGACGGCGCCGTTGTAGTAGCGCCTGGCCAACTGGAGATCTTCTTCCACCGCTGCCAGCTGCGCCTGGAGATCCCGGAAATTTCCACTAGCCTTCAATTGGGGGTACCCCTCGGCAACAGCCAGTACATTGGCCAGCGAACGGGAGAGGGACCCCTCGGCCCGCGCTTTTTCCGCCATGCTGCGGGCATTGAGACTCTCGGTGCGCAGGGCCGTTACCCGTTGCAGCAGATCACTTTCGTGACGCATGTAGCCCTTGACAGTTTCGATCAGATTGGGAATCAGGTCGGCGCGCCTTTTCAATTGGACATCGATGCCGCTCCAGCCTTCACGCACCAGATTGCGACGGCGCACGAGGGAATTGTAAATGGCGATCAGGGCGGCGGCCACCAGGACGGCCAGACCGAGGATTCCCCCCACAACAATCATCTGGACACCTCCGTGTATGGGCGGCACCCACGCAAGATGGGTCAGGTTTTAAAGAAAACGGCTTCTGATCAATATTTCGGCAGGAAAACGGTGGGACTTTAGACCCCGGCAGGCGGGGAATTTCGTCGGGGGATAGTTTGCGGTGCCGGGGCGTGTGACGTCGCCCTCGGCACCGGGGAGAAAAATCAGGCCTTGCCGGTCACCCTCAGCATGATGGCGTTCTGGGCATGCATGCGGTTTTCGGCCTGGTCGAAGACGATGGAGGCCTCGGACTCCAACACCTCGTCGGTGACCTCCACCCCCCGCTGGGCCGGCAGGCAGTGCATGAAGAGCGTCTTTTTACCGGTAGCGGCCATCAGCGCGGCGTCCACCTGGAAGCCCTGGAAGCGCTTGACGCGCTCGTCGAACTCGTGTTTCTGGCCCATGGAGGCCCACACGTCGGTGTAGATGACGTCGGCGTCGCGCACCGCCGCGCGCGGATCGTGGGTGATCTCGATATCTGACAGGCCGGCTTCGCGGGCCAGGGCCACGGTGTCGGCGTCGGGCTCGTAGCCGGGGGGGCAGGCGCAGGTGAAGGCCAGGGGGATCCTGGTGGCCAGGCGCAGCCAGGAGTGTACGATGTTGTTGCCGTCTCCCACGTAAGCGATCTTGACGTCCGCGATGCGCCCCAGGTGCTCCGATATGGTGAAGATGTCGGCCATGATCTGGCAGGGGTGGTTGTAGTCGGTCAGGCCATTGATGACCGGTATGTCGGCGTGGCGGGCGAACACCAGGATATGCTCGTGGTCGAAGAGCCGCGCCATCAGCAGGTCGTTGAAGCGGCTGATGACCCGCGCGATGTCTCCGGGGGTTTCGCGCTTGCCCACTTCGATGTCCTTGGGGCCGAGATACAGGGCGTGGCCGCCCAGCCGGTAGAAGCCGGTTTCGAAGGAGACCCGCGTGCGCGCCGACGGCTTGGCGAAAACCATGGCCATGGTCATGCCGTGAAAGGGCCTGAAGTCCTCGCCGCGCTTCAGGCGCGCCTTGACTTCTGCGGTCAGTTCCAGCAGTCCCCTGATCTCGTCACCCGAAAAATCGGTGATATGGATAAAATCACGTTTCATGTCCCGTCTCCTGATGGATGTTACTGAAAAAAATGGTCGGCGGCCGGGCGTCGGTGGAAGCGCCGGGGGCGGGAAGCACCCGGGGAGGTCTTCCTTCATCCTTGACAGTACCGCCGCCGTGTCCCAGTTTTACCTCACGCCTGGGCACGCTACCACAGGCCGATGCGGTTGCCAATCGCAAATGCGGCCGTTTCCGATGTTGAGATTGCCGGCACTGCTATGCTATAGGCAAACCGGAGAGGATCACTGGAAAAGGAGGGCGAAATGCCGGCAGAAATCATGACCCGCGAGCAGTACCTGCGCCAGGACCTGGACGACAGGCTGCCCTACTATGAAAAGGACGGCAGGATTTACGACGTCATGCTTTCCCAGCAGTTCAGCCGGGAATTCATGGAGAATCTTTTCGACGTCGCCGACCGGCTCAAACAGATTTCCCGCGAGCCGGAAGGCATGGATTACATCAGTTCCCTGTTGCGCCACAAGCGGGCCATGCTCTATTTCACGCAGCCCTCTACGCGCACCTTCCTGTCGTTTCTGTCGGCCTGCCAGATCGTGGGCATGCGCACCGGGGAGGTGCGTGACCCCACCCTGTCGTCGGAGATGAAGGGCGAAAGCCAGGAAGACGCCCTGCGCACTTTTTCCAGCTACTTCGACCTGATCATCATGCGCGACGCCAAGCCCGGGTTCTGCGAGTACATGGCCTACCTGTTCAAGTTCAGTGGCCGCGATGTACCCATCTTCAACGGCGGCAGCGGCAAGGACCAGCATCCCACCCAGGCGTTGCTGGACATGTACACCCTGCACCGCTCCTTCCAGGACCGCGGGGGTATCTCCGGCAAGGTGTACGGCTTCGTGGGCGATCTCCTGCGGGGGCGCGCCGTGCGATCGGTGGCCTACCTGCTGACGCGCTACAGCGATATCGAGATGATCTTTGCCGCGCCGTCGGAATTCCAGATCTCCCCGGAGCTGGAAAACTATCTGCTGGACAAGGGGATCAGGGTGCACAAGACCGACAGCCTGGAGGAGGCCCTGCCGCGGGTGGACAGCTTGTACATGACGCGCGTGCAGGACGAATACGACGTTTCCGGCGAATCCAGCCGGGTGGACTACACCCGCTACCACCTGACCCGTGAGAACGTCACGCGCATGAAGCCCGATGCCGTCATCCTGCACCCGCTGCCGCGGCGCTACGAACTCGACCCCGCTCTGGACACCGACCCCCGCGCCATGTACTGGCGCCAGCTGAGAAACGGCATGTACATCCGGGCGGCACTGATCCTTTACGTCTTCGGCAAGGAGCATCTGCTGGATGAATACCGCGGGCGTTGAGCAGGGGGTTGTCGATGTCCCTTAGAGTCATGATCGTGGACGATGACCCCGGCATCGTGGTGGCGCTGGAGTTTCTCATGGAGCAGAACGGCTACGAGGTGCAGGTGGCCCGCAGCGGCGAGGAGGCCATCGAGAGCATCCCCAAGTTTCAGCCGCACCTGATCCTGCTGGACATCATGCTGCCGGGCATCGACGGTTACGAGGTGTGTGAAATCCTGCGCCTGAAACCCGAGTGGCGCGATATCCGGGTGGTGTTCCTGACGGCCAAGGGCAGCGAGGAGGACATCGCCAAGGGACTGGTGCTGGGGGCCGACGCATACATCGTCAAACCTTTCACCAACCAGAAAGTCGTCGAGACGGTCAACGGCCTGCTGCGCACCTGAAAGAGCGGCGCCGGCGGCGCCGGACGGCCCGCTACTGCGCCGAAAGAACGGCGCCGGTGATCTGCTCGACGGCCTCGGCGGATTCGGTCATCAGTTCGGCCAGTTCTTTTTCATCGATGTTCACGAAAGACAGGGCACTGTCCTCCAGCAGGGGCGGACCGATGCCCGTGTTGCCGCTGCCGAATATCCCCGCGTCGGCGGCGTCCGCTACGTGGACGATGTGTGACAGCATGTCGCCGTCGGACCCCGAGGGGGCGTGGTGGTGCTTGATGGCCAGGAACTGGGCCGGCGGGAAATTCCAGTTCTGGCACAGGTCGGCAGTCAGGTCGGCGTGGTCGAAGCCGAAGACCTCCTTTTCGGCCACCACCGGGTGGCGCCCGCCCTCGTTTACACGCCGCTCCAGCTGTGCTTTTTCCAGCAGGATGTAGGGATCGAGGATGATCCTGCCCAGGTCGTGGAACAGGCCCGCCGAGAAGGCGTCGTTTTCCAGCTTGGGCATTTTCTTCAGAGCCAGCTGCCGGCTGGCGATGGCCACCGTCAGGCTGTGGCGCCACAGGTCCCCGGCGGCGAGGCCGTAGCCGGGCAGTTCCTTACCCAGAAATTCCGATGTGCCCGCCATGGTGATGACCTCCTCCAGGGTCTTGCGGCCCAGGACGACGGCCGCGTGCTGCACCGAGGAGACGTTGCCGCTGAGGCCGTAGAAGGCCGAGTTGGCGATCTTGAGCAGGGAGGCCGCAAGGGCCGGGTCGGCCTCGATGACGCCGGCCACCCGCTTCAGGCTCGCCTTGGGGTCGTCTAGCAGGCGGCGAGCCTTGACGAGCACCTCCAGCATGGGGGGCAGGTTTTCCCACTGGTGCAGCAGTTCGGTCTTCAGGCGGCCGGCGGCTTCCGGGTCCACTGCGGCGGCCACCGTCTCCACCGGCGTGGCGCCGGGTTGCGGCGCGTTGCGCAGGTCCAGGTCGATGGACCGCCTGCACGCGGGGCAGGGGAAGGCGATCTTCTGGCCCACGGGCAGTTTTTCATCCTTGATGCGGTAGCGTTTGTGGCAATGGGGGCACTCGATTTTCATGGACACCTTGAGATCGTTTTCAGCGTTGCGGTTTTGCCGTTTCGGGAAACCGGACGGGAATGGACATGGCACGGCGGAAGCTCTCCCGTGCATACAGACTTTGTTCGAAGAGCATATCGGGCGATTCTCCCACGGGCATTAGTGCTTTTTAAGGGGGACGTTCTTCAGTAATGCAGTGACGCCGCCGGCCTGCCGGGGGGCGGCGGGTTTTCGGCCCAGGCGGAAAACGTCGACGACAACGTTCCGGGGGAATATTTTTTCTCCCGGAAAGACGGGAATATCGGTTGCCATGAACAGCGAAACGAGGAAGGTGCGCGCCCTGGGGCTCTGCTCCGGGGGGCTGGACAGCATTCTGGCGGCGCTGGTGCTGCAGCGCCAGGGTATCGCGGTGGAGTGGGTGACTTTCGAGACACCCTTTTTCTCGGCCGACAAGGCCCGCCGGGCGGCGGAGCGCATCGGCGTCCCCCTGCGGGTGATGAACATCTTCGGGCCGTACCTGGTGATGCTCAGGAACCCCAACTGCGGCTACGGTCAGCACATGAACCCGTGCATGGACTGTCACGCGCTGATGTTCCGCAAGGCCGCCGAGATCATGCGCGAGGAAGGCTTTGATTTTCTCTTCAGCGGGGAGGTGCTCGGCCAGCGGCCCATGTCCCAGACGCGCTCTTCACTGCGCTACGTGGAGAAGCACTCGGGGGCCGACGGCTACATCCTGCGCCCCCTGAGCGCCCGGCGGCTGCCCGAAACGCGGCCCGAGCAGGAGGGGCTGGTGGACCGCGAGCGGCTGCTGGATATCTCGGGCCGCTCGCGCAAGCGCCAGATGGCACTGGCCGCAGAGTGGGGCGTCACCGAGTATCCGGCGCCGGCCGGCGGTTGCCTGCTGACCGACAAGGGGTATTCCAATCGCCTGCGGGATCTCTTCGCCCACCGCGCCGAGGTCACCGAGAACGAGCTGCACCTGCTGCGCTACGGGCGGCATTTCCGCCTCAACGACGGCACCAAGGTCATCGTGGGGCGCACCCGGGCGGACAACGAGAAGATCCGGCAGTACGCCGACACCGCGCGCGACACCCTGATGAAGGTGGAGGCCTACCCGGGGCCGCTGGTGCTGGTGCCCCCCGGCGGTGGCGAAGGCGGACGCTTCATGGCCGCCAGCCTGTGCGTGGGATACAGTAAGGCCCCGCCGGACGAGCCGGTGGCGGTGCGCGTGACGGCCCCCGAAGGCCGGCGGACGGTGAGCGCCATCGGGGTGCGGCCGGTCGATGTCCGGAAGCTGATGGTTTAGAGACCGGAGGGATCAAGGGTGCGGGGGACGGTGGAAAGGTCCCTGCACCGGCGGAAGGGCGGCCGCCGTGGGCCGCAACGGACGCCGTCAGAACGACGCCAGCTGGTTGGCCCGCAGCTGGCCGCAGGCGGCGTCGATGTCTCGGCCCTTGCTGCGACGCACGATGGCGGTGTAATGGTGGTCGTGCAGGATCTGCCGGAAGTTCAGGATGACCTCCTCGGACGGGCAGCGGAAATCGCTGCCGGCGTGCTCGTTGAAAGGAATCAGGTTGATCTTGGCGCGGATGGGGCGCAGCATCCTGGCCAGGCGCCGGGCATCGTCGGGCGAGTCGTTGATCCCGGCCAGCAGGATGTACTCGAAGGTGATCATGCGGCGGTGGCGCAGGGGGTAGCGGCGGCAGGCCTCCAGCAGCCGGTCCAGGGGATACCTGCGGTTGATGGGCATCAGCCGGTCGCGGGTGCGGTCGTCGGTGGCGTTGAGCGACACCGCCAGGTTGACATCCGAGGCGCGGCCCAGTTTCTCCATGGCCGGGACCAGCCCGGCGGTGGACACCGTGATGCGGCGCGTGGAGAATTTCAGACCGTTGTCGTTGTCGGTCATCACCCCGATGGCGCGCAGCACCTGGCGCAGGTTGGCCAGCGGTTCGCCCATGCCCATGAAGACGATGTTGCGCAGCCGGCGGCCGATGGGGACCTCGCGCTGGATGTCGCGGATCTGGGCGGTGATTTCGCCCATGGAGAGGTTGCGGCTCAGGCCCCCGCGCGCCGTCATGCAGAAGCGGCACCCCTGGGCGCAGCCCACTTGGCTGGAGATGCACAGGGTGTAGTGGCTGTCCTCGGGAATCAGTACGCTTTCGATGAAGAGGCCGTCGTGCAGGCGGAAGAGGTACTTGCGGGACCCGTCGTCGGAATGCCGGCAGTCTTCCCGTTGCAACCGCTCGAGGCGGAAGTGTTCCGACAGCAGCGCGCGAATGTCACGCCGGATGTCGGTCATGGCCTGGAAATCGTCGGCCTGGCGCTGGTAGAGCCACCGGAATATCTGTCGGCCGCGGTAGGGCTCGATACCACGGCTGACCAGCCAGTCCGTCAGCTGTTGCAGGGTCAGATCCTGAATGTCGGTCGATGTTGACACGGTTGTCTGCAGTCGTTTCGCGCCGTTTTCGGTGGCGCGTTTCGGTCCGGAGCCGTATGCCGGTATCTCTCCGGGGCGACCGGCGGCTGCGGGGCTGAAGCGGCTCACGGCCCCTTTCCATGCCGCCGGATGCCTTTTCAATTTCCCTTGACATAGCATTTTCAAAAGTTTATTTTCAAGGATTTAGTAAGCACGGAACGATATTTTGCAACCCTGTCCGGCACCGGCCGCGGGTCGCCCCCCGGGGGGTGACGCCCGGCGGGCCGAGTGAAGTTTCGGGTATGTTCGACAATCTCAGCGACAAGCTGAACAGCGTTTTCAAGCAGCTCAAGGGCCACGGCAAGCTGTCGGAGAAAAACATCTCCGACGGACTCAAACAGGTGCGCCTGGCCCTGCTGGAAGCCGACGTCCACTACCGGGTGACCAAAAAGCTGATCGCCGACATCCGGGAGCGGGCTCTGGGCCACGAGGTGATGGCCAGCCTGACGCCGGGCCAGCAGGTCGTCAAGATCGTCAACGAAGAGCTTACCGCGCTGATGGGTTCGCGCCATGAAGACCTCGACCTCGGGGGGGCGCGGCCCGTGTCGGTGATGCTGGTGGGTCTGCAGGGCTCCGGTAAGACCACCACGGCGGGCAAGCTGGCCGTGTTGTTGCGCAAGAAGGGCCGCAAGCCGTACCTGGTACCGGCCGACGTCTACCGCCCGGCGGCCATCGAGCAGCTGGTCAAGCTGGGCGCACAGCTGTCGGTGCCGGTGTTTGCCTCCGCCACCGACATGGACCCGGTGGAGATCTGCCGCCGGGCCCGCACGGCGGCCCAGCAGGCCGGGTGCGACACTCTGCTGATCGACACCGCCGGCCGCCTGCACGTGGACCAGGAGCTGATGGACGAGCTGCGCCGCATCAAGGAGGCCGTCAACCCGTCGGACATCCTGCTGGTGGCCGACGCCATGACCGGCCAGGACGCCGTCAACATCGCCGAGGCCTTCGACCAGGCGCTGGACATCGGCGGTGTGGTGCTGAGCAAGATGGACGGCGACGCCCGCGGCGGTGCCGCGCTTTCCATCAAGGCGGTCACCGGCAAGCCCATCAAGTTCGTCGGTGTGGGCGAAAAACTCACCGACCTGGAGGCCTTTCACCCGGACCGGATGTCGTCGCGCATCCTGGGAATGGGCGACATCCTGACCATGATCGAGAAGGCCCAGGAGGTGGTGGACGAAAAGCAGGCTTTGGCGCTGCAGAAGAAGCTGCGCACCAGCACCTTCACCCTGGAGGATTTCCGGGACCAGATGGTGCAGATCCGCAAGATGGGGTCCCTGTCGGACATCATCGGCATGATCCCAGGGCTCAGCCGCAACAAGCAGCTCAAGAACCTGAAGGTGGACGACCGCGAGTTGATCAAGATCGAGGCTATCATCAACTCCATGACCGCCGAGGAGCGCCGCAGGCATACCATCATCAACGGCAGCCGGCGCAAGCGCATCGCGCGGGGCAGCGGGACCACCATTCAGGAAGTAAACAAGTTGTTGAAAAATTATACCCAGGTTATGAAAATGATGAAGAAAATCAACAAAGGCGGCATGCGCGCCCTGGGGCGCGGAATGCTGCCGTTCTAAAGGAGAGCGCATGTCCGTTAAAATCCGTTTGGCCCGCCACGGCGCCAAGAAGAGACCTTTTTACCGCATCGTCGCCGCGGATGTCGAATCGCCGCGGGACGGTAGATTCCTGGAAACTCTGGGCACCTATGATCCGCTCAAAGAACCGGCCGAGGTGCACCTCAAGGCCGAGCGCGTGAAATACTGGATCGATCAGGGTGCCCTGTGCACCCACACGGTCAAGAGTATTCTGAAGAAGGAGGGCCTTTTTTCCACGACCTAACCGACCCCAGCCCCTGATTCTCAACAGCCAACAGATGGAGGTGGAGCCATGAAAGAGCTGATCAGGTACATTGCGCAGGCCCTGGTTGATCATCCGGAACAGGTTTCTGTTCACGAGATAGAAGGCAATCAGACCTCTGTCCTGGAACTCAAGGTCGCCAAGGAGGATCTGGGGAAAGTCATCGGGAAACAGGGACGCACCGCAAGGGCCATGCGCACCATATTGAGCGCCGCTTCCGCCAAGGTCAAGAAACGCACCGTGCTGGAGATCATCGAGTAACCGGTGGCGAGAGACGCCGAGGCATTGCTGACCATCGGGGAGATCGTCGGCGTTCACGGCATTCGAGGCAACGTCAAAATCCTGCCCCACGCGGATGCCGCGCCGCTGTTTGATCCCCAACGCCCGCTGGTGATCGAGTACCGTGACGGGCGGCGGGAGCGTCGCGTGCTGCGATGGGTCAAGCCTCACAAGCGTCTGCTGCTGGCTTCCATCGAGGGGATCGGGGACCGCACGGCGGCGGAGTCGCTGGTGGGGGCGCGGGCCGTGATGCGCCGCGCCGATTTGCCCGAACCCGAACCCGGCAGCTACTATTGGAACGACCTGCTGGGACTGGCTGTGTACACACGCGAATCGGAGTATCTGGGGGTGCTGGAAAACATCATTGCCACCGGCAGCAACGACGTCTACGTGGTGCGCGGCGAGCGGCGCGAGGTCTTGGTCCCCGCCCTGGCCCGGGTGGTCCTGGAAGTCGACCTGGAGGCGGGCACCATGCGCGTGGATCTGCCCGAAGGGCTCTGAAGCCACGCGCGGGCCGGTGGGCATGGAATTCGCGGTTCTGACCATTTTCCCCGAAATGGTGGCCCCTTTCGCCGGCCACGGCATCGTGCGCCGGGCGGTGGAGAGCGGCCGTGTTTCCATTTCGGTCGTCGACATTCGGGAATTTGCCGCGGGCCGCCACCGCGTCACGGACGACCGGCCCTACGGCGGCGGGTGCGGTATGGTGATGAAGCCCGAGCCGCTGGCGGCGGCCATCCGGGCGGCGCGCCGGGAGATGCCGGAGGCCCTGGCGGTTCACCTGACGCCCCAGGGGCGGCCCTTCGATCAGGACCTGGCCCGGCAGCTGGCGCGGGAAAAGGGCCTGATCCTGGTGTGCGGCCGGTACGAGGGGGTGGACGAGCGGATCTGTCAGGATTTTGTGGATGTCGAGATTTCCATCGGCGACTACGTGCTGACCGGCGGCGAACTGGCCGCCATGGTGGTCATGGACGCCGTCATCCGGCTGGTGCCCGGGACCCTGGGCCACGAGGATTCGGCCGAACAGGATTCCTTCTGCGACGGTCTCCTGGAGCACGGGCACTACACCCGGCCGAGTCTTTTTGAGGGCCGCGAAGTGCCCGAGGTGCTGCTGTCTGGAAACCACGCCGAAATCCGGCGCTGGCGGCGGGAAACCGCGCTGATCCGCACGTTCCTCAAGCGGCCCGACCTGCTGGCGCAGCGGCCGCTGAGCGACGCGGAAACCACAATACTGAAACGGTGGTGCCGGGATATTGAAAGACTGCTGCAACGCCAGGCTGAGCATCGCGCTGATGCATCACCCGGTGATCAACAAGAGGGGTGAGATCATTGCGTCGGCGGTGACCAATCTGGACTTGCACGATATTTCGCGTGCAGCCCGCACGTTTGGTGTCGGGCGTTTTTTTGTGGTCACGCCCCTGGCCGACCAGCAGCGCCTGGTGGCGCGCATCGTCGACCACTGGCGCCGTGGCGCCGGGGCGGCCTACAACCCGGACCGCCGGGAGGCGCTGGCCACGATCCGGGTGGCCCGCGACCTGGCGGAGGCCACGGCGCGGCTGGCGGCCGAAACCGGGCAGCGACCGGCGGTGGTGGCCACCACCAGCCGGCGCCGCGAGGGATGCCTCGCATTCGGGGCCGCACGCGCCATACTCGAACAGGGAAGGCAGCTGCTGCTGCTGTTCGGAACGGCCTGGGGCCTGGCACCCGGGCTGGTGGCGGAGAGCGACTTCGTGCTGGCGCCCGTCGAGGGGCCTACGGCCTACAATCATCTTTCGGTGCGATCGGCGGCCGCCATCATCCTCGACAGGCTGCTGGCGCGCTGACGGCGCCACACGAGGCGTTGTTGCATAGAGGGTAAAAGTATTGAAAATCGGGTGCTAAAGGATATAACCTGGAAGAAGACATTTGTTTGCGCCTTTCCTTTCAGGGCAACCCGGCAAACGAAAAAA
>Ga0256914_1003041_pt1 | contig 13518 bp, 14 predicted proteins | sample HulkmetaG_FD_191571 | JGI IMG/M metagenome (GOLD analysis project Ga0256914, IMG submission 191571) | Hydrothermal chimney microbial communities from Main Endeavour vent field at the Juan de Fuca Ridge, Pacific Ocean - Hulk | ecosystem: Environmental > Aquatic > Marine > Hydrothermal vents ... | reverse complement strand
TGCCGTTCATCAGCCGAAATGGAAAGAATGGTTGGGGGATATGGGAAATTTGTTAATTCAATTTATCGGCGGTTTGTGGGGAATGAAAGATACTCAGTGTGGATTTAAGGCATTTACGGCTCAGGCGGTAGAGGATATTGTTCCACGAACGACAGTAAATCGTTGGGGTTTGGATTTTGAGCTTTTGATGATTGGGAAAAAATTAGGTTACGAGATTAAGGAAGTACCGGTGGAGTGGATTGACAAAGGAGAGAGCTTGGTCGGTTTGAGCGGATATTTTTCCACTTTTGGGGATTTGTTCAAGGTGCGTTGGAATATGATTAGGGGGATTTATCATTTGGGAGAAGGAGGAAAACGCGAGGAAGAGAAGAAATAATAAAAATATTAAAACAAAAAATAAAATGTTGTTTACAAAGAAGAAAAAAAACGATTATATAGAAAGAGATGGTGGTTACAGTGAGTTGAGGCAAGATTTGGTAACCGGAGATTGGGTGGTTATTGCCGACAACAGAGGCAAAAGACCAAATAAGAAAAAAATTTTTGAACCGGCGTGGTCGGATAAAGATATTCCCAAAGAAAAGGATTGTTTGTTTTGTGATCCGGTGAAAACAAAGCAAGAGCCGGCGGTCTTGATTTACGAAGATTCAAGGGATGAGTGGACAACAATGGTATTTCCCAACAAATACCCGGCTTTTAAACCATTGCCGGAAAATCAAAGAATTAAACATTTGGAGGAAGGACCGTATTTTTTGATGGATGGAGTTGGTTATCACGAGTTGATTATTACCCGGGATCATAATCGTCAATTGGGAGAATTAGAAGTGGAAGAGGTGGCGGAAGTGTTGGATGCTTATCAAACTCGTTATCTGGAATTAATGAATAAAAAATTCGTGCGCTATATTGAAATTTTTCATAATTATGGAAAGGCGGCCGGTGGTTCAATATATCATCCTCATTCTCAGTTGATGGCAATTCCGGTTATTTCTCCTTATATCAATTCGGAATTGAAAGGAGCGGAACAATACGAAAGAGAAAGGGGAGAATGTGTGTATTGTGCTATGTTAGAAGAAGAGAAAAAAGTAAAACAAAGAATTGTTGCGGAAAATGATGAATTTATCGCTTTCTGTCCTTTTGCTTCTCGTCGAGCTTATGAAGTTTGGGTAATGCCTAAAAAGCACAGTCCTTATTTTGAGAGAATGACCGATAGTGATAAAATGGCGGGGGCGGAAATTTTAAAAGAAGCATTATTTAGATTAAGGAAGTTGTTGAAAGGAACGGCTTATAATTTTTATTTACATACAGCACCTTGTGACGGTAAGGACTACCATTCTTTTCATTGGCATTTTGAAATTTTGCCAAAAACTTCCATTTGGGCCGGATTTGAGTTGTCTACAGGCATTGAAATTAATGCCGTGTCGCCGGAAAAGGCCGCTGATGAATTAAGGATAATTCTTTAAGTGGCTGAAGTGGCTTTTGCTATTTTTTGAAAAAATTTATCAATTGATTGGGATTAGTGTACGCCGGTTGGGAATCTGTAAAATTGAAAATAATTTTAACCAGCATGCGCCGGTCAGGAATTTTAAATCAATTTTAAATGATTTAATTTGAAATGTTAAAAGTTTAGTTTGTAAGACGGAGTTTGGAAGCAGTTCCACAAAAATATTACGATAGTTGAAAAAATTTTATTGAATGAAATGTTGAATAGTAAAAAAATATTTAGAGATAAATTATTGATATTAAGCACTCTGGTTGGAGTGGGATTTTTTTTATTCTTTGGTTTTTATCACTTGACACAATTTGAAACCAGTGATGAGCATCTTTGGCGAGATAAAAGAATTCCCGCTTATTGGGAGGGTATTAAAAACGGTTTTCAAAAGGGAGACTGGAGCAAAACTTATATTAACGACAAACCGGGAGTTTCTTTGGCTTTGGTTTCAGGGGTGGGAGTGCCTTTTTTGCGGGAGCCGGATTTAAAAGATTGGAGCAAAAAAGAAAAAGAGAGCGCCGGGAGATATAAAATTTACGACACAACCATTACTGAGCATAATAATTTTGTTTTAAGGGTGCCTTTATTGTTATTTCTCGGGTTGGTTATTTTTCCATTGTTGACTTATTTGGTTTTTAAAGTGACGAAAAGTAGAGAGGTTGCCTCTCTTTTTGTGGTGTTATTAGGATTAAATCCGATTATAATAGGAATTGGTAGAATTCTTAATCCGGATACGATTTTGTGGGGAGTGACAATGGCGGCTTTTTTGAGTTTCGTACTTTTCTTGAAAGGGGAAAAGGGTTATGGGTGGCGGACCGGTGTTTTAACCGGGTTGGCTTTAGTGAGTAAATATACGGGAAATTTGTTGTTTTTATTTTATTTAATATTTGGGTTGTTGTATTTTTTGTATAAACAGGACTTAAAAGTTAATGAGTATTGGCGGAGGTTTCTGGGAGGTTATTGGAAGATAGTGGCAATTTCTTGGAGTATTTTTGCCGTATTGGTTCCGGCGGTTTTGCAAACGCCTTATTTTTTTTCTTATTTAAAACCAAAATTTTTTGCTCGCGGGACTTATTTTTCTCCGGCGATTAAACCGGTTATTATACCTTTGATTTTCTTTTTTGTTATTTTGGCGGGAGATACTTTTTATGCCAACAGTTTTTTGTTGAAACGAATTAAAAAAATATTTCAACAAAGAGGAGTGTTTTATTTGAGTCGTTTGTTGAGTTTGGCGTTGTTGCTATTGTTTGGGTTTGTCTTGGTGAATGCTTGGAGTGGGGCAAGATTTTTTCCTTTAGACGATTTAAAGGAAGTAATTGGCAGTACGCGAAAATTACACTTTGATTTTTTGACAGGAGGATTTAGCTTGTTCGTTTATTTCAAAAAGCTGTCTTTGCAGGCGGTTAATTTTATTTTTGCTTTGCCGGAATTTATTGTGATAACGGTGATGTTGTTATGGGTGTTGGTTTTGAAGGATGTGAAAAAAATTTTGTGGTTGGATTTGGTAACTTTTATTTCCTTATTGCCTTTTATATTTTTTATCGGAGGGTTAAAGGCAAAGGTGTTCGTAAATGTGCGTTATGCCATTATTTTGTTTCCATTTTTTATTCTATTAACTTCTTTGGCTCTGGTGAATTTTTGGCAATATTTTAAAGTCAGAGAGCGATTGGGACGAAAAGCTTTGTGGATTGGAGGGTTGGCGGTGGTGATAATGATTGGTTGGCAAATAGGTGGAATATTGAATATCAGGCCGTATTATTTTAATTATCAAAATATTTTTTTGCCAAAAGAATATGTTTTGACGGATTCCTGGGGCTATGGAATGTTTGAAGCGGCGATGAAATTAAATTCTTTGCCGGGAGCGGAAGATTTGGTGGTTTGGTCTGACCGAGGAGCATTTTGTCATTATTTTGTCGGACATTGCGTGAAAAATCGTCGAATGGATCGTTCCAAAATTGTGCCGGATTTTTTTGTGGTGACTCGTCGCAATGTGGCCAGGAAAAGATTTTTTGATTGGCGAAATGACAGTGGAAAGTTTGCCAAACATTTACCGGAATATTATTATCAAGGGGATGTTTTTGAAAAACCTTGGTGGGAATTGGATATTGACGGCAGAAAGAAGAATTATATTAAAATTATTAAAGCGGAGGAAAAGTAAAAGTATTTTTAATTATTTTTTATTATATTAAATGAAAAAAATTGTTTTAATTGGAATGGGAATATTTTTATTAGTCGGAGCCGGTTTTGGTTGGTGGTATTTTCAAAAATATGACAATGATAATTATGAGCATATCGGTTTTTTTCCAACGATGAAATTAAAACCGATCTGGGAACGAAAAATAAAAACAAATCAAGAAATTAGGTTTGGTGTTATTACGGATACTCATGTTCATCCCAAACGAATTGATAGACAGGATAAAAGGGAGGATGCCCCCAGGTATTTAAAGGATAAATTATTGCAACCTTTAAACAAATTTGTGGCGGATATGATTAAATTTAAACCAAACTTTGTGGTTCATTTAGGGGATGTTATTGAGGGAACCAATGATAGTGCTTATGTAGGTAAAGTTGGCCTTGATTTGGTGCGGGAACAATTGGAAAAAATAGGAGCGCCGATTTACTGGGTAATTGGTAATCATGATTTGCGGTCGGTGACCAAAGATGAATTTAAAGAAACTTTGGGGCTAGGTTCTTTAAATCAAGTTATTGATAAAGGAGATTATCGTTTTATTGTTCTTGATGGTAATTTCAAACCGACAGGGGAAGATACGAGACCCGGCAAGGGATATATTCCCGGTTTTTTACCGGACAAAATTTTTGAGTGGTTGGAGCCAAAATTACAGACTGATAAACAGGTGGTAGTTTTTATGCATTTTTCTGCTATCCCTAGGGCTGTTGGTAAATCTATCGTTGGGAATGGGGAGCGTTTACAAAAAATGTTGAGTAAATATAAAGTGGTAGCTATTTTTAATGGGCATATTGAAACTAAGATAGCTAAAGAGTTTGAAGGGGTGAAATATTTTTCTTTACCGGGAACAAAAAAGAGCGAAGAATATAAACAGTGTTTTTATGAAGTTTATTTAAAAGGAAGAGAGGTTAAGGTGAAGATGTTTTATGTAGATCCGGAAACCAAAGAGATGAAAGAAGAGTGGTTGAGGTAGTTAAGTCTGTGAAGTTGAAAATTAAAAAAATTCATCAAAAACGGAGATTGGAAACATCTTTTTAAAAATTTTTGAAAAGTATTTTCTTGACAGGTTGATATTTTGAGAGTTTAATGATAAATATAAAAAGGGTTTTTAGAAGTTTTTAAATCTGTAAATTTGCAAAATAATGACGAAAAATATAACAAAAGAGGAAGTTGAATATACTGCCGAATTGGCTCGGTTGGAGTTTTCCGATGAAGAATTAAATAAGTTGGCCGGAAATTTGGATGACATTTTGGGATATTTTAAAGATTTGGGAGAGGCGGATACGAGCAGGGATATTAGAATTAATCATTATGATTTTATTGGCGAAAAGAAGAATCATTTTCGGGAGGATACTTTAGAAACAATCGGAGATGAGGTGGAGGAAGCAATTAAAAACAATTTTCCTTTTAGGCAGGGTGATTTATTGGCAGTCAAGTCTGTTTTAAAGAAAAAGTAAAATTACCAAAAGTTGGCAATGAAAGTAAGCAATAAACAATTTATAAGATTATGATAAAAGAATTGCACAAAAAAATAAAAAGTGGTGAAAAAACCAGTGAAGAGATTTGTCAGGAATATTTGAAAATTATTGACAACAAGAATGCTGAATTAAATGCTTTTATTGAGGTTTATAATCAGGAAGATGTTTTGGCGCAGGCACGGAAAGTTGATGAAAAAGTGAAGAAGGGGGAGAAAATAAAATTATTGGAAGGTATTCCTTGCGCTCTGAAGGATATTATAAATTTACAAGGAAAGAAAACCACTGCCGGCTCCAAGATGATGCAAGATTATATTGCCCCGGAGGATGCGGAGGTTGTTCGGCGATTAAAAAAAGAAGGAGTGATTTTTTTGGGAAAAACCAATATGGACGAATTTGCTATGGGAGCGTCAGGAGAAAATTCCGCTTTTGGCTCTACCAAAAATCCTCATGACACCACCAGAGTTCCCGGAGGATCTTCCAGTGGTTCGGTGGTGGCGGTAGCTTCCGGAATGGTGCCTTTTGCTTTGGGTACGGATACGGGTGGCTCTATCAGACAACCATCCGGTTTTTGCGGTGTGGTGGGAATGAAGCCGACTTACGGACGGGTTTCGCGAAGAAATGTTTTTCCAATGGCTACCAGTTATGATCAAGTTGGTCCGATTGCCGAAAAAGTAGAGGATGTGGCAATTATTTTAAGGGCAATTGCCGGAGAGGATAAGCAGGATAATACAACTGTTGTTGGTAGTAATTTGAATAATAAATTAGAAGAATTGACCGGTGATTTGAAAGGGATAAAAATAGGATATGTGAAAGAGTTTTTTGAAAAAGAAGGACTGGATGAAGATGTGAGAGATTTGGTAAAAGAGCGAATTGATTGGGCGGAAAAACAGGGGGCGGAAATTAAAGAAATAGAATTGCCGAATTTTAAATATTCTTTGGCAACTTATTATTTAATGATTACTTCCGAAGTGAGTTCCAATATGGCGAGAATTGATGGGATGAGGTTTGGTTTTAATGAAGCCGGAAAAGAAAATTCGGAGAGTAAAAATTTGTTAGATGTTTATAAAAAATCACGGTCTATCGGTTTGGGAGAGGAAGTAAAACGAAGAATTATTTTAGGAACTTATGCTTTGTCGGCCGGATATTATGATGCTTATTATAAGAAGGCGCAGGCAGTACGGGAATTGATTAAAGATGACTTACGAAAAGCATTTGAAAAAGTTGACTTTATTATTGCACCAACTTCACCAACACCGGCTTTTAAATTGGGGGATAAGACGGAAGATCCTTTAGCAATGTATTTGGCGGATATTTACACAGTTACCGCCAATGTGGCAATGGTTCCGGCAATTGCCGTTCCGGCAGGCAAGGTAAAACGAGAGAGAAAAGAGTTACCGGTGGGAATGCAATTGTTGGGAAAATGGTGGGATGATTGGAAGTTGCTCGGTTGGGCAAAGCGGTTTGAGATAAAATAATAAAAACACAAAATCACAAATAATAAAAATCACTTGTTTTGACAAGTGATTTTTATTATTTGTAATTTTGTAAATGAGAATTATTTTTGGTGTTTAAGCCAGTTTTCACGGGTAGGGAGAGATTGACAGGCAACGCCGTCTTTATTGCCATCCAAGCCATGAACATCCAAACCGTTTTTGGCACATTTTTCATAAACAGCTTGGGCTTCTTCTTGATATTTAAAATCCGAACAATTGTAATCGTAAGTTTGTTTTGGGTCACACATTGAACCCATAATTAAGTTTCCGCTATCATCTCGTTGAATTTTTGACTCAGACCAAGAGTGAGTTTTGGCAAATTTTCCCAAATCAATATCATTATTGGCCATTTCCAGTCCCAAAGCGGCCAGAAGAACAATGATAATTCCGGCGACGAAAATTCGTCCTTTCTCCCAAAAATAGAATAAAACTCCGGCGATGATTAATAAAAAAGCAATAAGACCAAGTCTTACTTTCTTATTGCGACGCAGTCCGCTAACTTTGCGCTGGCGTCTTGTCCTCGGTTTGGCATTCTTTTCATCAATGGGGTCAAATTTTTCGGAAGCAGAGCGTTTTTTTGATTTAGACATTTGAGCGAATGTTTAATAGTTATTAATTTATTTGTATTGTAACATTTTTTTTAATATGATACAATAATAAACTACTTTTAACTCCGATTTTCGTCAAAGGCAGGGCTGATGACTGTCAGGCCGGCTTGCCTTCGGCGAGACAGACCTGCTTTCGGCGAGACGAGGTCAAAAGTGGTTTTAATTGTCGGTTGTTAATTACTGATTTTATAAAAATGGTAAAAGAAGAAAGACAACAGAGATTAAAATTGGGAGATAGGGGCGAAAAAGTGGCTGCCAATTATTTATTGGCCCAAGGATATGAGATGGTCAGTGCCAATTTTAGCAATGACAAGGGATATCGTTGGGGAGAAATTGATTTGGTGGTAAAAAATAAGCGGGGGCAGATTATTTTTGTGGAAGTAAAAACTCGTCAAAACAACAAATCGGAAAACAATGAAGATATTTTGCCGGAGGAAAATGTTACTCCGCAAAAAATTCGGAAAATTGAAAAGGCGGCCAATGTATTTTTAAAAGAAAATGATTTAAGTGGGGTTGATTGGCGAATTGATGTGGTAGCGATAATATTTAATAATGTTTCCAGAAAAATTTCTTTGAAGCATATTAAATATATTAGGATTTAGATAATTTTCAGATAAAATTTAAACTTGTTTTTGAGGTAAATGTGTGTATAATGGAAAATGAAACAAGGTTTGCAATAAGATTTAATTTACAGAAAAATGAAAAATGATTTAGAAGAGTTATTTGGCTCTAAAGAGCGTTGGCGATTAATAAAATTGTTCATTTTAAATGACAAGAAGAAATATACTTCTCGGGATATTATCAAAAGAAACAAAATGGACGGACGAAAGGCGAGAAGTATTATTACTCAGTTGGTAAGGGCAAAATTTATCAAGGAGACTGTTAAACAAGGAAAAAAATATTATACGGTAAATAAAGATTTTCCTTTTTTTGCCGGATTGAAACAGTTGGTGGTAAAGTCTAATGTTTATCCTCAATGTGCCAGTTTGGGAAAAATAAAGAATTTGGGGAATGTAAAATTGGGGTTGGTGACAGGTGTTTTTTTGGATAATCCCGGTTCTAAAGCGGACTTATTGATTGTTGGAGATCACATCTCCAATGCTAAAATGAAGCATCTTTTGGAGGATTTGGAAATAGAATTGGGTAGGGAAGTTAATTATTCATTGATGGACTTGGCGGAATTTAAATATCGCGTAAATATGTTTGATAAATTTATTTTGGAATTTTTTGAAGGACCTCATGAAATGGTAGTCAATAAAGTACAAAATGAAATTAGATTATTAAAGAGAATTAAAAAGATTTAAAATATAATGAAAAAAGGGGCTGGCAAAATTTGGCGAAATTTTTTAAGAATAGGAAAGGTGTTGTTTTGGGAGAATAAAATTGCCGCCGGATTAATTTATAGCGGATTGGTATTCAACTTGAGTCTTTGGGCGGGGTTGATTTTGTTGATGAAAAAAAGCCAGGGAGTTTTTATCGCCCATTACAATGTTTTTTTTGGTATTGATAAAATGATGGATTTAAGCGAGGGAATTGATTGGTGGGAATCTTTGTTGGTTCCCGCCGGCGGTTTGATTGTTTGGATATTAAGTGTGCTGGTGGCGATTTTTTTGATAATACAGTTTGATGATGATGTAAAAATTAAGCTTAGTGAAAAAACGGAAGAGGTGTTTGTCAGCAATCGCTCTATTGGTTTTGTAGGGAGCAGATTGTTGCTGATCGGGGCTTGGTTGTTGCAATTGGTGTTGTTGATATACTTATTGGCAATATGGTTGATAAATAAATAATATATGAAGAAGAAAAATTGGTCTTATCCTGATCCAAAAACCAAAGATAAGAAGGAGCATAGAATACAAAGGTTCTGGGAGATTGTTCCCGGTTTTTTGACTTGGTTTACTTTAATCGGAATGTTTGTTTTTTCTTATTTAATACCGGTTTGGGTGGCCATTTTTGTGATTGTTTTTGATGCTTATTGGATTTGGAGGACAGCTTACATTTCTTCTTATTCGGTGATGGCTTACAGAAAGATGAAGCGATGGAGTGAAATAGATTGGCGACATCGGTTGGAGGCTATTTTTAAGGGAGATAAATTGATAGAGGAATTGAAACAAGAGATTGTTTTATTGAAAGAGAAATTGCGAACGGATAAATTGTCAAGAAAAGAAAGAAAAGCTTTAAAAAGCAAATTGTTGGAAAGGGGAAATTTCTTAAAGAGGGCTAAGGAGGATTTGAAACATCAGAATGATTTTGTGGACTGGAAAAAAATTTATCATGTTATGATGTTGCCAAATGCAATTGAAACGGCGGAAAATATCAGACCGGCACTACAAGCGATAGTTGACTCCAATTATCCCAAAGATAAAATTATTATTTTACTGGCTATGGAGGAAAGGGAGCCACAGGAAAAACGAGATTTAAAAGAGAAAATTTTACGAGAAGAGTTTGGCGATAAATTTTTTGCGTTTGTTTCCACCGTGCATCAAGTTAAAGGAAATGAAATGAAGTGTAAGGCCTCTAATACCACTTACGCTGCCAAAAAAATGAAAATATTTTTAGAAAAAAAAGGCATTCCTTTGGAAAATGTTATTTTATCAAATTTGGATTGTGAGTCGCGGGTGCATCCGCAATATTTGGCGGCTTTAACCTATGCTTATGTAACCGAACCGAAGCGATTACAATGTGCTTATCAGCCTTTACCGGTATATAATAATAATTTATGGGATACCATTGCTCCGGTGCGGGTAATTGTAACCGGTTCTTCGTTTTGGCAAATGGTGGAATCAATGCGTCCGGAACATATGGTTACATTTTCTTCACATAGCGAACCGTTTAAGACAATTGTGGATATTAATTATTGGCCGGTGAATGTTATTTCGGAAGATTCATTGGTTTATTGGAATGCTTATAATTATTTTGACGGTGATTATCGGGTGAAGCCAATTTATCTACCTATTTCTATGGATGCCGTTCTGGGAAATACTTATTGGCATACGATTAAAAATCAATACAAACAAAATCATCGTTGGGCTTACGGAATAGAAAACCTGCCTTTATTATACAGAGCGTTTCGGGGTAATAAAAAAATTCCTTTTTTAACTAAGGTAAAACATATATTTAATATGCTGGAAGGACATTACAGTTGGGCGACCACTTCTTTTATTTTGGCACTTTTGGGTTGGTTGCCACTTATTTTGGGTGGAGAGCAATTTAATGAATCGGTTCTAGCACATAACTTGCCTTTTATTACCAGATATTTAATGACCTTAGCGATGATTGGGTTGGTTGTTTCCATGTTTTTAAGTTTGATGACTTTGCCTCCAAAGCCGAAAAAATACAAAAAGCGAAGATATGTGGGAATGATTTTACAATGGGGTCTGGCTCCTTTTATTGCACCTTTTTTGGGAGCTTTGCCGGCGGTTCATGCTCAAACCAGGATAATGTTAGGTAGATATATGGGAGAGTTTTGGGTAACGGAGAAAATTTTAAAAAAAGACCAAAAGAAGAAATAATTTTGTGTCAGGAATGAGTAAGTGACAATCGGTAATTAATAACCGGTAATTAATAAGTGTTTTTTGCTTCTTGGTGTTTGAAAATAAAAAGAGGGAACGGTTTTGTAAAGTTTAAAAAAAGAAAATGTTGGTTATTTTTTTGCAAGCATTGTTGATAAGTTTGTTTTTTTTCGGAGTGGGGTTGAGGATTTATAAAGGAAAATCCAAGCGTTGGGGAGGGGTTGTTTTGGTTGCATCTTTTTTAATTTTGGTTTTGGGGCATCGGGAATTGGAAATGACCAAACAATTGCAAGGATTGTTATGGGGAGCGGTGAGTATTTTATTGTTCGGATTATGGGATGACAATAAAAATCTTTCTTGGTTTAAACAATTGCTTTTTCAAATATTTTTGGTGGGATTGTTGGTGTGGTTTGGTTTTCAGGTGGATTTTTTTCGTGGGCCGGGGGAGATGATTTTCAGATTAGACGGAGTGGTTTGGCAAGGAGTTTTTCTCGGTAGTGTGATTTTTATATTTTTCTGGGTGGTGAGTATTATTAATGCAATTAATTGGTTGGACGGAATTGATTCATCTCTGGGGGTGGTTTCTTTGTGGGGAGGGTTGAGCTTGGTTTTTGTCAGTTTATTACCGGAGGTAAATCAGCCGGCGGTGGCGATTTTGGCGGTTATTTTTTTAGGAACAATAGGAGGTTTTTTGTTATTTAATTTACCGCCGGCCAAAGTGGAAGCGGGCACGGTAGGGAGTTATTGGGTGGGGTTTTTGTTGTCCGCTTTGGCGATTGTTGCCGGCAGTAAGATTATCACTTTGATGATAATTTTGGTTTTACCATTATTGGATTTTGGGTGGGTAATCGGATTAAGGTTAAGAAAGAAGCAGGTAATTTTTTTGAAGGATAAAAATCATTTGCATCATCGTTTAAAAAAAATTGGTTGGGATGACCGGATGATTTTTTTGAGTTATTTTGTTTTTTTGGGTGTTGTTTTGACGGCTTATTCTTTGGTGCCGTCTCGGGAGGTGAGAATGATGATATTGGGCGGAGAAATTATTTTTTTGAGCGGGTTTTTTATTTGGGTGGAGAGGAAATTGTTATTAAAAAAGGTAAAATAAATTTTTATGAGCAAGCAACAAGAATTTAAATTGAAGGACAAAATCGGGATGGGGATTATTTTGGTGGCGTTAATTTTATTTTTGGGGCAAAAAATGTTTTTAAAAGAAAAGTCGGTTGACAAAAAAGAAGTAATGATTGATAATAAAAAACTAAAAGTGGAGATTGCCGATAATGATAGCGAGCGGTATCGTGGTTTGAGCGATAGGGAGCAGTTGGGGAAAAATGAAGGAATGCTTTTTATTCATAACGGAATTGGTCGTTATCAGTATGTGATGCGAAGAATGAAGTTTGATTTGGATTTTATTTTTGTTAAAGAGGGAGAGGTGGTGGATATTGTTAAAAATGTTCCGAAAAATTTTCAGGGAATAATACGAGGGGCGACAGAGTACGATAAAGTTGTGGAAGTACCGGCCGGCTGGGTTGATGAAAATAATATTAAGTTGGGGGAAAAGTTTTTGATAAAAGAGTAAGCGGGGATAAGCAATGAATTTTATAGAACCGAAAGATTGTAGAAATTATTTGTGGACTTCTCACTCTAAGAGAAAATTGTTTCAGTATGGGCTAACTCCCGGAGTGATAAAACGAGTAATCAGACATCCGGACAGGAAGGAGGAAGGAATTGCCGAGAAAACGGTGGCGGTAATGAAGGACAAATCAAGCAAGACTATTCAAAAAGAGTTGTGGGTGATGTATCAAAATGTTAAAGGGAAGAAGAGAATTATTTCTGCTTGGCTTTATCCGGGAAAAACGGAGCCGGGTAAAGAGATTTATGTTCCGGATGAAGTGTGGGAGGAAATAAGGAGTGGTAAGTGATAATTAAGACAACCGGATGGGTGAGGGCGGGCGATAAAGACATAAAAAGGGTAAAAGTTTAGTGTTTGTTTTTCGTCAATTTAAAAATTATTTTAAAATTTTACGAGGGACTTGGGAACAGTCCCATAAACTTTTTTGGCAAAGGGTGGATAAAAATGGCGGTTAATTTTTAATTAAAATAAAATGGAAGAAAGAAGCAATGAACGATTTACGAGAGTGTTTGAGGAGGTTATTTTACCAACGGTTGATTCGGTGATGAATGATGATTATTTAAAAATTAAAATGACGGAAGGGTGGGAATTAATGATGGAATTTATTGAATTCAGAGAGGCATTTCAGCAACGATTAAAATTGTTTTATTTCAGACAATTTTTAGAATACAAAAAAAGAGGTGAAGAGAAAATTTTTCCCGGAGATACGGAGCATTTGAAAAAGGATGTTTATTTTATGTATGTGGAATTTAGGGATTTTTTGAAAGACCAGAGGGAAAAAAGCGGAATGGGAATGGGTCTTTTTGGTGTTTTGTAAAAAACTTGATAGGTTGATTGATTGGAGCCGGCATCTGTTGGTTAGGACCGGTATGCGCCGGTCAAGACCGGCATGCGCCGGTTAAAAATTTAAACCAACATTCGCCGGTTAAGACCGGCGTACGCCGGTCAAGAATTTGAAATTTTTTACAGTAAAAAAAGAGGAGGTGCACTGTGTTGAGCACACCTCCCATTCTCCCGATGCCGGTTGGCATCGGGAGATGCTACTGTAGCAGCTGCCAGTGCCCGTAGGCGTCCCGGCAGGCCGTGGCGTAGGTCTTCTGCATCTTGCCGTCGATCAGGGCCTCGA